>SWCC01005089.1_pt1 | contig 14271 bp, 13 predicted proteins | sample 4692971 | NCBI WGS metagenome assembly SWCC01 (sample SAMN10267277, study PRJNA491770) | bioreactor metagenome | isolation source: DHS bioreactor inoculated with subseafloor sediment | place: Japan: off Shimokita Peninsula | collected 2006-08 | reverse complement strand
GAGGACGAGCGTCGCGGCAAGATTGACGAACTGCATGATGTGGTGCGGGCGATCCGTGGCTGTCCAGTTCCCGTGATTGCCGCTGTCGAAGGCGGTGCCGCTGGTGCGGGCCTGTCCTTTGCGCTGGCCTGTGATCTTATTGTCGCCGCGAAGGGTGCCAAATTCACCGCCGCCTATGTCAAAGCGGGCTTGGTCCCTGATGGCGGGCTGACCGCGTCGTTGGCGCGGGCGTTGCCACGGCAGCTGTCCATGGAAATGTGCCTGCTGGCGCTGCCCGTCACTGTTGACCGGATGTATGATCTGGGCGTCGTAAATGCCCTGTCTGAACCGGGTGCTGCGATGGCGGGGGCTATGGCCTATGCCGACCGGCTGGCCCAAGGCCCGCGTCAGGCGCAATCGGTGATCCGGGGGCTGGTGGCGCAAGGCTATGACGTTACCGAGGCCGCGCAACTGGATGCAGAACGCAACGCCATGGCCCATGCGGCTGGCGCTGACGAGGCCGCAGAAGGCATCGCCGCGTTCTTGGAAAAACGCAAACCAAATTATGGCGGCTGAAAAGCGGCCAAAGTGACTATGTGCTTTTGGGTCTGAAAAGACCAAAGGCGGTAAATACCTGCGAGGAGGCAGAGCTTATGGCGCGTGTAGAGGAATATCTTGCACAACAAATCACATCACGAGGCGATGCTCAGGCGCTGACTGACAGCGTGGGGACCAGCTGGACCTTCAACGATCTTGGCGAAGCGTCTGACGCGATCGCGGAGGCGCTCAAGGCCGCAGGCGTCAAACCCAACGACCGCGTGTTGCTGCTGTCTGAAAACTGCGGCGCTGCCGTGGCCACGATCTTTGGCACTTGGAAGGCGGGGGCAGTCATCATCCCTGTCAACGCGCGCCAATCCGAAGGCGAAGTAAAACGCATTCTGGATCACGCGACACCGGCGGCTATTTTGATGACAACAGGCGCATCGCCTGATGCCGACAAGCACGCGCAAAACATGGGTGCAAAGGAAATTACCGGCGCATTCGGGTCGTTGCATCTGGCCACGCCCACGCCCAGCAACCCTGACGCTGACCTAAGCGACGTTGCGGTTTTGCTGTACACCACCGGCACGACGGGCGACCCCAAAGGCGTGATGCTGACCCATGCCAATGTGCGCTTTGGCGGTATGACATCTGCCAACCTGCGCGGCATGACACCCGGTGACGTCGTTTACGGCGTGTTGCCGCTGACCCATGTTTTCGGCCTGTGTTCGGTGCTGACCGCATCGTGCTATATCGGTGCCGAGGTCCGGCTCGAGGCGCGTTTTTCGGCTGAAAAGCTGTATAATGCGTTGATCTCCGGTGTGAACTTCCTGTCCGCAGTGCCGCAGATGCACGCGCTTTTGATGCAATACACCAAGGAAAAAGGCCTGACGCAGCTGAACTCGAAGACGCTGCGCTATGTCTCGTCCGGTGCTGCGCCGCTTGATCCGGCGTGGAAACGCAAGGCCGAAGGGTTCTACGGCGTCGCCATCCAGAACGGCTATGGCATGACCGAAACCGCCGCCGGTACATCTGCGACCTCGAACCCCATCGGATCGCCCGATGTGTCCGTCGGCCCACCGCTGGCCGGGATCGAGGTCAAGATTGATGACACTGTCGAAGGCGGTGGTGTGGGCGCAGGCGAAGTGATGACTCGTGGCCCGCAGATCATGAAAGGTTATTATAAAAATCCGACCGAGACCGCGAAAGCGGTCGACGCGGACGGTTGGCTGCGCACCGGCGATCTGGGCAAACTGGACGAGAACGGTTTCCTGCACATTCTGGGACGCTCAAAAGAGCTGATCATTCATGGCGGATTCAACGTTTATCCACCCGAAGTCGAAGCCGCGATCAACGACCATCCGCAAGTGATCCAATCCGCTGTGATCGGACGCCGCAAAGACGGTGACGAAGAAGTGCTGGCCTTTGTGCAAATCGCGGAAGGTGACAGCCTGAACCCCGACGACCTGCGCACCTTCGTAAAAGAGCGACTAACAGGGTATAAGCGGCCAAAGCACTTCATCATTGGCACAGCTCTGCCTGCAGCACCGACGGGCAAAATCCTAAAGCACAAGCTGATGGAGACGTTCAAAGACCAGTTGGCATAAGCCTAGATGCACAAAAAAGGCCGGACCCCAGTCGTGGGGTACCGGCCTTTTTATTCGTATTACTATGGGTTTATTGTTCTAGACGTAAACACCTGAAGCCGCTTCGCGGATGGCGCGGATGTTATCGCCGTAGGGGCCGGGGTTCGACACCGATCCACCCCGGAACACGGCAGACCCTGCAACCAAAACATCGGCACCGGCCTGCGCGACGGTGGGGGCTGTGTTCACATCCACACCGCCATCAATTTCGATATGGATCGGACGATCACCAATCATCGCGCGCAGCGTTTTGATCTTGTCTGACATGTCGATGAATTTCTGGCCGCCAAAGCCGGGATTCACGGTCATCACGCAAACCAGATCGGTGATATCGAGCAGGTGTTCGATAGCCGAGGCCGGCGTGCCCGGGTTCAGCGCCACACCCGCCTTTGCGCCCGCGCCACGGATAGCCTGCAAGGTGCGGTGGATATGGGCCCCGGCCTCGACATGGGCGGTGATGAAGTCGGCACCGGCATTTGCAAAAGCTTCGATATAGGGATCGACGGGGGCGATCATCAGATGCACGTCCATGATGCCCTTGATATGCGGGCGGATGGCAGCGCAAGTGGTCGGGCCAAAGCTGATATTGGGCACGAAATGGCCATCCATCACATCAACATGGACCCAATCGGCACCTTGCGCTTCGATGGCTTCGCATTCGGCACCGAAATTGGCGAAATCAGCGGCAAGGATAGAGGGGGCGATTTTGATAGAGCGGTCGAATGTCATATTTCTGGGCCTTATTGGGAGGGTTAGCGGCGATATAAGGGCTGGCAGCGCTGGTGGCAATCGGCGGAGCCTTCGGCGAGGATTTTAGACCATTTGGAAATCAGGGTCAGGTTTTATAATAGTCGCGGCACCAGTCGACGAAGTTTTGCAGCAAGGTTGTATCTGCTCTCAGCAGCGGGGCGGGTCATAAATCGATCTCCAATACGCCGTTCGGGTCTGCGGCGCGGGATTGGCAGAGGATGATCTCGGTCTCTCGTTGCTTGGCAGACAAAACGAAATCGCGGTGCTCGGCCTTGCCTGACAGCAGGTTGCATTTGCAAACACCGCATATGCCATCGGCGCATTTTATGTCCAGCTTGATATCCGCGGCGATCAGCGCGTCGCTGGCCGATTGATTGGCGGTGACGGGGATTTCGCGGCCATCGCTCAGGCGCAGGGTGAAGGGATGGTTGACATATTCGGGCACCGGGGGGGGCGCGAAATATTCCAGATGCAGGTTGTCATCGGGCAGGCCGCTTGCCCTGCCGGCATCCATCACCGCTTGCATATAGGCGTCTGGCCCGCAGGTGTAGACATGGGCCCCTGAGACGGCCTGAGACAGGAGGGCAGGCATATTGGCGCGGGTGTTTTCCGCGCTGAGATGTAGGTGAACACGGTCTGCCCATGGGACGCGCGCAAGCATGTCGATAAACGGGGCCGCCGAACGGGACGAGGCAGAGTAATGCAGATCAAAGGGTCGGCCAATTGCATTCAGGCGGTGGGCAAAGGCGATCATTGGCGTAACGCCGATACCGCCGCCGAACAGCAGGCTGTGGGGGGCGTCTTCGACCAGCTCGAAATGGTTGGTCGGGGCCGAAACGAACACACGGCGCCCTTGGGTGAAGATACGGTGTAGCAGTGTCGAGCCACCGCGGCCTTCGTCTTCGCGCAGGACCGCAACGCGGTAGCGCGACCGATCGGCGGGGTCGCCCAGCAGCGAATAGGGTCGCAGGTATTCAGGGGCCACGACTAGATCAAGGTGGGCACCTGCCGTCCATTCTGGCAGGTCATCGCCCTCGGGATGGACTAGATCATAGAGACTGACCGTTTCGCTAAGGGGGACAACCCGGGCGATGCGCAGATCCAGCACCGGTGTATCCGTGCCCGCGTCATAGAGGTGAAGGTGATCGGTCGCCCCGGTGGCGTTGCGGGCGCGGTGCTCATCCGCGGTGAGCAGGGCGGCATGCGCCTTGATCCCCGCCTCGCGGTTCATCGGGTCTGGATAGGGCCACGGATGGGGTGCAAGCGGGGCAGGGTAGACGGCCAATGTCTGATCTTCGGCCCGCAGTTTCAGATCAGGCTGAAGGTCGCGGGTGTTTACCGGATGGGTGAGGGCCGTCACAACGCCACTACGCTGGCGTTCGATGTCCCACCACCATTTTTTGAGCGGGTTCAGCCCGCCGCGCCCCAAGGCATCATCCAACCGTGCCAACAGCGGTGCTGCGGCGGGGATGGTGCTGGCAGCCCAGCGAAACGGGGCCTCGGCGAACAGCCCTTCGAGGTTCCAAGGGCAGGTTTTCATGCAACGCCCGCACATCGACCCACCCTTGTTGGTGATCCGGTAGGTGGCGCATTTCTGGCTGTCGGATTTCCAGATCTCGTAGCCATTGAACATCTTTTTGGGGCCTGCGGTGATCGCGCCCGACGGGCATTCACGGGCGCATTTATTACAGGCCTCGCAGAATTTTTGCAGACCGAAATCGATTGGTTTGTCATGGGCTACGGGCATCGTGTGGGTGACGATGCCGGATTTCAGGCGGGGGCCAAGGAACGGGTTCAGGATCACCTCGCCAATGCGGCTGACCTCGCCCAGACCTGACAGCAGCAAAAGCGGCGGCTGCAACACATCGCCATCCATCACCGTATGCGCCTTGGCGTCGAAACCAAGGTTGCGCAAATGCTGCGCCAGAATGCCGCCCAGAACCGAAAATCGCAGATAGGCGCGCATGGATTGGGCGGTGCTGATCCAGTCATCGCCGGATGCGCCTTCCATCGTTTCAAAGCCCTGATCGATCACAACGCTAAGAGACTGGTCGTGGGGCGGGGTGATGGGCGTGCCGGTGGCGTCATGACTGTACCATGTCCAATCCGGACAGGCAGAGGACCCAGCCGCATCGACGCCAAGAAAATATGCGGCGGCTTTCAGGTTGGCCGCATTGCGCTGTGGCCCTGCGTCCCGAGGGGTCGGGGCGGGGGTGCCTTTTTGCAGCAAGATCAGCGCGCCCAGCAATCTGCGTTGTGCCGAAGCGGGGGCCGATTTGACGATATGTTGCCCGCCTTTCATGGCGTCCTGCACCTTGGGGCCCATGTCACCGAATTGGCCGCGTGCAAACATGTCCGTGCGCTTGGGGATGCGCGGCACATTCGCGGCATCGATATAGGTGGTGGGGTTGTCAACGCGCTTGAGGGTTTCGAACGGATGAGGGCCATTAACAAAGTCGCGCTTGGCATAGGGGTCGTGATTGCGTGCATTGGCCCCGCCGTGGGTGCCAAGCTGCCAGACATGGCCGCGCAAGACCGATGCGGGTTGCTGCGCAAGCGGGCACAGCGGCAGGTCAGGTGTCATCGCCATGTCGGTCGTGATTGCCGCAAGGCCATAGCGCTGGCCCAGCCATGGCGCGCAGGGGGCATCGTCTTGCATCGTGGTCAGCCCCGCCGCCAGCCCCAGCTTGGGTAAATGCACATCGCTGGAGGTTACCGAATGGGCGCGGGCGTCAAAGCCCAGGATGCGGATATATTCGGCCAGTACCGTGGCATTTTCAGCGGCGCGCAGGGACGCCCGTTGGGCCTGCGCATCGGTGATCCAGTCGTATCCGGGTTCGTCCGTGGACGGATCGCGGGGATAGGCGACCAGCACAACAATCGCATGGGTATGGTGGGAAATTTTGCCCGCATCAGCGCCCGCAGTATCGCGCAGGTCGGCCATGATCGCGTCAATCCCTGTGGCAAGGGTTGTGGTTTGGCGATGCTTCAGATCGTCCACCAGTGCGGCAACATCAGGGTTCTTCCGCGGGGCGGTCAGAATCGCGCCTTTGGGCAGGGCGCAGACACCCATCATCGACGCGTCATTGTAATAGCCAAATGCCTTGAGATGCTGCACCCGTTCCAGCGGATCATCAGGAATGTCGGCTTTGGTACTGTTCACGGCACCGGATCGCAGCGCATCCATCATCGCCTGAAACGGCCCCATCGCGTTGATGATGCTTTCGGGCCGTTGCGGCGCGGAAAACGAGACTGCCGGAAACGGCACGTCAGGCAAGGCCATATGCGGCGTAACCTCCCTGCGCAGCCGCTCAAGCGGGTAGGGGCCGAGATGAACGGGACGGGATTTGCCGGAAAATATCTTCATGCGTGTGTTTGTGGCATCGGGATCGGCGAAAGGACAGTGCAAAAGATCGCACAAACGCTTGAGTTTGAACTGCCGCGAACCGGTCTGGCGGGCATCACAGCCTGTTGATGCGCCTAGTCAATTCCGGCAAAGCCTTCGACCAGTTGCCGCAGGCCGATCACGGCCCCCAACACGATACAGGCCAGCGTTACGGGCGCGCTGTAGGCCAAGACAGCAAACGCTGATAATCCCTGACCAACGCTGCACCCAACCGCGACCACGGCACCAAAGCCCATGAGGACGGCCCCGCCAATCTGACGGCGCAATTCGCGGGGGTCTTCGCAGGCTTCCCACCGCATGTGGCCTTTGATCAGGCACCCGGCGAGCGCGCCCAAAATCACCCCCACAACCGATCCGGTGCCAAAGCTGATCGTGTTGCCCGATGATGTCATGAGATACAGCAATGTCTCTCCAACGGGGGCGGTGAAGGTATGGGAAATGATGATGCTGCGGTCAAAACCGTTTGCGGTGATCCATTGCGTGCCTGCCCAGCCCGAAACGATGGCGATCCCCACGACCGCGCCCCACAAGATGGACGTCGGGTTCTCGCGAAGCCCCCTGTGCATCAGGGTTGCGGCGATCAGCAAGCAGCCCGCCACGATGCCGACCAGATGCAGATCGACAGGCAGATGCCGGGCGATCAAATGGGCAAGTCCCGGTGGCGTTGCGCCGGCTTCGGCGGTGGGGAACAGCGCCAGCCGCAGGGTAGAAAGCGGCCCGCCAAGCGCCACATAGGCGGATACGCCCATGACGATCACAATCATGAATGACCGCAAATCCCCGCAACCCATACGCGCCAGCGCGCCATAGCCGCAGTTGCCTGCAATCGCCATGCCATAGCCAAAAACCAAGCCGCCGACGATGCTGGCCCACGGGTTCCACGCCATCGCCAGATACAGGGTATCGGCCATGTTCAGCAGGCCGACAGCGGACAGCCCGAATGTACCGATCAGCGCGACGCCAAGGGCAATACCCCACATTGCAAAGCGGGTAGAGGTGGCACCGTAATACAAATCTTCGATGGCACCCAAGGTGCAAAAACGGCCAAGGCGCGCGGCGAGGCCCAGTAAGATACCGCCAAACAGTCCGGCACAGGCCATCAGTGTCGGTTCGGAAAAACGATCCAACAGCATCGCGCCGATACCGTTCATCTCAGATCAATCAGCGCGGCAGAACAGATCATAGACGACTTCCATGATCTGCTTGGGCCGATCATCGGCAAGGCGGTAGTAAATGGTTTTTCCATCCCTGCGCGGTATCACCAAACCTTCAAGCCGGAGGCGCGAAAGCTGTTGGGACACGGCGGCCTGCCGGGCGGAAAGCAGTTCTTCCAGTTCAGTCACGGATTTTTCACCCGATGCCAGATGGCACAGGATCATCAAACGGCCTTCATGGCTGATCGCCTTCAGAAAGTTGGATGCTTTCACTGCATTCGAAGCCATCTTGTCGAGGTCTTCAGCACACATATTCTTGTCAAAAACGGGTAGACCCACAGGATGGTTTCCTTAGTATTTTAGTCAAATTCAAAACTGCCTTGGTCGATCCAACGCAGTGGCCGGGCCTTAGCTTCCGTTTGGTGGCACCATCAGTTTGGCATCAAACATCATTTTTTCCAAGACTCCCCAAAAGAAATCCTCGCCGGGGTAACCTTCGACGCGCGAAATTTCCTTGCCATCCACCATCAACACAAAGGTCGGCGTGAACCTCAGGCTGCGTTTAAAGCTAAGATCTGATGGCGTCTCGGCCTTGATATCGATGCGGCGCAGAGGGGCGGTTTTACCGGCTTGGGTCTTGGGGTAGATCGGCGCGATTTCTTCGTTCCAACGGGCGCACCAAACGCAGCCTTTTTCCTCGACCATGATCAATGACACATCGGCCATGGCGTGTCCTGACAAGGTGATCAGGGCAACAAAAGCAAAAAGGAACGCGCGGATACGTATCATTAAAAGACCTATTGATTTCGCATAACATAATGCGAATATGTGCATGGTACAAGATAAAGGCACCCAAAATGCTTGAAATTACGTTCGTCGGCGCTGCTATCGCTGGATTATTATCCTTCCTGTCGCCCTGTATTCTACCCATTGTTCCGTTCTACCTTAGCTATCTGGCGGGTGTCGGGATGAACCAGATCACGGCAGACGGCCCCGTTGATCCATCCGTACGCCGCCGCGCGGTTCTGGCCTCGCTGTTTTTTGCCGCCGGGGTAATCACGATTTTCATGGGGTTGGGGGCGGCGGCATCGAGCTTTGGGCAAGTTGTCCGCGAATATTTTGATTATCTGCGCTGGATCGCTGCCGCGATTATCATCGCCATGGGCCTGCACTTTCTGGGTGTGATCCGCATCGGCTTTTTGTACCGCCAGTTTCGCGCTGATGCCGGCGATACCGAGGCGACGAGCCTGATCGGGGCCTATGTCATTGGCCTTGCCTTTGCTTTCGGCTGGACGCCCTGCGTCGGGCCGGTGCTGGCGGCGATCTTGTTCACCGCAGCAGGCACGGATACTGCGGCCAATGGTGCGCTGTTGCTGTTTACCTATGGGGTTGGGATGACAGCCCCCTTTGTTGTGGCCGCGATGTTCATCGGGCCGTTCATGCGGTGGATGGCACGGTTTCGTCAGCATCTGGGAACGGTGGAAAAAGTCATGGGCGTATTGCTGATCCTTTTTGGGGTGCTGATCGCCACAAATTCAATGAATTATATCGCCCAATGGATGCTTGAAACCTTTCCGGTTTTCGGCGGCATCGGATGAGTTTGAATAAACAGGAGTATCCAAGATGAAACTTTTGAAAATCGGTCTGACCGTTGTGTCGCTGGCGCTAGCCGGATCGGCCTATGCCGTGGAATTGGGTGATGACGGTCTGCACAAAACCGAATGGATGCGCGACACTTTCAAGGACCTGCGCGAGGATCTGGCCGAAGCCAATGCCGAAGGTAAACGTCTGATGCTGACGGTGGAACAGCGCGGCTGCATTTACTGTACCAAAATGCACCAAGAAGTGTTCCCGCTTCCCAACATCGACAGCTATCTGAAAGAGCATTACTTTGTCGTGCAGATCAACATGTTCGGCGATGTCGAAGTGACAGATTTCGACGGCGAATCCCTGCCTGAAAAAGACATGGTGCGTAAGTGGGGAATGATGTTCACCCCGACGCTGGTGTTCTTGCCCGAGGACGTGGCGGAGGGCCAAACCGCAGCTCAGGCGGCCGTCGCAACGGTGCCGGGGGCCTTTGGTCCGGGCACGACTTTCAATATGTTACAATGGGTTGTCGACAAAGAATACGAGGGCGACGAGCCGTTTCAAAAATATCTTGCCCGGAAAATGGCCGAGTAGAATAACCGACCTGCCAGCAAGAGACGCCATGCGTCGCCAGTTTAAAACCAATTTAAAATTCACAAAAGCGAATTTATAGTTGCGTCAGTATGGCGGTGGGTCTACGCTGGTATACAAATAAGAGTCTTTGGGAGGACACATGAGAGTTTCAATATACGCCTTGGTGGCGTCCGTTGCTGTCACCACCAGCGCATTCGCAGCAGAAGTCGCACCGACCGCCGTTAGCTATACTGACGGTGCTGTCGAAATGTCTTTGACCGGTGTGGCGGGTAACGCTGAAGAGGGTGCAAAAATCGTTGGCAGCAAAAAGCTGGGCAACTGCGTGGCGTGCCACGAAGTCAGCGCTTTGCCAGATATTGCGTTCCAAGGTCTGATCGGCCCTGCGCTTGACGGTGCTGGCGATCGGTGGAGCGAAGCAGAGCTGCGCGGGATCGTGGCGAATGCGAAAATCATGTTCGAGGGCACGATGATGCCGTCCTTTTACAAGGACACCGGATATATCCGCCCCGGCAACGCCTATACAGGCAAAGCCGCCGATGACACGCTAGGGCCGCTTTTGTCGGCACAGCAAATCGAAGATGTAGTGGCGTATCTCGCCACGCTGAAAGACTAAAAAGCCCCGCTAAAAGGGTTTGTTCAGGAGTATGACAATGGAATTCACAAGACGTAGTGCGATCGTCATGGGTGCAAGCGCCTTTGCCGCGCTGGCGCTTCCGAAGCTGGCCATCGCGGCCGCGGGCGAAGATGCAATTGCTGCCTTTACCGGTGGTGCAGAACTGGCTGACACAGGCGTAACGCTTACCGCGCCTGAGATCGCTGAAAACGGCAACACAGTGCCAATCGAAGTTGACGCCCCCGGCGCGACAGAGATTTTGGTTCTGGCCATGGGCAACCCGACACCCGGCGTTGCAACCTTTGGTTTTGGTCCGCTTGCCGGATCGCAGCACGCGTCCACACGTATTCGCCTGGCGGGTACACAAGACGTGGTGGCAATCGCCAAACTGGCTGACGGCTCCTTTGCGAAAGCATCGAGCACGGTAAAAGTGACAATCGGCGGCTGCGGCGGCTAAGGCTTTATAAGGAATTAATGAAATGGCATCTGGTGTAAAACCCCGCGTCAAAGTACCAAAATCCGCTGCAGCAGGTGAATCAATCACCATCAAGACGCTGATCAGCCACAAAATGGAATCCGGCCAGCGCAAAGACGGCGACGGCAATGTAATTCCACGTTCGATCATCAACCGCTTTACTTGCGATTTTAATGGTCAGAATGTTGTGGACTTCACGCTGCAGCCGGCGATCTCGACCAACCCATACCTTGAATTCGACGCTCTCGTGCCTGAGGCCGGGACGTTCACCTTTACTTGGTATGACGATGATGGCGACGTCTATGAAGACACCAAAGACATCGCAATCGGTTAAGCGTCTGCATTCTCGGGAGGAATAATAATGAATAAGTTCACCAAAGGGTTAGGGGCCTGCATGACCGCGATTATCGTGGCATCAGGTGCTATGGCCGAACCAGCAGACGATAATCTGGTCATCAACGAAGACATCGAAATCGTCACCCGCACAGCCGCGCCAGCGCATCTTTCCGATGCAATGGACGAGGTCATGTCGGGTTGGCTGTTTCGCGGCACGGAAACCCGTGACATGGAACGGGATGATTTCGACAACCCCGGCATGATCTTTGTGGAACAGGCCGAAGACACCTGGAACACAGCTGACGGTTCCGAAGGTAAATCCTGTGCGGATTGCCATGGCGCATCCAGCGACATGGCTGGTGTGCGTCCGGTATATCCAAAATACGTCGAAGCCGCTGGCGAAGTACGTACCTTGGAAATGCAGATCAACGATTGTCGTGAAAATCGCATGGGTGCCGAAAAGTGGAAGTACACTGGCGGTGACATGGTTAACATGACGGCGCTGCTGGCATCGGTTTCCCGTGGCATGCCTGTGGACGTCGCCATCGACGGCCCTGCGCAATCCACATGGGAGCAGGGCAAGGAAATCTATTACACCCGTTTTGGCCAGCTTGAGCTGTCCTGTGCGAATTGCCACGAAGACAACTATGGCAACATGATCCGCGCGGACCACCTGAGCCAAGGCCAGATCAACGGTTTCCCAACCTACCGTTTGAAAAACACCAAGCTGAATTCGGCACATGCCCGTTTCAAAGGGTGTGTACGTGATACACGCGCCGAAACATTCAACCCAGGTAGCCCCGAGTTCGTGGCACTGGAACTGTATGTCGGTTCGCGCGGCAACGGTCTGTCTGTCGAAGGCCCGTCCGTCCGCAACTAAACAATCAAGGCCCCGTCCCACATTTGTGGGGCGGGGTTTTTCGCCTATTACTTATTCAAACATGCGCATGTGAATGCGTGAAATTAAGGCCAGTCGCATGATTTCTCGTCGTGATTTTCTTCAAGCCAGCATGGCTGCAACCGCCCTTTACGGGGCATCGTCTTTTGGCAATTGGGGCAAGCTGGCCGCGCAGCAGGCGCTGACCCAAGACAAGCTGCTTGAATTTGATACCTTCGGCAATGTCAGCCTGATCCACATCACCGACATTCACGCGCAGCTCAAGCCGATCTATTTCCGTGAACCATCGATCAATATCGGTGTGGGCGGCAACAAGGGTGCCGTGCCTCACGTCACGGGTGCCGATTTCCGCAAGCTTTATGGCATCGATGACGGCAGCCATTCTGCCTATGCGCTGACCTATAATGATTTCTCGGCGCTGGCGCAGGGATATGGCAAGATGGGCGGCCTTGATCGCGTGTCCACTGTCATCAACCAGATCCGCGCAGACCGCCCCGATGCATTGCTGCTGGATGGCGGCGATACATGGCATGGCAGCTATACCTGCTACCAGACCCAAGGTCAGGACATGGTGAACGTCATGAACGCGCTCAAGCCCGACGCGATGACGTTCCACTGGGAATTTACGCTCGGCTCTGACCGCGTGAACGAAATCGTCGAAGGGTTGCCCTTTGCCGCCCTTGGCCAGAACATCTTTGACGCCGAATGGGACGAACCGACCGAACTGTTCCCACCCTACAAGTTCTTTGAATCCGGTGGCGTTAAGGTCGCTGTGATCGGTCAGGCATTCCCGTACATGCCGATCGCCAACCCCGGTTGGATGTTCCCTGAATACACCTTTGGTATCCGTGACGAACGGATGCAGGAAATGGTTGACGAAGTCCGCGCCAAAGGGGCCGAGCTGGTTGTCTGCCTCAGCCACAACGGCTTTGACGTTGATAAACAGATGGCGGGCGTTGTGACGGGTATCGATGTGATCCTTTCGGGGCACACCCATGACGCGCTGCCCGAACCTGTACTGGTCGGCGAAACCATCATCGTTGCATCCGGGTCGAACGGTAAATTCGTGAGCCGCGTTGATCTGGACGTACAGAATGGCCGCATGATGGGCTTTAGGCACAAGCTGATCCCGATCTTCTCGGATGTGATCGCGCCGGACAAGGCGATCACCACCCTGATCGACGAACAGCGCGCACCTTATGCGGAGCAGCTTAGCGAAGTTATTGGCACAACGGCTGATGATACGCTGTTGTACCGCCGCGGCAATTTCAACGGCTCGTGGGATGATCTGATCTGCGACGCGCTGCTGTCTGAACGCGAGGCCGATATCGCGCTAAGCCCCGGCGTGCGGTGGGGTCCGTCGATCCTGCCCGGTCAGGACATCACACGCGAAGACATCTGGAACGTCACATCGATGACCTATCCCGAAGCGTACCGTACCGAAATGACAGGTGAATTCCTGCATGTCGTGCTGGAGGACGTGGCCGATAACCTGTTCAACCCCGACCCCTATTACCAACAGGGTGGCGACATGGTGCGCACCGGGGGCCTTGGTTACCGAATTGACGTGACCAAGCCGCAAGGCAGCCGGATCACCGAAATGACCCTTCTGAAAACAGGCGAGCTGATTGACCCGGCCAAGACCTATCAGATTGCCGGCTGGGCCAGCGTGAACGAAGGCACCGAAGGTCCGCCAATCTGGGACGTGGTCGAAAGCCACATCCGCAAATTGGGCACCGTGTCGCTTGCCGAAAATACCAGTGTAACCGTCGACGGCGTCTAACGCCGACATCAATCAAAAGGGAGGCGTTTGTTATGTCAGACACCTTTGAAGCTAAAAAACCAAACCGCCGTGCGTTCCTGCGCGGTGCCGCAACCGCAGGGGTTGGCGCATTTGCCGCCGGCGCTGCGCGCGCTGAAACACCCGATCCGCTGATCACCGAAACGCAGGAGTGGGCACAGTCCTTTGGTGATGGCGTCGATGCCACGCCTTACGGTTTGCCGATCCAGTTCGAAGGCGATGTGGTCCGCCGCAATGTGGAATGGCTGACAGCCGACACCGTCAGTTCGATCAACTTTACGCCAATCCACGCGCTGGATGGCACGATCACGCCCCAAGGCTGCGCGTTCGAGCGTCACCATTCCGGTGCGATCGAGCTGAAGAAAGAAGATTACCGCCTGATGATCAACGGCTTGGTCGACCGTCCGCTGGTCTTTACCTACGCTGATCTTGAGCGGTTCCCACGCGAAAACCACACCTATTTTCTGGAATGTGCTGCCAACACAGGCATGG
>SWCC01005662.1_pt1 | contig 14277 bp, 15 predicted proteins | sample 4692971 | NCBI WGS metagenome assembly SWCC01 (sample SAMN10267277, study PRJNA491770) | bioreactor metagenome | isolation source: DHS bioreactor inoculated with subseafloor sediment | place: Japan: off Shimokita Peninsula | collected 2006-08 | reverse complement strand
GAGGTCGCATCACACAGGGTCAGGCCTTTGCGGTCTGCGGGAATCACGTCACCGGTGGGCATGCGCACGCCGGAGGTGGTGCCGTTCCAAGTAAAACAAACGTCGTTGTCATAGTTGAGCGACGCCATATCCACGATCTGACCGTAGTCAGCGGTGTGGACGGTATGTTCGATTTTGAGCTGTTTGACAGCATCGGTCACCCAGCCCGCGCCGAATGATTCCCACGCAACCATTTCAGCGGGGCGTTCGCCCAGCATGGTCCACATGGCCATCTCGTAGGCACCCGTATCGGATGCGGGTACGATGCCGATTTTATAATCAGCAGGTACGCCCAGAATTTCACGGGTGGTTTCGATCGCCTCAAGCAGTTTTGCTTTGCCCGGCGCAGCGCGGTGGCTGCGGCCCAAAGGCGCGCTTGCAAGCTTGGTCAGATCATATGCGGGGGGTTTGGCGCACGGGCCAGAGGAAAAACGCGGATTCATAGGCCGCGAGGTCGGTGTCGTAATAGCCATTTAGCTACCCTTTCAGATAAGCGCCCTTCGTTGGGGAAGGGTGTCCCACCGCTGCATCTAGAGGTGCAGACGGTCTGGCACAAGCCGGAAAGTATCGCTAGAACGCCGCTTGATTGCCTTTTTACGACAGCTCTGACGCGGATCGGAAACTCGACGATGCATAGTGTGACTTTGTTAACCTCCCCTGATCGACCACGGCTGGATGCCGCATTGGTCGATAGTTTGCGCAATGCATGGGGGGGCGGTGATGCGGTTTGGCTGGCCCCGGACGAGGCGGCCAGTTTTGACATGATGCGTATGCCAGGAAACCGCTGGGATATCTGGGCCGAGTGTCAGGGGATGGGCGTCGATTTGATCATTGTGCCTGCGGAAGGGCGGCGCAAGAAAATGCTGTTGGCCGATATGGACAGCACGATGATCCAGCAAGAATGCATTGACGAGTTGGCCGATGAGGCGGGCGTTGGTGAGCGGGTCAAGGATATCACAGCGCGCGCCATGAACGGCGAGCTGGATTTCGAGGGCGCGCTGCGTGAACGCGTGGGGTTGCTTGCCGGGTTGGACGAGACTGTCATCGGGCAGGTTCTGGAACAGCGGATTACCTATATGCCGGGTGGCAAAACACTGTTGGCGACGATGAAGGCGAACGGGGCCTATGCGGCGCTGGTGTCAGGCGGGTTTACGGCGTTCACAACTTCTGTGGCGCAGGCATTAGGTTTTGATGAAAACCGGGCGAATACGCTGTTGGTTGATGGCGGTAAGCTGACGGGGCATGTGCGCGACCCGATCTTGGGCAAGCAGGCCAAGGTGGATGCGCTGGAAGCGATCACGGCGCGGCTGGGTTTGGCTGAGGCCGATGTGCTGGCGGTTGGAGATGGTGCGAATGATCTGGGCATGTTGCACCGCGCCGGCATGGGCGTTGCCCTGCATGCCAAACCTGCTGTGGCTGCGGAATGCGATGTGCGGATCAACTTTGGCGATCTGACGGCGCTGTTATACGTGCAGGGCTATGCCAAAGAAGAATTTATCGCATAGTTGATGGGTGCATGGGGCGCTGCCCCATACCCCGGGATTTTAGACCATTTGGAATGGGGCGCGTGTTTTTCAGGCGAATGTGGGCGCTGGTTTCAGGCTGCCTGTGATAATGCCGCGCCGGTTTACGATGGGGGCATTGCGGTATTTCAGCGCTTCTGGGTGGTTCGGGTCGAGGGCCCCGAGTTTCACCAGAATGGACGCGATTGCACAGGCGGCAGCGCGCGGGGTGCCGCAGGATGCTTTGAGTGCGACGCCGATTTTTTGTTCGGGCAGGATCGCGATGAAGAACCCTTCGGCCCCAGTTTTGATTGCGACTTTTCCATCCATCGCGCGCATTAGATCCGTGCAAGAGCGGGTTTCGCCGGCCACCAGTTCGGGGTGCAAGCGCATTGCTTGATGCAGGCGTGCTTCGGCAGAGCCATCAGGTGCGGCGGCGAAATGGGCCATCGCGCGGGCCATACCATGCAGGGTGGTTGAAAAGTTGGGCACGGAACATCCGTCTATCCCGTAGCCGAACGTGCTGCGGCCTGTGACCTCTTCGAACGCTTCGAGGCAGGCCTTTTGCACGGGGTGATCGGGCTTTTCGTAATCCGCAGGGCCGCCCAAGTGTTTGTTCACCGTGAGAAACCCGGCGTGTTTGCCAGAGCATTCGTGATGAATTTGGCACGGCTGTTCGTAGGCGCGGATCAGGGCGTCACGCGCATCGATATCGCCCGGAACCGCGGCCCCGCAGCGAAAATCGCTGTCAGACAGCCCCATCGTATCCAGCCATTTTCCGATAATTCCGGTGTGCAGGTCGGCTGCCTGATGTGAGGCGCAAGCAAGCGCAAGATGTTGGGTGCCCAGCCCCATGGCATCTGCGGCACCAGAGCGGACAAGCGGCAATGCCTGGATCATCTTGGCCGAAGACCGCGGGAGAATAACCGCCTCGGGGTTTCCCCATGCGTGGAGGATTTCACCGCTGTCATCACACACAACCGCATGGCCTGAATGCACGCTTTCGAGGAAGGCACCGCGCCAAATCTCTGCAAAGGGGGCTGGTTGGGTCATGTTTCGTCCTTTTCTTGGGCGAATTCCTGCCAATCAGGGTTTCGCAGGTCGCCTGTTTGGCGTTAATATGCTTGTTGTCGAGAGAAATACAGTTCCTTTAAAGAGCGCTTCCTGAAAGGCTGCCGATGGAGTTGGTAAAATGTTGAGGATCATGGCGGCTGGAGGCCTAGGTAAATGATGAAATTGAGAACAATTGGCTTTGCCGTGGCTCTGACAGGGTTCGCTGCTGGTAGCGCATTGGCGCAGTCGCAAAGCACAAATCGTGTCGCCGCGGAAACCGATTGGAGCGTGTTCGTCGAAGACAATCCAACCGAATGCTGGGGTGTTTCGACGCCCAAGGAAATGGTGAACTCGCGCGATGGGCGGGTTGTTGCTGTGAACCGTGGGCAGACGCTGTTGATGGTGTTCTATCGTCCAAGCGCAGGAGCCAAGGGGCAGGTTGCGTTTACGGGTGGGTACCCGTTTGCATCTGGTTCAACCGTGAACATGGATATCAGCGGCACCACGTTCGAGCTGTTTACCGAAGGCGAGTGGGCGTGGCCGGCGACCGCTGAGGATGACATGAAAATCATCACAGCGATGAAGCGCGGCGCGGATGCGGTTATGACGGCGCGTTCCGGTCGCGGTACGCAAACCAAAGATACGTTTTCGCTGCTTGGCTTTACGGCGGCTGTAGAAGACGCGGCTAAGCGCTGCGGCGGCTAAGACCTTAGGCAATTTTTTAGGGGGTGTCCGCAAACCGTGTTGGTTTACTTCGTCTTAATCTGAAACGGCTTATATTACCTCGCCTTTCCAGCGGAGTATGCCCTTGCTACATCACAACTTTCGCCGTTTTCTCGATGCCCTCGACGACCTGAACCCTGCCCAGATCGAGGATGCTCAAACGAAGATCCTTTATCTCCGGCAAAAGACGGAAGCCATCTCCGAGATTGAAGCACGGACAAACCAAGAACACAAGTGTCCGCTCTGCGGCGACGAGCGGCGCCAGAAGTGGGGCCGCACACGGACTAAGGTCCAGCGTTACCGTTGCACCGGCTGCGAGAAGACCTATTCGGGCCGGACTGGGAGCGCCATCGGCCGCATCCATCGCCCTGACCTGTTCATGGTCGTGCTGAGGGATATGCTGGGCACCTCAACGCCGCAGTCGGTTCGCAAGCTTGCGAGACAGCTCGGACTCAACAAATACACAGTCTGGCGCTGGCGTATGCTGGTTTTCTCGATCATCGGAAGCAGCACCTCATCGACGAGTTTCTCCGGGATCATTGAGGCAGATGAGACTTACCAGCGGGAGTCCCGGAAGGGATCGCGCGAGTGGGTCCACCACTTCGCTGATCCGCATAATGTCCAACAACCGCCGCGTCCGCGTTGGGAGGATTTCACGACGCAGGGACTGAAGATGATGCGCGGTCTGTCCAAGTGGCAGCTCCCCATTCTAACTGTCGCTGACCGTGGCGGTTCTCTTCTTTTCCAGCGGCTACCGAACCGTAAGAGCATAACGGTGGAGCGCGCGATGAAGCCCCTGGTGCCGGGCGATGCCGTGCTATGCTCGGACGGCGGCAACGGTTATAAGGACCTCGCGGCGGGACGCGGTCTCGAACATTTCGTGGTCGGCAGCAAACCAGGCAAACGAGTAGTCGCGGGCTGCTATCACATTCAAAACGTGAACTCGCTCCACGCCCGCTATAAGAAGTTCATCAAGCCATTCTGTGGACCGGCCACGAAAAATCTCAACGGCTATATCCGGTGGCTGGAGGTGCGGCTGGCCGGGGTGCAACCGGCGAACGTGATCAGGGCGGCATAGCGGGTTCCGATTGAGCAAAACCGACGAAGTTGTCCAACTGATTTCCGAGTTGGCCTTTCTATGCCCATCTTCACTGAATGATGGACCGCAAAAGATCTCACGCCAAGCTGCACTGGCTTCTTGCACTGCCGCTCGGGGCTCTTTGCGCCGTGGTTCTTGCCTTGGCTATTTTTGTGGTTGGGCCGCACGCACGCTACGCCTTTATACAAGCGACATCGGTTAGGATCGAGGTGCCCAGCCAGACCCATCCCGGTGAGTTCTACAATATCCGCATCCATGCATCTGGCCTACCGATCGGAGCGGGCGTAGAAATCAGTGGAGACGCGATTCAGGACCGTCGGGGCATCAAGCCGATCACTCGGGGCTGGAACACATACCGCGTCATGGCTCCTGTCGAGCCCGGATTCTTCGATCTGACAGCTCATCTCTATGCAGTCGATGAGGGTAATCCTGAAGTTTGCGAAACATTGACACCGACCCAGACTATATGGATGCCCCCATCCGCCATGTGCCTGTCTCACGGACTCAGTTCAGCACGCACCCAGATCGAGATTGTAAATACTCGCTGAGGCGATGTGCTTGACCAACACGAATTGCGGACACCCCCATTTTTTAAAGGGGCCTCGCGGGTTGGCGGGGCCTTTTTCACGTTTTGGGGGCTAAAACGGCACGTCGCGCTTGGCCCGGGTTTACCGGAACGATGCCTTTCCTTTTGATCTGGGCGCGAATGCCTATATAGAGCGCTGAAACACACATCCCGGAGAATCCCCATGTCTGCGACCGCGCCGATCACCCAAGATGTTATGACCATTCCGCGCAAATTGCCGGAGGGGCCGATTAACCTTGTCGGTTTGACACGCGACGCGATGCGCGAGGTTTTGATTGCGCATGGTACGCCGGAAAAGCAGGCCAAGATGCGGGTCGGCCAGATTTGGCAGTGGATCTATCAATGGGGCACGCGTGATTTTGCGGACATGACCAACCTGTCCAAGGCGTTTCGCGCTGAATTGGCTGAGAAATTCGTGATCGCCGTGCCAGAGGTGGTGACCAAGCAAGTGTCAGAAGATGGCACACGCAAGTATCTGGTCCGCATTGCAGGCGGGCACGAGGTTGAGGTGGTTTATATTCCCGAAGAAGGGCGCGGCACATTGTGTGTCAGCTCTCAGGTTGGGTGCACGTTGACCTGTTCGTTCTGCCACACCGGCACACAGAAACTGGTGCGCAATCTGACCGCGGCCGAAATTATCGGTCAGGTGATGGTCGCGCGGGATGATCTGGGCGAATGGCCTGTTCCCGGTACGATTACCGACGCGCCACGCTTGTTGTCGAATATTGTTCTGATGGGCATGGGCGAACCGCTGTATAACTTTGAGAACGTGCGCGATGCGATGAAAATCGCGATGGACCCGGAAGGCATCCAGCTGTCGCGCCGTCGCATTACCTTGTCGACGTCAGGTGTGGTGCCAGAAATCGCCCGCACAGCGCAGGAAATTGGCTGTCAACTGGCCATCTCGTTCCACGCGACCACGGACGAAGTGCGTGACAAGTTGGTGCCGATCAACAAACGTTGGAACATCGCCGAATTGGTCGAGGCACTGCGCGCCTATCCAAAGGTCAGCAATTCCGAGCGGATCACCTTTGAATATGTGATGCTGGACGGGGTGAATGACAGCGACGCAGATGCTTACCGGCTGATCGAGCTGATCCGCGGCATTCCGGCCAAGATCAACCTGATCCCGTTCAACGAATGGCCCGGTGCGCCTTATAAACGATCGTCAAACAACCGTATTCGTGCGTTTTCCGAGATAGTCTATAAGGCAGGCTATGCGTCGCCCGTTCGTAAACCACGCGGCGAAGACATCATGGCGGCATGCGGGCAGTTGAAATCAGCGACCGAGCGGGCGCGCAAATCGCGCAAGCAGATTGAGGCAGACGCAGGTTTGTAAGCTTGAAACCCGATCAAGTGCTGATGATGATCTGCTAATGACGCGGCGAAAGTTTACTAAATTCCGCGATATTAAATGTAGGTGCCGAAGCTGTTGACCGTGCATTGCGCCCCCATCGTTTAGCAGACGTTAAAACATCGTCCCAAAGATAATGCTTCCATCGACAGCACAATTGGGAGCACTAAATAATGGCTATTATCATCCAAAATGACGCCTTCATCACTGCCGAAGTGATGGATCTGATCATCCGTGAACGCGAGCGCGCATTGTCTTTTCGCGAATGGAAGCATCGGCTGGCCGGGTTTGGCTACAGTGTACGTGATACGGAAAACGGTCATATCCTCGAGACCCTTCCGCATCACGTAAAAGTATGTACGTTGCCTGCCGAGCTGTGCGCCTGATTGACAGGTCGCGGGTTTGGGGAACTACCTGCCGGGCAAAGCATCCCGTGCTGGTGCGGTTTCCCAATTATCAATCACATGCATCGCTTCGTCAGCAGATTCAACAAACCTGAACAGGTCGAGATCCTCGGCTGAGATGGTGCCGGCGTCGGCCAGTGCATCCCAGTTTATGATCCTTTCCCAGAAGGCGCGCCCGAACAGCAAAAACGGCACGCGCGACATGCGGCCGGTTTGAATAAGGGTCAACGCTTCGAATGTTTCATCCATGGTGCCAAAGCCCCCTGGGAAAACGCAAATCGCACGCGCCCGCATTAGGAAATGCATTTTGCGGATCGCAAAATAGTGAAAGTTAAAACACAGCTCTGGCGTGACATATGCGTTTGGGGCCTGTTCAAACGGAAGCACGATGTTCAATCCGATGGACCGCCCGCCCGCGTCAACGGCCCCGTGATTGCCTGCCTCCATCACGCCGGGGCCACCGCCCGTCACGATGACATTTTCGCAACCATTTGTTTCCAGTGATTTCAGCGTCATCAGGCGCGCAAATTCACGTGCTTCCTCGTAGAAATGCGATAGATCGGCCAGTGTTTTGGTCCGCGCCTTGTCTTTGTCGGCTGGTTTTGGAATGCGTGCGCCGCCGAACAGCACAATCGTTGACGTGATGCCGTGGGCGTCCAGCCCCATCTCGGGTTTAAGCAGTTCCAGCTGCAATCTGACCGGACGCAAAGCATCGCGGCCCATGAATTCCTGGTCGGTAAATGCCAGTCGATAGGCGGGCGCACGGGTTTGCGGCGTATCTGGGACTTCCTTGGCTTTGGCGCTGTCGGCGACAGCGTCGCGCAAGGGGTGGCGTATGTCTTCGGTCATCAAATTCTCCGGTCTGATCGTTGTCGCTAACATGCCTGCGTTCAGTGCAAATGACCACGCCAGCCGTTATGATTGCGTGAACAACGTGACGGGGGTATAGCCATGCCCAACACCTGATCCCATATTCCGGAGCTTAACCTATGTCTAACGCCCAACTTGAAACTGCAATCGAAGCTGCGTGGGATGCCCGCGACACCATTACGTCCGCCACCACAGGCGAACAGCGCGACGCGATCGAATCCACATTGGCCGCGCTGGACAGCGGCAAACTGCGCGTCGCTGAAAAGCAGGAAAACGGCGATTGGCATGTGAACCAGTGGGCGAAAAAGGCCGTTTTGCTGGGCTTTCGCATCAAAGACATGGAGCATCAGTCGGGCGGCCCACAAGGCGCAGGCTGGTGGGATAAGGTCGACAGCAAATTCAAAGGCTGGGGCGATGACGAATGGAAAACCGCCGGTTTCCGCGCCGTTCCAAACTGCGTTGTGCGCAAATCGGCCTATATTGCGCCGGGCGTTGTGTTGATGCCATCCTTTGTGAACATTGGCGCTTATGTCGACAGTGGCACGATGGTTGATACCTGGGCCACGGTTGGATCCTGTGCCCAGATCGGTAAAAACGTCCACCTGTCCGGCGGCGTTGGTATCGGCGGCGTGCTGGAACCCATGCAGGCCGGCCCGACAATCATCGAAGACAACTGCTTTATCGGGGCGCGCTCCGAAGTGGTTGAAGGTTGCATCGTGCGCGAAGGGTCTGTGCTGGGAATGGGCGTGTTCATCGGTCAGTCCACCAAAATTCTTGACCGTGACACCGGCGAAGTCATGTATGGTGAAGTGCCAGCCGGTTCGGTCGTCGTCGCGGGTTCCATGCCTTCGAAAAACGGCGTGAACTTGTACTGCGCCGTGATCGTTAAGCGCGTGGACGAAAAGACCCGTTCAAAAACGTCGATCAACGAACTGTTGCGCGACTAAAACGGAACGAAACAATGCCTTTGGTGATTCAATCGCCAAAGGCATCAGAAAAGGGAAAGCAGTTATGGGTTTGGGATTTATCGGCTCTATCTTTGTCGGCGGCATGGCGGGCTGGATTGCCAGCATGATCATGAAGGCGAACACTGGAATACTGACTAACATCGGTTTGGGCATCGTCGGTGCCGTGGTGCTGAACTTTATTCTGGGCTTGCTTGATATCTATGCCGCTGATGCATGGTTGACCCAGCTTTTTGTTGGTTTGGTCGGTGCATGTTTGGTGATTTGGAGCTGGCGCGCCCTGCGCGGACGCAGCTGACCCTTTTCAGACAGGTCAGAACACGCTAGGGCTGCCACATCTTTATGCGGTGGCCCTTTTTATGTCTGACCAGAAAAAACCCAAGAAACCATCACGCCAGCAGGTCTATACCTTGCTGGTCGAGATCGGGCGCAAAGACGGTGACGGGTTGCCAGACAAGGCAACTGGTGCCGCATTGATGTGCTTTGCCTCTGGTATCGACGAGGCCGAAGCCGTGCGTGAAACTGTGGCGATCCTAAAGCAGGCTGATACCAACCCGCTGGATGTCACCGGATACGGCACATTGGCTGAACGCGAGGCCGAAGGTCACGAGATCGACGAAGAAGAACGCGCCTTGATGGCACGGGCTTTGGACGAAAATTCGGTCATTATTGCGCAGATGACACCGTTTTTCGACTGATCAGGCTGCGCGGCGACTGGCCAAGGTGATCGCCTCAAACCGTTTCAAGACAGTATGGGCAGGCTGACCATGTTCGGGCAGCAGGCTCCGGTCAAGGCCGGCCAGAACGCTGTTGGCCATCCGATCGGGCTGGCGGCGCAGGCGTCCGATATACAGGCTTTCTGCGGGTGTGCCGGCGGCGATCATTGTCTCATGAGACGGTAGTAAAATCTGCGCATAGGTAATCGTCGGCCCGCAGGTTTCCCGCATGGCGGCGAACCCGTTGACCAGATGGCGCGCTGGGATCAGCACGGCCTCTTTGCTAAACAGATACTCGACCTCAGGCCCGTCAATGACCAACCGTTGATCAGGGGCGACAATGATATCTTGCTGCAGCCCGAAATAGGGCGCGCGCAACCGGATCGGCGCGAAACTGCCGCAGGCTGGCACGGTTCTAAAGACGGTTTCCAACACTGGCACAACACCCGACCCCTGCGTGGTGACAGTGTCGCCGCGTTTGAGGGCGGATAGCGGTTTGAACCCCCATGGCGTGGCAAGCGGCGTCGACGGCAAAAGCGACGGCATGGGGCCAATGGGTTCAATCTGGTCGGAAACTGCCGCAAAGATCACGTCGGATGCAATTGCCTGATCACCGCGACCCAATATCATATTGCGCAGGTCATCAACCAAGATCGGTTTGGGGTTGGGAACGGCAACTGTTGCGATGCGGTTGTTTTCGGGGTCCTCCATCGCAAGGCGTCCCCATTTCGCGGTGCTGTCCCATGAATAGGTCATGCGCATAACATCGTTACGGCCGCTGTCTTTGTGTTGGATCGCGGCATGGGCGATGTCATCGCCCTGCACCTGAACCAAGGCGACGCCGCCACCTGGAATGGCCTGAAATGTCAGGCTGCGCAGCCAAGGAAAGGTTGATTTATACCCAAGCAACAGCTTTGGTTTGCCATCGGGGGCTTGCCGAGTTTCGAACATGATACTGCCGCGCGTGAGCAGGTCGTCTTGGCCGGTGCCGCAAACAGGGGCATCACGTTTGTCGGTTCCAAGACCCAATGGCGAAAACCGCCGATCCTCGTTATGTGCCAGTGCAATCCACGTCATCGGCTAGACCACCATGTTAGCGAATAATGTAGTGGCGGTGTAGCAATGCGATATCCTTGGACCGTTCCTGGGGGATGCTTTGACGCTGATACCATGCTTGCCACCTTAATCTGTAGTTGAGACGGTACATGTCAGCACGACCCACACGGTCTACGCCCGCGAATGGTCAAATCTGGTATTGATGGATGACCCGGTTTTCCGGTGTCATACCTGCTGATGCCCTGCCCCGGGTAATATTATTGTGCCCAAGGTAGCACGGAAATTGGTCGACTGTTATCATTTTCATGGTCATCCCCCTTGGCACCGCGCCTTTTTCGCCACAAGTGTAAGGAAACCAATAGAAATCATACCTAAAGGATCCGAAAATGCCGAATATTGACCCCGTTGATCTTACCGCAAAGCTGGTGAAATGCCCTTCGGTGACGCCTGCGGATGCAGGGGCCTTGGATATTCTGTATGATTTGCTAAGCGGCGCGGGTTTTGAATGCGCATGGGCGGACCGTGGCGGTATTCGCAATCTGTTTGCCCGCTGGGGGAACAAGGGCAATACGCGCTGTTTCGGGTTCAACGGGCATACGGATGTGGTGCCGATCGGGAACGAAGCGGATTGGACCTATCCGCCCTTTGGTGCAGAAATCAAAGATGGGGTCATGTACGGGCGCGGCACAACGGATATGAAATCCGGTGTTGCGGCCTTTGCCGCGGCTGCAGTGGATTTCGTGCGCGATACGCCCCCGGACGGGTCGATCGTGCTGGCCATCACAGGCGACGAGGAAGCCGAAGGCATCGACGGCACCAGCGCCTTGCTGGACTATATGGCGCAGGCAGGCGAGAGAATGGATGTTTGTCTGGTAGGCGAACCGACATGCCCCAATAAAATGGGCGAAATGATCAAGATTGGCCGCCGTGGATCGCTGAATGCGCATTTCCGTATTGTCGGCAAACAGGGCCATTCGGCCTATCCACACCGCGCCAATAACCCGCTGCCTGCGATGGTGCGGTTGATGGATCAGCTTGCGTCGCACACCCTTGATCAGGGAACCGACCATTTCGACCCGTCCACGCTGGCGGTGGTCACGGTTGATACCGGAAATCCGGCCACCAATGTTATTCCTGCGGAATGTCGTGGCACGGTCAATATCCGGTTCAACGATACACATTCGGGTGCCAGCCTGACGGAATGGCTGGAAGAACAGGTTGCCGCCATTCGCGAGGCGTTCGGCGTGGTTGTCGAGCTGAAGGTAAAGATTTCCGGCGAAAGCTTTATCACCCCGCCGGGTGCGCTGTCTGATCTGGTGTCCAAGGCGGTCGCCGCTGAAACAGGCATTACCCCCGAACTGTCGACGACAGGTGGCACATCTGACGCGCGGTTTGTGAAAAACCACTGTCCGGTCGTTGAATTCGGCCTTGTCGGGCAATCCATGCATGCGGTGGATGAAAACGTCGAAATCGCGCAGATTCACCAGCTCAAGGCGATATATACACGGATTCTTACGGATTATTTCGCATGAGCGTAGAGATTGCAGTCAGCGATGATCTGGCCAGTTGTCATCTGCTGCGCCGGATCGTGTTTATCGAAGAACAGGGCGTTTCTGAAGCAGAGGAAATGGATGATCTTGATGATGGGGGTATTCACATCCTCGCGACGGAAAACGCCATTCCCATCGGGACGGCCCGCCTGCATATTAAAGGTGAAGTCGCCAAAATTGGCCGCGTCTGCGTATTGAAAGCGCATCGCGGCACCGGGCTTGGGGCCGCCTTGATCCACGCCGCAATCGACGAGGGGCGCCAACACGCAGCTGTGAAAACAGTCAAGCTGGGCGCGCAGCTCCATGCTTTGGGTTTCTATGAAAAACTTGGCTTTGTCGCGCAGGGGCCGGTCTTTGACGATGCGGGGATCGACCACCGTGAAATGGTGCTATCGCTTTGAAACGGGGCACGCTGGTTGTCATGGTCAAAGAACCACGGCCCGGTAGGGTGAAAACCCGCTTGGGCCGTGATCTGGGGATGACCGCAGCCGCGTGGTGGTTTCGTCATCAAACCCGTCGCTTGATCCGCAATGTCCAAGACCCGCGCTGGAACGTCGTGCTTGCTGTGACACCTGATCGCGCGGGCCTTAGCAGTCGCGTTTGGCCCGAGCATATCGCGCGGGCACCGCAGGGGCAGGGCAATCTGGGGGACCGTATGGCGCGGATGTTGCGGGGGGCACCTGCGGGGCCTGTCTGTGTGATTGGTGCGGATATTCCCGGCATCAACCGCGCAGAAATTGCCAAGGCGTTTCATGCGTTGGGCGGGCATGATGCCGTTTTCGGGCCCGCACCGGACGGCGGGTACTGGCTGATCGGGTTGAAACGCGCCCGCGCTGTGCCGCCGGGTTTGTTTGATGGCGTGCGTTGGTCGTCGGAACATGCGCTGGCTGATACCATCGCGACGCTGCCAGATCACCGCATTGCCCAAGTCGCGACTTTGCAAGACGTAGATACAATCGACGATTTGCCCATGACGAACCGGGGTACGCGTGCTACCTGCTAAAGCATGAGCAAAATACCATCCAAGCCCGAGATCCTTGATTGGATCGCCGCCAATCCAACCCTGACCGCCAAGCGTGACATCGCAAAGGCCTTCGGGATCAAAGGTGCTGCGCGTATCGATCTAAAGCGTGTGCTAAAAGAGCTGGAAGCCGACGGCCATCTGGAAAAGCGCAAACGCAGCTATAGCGACCCTGATCGCCTGCCGCCGGTGTCTGTTTTGCAGATTACTGGCCCTGACAATGATGGTGATCTATTTGCCAAGCCGATGGAATGGGCGGGCGAAGGGGTAGAACCCGTTGTGCTGGTCATTCCCCGGGCTTCTGACCCTGCAATGGGGGCGGGTGACCGCATTCTGGCGCGCCTGACTTTGGTAACGGGCGAGGATTATCATTACGAGGCGCGATTGATCCGCCGGATCGGATCCAATCCGCAAAAGGTGCTGGGTATCTTTCGCAAGACAACCGAAGGCGGCCGTATTGTTCCCATCGACAAAGGCGGCGACAAGGAATGGACTGTAGCATCAGACGCAACATATGGGGCCAAGGACGGCGAACTGGTCGAGGCCGAACAAGCTGGCCCCAAGGGCCGTATGGGCCTGCCCCGCGCGCGGATTGTGGACCGTTTAGGCGATCCGTCAGCACCCAAAGCCGTATCGTTGATCGCCATCCATCAGCACGGTATTCCTGATGCCTTCCCGGATGATGTGATCGCCCAAGCAGACGCGGCCAAGCCCGTTGGATTGAAAGGTCGCGAAGACCTGCGTGACATGCCGCTGATTACGATCGATCCGTCCGATGCACGGGATCACGACGATGCGTGCTATGCCCATGCGGATGAGGACCCCAAGAACGAGGGCGGCCATGTGGTTTGGGTCGCGATTGCGGATGTGGCGGCCTATGTCACACCCGGATCGGCGTTGGACCGCGAGGCGCGCAAACGCGGCAATTCCACCTATTTCCCCGACCGTGTGGTGCCGATGTTGCCAGACCGCCTGTCGGGTGATCTGTGTTCCCTGCACGAAGGCGTACCGCGGCCTTGTATCGCCGTGCGCATGGTGCTGGACGCAAAGGGTCAAAAGATCAGCCACAGCTTTCACCGCGGTTTGATGCGTTCCCCTGCGTCGCTGCACTATGAGGAAGTCCAAGACGCAATCGAGGGTCGCCCGAACGATCGCACCGGCCCTTTGTTAGAGCCTGTTCTGAAACCGATTTACGCCGCTTATGCCGCGCTGAAAACGGCCAGAGCGGAACGCGAACCGCTTGATCTGAACCTGCCGGAGCGGCGGATCGAACTGGACCCGGACGGGACAGTCAAATCGGTGAATTTCAAGGAACGTTTGGATGCGCACCGTCTGATCG
>SWCC01005321.1_pt1 | contig 14297 bp, 14 predicted proteins | sample 4692971 | NCBI WGS metagenome assembly SWCC01 (sample SAMN10267277, study PRJNA491770) | bioreactor metagenome | isolation source: DHS bioreactor inoculated with subseafloor sediment | place: Japan: off Shimokita Peninsula | collected 2006-08 | reverse complement strand
TGGAGAACGGCTGCACCTTCGCCAGCGCTGCCTGGAAGGCCGGCTCGCCGCGTTTCATCAACCGGCCGCGGATAAACTGGGCGATGGCCAACGGAATGACGATGTACATCACCACCGACAGCAGCAAGGTATCCCAGGGCACCGGAATGGAAGAAACGCCCAGCAGCAGCGCGACGATTGGCGCAAAGGCGAACACCATCACCACGTCGTTCAGCGCAACCTGGGTCAGGGTGAAATTGGCGTTGCCGTTGCAGAGATTGCTCCACACGAAGACCATCGCGGTGCAGGGCGCGGCGCCAAGCAGGATCAGGCCGGCCATGTAGCTATCGAGTTCGGCCGCCGGTAGCCAGGGTGCGAATACGTGCTTGATGAACAGCCAGCCAAGCAGCGCCATGGTGAATGGCTTGACCGCCCAGTTGACGAACAGCGTGATGCCCATGCTTGCCCGCTGCGCATAAACCTCGCGCAGCGCCGAGAAATCGATCTTCATCAGCATCGGGATGATCATCACCCAGATCAGCAGGCCGACCGGTATGTTCACATGGGCAACTTCCATTGCGCCGATGGTTTGTGCAGCGTCAGGCAGGCTGAGGCCGATGAGGGTGCCGGCGAAGATGCAGAGGAAAACCCAGAGCGTCAGGTAACGCTCGAAGAATCCGAGCGGGGCGCCGGCGGCTTTCTTGCCGGCTACTTCACATTGACTGGACATCGCTAGTTACACCTTGTCGGATTGCTTTGATTGATTACTGCAGGGCTTGCGGCGGTATCGCGGCAAGGGTCTGCACGACCTGGTCGACAGTGCTTCGTGCTGTGCGGGTAACGCCGATCAGCGTGGCCGAAGCCATGCCGGTCCAGTCGCCGTAGCCCACCAGCCAAAGATTGGGCTGTTTCACGGCGCGGGTATCCTCCACCAGAACCTTGCCATCAGCCTCGATGATGCCGAGCCCGCGCAGATGATCCAGCGCCGGACGAAAGCCGGTACACCAGATCACCGCGTCGAGGTCTTCGCTATGGTTGTCTTCCCATTCGACGCCAGTTTCCGTGAAGCGCGCAAAGGGACGCTCGGCCACCAATACGCCGCGTTCCCGCGCTTCACGGACCGGGGGCACCATGACGATGTCGCCGAAGCCGCCGGCGGGCTCGTCGATGTTGCGTCCCTCCTGCTGCGCTTTCCAGCGGGCGGTGGCGCGCTCGAACAGCACACGGCCGTCGACGTCATCGGGCAGAAAGGCCGGTGGCTCCTGAGTGATCCAGAGGGTTTCGCTGACTTTGGATACTTCGGCGAGGATCTGCGCGCCGGAGTTGCCGCCACCTACCACCATGACCCGTTTACCCTCGAAGGGGGCCGGGTTTCGGTAGCGAGCTGAATGAATCTGTTGGCCCTGAAAATGCTCCAGGCCTGGATAGGCTGGAATGAATGGCTTGCTCCAGGTGCCCGTTGCGCTGATGACCGCGCGAGTCAGCCATTGCTGATCACCGGCCTGCACCAGCCAGAGGTCGTCTAGGCGACTGATTGCGTCGACCCGTACCGGCCGCTGGATCGGAAACCGGTAGCGGTCTTCGTAACGTCGCAAATAATCGATAACTTCGTTGCGCGTTGGATTGCCCGGCTCGGTTGGAGTGGGCATTGGCCAGCCGGCAATCGAGCTCCAGGCGGCGGGGGAGAACAATCTCAGCGACTCCCAGGTATGGAGCCATGCGCCGCCGGGGCCGGGCTGTTCATCCAGCAGCAGATAGGACAACGACGTGCGCCGCAGAAAGTACGCGGTGGTCAGGGCGGACTGTCCCGCGCCAATGATGATGACATCGAGAACATTGGGTGCTGTCATCAAGCCGCTCCCGTAGGCTGATATTCGTTCGAATAAATATATGCGATACGGAATATACGCTTCTTGTTCCGGCGCAACAAACTTGCCTATCACAGCGCGCGATAGATAGATGGCTGAGTTCGAGGGGTGCTTTACTTGCTTATGCGCTAAGCAATATATTCGCCCAGGCATATCTTATGGGGATCGGCTTCATGGCCTACAAATCGCGTGTCCTGTTCGTCTGCGTTGCCAATTCGGCACGCTCGCAACTCGCCGAGGCGCTGCTGCGGCATACCGATTCGGAGCACTTCGAAGCCTTCAGTGCAGGCACCGCGCCGACGGATGTCGATCCGCGTGCGCTGGCGGCGCTCGAGCAGCTCGGTGTGCCGACCGCGGGTTTGCGTAGCAAATCGCTGACGGAACTGGAAGGGCAGCAGTTCGATTTCGTGATCACACTCTGTGACAAGTCATCACTGGAATGCCACGCGCTGCCCGGTGCCGGCGAGTACATCGCCTGGAACTTCGAAGACCCTGCCAGCAGCGACCAGCCGGATGCCTACCGGCACACACTTCACGAGATACACGAGCGGATCAAGATGTTCGTGCTGGTCAAGAACAAGCGCTGAGAAGGCATATCAATGGTCGAGCATCTGACACCTACCACCGTCTTCAAATGCCTGGCTGACGAGACTCGCGTGCGGATTGCATTGCTCATCGCCCGTGAGGGCGAGCTGTGTGTATGCGAGCTGACCTGTGCGCTGGATGAAAGCCAGCCGAAAATCTCACGGCATCTGGCGCTGCTGCGCAGCTGCGGAATACTGGAAGACCGCCGTCAGGGTCAATGGGTCTATTACCGGCTCCATCCGCATCTGCCCGACTGGGTGACGGATATGCTGCAGCCGATCCTGGCTGCCAACAAGAACTGGCTGAGCGACAACGTGCATCGCCTCGAAAGCATGCGCAACCGCCCCGAACGGGCCAGCTCATGTGCCTGAATCAAGGGACGACCATGAGGATTCTCTTTCTCTGCACCGCCAACAGTTGTCGCAGCATTCTGGCCGAGGCGCTGTTCAATCACCTTGCTCCGGTCGGCATGCGCGCATTCAGCGCTGGTAGCGAACCAAGAGGCGAAATCAATCCGCTGACGCTTGAGGCGCTGGCGCGGGCCGGCATTGCGGCTGATGGCTTGTATAGCAAGAGCAGCGATGCGCATCAGGCGCTGAATCCCGACTTCGTCATTACCGTCTGCGACAAGGCCGCTGGCGAAGCGTGCCCGGTGCATTTCGGGCCGGCCATCAAGGCGCACTGGGGGCTTACCGATCCATCCGAGGTCGTTGGCAGCCCTGCGGACGTCAAGGCTGCATTCGACGCCACGCTGGCCAGGCTCGAACTGCGTATCGCCGCGTTTCTGGCGCTGCCGCTTGTTGATCTGGATGCCGCTACGCTGAAAGCCGAGCTGGCGCGCATCGGCACTCTATAAATTCTGCAGGACATGCTAATGAACGACGATCTGCCCAATATCGACCCCGAACTACTGGATGTGCCCGGCCCCGCTGGCAAGCTTGGCTTGCCAGCGGGGCCGGAGCACAAACCACGCATCCTGCTGCTCTATGGCTCCAACCGGGAGCGCTCCTACAGCCGCTTGCTGGTGCAGGAAGCTGCGCGTCTGCTCGAGCGTTTCGGTGCCGAGACGCGCATCTTCGATCCCTCAGGATTGCCGCTGCCAGACGATGCGCCGGACAGCCACCCGAAGGTGCAGGAGCTGCGCGAGTTGATGCAGTGGTCGGAAGGGCAGGTGTGGTGTTCGCCAGAGCGTCACGGCTCAATGAGCGCGGTGTTCAAGGCGCAGATCGATTGGGTGCCGCTGGCCATAGGTGCGGTGCGCCCGACCCAGGGCAAGACGCTGGCGATCATGCAGGTCAGCGGCGGTTCGCAATCGTTCAACGCACTGAACCAGATGCGCGTGCTCGGCCGCTGGATGCGCATGGTCACCATCCCCAACCAGTCCTCGGTGGCCAAGGCCTTTCTCGAATTCGACGACGCCGGGCGGATGAAGCCCTCGGCCTACTACGATCGCGTGGTCGACGTCATGGAGGAGCTGATCAAGTTCACCCTGCTGGTGCGCGGTCGGGCCGACTATCTGGTCGATCGCTATTCGGAACGCAAGGAGTCGGCCGAAGCGCTGTCCCGTCGCGTCAATCAACGCTCCATCTGACTTCCAAGGAATCGCCCGCGTGTCCAACCATCCCTATGACATCCTCGATGTGCCCGGCAGCGCCGGTCAGCTGATCTTCACGCCGTGCCCCGGCAGCAAGGAGACCACTGTTGATGAGGCGCTCGCCACGCTACAAGCGGCAGGTGCCGAAGCAGTGATCACTTTGATGCCTGCCGAAGAGCTGGCCCGCAACGAGGCGAGCCAGCTGCCGCAACGCTGTGCCGAGCGCGACCTTGAGTGGTTTCACCTGCCGGTGGCCGACGAACAGGTGCCACAGGCGGATTTCGATCAGGCCTGGGAACAGTCGGCGGACCGGATCAATGAACTGCTGGATGCCGGCAAGCGCGTCGCCATTCACTGCAAGGGTGGCTCTGGTCGTACCGGGCTGATCGCAGCGCGCATTCTGGTCGACCGCGAAGTGCCGCGCGCGACGGCTATTGCCAGCGTGCAGGCACTGCGTCCCAAGGCTATCCAGCATCCGGCGCATGTCGGCTGGATAGAACGCTTCGGCGCATGACGGACCGCTCATGCTGAATACCCTTGGTCTGTTCGTCATTACTGCGATAGCCGAGATCGTCGGCTGTTATCTGCCGTACCTCTGGCTGAAACAGGGCAAGAGTATCTGGTTGCTGCTGCCGGCTGCGCTTTCCCTGGCACTGTTCGCCTGGCTGTTGTCGCTGCATCCCACCGCCGCCGGGCGCGTGTATGCCGCCTACGGCGGCGTGTATGTCGGCGTGGCGCTGGTCTGGTTGTGGCTGGTCGATGGCGTGCGCCCGACCTGGTGGGACCTGCTCGGCTGCGCCGTGGCGATGCTGGGCATGGCGATCATCATGTTTGCGCCACGAACTCCCTGATTCATCACTTCACGAGCGAGTCATGCAATGAGCATCAAAGTTGGCATCAACGGCTTCGGCCGTATCGGACGTCTGGCACTGCGCGCGGCGTGGGACTGGGCGGAGCTGGACTTCGTGCAGATAAACGATCCTGCCGGCGACGCGGCGACTCATGCGCACCTGCTGAACTTCGATTCCATCCACGGACGCTGGCAGCACGAAGCAAGCGCCGATGGCGACTGCCTGTTGATCGACGGGGAGCGAGTCAAGGTCAGCGCCAACAAGACGATCAGCGAAACCGACTGGTCAGGCTGCGATCTGGTCATCGAGGCCAGCGGCAAGATGAAGACCGTTGCGCTGCTGCAGCAGTATCTGGAGCAGGGCGTGAAACGCGTCGTCGTCAGTGCGCCGGTTAAGGAGCCGGGCGCGCTGAACATCGTCATGGGCGTCAATGATGGGCTGTTCGATCCTGCGCAGCATCGCATCGTCACCGCGGCATCCTGCACCACCAACTGCCTGGCGCCGGTGGTCAAGGTGATCCATGAGCAGCTCGGCATTCGCCATGGCTCGATCACCACCATCCATGACCTGACCAACACGCAGAGCATCCTCGATCAGCCGCACAAGGATCTGCGTCGCGCGCGGGCTTCGGGCATGAGCCTGATCCCCACCACGACCGGCTCGGCCACGGCGATCGCCGAAATCTTCCCTGAGCTGCGCGGCAAGCTGAACGGCCATGCCGTGCGGGTGCCGCTGGCTAATGCCTCGCTGACCGATTGCGTGTTCGAAGTGGAGCGCCCAACCGATGCTGTCGAGGTGAACCAGCTGCTAAACGTCGCCGCCGAGGGCGAGCTGAAGGGGATTCTCGGTTACGAGGAACGACCCCTGGTTTCCATCGATTACCGCACCGACCCGCGCTCGTCGATCATCGATGCGCTGTCGACCATGGTGGTCAACGGCACCCAGGTGAAGATCTACGCCTGGTACGACAACGAATGGGGCTACGCCAACCGCACTGTAGAACTGGCGCGCAAGGTCGGGCTGGCGGGGTGAGGCGGTCCTGATCAGAGTTTCCCGCCACTGAGCGCCGCGTGCATTGGGGTTAGGCGTTCTTTTCGACCATGCCCAAGCCCTTTGCCGTCGTCAGCTCAACCTGACCACGAATCCCCGCAGACCAATCAAACCGGAACCCCGCATGCAAGCCCTAGCCCGACTGTCTCCCGAGGTGCGCCAGTACCTGATTGTCACCGGTAATTACTGGGCCTTCACGCTCACCGATGGCGCGTTGCGCATGCTGGTGGTGCTGCACTTTCATGCGCTGGGTTACTCGCCGCTGCAGATCGCCGCGCTGTTTCTGTTCTACGAGGTGTTCGGGGTCATCACCAACCTGGTGGGTGGTTATCTCGGTGCGCGCCTCGGTCTGAATCGGACGATGAACCTTGGGCTGGCCATGCAGGTGGTGGCGCTGCTGATGCTCACCGTGCCGGCGGCGTGGTTGACCGTGCCTTGGGTGATGGGTGCGCAGGCACTGTCCGGTATCGCCAAGGACCTGAACAAGATGTCGGCCAAGAGCTCGATCAAGCTCCTTGTATCCGACAGCCAGCAGGGCACGCTGTACAAGTGGATCGCCATCCTCACCGGCTCGAAGAATGCGCTCAAGGGCGTGGGTTTCTTCCTCGGCGGCGCACTACTGACGCTGCTGGGATTCGCCGGTGCGGTCCTGACGATGGCTGCGGTACTGGCCGTGATCTGGATCAGCAGTCTGGTGCTTTTGAAAAAGGATCTTGGAAAGGCGAAGGCCAAGCCGAAGTTCAAGGACATCTTCTCCAAGAGTCCGGCGATCAACGTGCTGTCCGCGGCGCGGCTGTTCCTGTTCGGTGCGCGGGACGTGTGGTTCGTCATCGCGCTACCGGTGTACCTGAGCACTGTCTTTGGATGGAGTTTCTGGAAGGTCGGCGGCTTTCTGGCGTGCTGGATCATCGGCTATGGCATCGTTCAGTCGATGGCGCCGGCCATTACCGGCAAGCGCAGCGGGCAGGTTCCGGATGGGCGCGCGGCCTTCATCTGGGCGGCGTTGCTGGCGGCGCTACCGGCGGCGATCGCTGTGGGCCTGGCAACCGGTGCATCGCCGCAATGGGTGCTGATCGGCGGGCTGCTGCTATTTGGTGGGCTGTTCGCGGTGAACTCCTCGCTGCATAGCTACCTGATCGTCAGCTACGCCAAGGAAGATGGTGTCTCGCTGGATGTGGGTTTCTATTACATGTCCAATGCGATGGGTCGGCTGATCGGAACCTTGCTCTCCGGCTGGGTGTTCCAGGCCTATGGGTTGCAGGCTTGCCTGTGGGTATCGTCACTCTTCGTGCTGCTCGCCGCGATTATCTCGCTGCGCCTGCCTCGTCACACGCAATAGCTGAGTAGGAAGGTCGGGCGTGAACGCCCGACCCGTATCGCTTAGTAGCTGTACTGCAGCTGTGCCCAGAGTTTATCGGTGTCCACCGAATAGTCGTCCGCGTCATAGGCGGCGTACTTGACCGTTGCGACCAGCCCTTTGACCAGCGGGATGGCGCGGCTGTAACCGATGTTGATCTCTTCCCCGTACTGCTCGCTGCCACGCTCGGCGCGGAAGTCGTGGTACCAGGCCTGCAGCGTGCCGCCGAACAGCGGCAGGGTGCCGCCAAGATAGACATCCTGAACGCCGTCTGCCGGCGTCAGCAGGAAGGTATCGGCCCAGCCCTGAAAGGCGTGCTTGGTGGCCAGCGGCGTCTGGAATGCGCGATTGCCCGGCCCCGAGTCGCCGCCCAGTACTTCCACGCCCGCTTTCAGAGTCGCACCCTTGAGGGCATAGCCCAGCTCGGCCAGGTAGTACTCGCTGCTCAGTTCCTGTGGATTGCCTGCGTAGTCCTGCTGGCGTGCATATTCAAGCGCGTAGCTTAGGTTCTGGATGGCGCCGTTCAGACGCAGGCCTGTGGTCTTGCTGGACAGGGTGCCGAGCGCGGCGGCGGGTGCAGTGGCAATGTTGTCCAGCCCCAGCAGATAGCTGTAAGCGGTGGCCGTCAGCTCCGGTGAATACGCGTAGCGGGCGTTGAACAGATGACTGTGGCCTTCGATGTTGGCCGGGTTGGTGCGATTGTCGAAACGGTTGTCGCCCGGGCCAAAGATCGTGTTGATGTTGTCGATGTAGGCGTAGGTCAGCGTCAGCTTGTCGAGCGGTTGCAGTTGGCCCAGCACACCGTCGTAGGTCTGCTCGTTCTGCCGCCAACCGACCCCACCGACGAAGCGCTGATTGTCGAGATTTATCCGCTGACGGCCGCCGATGGCGCTGCCGAACGCATGGTCGTAGCGCAACAGCGCCTGGTTGATTTCGCTGCCGTCGGGATCGGGTACTGCCGAGTAGTCGGTCTGCCCGTTGCGAGTGCTGTTGTAGGCGGCGTCACCCAACCGGCTTACGTTGTCTGCTTCGACCAGCGCCGACAAGCCGTACCACTTGCCCGTCTGAAAGCCGACGCGGGTGCGCAGCGTCTGCGCGTTGGCGTGCTTCAGCGCGTTGTCCTGGTCGACGTGCTCATAGCGATAGCGCAGATCCAGAATCGGCTTCGCGTCGGTGAACAGACTGCTGAAGGTTTCCTGAGCGAAGGCGGCTGGGCTGCATAGCAGTCCAGCGCTCAGCAGGTAGGGAGTCAGGTGATGTGAGTGCAGGTTCTTCATGTGCCGCTCCGTTGTGGATATCGGAGCGAACGATAGGCTGCTTGCTATTTTTGCAATTGACAGCAATCAAGGGCGGCAAAAGGCTCTGGGACGGCCTATCGACGCATCCCGGTAGCCTTTCCGCACTGAATATCTAGTGGGGCAGGAAGGCCCTCAGCATGCCGATATCGTGGGTAGCGCGCTGAATCAGCGCAGCGGCATTCGGCCCTGACTTGTCCTGGGCGTTGCGCCGGCCGCGACGCCAATGCGTCATAGGCTGCAGTGCGCTGATATCCGATCGGGTGACCAGTTCTTCGAGTGATCGCTTGCTCATGTTCGCGTCCTCACGTCGTGAGTTCGGTGGAGCGTCCGTGCGCCATGGGGGAGTCCATGAGCAGAGAATGCGCGCGGTTTGTTACAGCGGTTTGGCAGCGCCGGGCAGGCGGATGAACGGCGGCGTAGGCTGCGCCTCAGACCTCGCCGATCGCGCTGACGCTGGTGATGCCGGCGTTCCAGATCATCTCGTAATGGGCGGTCTGGACGATGGAGAGGACGCACCGCGGCGTCATCAGCGCCCAGCAATGCTGGCCCGGTTTGCGCACGGAGTGATAGCGCAAACCCGGAAAGCCATCCTCCCGCAACCGGCGGCCGAACTGCCGCGCTGCGGAATAGTCATTCGCAGCGTAGATCGGGTCAGTCGGTGTGATGGTCGTGGCGTCCAGCAGTCCTGCTTCATTGAACTGGCATGAGAGTCCGCGGAAAACGAAGCGCTCGAAGCTCAGCCCCTCGACGTTGGACCAATACAGCTCCTGATGATGGCGTACCTCGGCCAGCGCCGTTTCCATGCTGTCAGCCAGATAGAGCACGCCGTAGCTGCCATCGCTGAAGCGTGAGCCGGCGGGATTCACATGGGTGAAGGGAGCGGTGGCGTAGGAACAGCCGGGTACGCCGAACGGAATTTCCGAGCGGGGGATCAGTTCAAGGCGGCCCGTCTCGTTGTGCAGGCGCGGGTTGGTCAAAGCCTGCAGCTGGTAGAGCATTTCGAATTCATCGGCGTCGGCCACGTCATCGAACAGATCAATGGGCGGAAACTTCGAATTGACCAGCCGGTACGCCTGGAGTCGGCCTTCTGGCCGGACTGGCAGCCGTTGCGGCACTACCACTGCGCGCCCCGCATGCTGTCGATCCGCCGGAACGACTCGTACAGCGAAATCATGTCGCCCTGCGCCATGACCTCCAGCGGCGAGCGCCCATTGAAGAACTCGTTGTGGTTGGGCATGCCGGGAAAGCCGTAGGTATTGTCCGGGTTATCGAAGATCAGCCGCAGGGCTGCATGAATATTCAGAATGAAGCTGACCCGCTGCATCTGATCCGGATCCAGGCTGACCGACCAATCCGGATTGCGCAGCTTGGCTCGCGCATGGGTGCTGCGAGAAATGCGCAGAATCCGACAAGCCTGCTCGGTAGTTGCCTGCCATTTATCAAGAATGTTCACTGCGGCGCGTAGGCCGGTAGCGCACTGATCCTTGGTAAAGGTGACAGCTTGCTGAACAGTCGCGCTCATAAATAATCGCCTCTTTTAAATCTATGGATACACAATAGCACTATTTGTATCTGTAGATAAAAGAGTGAGTAAAAGAACTCTCATCAACGAGCACAGGTAGCCTTTGAGGTAAGTAAGACGAAGCGAAATTTCGTGTCGGTAACCCGGAGCCAAACAGGTGTCTTAGCACTGAACGTGTCTGAAGCTTTGGCGTTAGTTGCGGAAACTGGAGTTTTACGGAATGCCGAATGGCAGCTAGCAAGGATAGCCAGCGAGAAGTGGTGCCCGGAGCGGGGGTCGAACCCGCATACCCTTTCGGATGAGGGATTTTAAGTCCCTTGCGTATACCAATTTCGCCATCCGGGCGGAGACTGCATTGCAGTGCGCCGATGGGGAATCGGCGGCGCAGGACTATAGCGAGCCTCCGAAGCCCACGCAACCAGAACGACCTGCGTTCAGCCACTGGAATTCCCAGATAAGGCCCACCAGCTGGGCAACAGGCGACGGACCTGCGGACGGCTGAAGCGGTCATCGATCAGATGCACGACGCCCTCGTCCTGCTGTGTGCGGATCACTCGTCCGGCGGCCTGCACGACTTTCTGCAGGCCGGGGTAGAGATAGGTGTAGTCATAGCCGTGACCGCGTCCGAATAGCTCGTCGAGCCGTGTCTTGAACTGCTCGTTGACGGGATTGACCTGCGGCAGGCCAAGCGTTGCGACAAATGCGCCAATCAAACGCTGGCCGGGCAGGTCGATGCCTTCGGCGAAAGCGCCGCCAAGTACGGCGAAGCCGATCCCCTCGCTGTGTTCGGTAAAACGATCGAGAAAGGCATTGCGCGCCGCTTCCTGCATGCCGCGAGTCTGTTCCCAGAAGGGGACATCAGGGTAGTGTTCGCGTAGCAGCGCGGTGACCTGCTGCAGGTAATCGAAGCTGCTGAAGAACGCCAGATAGTTGCCGGGGCGCTCGAGGTACTGGCGGGCAACCAGTTCGACCACAGCGCCCAGCGAGGCCTGTCGATCCTGGTAGCGGGTCGAGACATGCTCGGCCAGGCAGACCCGCAGCTGCCGGCTCTGGAACGGCGATTCGACGTCGATCCAGGCGCTGGCGGCAGGCAGGCCCAGCATGTCGGCATGGAACCTGCGCGGGCTCAGCGTGGCGGAGAACAGCACACTGGAGCGCGCCTGCGCCAGGCGGGGGGCGAGAAAAGGGGCGGGCACCACGTTGCGCAGACAAAGGATCGAACGACGGGCCTTGCTGCGAGCAGTCGCCGGCAGCAGGCTGACATCGAACAGCGAATGCGCGCCGAACAGCTCGGCGACCCGACAGAAATGCATGGCGTCGAAATAGGCCCGCTGCAGATCCGCATCCAGCCCTGCAGGCTGCTCGCCTAGATAGTCGGTGATGGCGCTGACGGCCTGCTGCAATGCACCCAGCAGCTTGAGCGGCAGCTCGGCCTGCACTTGGTAGGTCGCCACCTGCTCGCGATGCAGCTCGTTCCAGCAGCGCTGAACGCGGCTCAGCGGGCGCTTCAGCGGCGCGGGTGCCTTGCTGCTGAGACCGACGAAGGTGCGCTGGTCGAGTTCCGCGCTGTACATGCCGCGCGCTCGTTCGAGCAGGTTGTGTGCCTCGTCCACCAGCACGCATGCTCGCCAGTCGTTGCTCTGGGTCAGGCCGTAGAGCAGGGCGCTGATGTCGAAGTAGTAGTTGTAGTCACCCACCACAACATCTGCCCAGCGCGCCAGTTCCTGGCTCAGGTAATACGGGCAGACCTCATGCTCGAGCGCAACGCCTCGCAGCGTCGCCTGATCGAGCATGCAATGTTGCAGCGCTGCGGCGCGAGCGGCAGGCAGCCGATCATAGAAACCTCTGGCCAATGGGCAGGATTCGCCGTGACAGGCCTTGTCCGGATGCTCGCAGGCCTTGTCCCGGGCGATCAGTTCGAGCACACGCAATTCGCCCGCGCCACTGCGCCGTAGCGTGTGCAGTGCATCCAGTGCCAGCTGGCGGCCGGAGGTTTTCGCCGCGAGAAAGAACAGCTTGTCGAGCTGCTGGCCGGGAAACGCCTTGAGTTGCGGAAACAGCGTGGCAAGGGTCTTGCCGATACCGGTCGGCGCCTGCGCCATCAGCGTGGTGCCTGTGCAGGCCGCCTTGTAGACCGCCTCGGCCAGCTGCCGCTGGCCGGCACGAAAATCGTCGTGGGGAAAGCGCAGATTGGAAAGTGCCTGGTCGCGCGCGGCGCGGTGGGCCATTTCCTGTTCGGCCCAGGCGATGAACGCCTGGCACTGGGTCTCGAAGAACGCACGCAGCGCCGCTGCAGCGTGGCGTTCGACGAACAGCGTTTCCTTGTGGCTGGTGACGTCGAAATAGACCAGTGCCAGTTCGAGTTCATCGAGCCCACGCGTCTGGCACAGCAGCCAGCCGTAGAGCTTTGCTTGCGCCCAGTGCAGCTGGCGGTGGTTGGCCGGCTGGCGTTCCAGGTCGCCGCGAAAGGTCTTGATCTCTTCCAGGCGATTGCGCGCCGGGTCGTAGCCATCGGCGCGGCCGCGCACGCTCAGCTGCCCGTATTGCCCCGCCAGGGCGATCTCGCGCGCGTAGCCGTCGCCGCGCCTGGCGGTGACCTGGGCGTGCCCGGCGATGCCTTCCAGCGCGCTGGGCGAGGGCGTGAAGCGCAGATCCAGATCGCCGACCTTGGCGGTGAATTCGCAGAGCGCGCGCACCGCGACCCGATAGCTCACGCCATGACCTCGGCCCACTGCACATGGCAGACGGCAATGGGCAAACCGTGCTGATGGGCATAGTCGATCCAGCGCTTCTGGTTGTCCTGCAGGCGATCGCCTGGGCCCTTCACTTCGATCATGCGATAGCGGCGCGCTTCCGGCCACAGCTGGATCAGGTCCGGGAGGCCAGTGCGATTGCCAGTGACGTCCGCCAGGATGCGCTGGAACAGCAGCTTCAGGTGCGCGGCGGGAATGCAGTCCAGCGCCTGCGCCAACAGCTGTTCGTCGAGCAGGCCCCAGGCGACGAACGCGTTATGGATGCCGAGCTTCGCCTGGAAGGTGCGCCAGATGCAGTCACGGTAGTCATCGCTGTCGAGGCAGGCCAGGCAGGCGGCGAACAGACCGGCGCGGCGCTGGTGGAAGTCCGCGCGGTTCAGGTCAGCCGGCGCCCAGTGGAACGGGTGAAAGAACGCACCGGGCAACGGCGCGAAGATCGCGTCCCAGCAGAGCAGGCCGAACAGCGAGCCGACCAGGGCGTTTTCCACGTAATACACCGGAGCGTCCGGCGTCGTCAGATGCTCGCGCACCGCCTGTTCGACGCTGCCGGTGGGCCTTGGCAGGACCAGATCGAGCTGTTCCGGCTTGCGGCTGCGTGTTCGCTCGGTCGGGATGCCCAGGTTGCGTTGCAGTCGGGGCAGGATGCGCTGCAGCTGCTGCGCTTCATGTTCGCTTTCCGGCACAGCCCGGGCCTGAAGCAACAGATCCAGAGCTGCCGCTGGCTGGCCGCTGCGCTCCAGTACCCGAATCGCCCGCTCACGCGCACCGGGATAGTGATTGGACGCGTGCACGCGCAAGGCCTCGTCCAACTCGCCGAGTCGCTCGAACTGCTGGCCGATACGCAGCAGCAGCTTGCCGCGGCGACTTTCCAGCCAGGCATTGCCGAACGGCGCGGCCGGTACTGCTGCCAGGATTTCCGCCAGCGGCTCACCGGCATCGAAGCGCTCGCGACAGCGATGCAGATGCAGATAGGCATCCAGCTCGGCACGCGAGTTGAACGCCCGCGAGGCGGGGGAAAAGGGCACCTGCTCATAGCGATAGACGCCCAGATCGGCCAGGACGAACTCCGACCAGTCCTGATGGATATTGCCGAAGAACAGCAGGCGCAGCCGCTCGCAGAGTTCGTCGATGCACAGGGCAAACACTGCGTCCTCGGAACCCGCCCACCATGTCCCGAAGGGCTTGGCCAAGTCATGGACGGCATGCAGCCGTTCGAGCAGCTCGGCCTTGCGCAGTCCGGCCGAGTTCGCCGCGCCGAACAGCTGCAGCAGCTCGCTCTTGGTCAGCAGGCTGAACAGCTGTTCCAGCGTCAGCTCACGCCCGGCATCGATCCAGCCTTGCTCGATCAATGGCGCGGCCGCCTGACGCGGACAGCCGATCTCCCCATAGCGCAGCTTGCTGGCCCGAAACAGCGCGCCCTTGCGCATCACCATACGCACC
>SWCC01009744.1_pt1 | contig 14346 bp, 11 predicted proteins | sample 4692971 | NCBI WGS metagenome assembly SWCC01 (sample SAMN10267277, study PRJNA491770) | bioreactor metagenome | isolation source: DHS bioreactor inoculated with subseafloor sediment | place: Japan: off Shimokita Peninsula | collected 2006-08 | reverse complement strand
CGATGGCGCAGCGAAGCAAGCTCTGCTCAAAGGCGGTGCAGGCTTCATCGCGGATCCGGACGACGTAGATGCGATTTCAGGACAAATCCGTACCTTGATTGACCTTCACAAAAATGATAGATTGCCCGCGCCCTCGTATGAATACGTATCGCAATTTGATCGTAGCATGCTCACCGGGCGATTGGCCTCACTGCTCGCTACGGCATTGGAACCCGGACCGCCTGTCATGCGTGTCCGAAGCAGGGCGACAGAACATTCAGGCGAGGACGCAGCACCAATCCCCACATCTTCAGAAACACCATGAATATTCTTGTCATTGGCAATGGCGGTCGCGAACACGCCATTTGCTGGAAACTCAAGCACAGTAAAGAAGTCGAGCGCATTTACTGCGCCCCCGGCAACGCCGGGACGGCCACGGTCGGCACCAACATCAACATCAAAGCCACGGATATCAATGCGCTCATGCGGTTTGTGCGTGAGAAAAACGTCGATCTGACGATAGTGGGCCCCGAAGCACCCCTAGCCGAGGGAATCGTTGATCAGTTTACTGCCGAAGGACTTCGCATATTCGGTCCCACTCGTGCAGCTGCGCAATTGGAAACCAGCAAAGCTTTTGCCAAGGATTTCATGAAGCGCCACCATATTCCTACCGCAGCCTACGAGGTGTTCGAAGCGGGAGATAGTGCGAGGCTTCGCGGCTACCTTGAATCCTGCAGGTACCCGATCGTACTTAAAGCCGACGGACTGGCCGCCGGCAAAGGCGTGATCATTGCACAGAATTTCGAAGAGGCTCTCCGAGACGGGAAAAGCATGCTCGAGGGCAGTGCCTTCGGCGACGCAGGTACCACCCTCGTCGTGGAAGAATTTCTTGAAGGAATCGAAGCGTCTGTGTTCGCACTCACGGACGGAACACGGTTCGTAACGCTAGCTCCGGCGCAGGATCACAAGCGCATTCTCGACAACGATCTTGGAAAAAATACCGGTGGCATGGGCGCATTCGCACCTACACCCCATGTGCCGACAGAGGTACTGGCCGACGTCAAGATCCATGTGATCAAACGCGTCATCGACGGGATGCGTGCAGACGGCATTCCATACTCCGGCGTCCTTTTCGTCGGATTGATGCTTACAAGCGACGGTCCGAAAGTACTCGAATTCAACTGCCGCTTCGGGGATCCGGAAACGCAGGTCATCCTGCCGCTGATCGACTATGATCTAGGCATACTGTTGCGTGATATTGCCGATGGGAAACTGCAGCTCAACCGACTCCCTCTGCATGACGCGAACGCAGTCTGCGTGGTGATAGCCTCAAGCGGCTACCCCGACAGCTATACCACCGGTAAACCAATTTCCGGACTCGACACCATTAATGAAGAAGAAGAAGGGGTACTTGTGTTTCACGCCGGGACGAAATCTGAGGGCGGACGTATCGTCAGTGCAGGCGGACGAGTACTCGGTGTCACAGCACTTGCGCAGGGCAGCGACCTCGCAGCCAGTATCCGTCTCGCATACCATGGAGTTAATCGGATTCGTTTCGACGGCGCCTACTACCGCACCGATATCGGAAAAAAGGCCTTACAGTAATGCATCACCAATACAGAAGTCTATCATGAGCCGGCTGCAAAAACCACTCGCAGAAAAATGGGGCATCGTGCCCTGGCTGAAAATCCGTTTCGACAAGGATCCTTCCTATCTGGCGGAGCTGATTCTGCCTCTTTGCGACGACAATAAAATCGTCACACAGGGAGTATGTGATCTGGCATTTGTTGCCCCCTCCTCCGCTGCGGAATGGAAGCAGAAAGCACGACGCCTTAAACCCGCCATCGATCCCGACGGCGTGATATGGGTCATTTACCCGAAAGATGAATTTCGCGAAAAATACAGTTTCGACGGGAGTCTTCCCGAAATGGTGCAGATCGTCAAGGATTTGGGACTGAAGCAAACGAAGCTTGCGGCGGTGAACAGCGAACTCACTTCGGCGCGATTCGCCCTTTCATAGAATTATGGGAGATCGTCGCATGCCCACGCTGTTGACCGTCATCGGTACCCGGCCGCAGTATATAAAGTACGCTGCAATGGCAGGCAAGCTCACTGCCGGCTTCCATGAACTGGTCGTCGATACAGGGCAGCACTACGATGACACACTGTCAGCACAGTTCAAACAGGAATTCGGATTCGGCAAAGATTTTCGCACGCTCGAGACCGCCGGTCTGGAAGGCGGCCAGCGTTTTGCCGCCATGTTTGCGCAGCTCGATGCCGTGATCGAGGAGCTTCGACCCGATGCGCTGTTCTGTTTTGGGGATACCGACAGTACACTCGCAGCAGGGCTTGCAGCCGCACGAAGGGACCTTCCTGTGATGCATGTTGAGGCTGGTGAACGCAGCCGCCGCGCTGATGGAACACGTATCGATGGCTGGACCGTGCCCGAAGAATCAAACCGAATCATCGTCGATCATATTTCCTCCCTTCTACTGTGCACAAACGTCGAAGCTGTGGAGAATTGCACACTGGAATCCTGCAGAGGAACAGCTGTCGTTACTGGCGACATCATGTTTGACCTGTTTCTTCGGGGCCGCGATCAGCTCCCGTTGGCGTCTGATGTGCGCAGCAGACTCGGCATCGACGACGGGACCTACTATTTTTCCACCGTGCACCGCCCAATAAACACGGACGACGGCACTCGCCTGAGCATGCTGCTCGCAGCGCTCGAAGATCTGCCCCATCCAGTCCTGTTTCCGCTGCATCCTCGCACCGCCCGGCGAATTCGGGAACATGGTCTCGAAATTGGAAAAGGTGCATTGCGGCCTCTCCCTCCGCTGTCACACCGCGACGCGGTCGCACTAGCCTCCGGTGCTGAACAAGTACTCACCGATTCGGGAGGACTAACACGCGAGGCTTTCTTCTGCGGCGTACCATCAACCTGCCTCGATGACGTCACCGCCTGGCATGCGATCTGCCGCAGCGGCTGGTGTTCGCTCACCGGTGCCGACGCGGCGGCAATTCACGCCTCCATTGCCCTTCCTGCTCCCACGCTGCACGATACTTCACTGTTCGGTGACGGACACGCCGCTGATAAAATAGTCGACGCAATTACTGCTTTCTTCCGTTAATCCCCACTTTGAACTTCCCATCCCCTCATCTTTCCATCTTTCCATCACATTTTCGCGTTCTCCTTCCATCGCTCATCGAAACGTCTTCGCATCAGATCAAACAAGCTACCCAGCAGCGTGATACTGCCGATGACCAGAACGCTTATTATCCAGGGCTTTGCTGAGGCGAGCATGTCATAGCTGCCCCAGATCAGCTCATCCGCCCAGGGAGAATCGTAGCCGAGCCAGATAGTAAACAGAAAAAGCGCAAGTGTGACCGATGCGTGCATGGCGAGCAACAGCCATCTTCGGCGAATTGACTGGGCGATGATCATCTGGTACTTGTAGAGAAACATAAAAAAGATCAGAATACCCAGAATTCCGATAGAGATGGCCAGCAGCCCGGAAATGTCGACATCGTGCGGCCACATCTGGACATACGCGAGCAGCCACAATACCAGGCTAGTCAGTGGCAGGGAACAGCATATTGCGAACATAAACAGGTTCTTTACGATTCGGGTTCGCCGCCGTCCCGCGCCGGATTCATCCGGATTCCCTGAATTCTCTGCCTGTGATTCTGCCATGTCGGATACCTCCTGCTGCGGATTATTTTCCATCGCCTTTATCACGCGTTCGCGCGGTATATTCAGTATCGGGATCCAGAATTGTCGCGTATGGCCCGTCCCAACTCTTCGCGTACTTTCTATGCAGCTGATCACAGAGCGAGGACGATGAGAGTATAATTCCCGCATTGCGGGAGGAGCGGAAGTAGCCGGATGACCAGTTGTTCGTGCCAATCCATGCAACGGACGCATCGACCAGCAGATACTTACAATGTTCGACGCGAGCAAACGAGATAAAGCCGCTGCGATGTTCTGGAATGGCTGTAAATTTTACAGTAAGGCCCTCGACACGCTGGAGGCGCTTGAGATCCTTTTGCCTGGATTTCGACAGCGACCAATCGGAAACGAGCACTGACACGCGGACTCCTCGCCCGGCGGCGCGCAGCAGGGCGTCCTCCAACAGCGCGTAGCTGCCATAGCTGAGCACCTGAAGCTTGACTGAGTCACGAGCATCGTCTAAGAGGCACACAATCGCGTCGGCATCCCACTGTGCCCCCGGGGGCATCAACAGCTTTGGGCTGAACACGGGTGAGACTTCAATCGCGCTGCCGGCAACATGAAGCAACCGTGGAAAATCTGTAGAGATGCCTTCCACTGCCTCATCCGAATCAAGCGTTTCGTTCCCTCCTGCAAGTGCCCAATCAAAATCAAAGAGTGTCGTGAATGCTGCGGCTACAACGCTGTCATGAATCCGGATTCCGAGTTCGTTGATCTGCGAAAGTGCACGCCAATCCCAGTTCTGACTGCCGACGAACACATCGACGGCGTCAACGACAAAGAATTTCGAATGCTGAACTCCCGCACCTATCACTGATGCAAAATCTATTTCCCGAACACTGATGCGCGGCGTGCCCCGCAATCGGGTGAGTGTTTCCGGATACACGCTCGCGAATTTTTCTTCCGTGAGTACCCTTACAGCCACACCCCGTGCTGCTGCCGCCAGCACTTCCCGGATGACCGGCTCGAGAGCTTCTCCGCTGCGGTTTGCGATATAAAACTGCTCGATATCAATCGTGTGCTGTGCGTCGCGCAGCATCTCCAGCCACACTTCCTGTGTGTTGCGGATGCCGGGATTTTCAAGAACAGTCTCTTCGGGAACGCTCTCGACTAACTCGATAATCGGCGAAATCTGAGGTGGCTGCGATCCAGTACAGGACGAGAGCAAAAGAATCGTGCTCAGAAGTGCGCACCAAACCATCCGTACCCGTACGGGTGCGTTCAGGCAGCCAGTAATCGGAGTGCCGCAGGAATGCAGAGACCCGCTCATGCTCACGCGACCCAGACAGTTTTAATATTGACGAATTCGCGAATACCGTAGTGAGAAAGTTCACGGCCGTATCCCGAATGCTTTATGCCCCCGAATGGGAGTCGCGGATCCGATTTCACAAGACCGTTCACAAACACGCTCCCCGACTCAATACGCGGAGCAAGGCGGTGTGCACGTTCAAGATCGCGGGTCCATAAGCTGGCTCCGAGTCCGAACACGCTGTCGTTGGCCGCCGAGACCGCTTCCTCCTCATCAGCGACGGTGATGATCGCTGCGACCGGTCCGAATGTCTCTTCGTCAAATACCGGCATCCCTTTGTGAACATTTCCCAGCACCGTCTGCTGATAAAACACACCGGCCCTGTCTGCGCGTCGGCCTCCCGTGAGCAGCGTCGCTCCCAGTTCCAGTGAAGCGCGCACCTGCGCATCAAGATTGAGCAGAAGATCCTCGCGTGCGATAGCGCCGATATCCGTTTCCTCGAGAAGAGGATCGCCCAATTTCATTTTATCCACAGCCTGAACGAAGAGAGTGGTGAATCGTTCGGCAACTGCCTCGGTGACAATAAAACGCTTGGCGGCAATGCAGCTTTGCCCGGTGTTCAGCATTCTTGACGCCGCTCCGACAGCAGCCGCGGATTCGATGTCCGCATCATCCAGAACAATAAACGGATCGCTGCCTCCAAGCTCCATTACTGTTTTCTTCAGCCGCCGCCCTGATTGCGAGGCGACATGGCTGCCGGCAGATTCCGACCCCGTGAGCGTGGCCGCGACTACGAGCGGATTGTCGATCACTGCCTCCACAGAAGCTGGAGTGATCATCAGGGTTTGGAAACAGCCTTCCGGAAAACCAGCACGGCGAAACACCTCTTCTATCATGAGTGCGCAGCCAGGAACGTTTGGAGCATGTTTCAGAAGACCGGTATTGCCGGCCATGAGCGCGGGAGCGGCGAAACGGAACACCTGCCAGAATGGAAAATTCCAGGGCATAATTGCCAGCACAACGCCAATCGGGTCGAAGCGCACAAAACTTTCCGAGGCATCCGAAGCCAGAACTTCCTTTGCCAGAATGCGTTCCGCATTCTCTGCGTACCACTCACAAACCCATCCGCATTTATCCACCTCCGCCCGCGACTGGGCGATAGGCTTCCCCATTTCCATGGTCATCATGCGGGCATATTCCTCGCGACGTGTACGAAGCTCATCAGCCGCCCGGTTCATTAACCGGGACCGATGCGAAAAGCTCGTCTGACGCCAGAGCCGGAATTCAGCATCCGCTCTGTCGATTCGTTTATTGACTTCATCATGGTCATGCTCTTCATAGCGCTCAAGCAATGACCCTGTCGCCGGATTAACTGATTCAAACGGCATGCGATGCTCCAGGATTCTGAGATGGTACGACACGCAATTTGAGAAATTGCATCATTAGGGGCAACACCCGAGCAGAAGGCATATACCGTGTGTGCCGGAACCATGTCGCATGCCGGAAGTATAACCCTTCCTGTGCCAGTATCTCACGCAGCCACCTTTGTTGCAACTGGTCTGTCAACTCTGTATTTTGACCGTGTTTCTACATATACTCAATATCCATCCCCGATGCTCATGAAAACACTCGCCACTTCCCTCCTCATTCTCGTTGCATTTATTCTGCCTGTGTCCAAAGCATCTGCTCAATTCGCCTTCGGAATGCAGTATTCCGTCGAAGCGGAAGACGCCTATGCGAAAATCACGGTACCAGCGTCTGCGTTGGTCGATATTATCAAGGAATCGGGTGATGCCATCACTCGCAAGGATGTCTGTCTGGGCGAAAAACCGGTTGGCACGCTGAATGGATTCCAGGCTGATTTTGACGAAGACGGCACGGAAGAAATGTGGCTGCTGTATCATTCGGGTCCCGAAGATGCCGGCTGCAATGTGACGCTGATCATTACTCCGGCAGGTGGCGGGAAATACCAGTTGATGGATCTCCTCAGCTTCCCCGGCGGCAAAGCGCTTATTCGTCCGATTATTGCACTCGATGGTGGGGTGCAGATGTATCTGCAGAATTCCCATACGTTGGATGACGGCAGCACGGAAATCAAAGGATCGGTTCTTGCCTATACGCAGACTGCATTGATAATCCTCACATCCTGGACACAACAGGCAGGCATGCGCGAGGATACGTTTATTACCGAGCAGTTAGACGCCGTATTTCTTGACCTCAACTTCGACAACGTCAAGGAACTGATCGTCCGCATCAATTCTCATGAAACCGGCGGCGGTTCTGCAACTTCGAAAAACCTTGTTGACCAGTATATCCTCACCCTGGATTTCCTCCCCAACCATCTGCGCTACGGTGTCTATGATTCAGTTGGCTACAGCAAAATCCAGGAAGCAGAAAGCATGGCGAAGGTCGGTCGGACCGAATTGAATCGTGATGAAACCAGAATCGAAGGCATCGTCAAGATGCAGGAAGCTCTTCTGATTAATCCGTTCATGACATGGGCGCGTGTTCGCCTCGGGGAATTCCTCATGCATGACGGAAAATACTCCGACGCCGAACACACGCTGGTCCTCGCCCGGGCTTTCGATCCTGAGTACAACAAGACGTACCGCATTCTCGGCGATACGTACCTTCGTCTCAACGATTTGCAGAAATCGCTCACTGCCTACCAGCGCTATATGGAACTCGGTCCCGAGTCCAAATATTACAAGCGGAAGGTTGAGCATAATATCAAGCAGATTACCATTCCGAAAAAGCGTCGATAATAGATACTTTCACAGAGAAGGATTTCGCCCGTGCCTGATTTCAACTTCGCAAAAGGAAACAGTAAACGGGATGAATCAGCATCCTCCGCCAGCTCGGCGCAGCAGTCAACCGGTCAGCAACGACCGGTTTCTGCGCATACACAGGGCAGTAATTCCGAGGCTATGAACGCAGCTCCGGAGCGTACAGCTCGAGCCGCGAACGCAGCAGCCGGACAAAACCCAAAAGCGCCGCATCCCGCACAGCGGAGCGTCCTCGACAAATACCCGGAACGGGATCTCTCCCGGCTTGCCGGAGCCGATGACGCTTCAGCATCAGCCGATGCCGCGCAAACTGATGTCCCGCAATCCGCGGCGACGGTTTCTTCAGCAGAAATTGATTCTACCGCAGCTTCTGATCAGGCGACTGGCGAAAGCACAACTGGCGCAGCCAATACTGCAGCGGAGGGTAAGGTGAGCACAGCGACGAGTAAAGGTCCGATCATTGCGTTCGCAAGCATCATACTTCTGCTGATCCTTCTGGCGTTCATCTGGCATATTAACCCGTGGCCCTCTTTAAAAGAAAGCATTGCCGATGTGTTCAGGTCCCCTGTCCCGGAGACAGTCCAAACCGGGGTAGAGCCTGCTTCCCCTCCACAGGATGCCGAAGATCTGAGCGCAGTACCAGCAATGCGCGCATGGGATTATTTCCTCCAGGTCTCGTCATGGAAAGATCTCAGTCAGGCTGATCTTGATGCGGAACGATATCGCGCACAGAATTTCGACGTCATTGTCGAAAGTGAATTCATAAAGAAGAAGGGCGGCACCTGGTATCGCGTCCGGCTCGGACCGTTTGAAAGCGGCACCGAGGCAAAGGATGTGTTGCGCAACAACGCGGCCATCCTTCCCAAAGGCGCCTACGTCGACAGTGAGCGTCTCGCGCAGGATCAACCACTGATTTCGGCAGCTGAACCGGTAACAAAGTCTGTACCCTCCCGGCAGACCTCTCAGACCTCAGCCGCTTCATCAGATGTTCAGCGCGCCTCAGGCAAAGATTTTGAAGTGATCGATGAGCCCATGTCCGGTTGGGCAGTGAAGGTATCCTCACTGAAAACTGAAAACCTTGCACGGCAGGAAGCCCGCAAGATTCTCGCACAGGGGTATCCATCGTTCATCACAAAAAAGAATATCGGTGGTACTTTATGGTTCCGCGTACTCGTCGGACCCTTCTCCGATAAGCGTGATGCGGACCGCTACCAGCAGCTGCTGAATGTCACATACGGAAACGATGCGTATACTGTTGATCTTTCCGCTGAATGATCTGGCATATCGCTTTTACGCCCATTCCCGCTGATTTGCCAAATTTTCTTGGTCTTTATTACGGGAAACTCGTACATTATAGAATTAGGTGAAATTCGCCGCGATTCTTTTTGCGGTCGTCTTTTAGCCATGATACGATCTCGCCCGTCTCGCTTGTTACCAGATAGCACTTTCGGTGTCTATCATGAGAGCAATTGTTCCGGGTGGGGGCATTTCCAAATTTCGCCACTCAATAAATTACTGTTTGATACGAATCAACACTTCCACACACCAACAGGAGTTATCCGTTATGAAGAAACTGTTTCTGTTGGCTTTCCTGGTGCTTGGCGCCGGGATGGCTCAGGCACAGCAGGTGATCGTCAAGTCACCTGAGGTCGCCAGCCCGTCAATTCTGAACCTGAATGACGCCGCTGCCCAGACCGTTGAAATGCAATTCATGCCTATCGATGAAAAAACGACTATCCATCGCGACAAAAGCGTCGGTCGTTTGACAAAATCCGCTGTGCATCAGGGACTGACCGAAATCTCCCTCATGGCAAATACCTACGCCTTCATCGGCGACAGCCGCAGCCAGATTGCCTTTGATCCGGCAACGGGTACCGTCGCAGTTGTCACCCGTGGAAACGATCGTTCGACGAACGGCGACGGCAACACATTGTATGTGCGCTACTCAAATGACGAAGGCGCAAGCTGGGGCCCCCAGGGCGACAATGTTGCGACATCTGCCAGTCCCCGCTACCCGAACATTTTCCTGCGCCGCAATGCCGGTGCCACCAACACCGCACTGATGTGGCCGCAGGTCGATCGTTTCGACGATGGCACCACCGGCTGGCGTGACTTCTACTCGATGAAGAGTGACATTGGGAACGGAAATGCGCAGTATGGCCTTTCACCGTCGCCGCCGTACTGGTCGATCCCGTACCTGACCATTCCTGATCAGAGCACAGGCGATCTCTACAACATGGCCCTCGGTCTCGAGCCGTCAAACGGTGCCTCCACTGGCGAAATCTACTTGCTTCGTTCCGCTGACGGCGGTCTGACCTGGACACCGGTAACCTTCGATAATCCTGTCTTCACAGCAGATATCGTTCCTGCAGGATATTTTTCCTCGAACATCCGCCTGGATATCAGCCCCGACGGCAGCACGATGATCATGGCTTTTGCCAACATCATCGAGAGCGAGCCGGGCCGTGCATTCCTCGTCGATCCTAACCATGGTGTTGCATGGCGCATCTCCAATGACAAGGGAATGACCTGGGGTCCGCTCCAAACGTTCGTTCCGAATGACATGCCCAACAAGCCGGGTCCGTTTGCTAATACATTCAACATGACGTGGGATTTCGATGTCGTTCTCGATTATCAGAACGTTCCCCACTTCCTGACGGTCGGATCTGCCGATCTCAATCCGTTCAGCCCGTTTGATGACGCTCCGACGGATTCCACTATCAGCCTTTCCAGCGTTGATTCCACCTTTACAACGGAAATCACCTACGTTGGTGATCCGAGTGATACTGGCAACTGGCGTATGTATCCGATCGGTCCTGCACGCCGGGTGCGCACCGACCGTATGTCCTTTACCGCTGGTTCGGCCGACGACACTCCCTCCATTTTCCGCAACGAGCCGAAGTGGGCACGCAGCTATGACGGTAAGAAAATCTATGCAAAATGGATCTCCCCGATCGTCTCCTGGCGCATCGCTCCTGTCGCTGGTGTGAACACGCTGTTCTCTGATACTATCAGCCAGATTTACGCCAATGGCCGTATGGTAGACAGTCGCGCAACCTATCCGTACACCTTCCAGTACGATTTCACGACTCCGGCGAACATCACCAATGAGATGGACAGCACGATGCGCATGACCGCTCTTGATGAAGTCATGGCCAAATACTCCAAGCTGGCCTATTATGCCGGCGACAACGGTTCCCTTCACATGGTCTTCGTGGAATGGGGTATCGGTGAGACGCTTGATGATGATCCTGTCAACACCGACCAGACTGTCTGGTATGTTGAGGATGTGGTTGTCCCGACCGTCCTTTCCGTTGAGCAGCTTGATGCGACACCGGGTGACTTCACCCTGTCGCAGAACTTCCCCAATCCGTTCAATCCGACCACCCAGCTCACCTTCACTCTTCCGCAGGCAGGCCAGACCGTTCTTCGCGTCTACAACCTCCTCGGTAAGGAAGTCGCTACGCTGGTTGATGAGTTCCGTACCGCAGGTACACACCTTGTGAATTTCGATGCGTCCGCACTGCCCTCCGGCATGTACGTGTATCGCCTCGAAAGCGGCTCTTTCTCCGCCGCACGCAAGATGATGCTCAGCAAATAAGCTGAACACGCGTTTAGAGACGACGGCCCCGGATTCCGGGGCCGTTTTTTTATGTCAATACCCAAGCTTCAGATTGCTTTTATCTGAGCAGATTTCTTTGCATTTTTGTGATCCTTTCGGCCCTCACCGAAAACAGTGAATGCAACCATCCAACGAGTATCTATGATTCGTCTGGTGACCGTTTTCAGTATTTCCGTTTTGTTGCTGACCGCCTGCGGCGGAAAGCAGATGAGTATCGAAGAATTCCAACGCATGGCCCGAGAAGCGGAGCAGCAGTCCAATACCATAGCTGCGCAGCAGAATGAGATACGTGCCCTGCTGCAGGCCTATAACCAGACTGTCACCGCCGAACGGCAGCTGCAGATGGATATCGAGCCGGAACACGCTCTCAGTGCATTCGCACTCAAGAAGCTGGAAAAACACATCGAAAGCGAAGCCGACCCTTCCTGCCTCGGCCTTCTTGAGCAGATAAGCGAAATCAACGAGGGCATCACACAGAATTGTGACCGCCTTCACGAGATTACGGAAGAACTCCCCGCCCCGCATCGTGTCTGCTCCGGCGAAAACCACTATACACTCTGCATGGACTATCTCAGGACAGAGCATCAGCTCAGTACGCATACTGCAGATTCACTCGTGGCGCGTGTTGGTCTGACTGGCGACATCATTGAGGGATTCGACGTCTGGTTCCTGTATCAGGAAGGGGTGTTCGGGACGTTCGTCACACAAGGCGATGCCCATATTTCGCCGACGGTATTCGCGAAAGTGGTCAAGAAGCACCTGATAGACCAGGCTCGTCAGCTGGGACATGAAGAGGCTTTCGAGACCATACTCGACAGCCTTAAACGATCCGGAGCACTGCTTGCCAATTTGAAGCGGCAGACCGGTAAAATGTAACAGGAAATACGGAGGCAGCCATGTTGAAGCTTACCTACCTCAGCCATTCCTCCTTTGTTCTCGATGATGGGACCTATCGCGTTATCATTGATCCCTTCATTACCGGCAATCCAACCAGTCCGATGAAGTTCGACGATGTCACCGCTCACTATGTCGTACTTACCCATGCACATGGTGACCACCTGGGCGACGGTCTTTCTCTGGCTATGAAACATGACGCAACGATCATCGCAGTTGATGAGCTCGCTAACTACACCGCTGCAAAGGGTGCGAAGGCGCACAACATGCATATCGGCGGAGCGCATATCTTTCCCTTCGGCCGCCTCAAATTCACGATAGCCCACCATGGATCCGCTGCACCGGACGGACAGTACATGGGTGCACCGGCAGGGGTGGTCATCACCATGGGCGGAAAGACAGTGTATCATACTGGGGATACAGGATTGTTTCTCGATATGCAGCTGATCGGACAGCGCGATTCAATCGATTGCATGCTCCTGCCAATAGGAGATAATTTCACAATGGGAGTGGAAGATGCCGTCAAAGCCGTAGAATTTGTCCGGCCAGGTTTTGCTGTTCCAATGCACTACAACACCTTCCCCGTAATTAAAGCCGACCCCCAGGAATTCCAGCGCGGAGTGATGCAACTCGGTTTCACTGCCCGCGTCATGAGTTTCGGCGAGACAATTACGCTCTGAATAACTTTTTTTTGAGTGGATTAAAATTCGTAATTTTACGAAGGGAGTTTCCGTTCTTTTTCATGTTTTTTTTCAGAAACTTTTGAGAAGGATTCTCAATGTCTACCGCACTTAACGACTTCATGCAGGAAGTCAAAGCCAAGAACCCCGGCGAGGCCGAGTTTCATCAGGCAGTTGAAGAAGTGGTCGAAACCTTGATGCCGGTTGTCGAGAAACAGCCTGAGTATCGCAAGGCGAAAGTTCTCGAACGCATGGTCGAACCCGAGCGCACAATTTCTTTCCGCGTTCCCTGGGTCGCCGACAACGGTGAAGTCCGCGTTAATCGCGGATACCGCGTTGAGTTCAACAGCGCTATTGGTCCCTACAAGGGTGGTCTGCGGTTTCACCCGAGTGTGACGCTGAGTATTTTGAAATTCCTCGGTTTCGAGCAGATTTTCAAAAACTCGCTCACCACACTCCCGATGGGCGGCGGCAAGGGTGGCTCGGATTTCGATCCGAAATTCAAATCGAAAAATGAAATCATGCGATTCTGCCAGAGCTTCATGAGTGAGCTCTATCGCCACATCGGCCCGAACACTGACGTTCCCGCTGGTGATATTGGCGTCGGCGGACAGGAAATCGGGTTTATGTTCGGTCAGTACAAAAAACTGAAGAATTCGTTCGACGGAGTGCTGACGGGTAAGGGCTTGAGTTGGGGTGGTTCGCTGATCCGTCCGGAAGCAACCGGTTTCGGCGTCACGTACTTTGCCAATGAAATGCTCGGAACCAAAGGGCAGTCCTTCGAAGGAAAGGCCGTTGCCATCTCCGGCTTCGGAAACGTCGCCTGGGGCGCCACGAAGAAGGTCAATGACATGGGCGGCAAAGTGGTCACCCTTTCAGGTCCTGACGGTTACGTGCACGATCCCGATGGGATTTCCGGTGAGAAAATCGAGTACATGCTCGAACTGCGCGCCAGCAACCAGGACATCGTCGAACCATACGCAGAACGCTACGGTGTCGAATTTGTCGCCAACAAACACCCGTGGGAAGTCAAATGCGATGTCGCTCTTCCCTGCGCAACACAGAATGAATTGAACGAGGAAGATGCGAAGAACCTTCTTGCGAACGGCTGCATCTGTGTCTGTGAAGGCGCGAACATGCCGACGACTCCGGAAGCTGCTAAGCATTTCCTGGATTCCGACCTCCTTTACGGTCCTGCCAAGGCGGCAAACGCCGGTGGCGTCGCAGTCTCCGGTCTCGAAATGTCGCAGAATTCGATTCGCATGAATTGGTCTCGCGAAGAAGTGGATCAGCATCTGCATCGCATTATGAAGAACATCCACCAATCCTGTCTCAATGCCGGTGAGCAGTACGGCATGGCGGGGAATTACGTTGCAGGAGCAAACATCGCCGGGTTCACGAAAGTA
>SWCC01005626.1_pt1 | contig 14365 bp, 15 predicted proteins | sample 4692971 | NCBI WGS metagenome assembly SWCC01 (sample SAMN10267277, study PRJNA491770) | bioreactor metagenome | isolation source: DHS bioreactor inoculated with subseafloor sediment | place: Japan: off Shimokita Peninsula | collected 2006-08 | reverse complement strand
GTGCCAGCTCGGTCAATTCGCGCACCAGGACGCGGAAGTCTGACAGGCCGAATGGAGCCAGTTGCAGGTAGGTGCGCAGTTCCTGGGCGTGCTCGCGGCGAGTCACGTCTCGCTCGCCGTACTTCGGCCAACTCGCCGGGTCGGCCTGAACTTGCTTGGCCACCCATAAGATGACCGGCTCGGGCGGCTCGCTGTCGGTGCCCAACGCATAGCCGGGGTAGCGCAGCAGGCTGAGCTGCACCGCGAAGCCAAGGCGGTTGGCGTCGCCGCGTCGCTGGCGGATCAGCGACAGGTCGGAGTCGTTGAAGGTGTAGTTGCGGATCAGGTCATCCTGGCTTTCCGGTAGCGCAAGCAAGGTGTCGCGCTCGGTGGCCGAGAGGATCGAGCGACGCGGCATAAATCAGTCGTCCGTGCGGAGGTACTGGTAGAGGGTTTCACGGCTGATGCCGAACTCGCGGGCGAGCTGCGCCTTCGGCTCGCCGGCAGCGGCCCGCTTCCGCAACGTGATGGCTTGCTCGTCGGAGAGAGCTTTCTTGCGGCCACGGTACGCGCCGCGCTGCTTGGCCAGGGCGATGCCCTCGCGCTGCCGCTCGCGGATCAGGGCGCGCTCGAACTCGGCGAAGGCCCCCATCACCGACAGCATCAGGTTGGCCATCGGCGAGTCCTCGCCGGTGAAGACCAGCCCCTCCTTCAAGAACTCGATCCGCACGCCACGCTGGGTCAGCTTCTGCACCAGGCGGCGCAGGTCATCGAGGTTGCGGGCCAGGCGATCCATGCTGTGCACTACCACGGTGTCCCCTTCGCGGACGAAGCTCAGCAGCGCTTCGAGCTGGGGGCGCTGGGTGTCCTTGCCCGAGGCCTTGTCGGTGAACACCTTGCTCACCTCGGTCTGCTCCAGCTGGCGTTCCGGGTTCTGGTCGAAGCTGCTGACCCGGACGTAACCGATGCGTTGTCCCTGCAAGATGCCTCCATGGGCTGGATGGGCGGCAGGGCTTACGTTGGTTTTTGGTTCCATTGCACCCGAAGCCTTGAATTTATCAGGCTGAAATCTAAGACCTTGGCAAGCATGTGTCAAAGAATGTGAAAGCGGACTCTATTCTGACGGCGCGGCACGGGCATGCCTGACATCCGGTTAGGGTATACTGAAAATTGACACTGCGTATTCCAGAGAAGTGATGACGGAAGGTCCAACCTTCCGTCATAGCGCTACTGGTTTGGCCTTCCGTCAGCCAACCACGGGAAGCATGACCCGATCATTGGATAATGGTCAGCTTGGCGTTGAGATCAATGTTTCTCGCGAAGTTATGGTAATTCGGCGATGTTCGCTGCACCTGCGCGTGCAATGCTTCCAGCGCCGCCGAATCCGCCGACGACTCCATTTCGACCTCATACTCGACCTGGTCGTACCCTGGATTGATCCCAGGATCGATTCCAAGAAAACCTCTCAGGTCGAGGCTTCCCTTCGTGCGGATAGTCAGCGATCGCAACTCGATGTTCATTGCCGCCGCATTTGCCGCGTAGGTTGCAGTCATGCATGCGTTCAACGCAGCTAGGATCAACTCTTGTGGATTAGCGGCCGTGTCGGTACCGAGCAATTCTGCCGGTTCGTCCGCGTCGATGACAAAGCCGCGCGCCAAGACTGTGTCACCCAGTACGAGCGGCATGGTTCGCGCACGCGTCCGGGTGCCCCCCTTCCCAGGTTGTCACGACGCCGAACGTCGCGATGCCTGCGGCGGGCTTTGCTGCGACCTGATCTGTAAACTCCCGCAATGCACCGACGTTGATCCCGTTGTCGGGCGTTCCTTTAATGTTTGTGTTCATTTCTCGTTCCCCCATTATGCGTTACGCCCGGCCATCACACCGCCGTCAACGTCCCAGATTGCGCCCGTCACCCATGCTGCCTTGTCCGACAACAGAAAGATGATGACCTCGGCTACGTCTTGTGGCGTCCCAACCCTGCCGATTGGGTGGAAGCTGTTGAATCCCTGTAAGGCGCCATGAACCTCGGCCTTGGGTATGAAACCCTCGTAAATCGGCGTTTCGACAACCGCCGGAGAAACGGCATTGACCCTGATTTGTTTGGATGCCAACTCCATCGCAAGGTGCTGGGTCAGCGAATGCAAACCTGCTTTTGCCATCGAATACGCGGACGACGGCGTAGCCGCGATCGCCTGTTTGCCCCACATCGAGCCGATGTTCACGATGGCGCCGGGACGCTCGCTGGCCACGAGGTTGGCCACGACCTTTTGTGTGATTAAGAAGAACGCTTTATTCAACGACAAATATTGCTCGTAATCACTTTCCGTGTGCTCAAGAAACGCCTTCGGGAAGAACACCCCAGCCGCGTTGACCAGAAGATTGATGTCCTTGTGGTTCTCATCGATGGTATGCAGGAGTCGCTTCACATCTTGGACCCGCGAGAGATCGGCAGTCAGGGCTGTCACGGCGCCCAACGACGACAGCTCCTTGCGGGCCTCTTCGGCTCTGTCTTCGCGGTGACCGACGATGACGACGCTTCCGCCTTGCTCGAGAACCATGCGGGCAGTTTGCAATCCCATCCCACTAGTGCCGCCGATGACCAACAGCTTCTTGCCATTAAATTCAGTACTCATAATAATCTCCTTAACTACCAACTAAATGGTAGATTTATGCTGCAAAAAAGTGCCGACCTCAGGTCAACACGGTGGAAAGAAAAGTGTTTCCAACTTCGGCCGGTCCGCGTGGCGACCGCATGCCACGGCCCACCATCATCGAGCCTTCCAACGCGCACAAGAATGCCTCTGCAAGAGCCTCTGGGGTGGAGTTTGAGGTGATCAGCGCGGCACGCTGACCATCGGCAACGACAAGAGTCAACCAGTCGAGATTGACTTTAAAGAATCGCTTGACCTCGCTCACAACGGCGTCCGGCAGCGAGTCCGACTCGGCACCCAACATGCCGCAGACACAAAGGCGCCGGTCCTTGGCGAAGGTGCGTTCGAAAAGTGCCGCATACGCAGTTAGCCTGTCAGGCGCTTTCGCATACTGCCCTTCGATGCTCAGCAACTCCTCACGAAACCGGTGCGTATAGCGCTGTGCGACCACGGCCACGAGTTCTCCCTTCTTGGGGAAGTGGTGGTGGATGCTTGGTTTTTTGATGCCTACCAACTGGGCCACGTCGTCGTATGAGAAGCCGTTGTAGCCATGCCGCTGTACCAAGCCTTCAGCGGCATCGACCACGCGCTCGGCGGTCGGCGAGATTTCGGAGAAATGCTTCATGCAAGTGCCTCATTTGATTCAGCGACTGGCAGATGGCCTGTCTTGACCAGGATGGTGCAGCCTTCATTGCTGAAGGGGCGGTGAGCACTCAAATGCGGACTGCGCATCCATGTGCCGGCAGGGTAGCTTCCGAACTCATCCTCAAAGACGCCTTCCAACACATAGATTTCTTCACCGCCGTAGTGACGATGCGAATTGAATCGTGTCCCCGGAGCCCAGCGCACCAAAGCCGTATGTTGGGTGTCGAACTCAGAAAGTGGCATCACCGACAGACCCGGCACGATGCCTGGAAACCAGGGTCCGTTACGAGTGTCGACCACGGTGCGTTGGCTGTCGGCTAGATCAAGATGGCGCAGCTTGACGAACAACGTGCAACCCGTCGCGGAGCTTGGTGCATGCGAAGAACCTGGTGGATTCTTGATGTAAGTCCCAGGCCCGAAGGTTCCGGACTCATCGGTGAACATACCATCAAGAACGAGGATTTCTTCGCCCAGGTGATGAACATGGCGCTTGAACCTCGATCCTGGCGCATATCGCACGAACGAGGTGGCCCTCGCCACTTCGTCGCCATCACGCTCCAGTAACTGGCGTTGAATCCCAGTCGCTGGCGAATCGACCCACTGTAAGCTTGAAGGCTCGACGACGACACGCTGCGAAAGATCTGAATTAAGTTTCATGGCTCTACTTTTATATACCGACTAATTGGTAGGTAGAATGGAAGTCGCCGGTTCGCTTGTCAAGCAGCTTTCGCCATTTTCTTTCACACATTGAAAAACAGTGAATTGGTTACGAGAACTCGCGAAGCTTAGCGTACGATTTTTTCCGAATTCTGAGGCGCCCCACCAGCACCACGCGCCGTGGCGTCGGCCAGGAACCGGCCTGGTACTCAAGGTCGTGGCACCACTCCCGAGGCTGCTCGGGTGGACGGCCCGGTGGCCGCTTCAGGTGCGGTGCCGCCAGCTTCTGCAGGCCGATGTGGCTGCGCAGCCGGCCCAGATACTTGATGTCGCGATCTTCCAGGGCCTCCAGCGTCGCGTTGTCGGTGAAACCAGCGTCGATGCGCACCCGAACCTGGGCGCAGGTGCTCTCGTTGAGTCGCCGCACCAGATGCGGGATCCAGGTATCGGCGTTCTCGGCCGGGCGGGCGTTGCCCTCGCGCAGCAGGCCACCCACCATGTCGCCCGTTTCGGCCAGCGAGGCCACCAGCGGTGAGTAAATCCGTGCGCTGTAAAGCCCATGAAACGCCGAGCCACCCTGGTGGCCGTGGACATCGATCGGCACGCCGTCGATGTCCAGCGTCAGCTGCTCGGGGCGTTGGCCATGCTTCAGCGAGGTCAGACGCCAGACCACCAACAGCAGCAGGTCTTCATGCACAGCATCGATGTTGTCATTTCGCCCCATGCAGGTCAGCAGCCGCGGCAGCGTGGCTTGAGACGGCCGACCCTGAGCTAAGGGCTTCATGCCACACGCACCGCTGCAGGCCAACTGCCAGAGCGGGTCACGGCGCAGCGTGTCGGTATCGCTGAGATCGATCCAGCCAATCGCGCGCTGCAGCACCAGAGTGCGAAGCTGGCTGGCCAGCGAATGACGGATGCGCAGCGGGTTGCGGAGGTCGATCAGATTGTCCTCCAGCGCCTCGATCACGCCGCTGTTCGAGGGTTTCACGCAACAACAGAGCACCGCTGTCGCTGGTGGTGCGCTGGCCGCTCAGCTCGACACGAACAGCGCCGTTTCAGGAGGGCGTCCAGGTGGAAGGCTTTCACCCATAGCGGATGGCTCTCTTGGTTCATGTTCTTGGCGGAACACACTGAATTTCCGAGAGAATACCATCCGCTATTTTCGTTTTCAGGCCGGCCTCATGAATAAGCCGGGTTAATTCATGAGGTGCGCTTACTGGTCCCCCACCTGGGTCGGCTCTTTATACCCCCAAAAAAAACTGATGCGCCCACGTCCACACTATCGGAACTGCCGTGCAGCTATAATCCGCTCCACCAAACAGACGGTGCAGGTGCAAGGCTCCCTCGAGCCTTAATAGGCGGCCATAAATAGCACGACAACGCCCGCCAACGCCAAGCCGCCGTGCCCGATGATCGCCCACCAAGGCTTGGCGTTACGGAACAGCACCCCAAAAAACAACGCCCCTCCCAGAAAGGCTGCTACCAGCAGGCCCAGCGCCCAGAAAGCGGCCTGCGGAATCGAAGCATCGGGCCCGCCGCTAAACAACGCATAGACCAGCGTCACGAGTCCCGCGAAGGCGAGCCCACCGTGCGCCAACCTCAACCACGAAGGGTAACGCACCTTTATAGCCGTCAGCAGGGCTAAAAGTAACCCGCCCGAAGCAGCCGCTACCATCCACCAGAATATCCACTTCACAAGCTCCATCAGTTGCTCCTCAATTTGGTGTCTTTATAGAATGACGGCCGCCACTCGCCGTCCCCAATAATGTGGCATTGCTAGAATATAGCAACGACGAAAACCAGCGGTCTTCCAGTAAGCTCATTCCATCGATAGCACATTGACTTACTTGCTCGCACAAAGACGGTCAAGAAGTATCGCTAACGAATACGCAAGTGAAACTTTCAGTCCGCCTCCTTGCCAATGTTATGATCTTAAGCCAGCATCAAGACTTATCGCCACAACCTGACCTACAATGCACATCTCAGTAGCCACTCATGCCTACCAGGCTAGTTAACCAGATAGCTATTGAACCCGAAGATTGAGCCAACAAAGATAGCGGCTCAAATTGATTAGTTCGAACTTCAGAGGCTCACGATAGCGATTTAATCAGAATGAATAATTATAGGCCAGGACGAAATTATCTTGCGCCATGGACGATTTCACGGGTGATGAGGTGTTGTAAGCCGACCGGTTGGTCATACTTTCCTTGAAGGCGTGCGAGTAGGCAGCATCGAATCTGCCTGATTTGGATAACTGATAACTAAATCCTAAAGAGGCATGATCCTGTAGCACTGCTGGAATCAGCGCCAGCAGCCCTTCGTCATTGAATGGCTGCGTGGCATGACGGTATCCTGCTCGCAGGGTTAAACGCGGGGTTGCCGCATACGACGTGCCAATCGCCATGATCGTTTGATCCTTGGCATCCTGCGGCAGCTTTAAGTCAACATCGCCCATCCCACTGGCGAACCCCAATTTAATGTCCTTCAAAGCATCCTTCCAGAAAACGCGAGAAACATCAAAAGCGATCAACCATTTATCCGTGACCTGATGGCTGATACCCACATCAAGCTTGGCTGGCGTATTGAAGTCCAAAAACCGAACCTCGCCTTCGATAGGCACATTACCGGCAATACCGTCCACCGCTGTAACAGTCCCCTTCCCTTTCAAGTCGTTCATGTGACTTTTGAACATGTAAGAGACACCCACATTCGTTGTGGGGGCCACCTTGTACAATAACCCTAATCTGCCCGAATACCCCCACCCATCAACGCCACTCGAAATCTCTTTGTTTTTGCTAACGCTCAAATGGACACCCCGTGGGTCGGGCAAGGTTCCAATCACCCCCATTAAGGAGCCGGACGCTCGCCCATCCCCCGCTAGACTGCCTAGCTGGTTCATTCCAAGTAAATAATCAAGATTCAAGCCAGTCCACTTGGCATCAAGTGAACCGCCAATGGCCAGGCGATCGTTAACTTTAAAGCTCGCAGCAAAAGGTATATCAAGGATAAACAAACGGCTAGCATTTTCAAGACCGGTATCCGCCCCGGCAGCATAACCCTTTCCACCAACATCACCGCGCGACAAAAAACTGTCATTCCCATATTCCACCCCTACACCGGCTTGTGCAAACACGCCCACACCGAAGGTCCAGTTGGAAACCTTGTGGATATAAGCAAACTGGGGGGCAACATAGGGACCTCTGTTGTTCGAATGGTCACTCGACGACACATGTTCCCCGGTCTCCGGGTTAGTGGCGCCAATGTCTGTAGTGATAAGATCGAATCCGAGCAACAGTTCGCCGGCAGAATCAGATAAATCCATGGTCGCTGGGTTGACCATCATTGACGCGGGCCCGACATAATGCGCAACAGCCGTTCCACCCATGCTCCTAGAAATTGCTCCAAAGCCCTCCAAGAACAAACCATCCGTCGCTATCGCATGGCTTGATGCGATACCCAAGATCGCACCACTAATTACTTTATTGGGTAAATTTTTTATTTTCATATGCTTCACCGTTTATTAACGTTTTTATATGGGGAAAACAACATCGAACAACACATTCTCTACGCAACGCTGGAAAAGTTCCACACGGGCCGCGCATTTCTACCAGCACGCGTCAACCAATCCGGAGTACCGGCTTAAGCGTCACGCCTTTTTCCGAATCTTCGGCGGCTCGATTGATTTCATCAAAAGGATAAAACTTAATCAGCTTGTCAAACGGAAACTTTCCCTGACGATAAAGCTCCACCAACCTGGGAATAAAAATATCCGAGATGGACTGACCCTCAACGATTCCACGAAGCTTACGATTGAACAGCAGGAAGTTAATGTCAACGGGCACTGTGGCCCCCATAGGTGGCGCCCCTACAATACCGATCTCACCGCCTATAGCAGAGCTGAGGATCGCCTGCGTAAGCACGGCGGGCAAACCACTAGTCTCCAATACATACGGAACACCGCCAGCAAATATCTCTTTGATCGCCTCAATGGGATCGTTAGCGGCCGCGTTAATAATGTGCGTCGCCCCAAGTTCATTGGCTAGTTCCAGCCGGTTTTCCTTAACGTCGACAGCGATGATGGTGGTACAACCTGCTACAACGGAAGCCATCACGGCCGAAAGACCAACTGCCCCAGCACCAAAAATTGCGATAGCAGAACCCGCTGGCGGATTAAGCGCATTCAGAACAGACCCTGCGCCAGTTTGAATGCCACAACCAAGAGGCCCAAGCAGCTCAAGCGGTACGTCTTTCGTGACCTTCACAGTGTTGCGTTCATAAGATAGCGCATATGTCGCAAAGGAGGACTGCCCAAAAAAGCTTGCTCCCACCTCTGCCCCTTGGTGATCGTGGATGGTGCACTCCCCGGTTACCGAGCGCCCCATAAAGTTAGGGCCAAATGAGTTTGCACAACTGGTAGGGTCTCCGGAAAGACAAGCATCACAGCTCCCGCAGGTATAAAATGTCAAAACAACATGATCGCCCGGCTGAACCTTTTTGACCGCGGACCCAACCCGCTCAACCACACCAGCCCCTTCATGCCCAAATACCATCGGTAGTGGAACCGGATAGTGCTGATCGCGACAAACCAGATCCGTATGACACAGCCCGGTTGCAACCAATCTAACGAGAACCTGATCTTCAGCTGGCTCATTAAGAGCTACATGCTCAAGTAAGAAAGGGCCATTTTTTTGGCGAACTATTGCCGCTTTGATTTCCATTTCCATCTCCTTCTTTATTCCAGACTAAAGTTATAAACCGATATTTACCAACCTTTTGGACCACAACCTATTTATCTCGCAAGACGATTCCAATCATAAATTCACTGATTAGCTTGGATACCCGTAAACTCGACTATGCATCGAACCACAGTTAAAGTTGTAAACTTCTGCTACTGCTACTGCTAGCTAAGAGGTCTATTATAAAAACGGTCCGCAAACACTAATTCCCGCGCAACACCAAGTCGAACGAGCTCGGTCTCGGCAGCGTCCACCATAGGCGGCGGCCCGCAAAGGTATCCTTCATAAGCCTGCCCCGTGAGGTATTCCTTAAAATACTCGGTCACCATGCCCCGCTTCCCTTTCCATGACGACGTAGAAGACTCTTCGGACAAAACTGGAATTAACTCGAAGCGCCCACCCCAATCGAACTGCAGCGCTTCTATTTCGTCGAGGCAATATAGGTCACGTTGTTGACGAGCTCCAAAGAACAACAACACATCACGCTTTCGCTGGGCCTGGGTCATGCTCTGCAAAACACATTTAATTGGAGCAAGCCCCGTTCCGCCGGCTACGCAGACCATTGTCGCATTGCTCTCATGGAGTCCGAACTGCCCATAAGGCGCTCGCAGGGTTAGTGTTGCCCCCGTACGATCGCCACCAAATAGCCAACCACTGAAAATTCCACCTGGGACAAGGCGAACATGGAAGCTCAGGGAGCCATCAGGTTGGGGCGGAGTGGCAAAAGAATAGCTCCTTACAGCAGAGCACTCTGCACATTCCACGTCTGCATACTGGCCGGGGTAGAAGGCTATCTGCTTATCGGATACTAATTCCAGCTCGACTATATCGTGCGCCAGCCTTTTCTGCTTTCTAATCAATGCACTCGTTTCTATTGGAACCAACGCCTGCCCAAGCACTGTATCTAGCTCTATCTCGAGATCTTCTTTCGGTATGCATTGACAACCCAAGCGATAGCCGGACTGATACAGATCGCCACTCAGACCCATAGCAGAAGAAGTCAACTCATTCACCCTGCCAGATATCAGTTTATATTTACATGTCCCACAAGATCCGACTTTGCAATCATGCGGAAAGGCAATTCCTTGATGCAGAGCGCTTTCCAGAATGGTTTGCCCGCGTGGCACCTTAAACTGAAACCCCTGCCCTCTAACTGAAACGGTAGATTCCCGAGGCGGCACAAATAAACCAGAGATTTTCTTAAAAAAACTCATTCATAAACCCATCGCTCAGTTAGACGCCCGTTAATTATAAAAAACGGAAAATTTGTCCGATTTGGAACGTTTTTTTTCAAAAAGAGACCGTAGATTTCGTTCGCTCTTCGCTTATCTACGGTCTCAGTCGAAACGATTTAGACTGCCTGTATTATCAAATGCTAGCTAGCCCGCCCCGCCCCAGTTCACTTTCACACCACAGTGGCCATCCCGCTTTTTTATTAGCAGCCATAGCCAGTTCGCGCTCACCTGGAGTTGCGTACCGCTGGTCCCAATCTTTCAACTTTGGTTTTGCAATGAGAGCGAACCAAAGAGGCGGAATAAGCCCTAGAAGGAAACACACAAAGAGCGAAGGCATCTGCGGGGCTTCTTTTTCCGGACGCAACTCATAGAACCGTGTATAGCCGTCAATATGATGATTGATATGGTTAGTAATTTCGCAACCCAGCGGGCGCACAATTGTTCCCATATGATTCCACGCGTGGTGCAGGAGGATAGGCTTATCTAGATCGCGTACTAAACCATAGTGTTGAAAGTAATTAAAACCCTCGACTATCCCTTTCGCAATAATCATCGAAGCAATCGTAACCAACCCTAATGCTGGCCCGCCCAGATAAGCAACCAGGCCAGGCAGAGCGAGCAGGAGTGCGACATATTGATATGTTTTGTTGGACAAATTCCACGGTGACTGTCCTTTTCTACGTAAAGTTTCAGCCTCAATCTTTATCGCATCTTTGACGGAACCAACTGTCGCACTGATCACGAAACTGTAAATTGTCTGACCACGGTACGGAGTATCGCTATCGAGAGGCGTATCTAAGTAAAGGTGATGCGTGTTGACATGGGCAATGTCTCGGTTCGGATCACCATAAAACATAGCCAATAGCTGCGCCATTTTCCGAGGCAACCAGTGGCGACGATGCATCAACTCATGCGAAACCGGAAGAGTTGGCACACCACTAAGCCAAGCCAAAGAAAGAATGCACCCTGCCACTTGTAACGGCTCACTAAGTTCGATACGCCCGTTTTCAACTCCAAAGACAAGGAGCCCATATAGACCGATCATTAATGGTAACTGCAAATACTGGGTAAGGTCTGCGAAAAAGGGACTTACCTTTCTGGCCGAAAAATCCTTCGGTAAAATGACATCAAGCACCATCAGTACAGGGAATGTTGCCGCCCCAAGCCAAACCCAATAGCCACCATAGTAAAATCCGATCAGCCCGCAAGCAGTAACAACAGGAATCAGGTAATAACGAAGCGTGTCCATATATCCTCCTACTTTATTATTGTCGACTCAGAATGGGTAATTAGCTGGCTTCTCAACCATACTAATCCATTGAGATTGAGTAAATTCTTCAATACTTGCAGGTCCGCCAAACCGGCCTCCGCTACCCGAGGCACCCATTCCTCCGAAGGGAACATGCGGCTCACAGTTAATTGGCTGGTCATTAATATGGACCATACCGGTATTTAGACGCTTTGCGATGTCTAGACCAGTCGCCAACGCCCTAGTATGGATAGATGCGGCCAAGCCATACTCCGAACAGTTTGCTAATTCAATCGCCTCTTCAATACTGTCAAATACAGTGATCGGAGCCACCGGGCCGAAAATTTCAGATTTGAAAACCTCCATCTCCGGCTTCACGTCCATGATTACGGTAGCTTGGTAGTAGCGATCTTGATATGTACCTCCCGCCAAAACCTTAGCACCGGCGCTTTGTGCAGATTCGACGAGCGCGTGGACGCGAACTACCTGTTTATCATTGATAAGTGGGCCGAGATGCACTCGATCCGAGTTTGGATCCCCCACCACTAAGTTCTTCGCACGTAGCGCCAGTTTCTCTGCATATTGCTGGGCAACGTCCCTATGTACTAAATGACGTCCGGCGGCCATGCACACTTGGCCCTGATGCAAGAACGTACCCCAAGCAGCGCAGCTGACAGCCCCATCTAAATCGGCGTCAGGCAACACGATGTGGACATTGTTACCACCCAGTTCAAGCGCAACCTTTTTCAGCATTCTCCCGCATTTCTCTCCGATCAACCGGCCCACCTGTGTGGACCCGGTAAAAGAAATCATGTTAATTCCGGAGTTCGCAACCATTGACTCTCCTACGTCCGCTCCACCAGGAAGAACGTGAAGAACACCGTCCGGCATGCCAGCGTCGGAAAAGATCTCGGCAATGAGCGCCCCCCCGGTGACAGCAGTCTGAAGGTCGGGCTTTAAGATCACCGCATTACCCAACGCTAAGGCTGGTGCTACCGAACGCATTGCTAAAAACAACGGGAAATTCCAAGGTGCAATTACACCGACCACGCCAACTGGAACGCGCTGACAAAGATTCATGCGCCCTGGAACTGCCGATGGAAACAACGTACCGTTAGACAAATAAGCTAAACCCGCAGCTTGATGCATTTGCTCATACGCAATTCCGGCCTCCCATAAGCCCTTCGGACGAATTGCGCCGCATTCCCGCACGTTCCAATCGGCGAACTCATGTTCGCGCTCCTTTAGTTTTTCGGCAGCCTTGCGGACAATGGCGGCTCTTTCACTAAATGGTATTGCGGCCCATTCCTTTTGCGCTCTCTTAGCTGCGTTCACAGCAGCATCGACATCTTCGCCGTTAGCAACGCCCGTAATGCCAAGAATATCTCCATTGGACGGGTCGACAACATTGGCAACACCTCCCCGCGCCTCCACCCAATTAGAACTAAACACCTTCCCGTACCAGATAGGCTGCTCTTTTGTTTCCCGCATAATTATGCCTCCTTAACTTCAAAATTATAAATTAGATACATGTGCCATTGGGCTCAAACAGGATTTTCAAGGACTGACCATTTAAGGCCATTTCGAACGCATCCTCTGCCGCCGATAGTGGCAATCGATGCGATACGAGCGAAGACAAATCAACACGCCCTGTAACCAGTAAGCTAGTTGAACGCTCCCATGTTTCAAACAGACGCCTGCCATGCAGGCCACGTACAATAAGGCCTTTAAAAAGCCACTCCTCTAGGTTGAGCAAAATATCATGTGACGGGACGCCCATCAGTCGCAACTCACCACCATGGGTGATGGATTGAATAAGCTCCTTTAACGCCGCTGCTTGCCCGGAATAGTCAATTGCAACATCTACTCCCCTCTCACCGAGCAGCGAACGCACAGTCTTATAAACGCTCTCTTCAGTTGCATTAATGCATTCATCCGCCCCCATTTTGGCTGCTGCAGTGAGGCGCAGAGGATGAATGTCAGTTGCAATGACCTTGCTTGCTCCCAGTGCTTTGGCGGCTGCAATGTTCATAAGTCCGATCGGACCGCAACCAGAAACAAGAACATTCAATCCCGAAACCCCAGAACCTTCCAGACTTGCATGCACCGCAAGCCCGAACGGCTCCATCATTGCCGCCTGGAGCGGAGGAATTCCGCACGGCACCGGCCAACACACGCTCTCCGGAACCACGACGAAAGACGCGAAGCCTCCATCAAAGTCGACCCCCGGATACCGCGTATTAGGACAAACATGCGCCCAACCGCGTCGACACGTGTAGCACGTTCCACAAGGGAGATGACTCTCCAGACTGACGCGCATCCCAGGCCTTAGACCTTTAACGTCAGATCCGACCTGTTCAATCACCCCGCTAACTTCATGACCCAAGATAGTGGGGAGTTTCATTCTTTTGGCGAACTCGCCCCATTTATAGATCAACAAGTCAGTACCACAGATACCGGCCGCTTCAACTTTCACCAGCACGTCAGTACTGTGGGCCTCTTTAGGGGCGGCCACATCATCGACAGATAGCCCTCCTGGCCCTGCTTTAGTTTTCCTTATCGCGAGCATTGAATCACCTATGTAGACGTCAAATGTTATAGGTAGCGAGGACGGCGATATCAAATCACTTAATGCATCACATGCAGCCAAGTTCTCGGCAACAAACGCACAGCTTCCGAGATCGACACGACTAGTTAGTAATGTCGCTGCAGCTGTGACTGCGGTAGATGACTAAGGCTCGAGCGAATGCGCGACAGGCTGGATATATCGTTGCAGACCTGGGCATATAGTCGGTTGAGGTTAGCGATGAGATTGAAGATTGATGCAGCCGCACCGTGGGACTGGCATCTATAACCCTATTACGAGAGATGAAGCCGATAACTGCGACGCAAATGGTGCGCAAAGTCGCACGCACGCCAATGACCTTGGGCTCACAAAAATTGGTGGTCGGGCTAGCCTGCTTGGGCTCGCCCTCAGAAAGCTCTAGGCCAGCGTCACAGACTCCAAGCGTAACGGCTACGGCTGGCCCGCTTTGAGGATATACATGGCGAAAGCAACCAATCTGAGCAGAGTTGAGAAAATACAACATTGAAGGGTCACCACTATTTTTATTTTAAGTCTCGTATAGCTAGCAACCGCCATGCCATTGCTTATACCGATCCGCTTATCGCATCTAGATCATTGATTTGCTTCGTAAAAAAAAAAGGGGGGGG
>SWCC01010188.1_pt1 | contig 14421 bp, 8 predicted proteins | sample 4692971 | NCBI WGS metagenome assembly SWCC01 (sample SAMN10267277, study PRJNA491770) | bioreactor metagenome | isolation source: DHS bioreactor inoculated with subseafloor sediment | place: Japan: off Shimokita Peninsula | collected 2006-08 | reverse complement strand
TGGCAATATCGTATTTCCTTACAAACTTCGACAGGGATTTTGGACCGAGGTGCGAAGGCCTCATGGAAACCGAAATCACGAAGGACACCGGAGTCCTAGAAGACGCAGTGGTGTTCATGTCGAGGAAAACTGAGAAAAGCTATCCGGAGCTCTCTGGAAGAGCAATCATTACAGAAAGAGTGGACTTATACGATGGAGACAATTTGATGGACTGCCTCGATGTAGGCGATGTAATGGAAAGGGCAGACCTTGAGAGGATAAGATATTCACTGATCAGAACCCCATACAATATGAAGGCAAAGCTTCAGTACAACGAAAATAATTCAAGAAAGCTGCAGTATGTATACACTAGGACGCGCTCTCTGCTTGATATATTCAAGGAGGACGGTTCAGGTGTATCGTATCTTGCCGATTTTGACGAGACCTTCCTTGTTGGAGATAAGGAAAAGGACATAGCCAAGGAAATGAGCGAGTATAGACATGTTGTAGAAAAGGCGGTAGAGGAAAAAGACCCGTCAGTTTACATTGCCTACGCCGAAAGGCTTAGCAAGCTCTTCCACGACATAAACGACAACACACTTTACAGGCAGCTCGAGAAGGATAAGCTAAAGACCATACTAAAGCTTTACAGATCCATTGCAATGGTGTTTTCAAGCGTGCTTGATCAGCTCGAGGTTAACAAACCCGAAAGAATGTAATGTAAATGTCACCTGGAGAAGGTGGCATTTTTCTTGTCCTTGAATTATACTGATACAATAGTTAATTAATGAAACCGGAGGGAAACATCTATGAAAAATACAAGTAAGACATTAAAAATCTTTATGGCGACACTTCTCATAGTCGCGCTCTTATCTACAGGAGTCGCAAGTGCAACCGAACCTTCAAAAAGCTTCGATAATCTTGAGGATAGAATGGAATATTTGGAGCTCATGATCAAGTATATTCAATCCCAGTATAAATATGATATTACAGAAGAGGAACTCATGGACGGAGCATATAAAGGAATCTTCGATATGCTTGATGACCACAGCACATATTTTTCGCCAGATGATTATGACAGTTTCAACGAGGAAATCGTGAGAGAATATGAGGGGATAGGAGTTCATATTACCAAAAGAGGAGAACATACTGTTGTAATAAGCCCTATGGAAGATTCTCCGGCGGAAAAAGCTGGGATAATGGCTGGAGATATTATTAGATATGTTGATGGGGTAGATATAACAGGTTATGATTTGGAAAAGGCAGCATCGCTCATAAAAGGTGAAAAAGGCTCTGCCGTTAATATTGGAATTATTAGAAGTGGTAGTTTTGATACGGTTTACTTTGATGTAACAAGGAAAAGCATTATTGTAAACGAAATAACCTCTGAGATTCTAGAAGGAGATATCGGATATATAAAGATCACTCGATTCGGTAAAAATACGGATGTGAACATTGGGAAAATACTTACAGAATTTACAGAAAAAAATGTTGAAGGAATCATTTTAGACCTTCGCAACAATCCTGGAGGCCTTGTATCAGAAGGTGTGAAAATAGCAGATCGCTTCATTGAAAAAGATAAAGTCATCATGTATACGGATTATAGCAATGAAAGACGAACGGAGCATTTATCCGAAAAAGATCCAATTGGATTGCCGTTGGTTGTTATAATAAACAGTGGGAGTGCCAGCACCTCGGAAATTCTTGCGGGAGCAATAAAAGATACGGATACCGGAATCATAGTTGGGACCCAAAGCTTTGGAAAAGGAACCGTTCAAACCGTGAGTCCTATTTCAAATGGGGGAGCAATAAAACTTACAATTGCTGAGTATCTTACAGCTAGCGAACGACCTATTGACAAAGTCGGTATTCAGCCTGATGTGATTGTTGAAAATCCTAAAACAACTCAATTGGAAGATGTAAGAGATTTTGTTCCAATGATTGAATCGGATAAACCTGGGCTAGGGGACATGGGGCTAAATGTTTACGGGGCTCAGCAAAGATTGGCATTTCTCGGATATGGGGTCACACCGTCGGGCAAGATGGACAGCAATACTTTTAATTCCATTAAACTTTTTCAAGAGAGTGAGGGACTTTATTCTTATGGAATTTTGGATTGGACAACGAGGGATCGAATAATGAGTAAGGTTTATAATATAGTTGTAACCGGCATAGAGGACCTGCAGCTGCAGACAGCCATAGACAAACTTAAATAAATACCTAAGCCGGGCATATCACTTTGATGTGTCCGGCTTTATTTTATTTATTTGTTCATTTCACTTGCAAAACAATTAAAGTCATAGTAAAATATTTAAGTTATAATATATTAGTAAGAGCACTCTTGACACATAGGGTGCCCTGCCAAATTAAGAAAACGGATGTAGGTGGGTCACCCGTAGGGGTGGACTCACCTTTTTTAGTGGAAAAAAACGAATAAATCGGAATTTTGAAAGGAGCGAGCCATGAACACGAAATTTATCTTCATCACCGGAGGCGTAGTGTCGTCCCTGGGCAAGGGCATCACAGCGGCATCACTTGGGAGACTTCTAAAATCGAGGGGCCTCAAGGTGGCAAACCAAAAACTGGACCCATATATAAATGTGGATCCCGGAACAATGAGCCCCTATCAGCATGGAGAGGTATTCGTTACAGAGGACGGCGCGGAGACTGACCTCGACCTTGGCCACTACGAGCGATTTACGGACATTAACCTAAGCAAGTACAGCTCCGTTACCACGGGCAAGATATACTGGTCTGTCATAACAAAGGAAAGAAGGGGCGACTACCTTGGCGCAACGGTTCAGGTTATTCCCCACATAACTAATGAAATAAAGGAATCAGTACTAAGGGTTGCGCGCGACACTAAGCCCGATGTAGTTATAACGGAAATAGGCGGAACCGTTGGAGACATAGAGGGGCTTCCCTTTCTTGAGGCCATACGCCAGCTTAAATACGACCTTGGCAAGGAAAATGTATTGTTCATACATGTAACCCTCATACCCTACCTTAAAAAAGCCGGAGAGCTAAAGACAAAGCCCACACAGCACAGCGTAAAACAGCTGAGGGAAATAGGCATACAGCCGGACATTCTCGTATGTCGTACAGAAAAAGAACTTAAGGAAAGCCTAAAGGACAAGATAGCACTCTTTTGCAATGTGGACAAGAACAAGGTGTTTCAGTGCATGGACGCTGACACCCTCTACGAAGTCCCCCTACTTCTTGAGAAGGAGGGACTGGCAAGCGCCGCCTGTCAGCACCTGGGAGTGGAGTGCGGAGAGCCGGACCTTTCAGAGTGGATAGATGTTGTCGAAAGAGAGAAAAATACCGAGGGCAAGGTAAAGATTGCGCTCGTTGGTAAATATGTAGAGCTGCGAGACGCATACCTTTCGGTTGCCGAGTCCCTTAAGCATGCCGGAATACACAACGGCGTAGAGGTTGAAATAGACTGGATACAGTCCGAGAATGTAAATGAAAAGAATGTGGAAAAGAAGCTTGAAAAAGCAGACGGCATACTCGTTCCCGGAGGCTTTGGCGACAGGGGAATAGAAGGAAAGATACTGGCTACAAAATACGCAAGAGAGAACAAGGTTCCATTTTTCGGAATCTGCCTTGGCCTGCAGATGGCGGTTGTGGAGTTTGCGCGCAATGTAGTAGGGCTTAAAAATGCCCATAGCTCGGAGCTTAATCCCGAAACCGCGTATCCCGTTATAGACATAATGCCCGACCAGAAGAACGTTGAGGACAAGGGTGGCACAATGCGCCTTGGTACCTATCCTTGCAAAGTATACCCTGGAACAAAGGCATTCGAGGCATATAAAAGTGAGCTTGTTTACGAACGCCACCGCCATCGCTACGAGGTTAACAACCACTACCGCGATACACTCGAAGAACACGGACTCGTATTCAGTGGACTGTCTCCTGACGGGAGGCTCGTTGAAATGATAGAACTTCCGGACCATCCCTGGTTTGTTGCCGGCCAGTTTCATCCCGAGTTTAAATCAAGACCCACAAGACCCCAGCCCCTTTTTCGCGAATTCATAGCAGCGGCGATTAAAAACAGTAGAAAGTAGTAAGTGGAAAGTAGAAAGAAAGACAAAAATCAAAAAAAGATATTAATAATAACGAAATACAAAAAATAAGGAAAGACTGTGCTGGAAATATCTGGTGCAGTCTTTCCTTCTATATGCATTCCATAAAAGGGTTTTGACTTTCTTTGGCAAATAATATAAAAAGGGATTTATATTAATAGAAAGATGAAAGGAAATCGCCATGCTTGAACGCATAAGAAACTACAAGGCAGCCATACTGGCCTTAATGGTTGGGGTGTTGCCACTCATAGTCCGATATCGAATAGTCAAGCTCATAGGAGGGGACAGCGTATCCTATGGTTCGACCCATGTTCTGTATCTCCTAAATTATTTTGATGCATACAAGACCTTCGTGTTAATTACTGCAGGCGCCATGCTTCTTATTTTGTTGATTGCGGAGAATTTTTATGACAGGAAAAAACTTGAAGTCAGCCCTTTCCTGTGGATTCCCTTGATTGTTTATCTGGCGGTACTCTTCTTGTCCGCAGCATTGTCTGAGTTTCCATACAACGCCCTATGGGGTTTTACCAACCGTATGGAGGGATTTCTTGCCTTGTTCAGCTACGTAATCCTCTTTATCGCGGCATATTCCTATGCATCCGATAAAGAGTCTTTTAAAAAGGCCTTTCCCCAATTCGAGGGCTTTCTAATATTTGGTGCCGCCGTACTTTTCATAATCGGAATGCTTCAACTCTGGGGCGCGGATCCTTTCACATGGAAAATATTCTACAAGACGCTTGTTCCCGATGACATGAGAGGTCTCATACCTTTCGTCGAATCAAAGTTCGTAAAAAGAGCCTATGTCACACTTTCTAATCCTAATTATGTGGGCAGCTATTGTTCTCTGGTTCTCGCATTTTTCATCGTAAGATTCTTAGCTAGCGATGACAAGAAAAAACAGAAGCTTCTTTATGGAGCATCCGTATTCATGCTTACGGCTCTGCTTGCGGGTAGCCGATCCAGAGCCGGAATGGTAGGTGTGGCAGTGGCCATAGGGCTCATATTTCTTCTAGACGCACAAAACCTTAAAAGCAGATGGAAGGAATGGACAAAACTTGCGGCGATAATGATGTCGGCCGTGTTTTTCCTAGAAATAACTACAGGCGGATTTGTAAGCAACTGGATTTTATCCATGGGAGGCCGGTTTGAGTGGCTGAAGAATGTATTCCCGATTCTTTTTACAGAAAACGCAATGCAGAACGAGGATGTGCTCAGAATGGGCAGCGGACGTTTACTGATATGGAAGCTTACACTTCCCATGCTCAAGGACACGGTTTTTATCGGAAACGGGCCAGACACCTTCATATTCCATTATCCCCAGGCGGAATATTTTGATTTGGGAGGAAAGGCCTTTGTGTCGAAACCGCATAACATGTATCTGCAGATGTTCGTTAATGTGGGAGGACTTGCGTTGGCCGCCTTCCTTGGCCTTGCCTTTGCGATACTTGGGAAAACATTACGCAAATTAAGGCGAAACCCATTGGGGAATGCCTGCGCGCCTTTTGCCGCGTCGGTCGTAGCATATATGGCTACCGGGTTTTTCAATGATTCCGTCGTGTCGTCAGCTCCAATCTTCTGGATCTTTCTCGGTATTTTAGCCGGAATGGGGTTTACGCGGAAGGTAAATTCTATATAATGGAAGAAGACGAAAATAATTCGACAATACATAAGATGGAGGTTTTTAGATGTACGATAAAATCAAACTATACATATTGGCGGTCATGGCTGCCGTGGTGCCCCTTGTAGTAAGGGTGAAGGTGGTCCCCTTTGTGGGGCTGGCGAAGGATCAGACAAACATAGCGCAGCTTATAAGCGGGCAGAAGCTCAATTACTTCCATTACTATAAGGCGGTCTATCTTTGGGTGATAGCGGGAGCGCTCCTTTTTATAATGCTCGGGCAGCTCATAGATCACAAGAACAGAATAAAAAAAGACAACAAGATTTTCGTAGCCATAGGCATCATCGCCCTTTTCACCATTGCATCGACATTTCTGTCGGACTTCCGCTATATTTCAATATGGGGATTCTACGATCGGACAGAGGGACTCATAACCTACATGGCGTATATGGCTGTGTTCCTTGCAGCCTACTCAATCGATTTTTCAAGAATAGACCTTAGGCCGTTCAAATGGGGCTTGGTCGTTTCGACTGTTATGTTGTCGTTCATTGGCATAGGACAGTTCTATGGACACAACTTCCTCGAGACAGCTTTTGCGTATAAACTGTCAATTCCAGGAGAAATGCAGGCCAATATGCCAACCCTTACATTTAGATTCAAGGACATAGCCTACGCCACGCTCTTCAATCCGAACTACGTTGGCTCGTTCACGGCGATAACTGTGCCTCTGTTTCTGGGGCTCTTTCTGTTTGAGACAGAGAAGAGGAAAAAAATCATATACTTTGCGCTGAGCGTTTTAGCCTTTGCATTTATGGTAGCAAGCGGTTCCAGGGCGGGCCTCATTGGAGTTTTCTCGGCGGCTGCGCTCCTCGTGGGAATGAACTATAAAAACTTCAAGAGGGATTGGAAGCGGTATGCGTCCATAATTGCAATCTTTTTTGTAATCGCATTTGTTTTTAACTTTCAAAATCCGAATCGCGTATTTGGAAAAGTCAACAGCCTATTCTCAGACGTCGGTAAAGTTGTAGAGCAGGAAAAAGAAGCGATAACCGGGAGCGCTTCTGAACCTACAGAAACTGAAAGTTCGGAAGGCGAAGAGGCTAAACCTTCAGGCGAAGAAACTGTTAAAGAAGAAAAAGGAATTGTATACGGAGAAGGATTTACAACCCTCGGGTCAGGTAGGGGATACATATGGTACAAGACCGTTGGCATGATGAAAGAGACTATTGTCATCGGAAACGGGCCGGATACATATGTCATGAAATTTCCTCATGCTGATGCATTTAGAGAGGGCTTCAACAAGGTAACCGACAAGCCACACAATATGTATCTTCAGATAGGGGTCAACCAAGGGCTTATAGCGCTCCTTGCCTTCATCTTCCTTAATAAGTACGCCTTCTGGAAATTCTGGAGGCAAATCGACTTTAAGTTTTCGCGCCGTCTCGACCAGATACTTCTAATGCTTAACGCATCGCTTTTCGGTTATCTCATGACTTCGCTCTTTAATGACAGCGTTGTGTCAGTGGCTCCAATATACTGGGCTATGCTCGGAATGTTCTTTTCCATTCTCGTCGGCAGAAAGGATATGGAGAAATCGAAGGTTTTTGAAATATAAGGGACTCCTAATTGTAACAAGAGCGTAATGTTAAGAAAGGCCTTTTGGATGTATAATTACAGAGTAGGAGAAGCTATGGGCCTCTCCCGCAGTTGTTAGCACGTTAACCGATAGAACGTGGTGTACATAGAGTCACCGCTTCTAAATAAAAAACACTTTTAAAGGAGGAAACACAAACCATGAAAAAATTACTTTCATTGGTACTGGTACTTTCATTAGTACTAGGAAGCGTAGGCTTTGCTTTCGCTGCCACACCTGCTGACGTAGTTGATACTGACTATGAAGATGCTGTAAGCAAGCTTATGGGACTTGAAGTTCTTACAGGATATCCTGATGGATCATTCGGACCCGAAAAAACAATCACGAGGGCAGAATTTGCTGCCGTAGCTGTTAGGGTGCTGGGTCTCGATTCGGCAGCTGAATATGCAAAAGGCGCAACAATGTTCTCGGACGTTGCCGCAGATTTCTGGGGAGCTGGATATGTAAATATCGCTGCCGACCAAGGCGTAATCAACGGATACCCGGATGGAACTTTTCTTGCCGGAAACCCTGTAACATACGCTGAAGCTGTTACAATTCTTGTAAGAGCTCTTGGATATGGACCTTTGGTTGACGAAAAGGGAACTTGGCCTTCAAACTACATCGCAAAAGCTACCGAGCTTGGAATCACAGACGATGTGGCATTCGTAGGAATGGCTGCAGCCAAGAGAGGCGACATCGCTATCATGGCTGACAATTCTCTTACTGTTGAGATGATGGTCAGAACTGGATTCGGCGATGATGCTACTTATGAAATCGACGAAGACATGACTCTTCTTGATGACAAAATCAAGGCCGAAAGCAAAACTGATTTCTTGGTTGCCACTAAACTGGTAGATTCTGACTTGGACGCTGACGAAATCAAATTGGCTGACGAAGGCGTTGTAGAATTTGTAAACGACGTTGACTATGACAATTTGCTTGGAGAACAACTCAAGTTCTGGTTTGACAATGACGGCGATGTCTTCTTCGTAGAAGATGACAATGATGAAGTTGTTATGAGTAAGTATGTTGATTTTGCTGTAAATGACATTGAAGTTGTTGATCCTGATGACGAAGATGAAATTTTAACGTATGAATTTACTACAATGGCAGCGGACCTTGTATTCTTCTTTGATGCGACTGGTCTTGTTGAAAAAACTGCCACAGAATTAAAAGATGCTGATCCTTCTGATGCTGACATCAAATTGATTCTTGATTCAGAAGATGTTGTTCAATACGCAGTAGTATACGATTGGGAACTTGATGTCGTTGACGATGTAGATCTTGGCGACGAAGAAATCAAAGTTGCTGGATCAGATATCGAACTTGAAGGTCAAGTGTACGATTTGGATCTTGCAGATCTTGATGAAGACAATTTTGTTTACTGGGTAAAAGCTGATACGAATACAGATGATGCTGATGACAATGCCATCGACAGATACTGGTTCGCAGTTGCTGATGAAGAAGTTTCTGGTGAGCTTTCCAAAGTTACTTCAGGCGAAATCACTGTTGACGGAGATGCTGTCGATTATGGTTCTTACACAACAGGAACGTACCAAACAAAAGCACAATTAGTTGCTATACTTGGCGAAGATGTTACAGTTAGCCTGGATAAATGGGGTAATGTTTATGAAGTGGCTCTCGATTCTGATGCTGCGACTGCTGATGATTATGCGATTGTAACTGATCTTGGTTTTGAAGAAAATGCATATGGTGATGAAACGGCTTACATCAAGCTTCTTACAGCGGATGATGAAGTTATCGAATATGTATTGGACGATGAAGCTAGCATAAGAGTTGACGGTTCCGAAGTTGTTGATATGGATGCAACTGGAGCAGATATTTTCTTGGCTATTGACGGTACTACAATGAAATTTGATACTGCAGATGCTGACGTTGCTACTCCTGACGCCGTTATTTACGAAAATGACAAAGTGACAACATCTACAATGTTCTCTGTAGTTAAGTTCGAATTGAACAGCGATGGAGAAATAGATATTTTGGATGTTATGGTTACAGATCTTGTCAAAGTTACCGACGCTACAGTTGATGAAGACAGTAGCTTGATTGGTGCGTATTCTGTAGGCGACACCACATTGCTCATGGAAAGATCCGATGAAGAAGTCGTAACTTTCGATGATCTTAAAGATGGTAAAGATTACACAGTTTATGTAGTTGCGGATGAAGACAGCAGCTTCGGAGACGTAGAATTCATTCTCGTATCTGAAGAAACTACTTCACTTGCTGAGGCAACAGAGTACGCTTTGGTTGATTCTTATTCTGATGTTGTAGATGGATATGAAATCACTCTCTTCATGAATGGCGCAGAGCAAACTTTCTTTGCCGATGATGATGATGTAACAACTACTTCTGCTTTGGTTGAAGGAAACTTGGTAGAAGTTGAATTCTCTTCAGGAGATATCTCTTCCTTGGAAGCAGCTAATTACACTACTGAAGATGCATTTGTTGTAGATGTTGATTACGACGATGAGAAATTGGCCCTTTCAACTGATGGTGATGACACAGATGTTGAATTAGTCAAATTTGCTGATGCTGATGTTGAAGTTTATAACATCTCTGACATAGCAGATGATGATGTTACTGTTAATGAGTTTGGCGATATTGATGATGAAGATACTATAAATTATATCGTAGATCCTGATGATACTAATTATGTAATATTCGTAGTTATTCAATAATTAGACTCTTTGTTAAATGTTGGGGTAGATACCCTGATTACAGAAAGTTAGATTTGGCCTCAAGTGAGAAATCACTTGAGGCTTTTTCATGCCATCATGTGAAGTATGCGGTTTCTGAAACGGTTGAAATTTCTCATTCCGTAATCATATATTTTGCCATTTTGCATAAATAAGGATATAATAGGCATAAACAATTGTTTGCCAAATTATGAAAGGCGTGGTGAAAATGAAAACGAAAATTTTATCAATAACGCTTGTTGCCTTATTGCTTTTTTCATTCATATCAACAGGAGAGGAATTGGCGCGGGAAGAGAGTGGCCTAACCCTGAAAGAGGCTAAGTTGCTCGCTGTTTCGGACAACAGGACAATAAAGGTTGCGGAGCTGAGCGTAGAGAAAGAACTGGTAAACTATGAAGAAGCCAACAAGGCATACAAGGCGGCAAAGAGAAACGCGGATTCATTCTTTAATCTTGCAGGGAAGCTACTTGCGAAAGGTTATTACAATCGATTAGCTGAAATGGGCCTTAATATAAGCACGGCTAGCCTTGACCTTACCCATAAGCTGATAGACTTCTCGGTAGAGAGCTCTTATTTCGAAGCGGTAAATGGAAAAGACAATGTTGATATTAAGAGTCTGGCATATGAAAGAGCTCAAAAGCTCTATGACAACACATCTAGAAAGTATGAACTGGGGCTTGTCGCCAAGACGGAAATTCTATCGGCTGAATCAAACCTGCTTCAAGCTAAGATGGAAATGGATAATTCAATTGATGATGCCGGATATGACGATATGGCACTCAATAAGGTTCTTGGGCAACCCTTGGAAACGAAACATGAGCTGATTGATGTTCTTGAGTTTAAAGTCTATGAGGAAATAAATCTTGAAGAGAAAGTAAGCGAAGCGTTGGAAAACAGATTTGAAATGCTGTCTTCTAGGGAAGCTTACGAATCAGATAAGATGTATTTCGAAATTATTGATATCTTTTATAATCCGGGAGTCTATGACTATGACAAGGCATTATATCAGACAGAAAAATCCTACAATAATCTTTTGGATGCCGAGGAAAATGTGAGGCTTTCAGTCAACAAGGCATATATTGACTTGAAGAAGGCGGAGCGTTCTATTGGTACATTGGAGAAAAGCGTGGAGATGCTTCGGGAAGTATATCGTCTGATGGATCTGTCGTATGAACTAGGGACAGCTACACAATACGAGGTAATAGATGCGCAAGTTAGCCTCAAAGAGATGGAGCAGGCTTATACTCAAGCCTTACTCGGATATAAGCTGGCTCAATTGAATTTTGAAGCATCCTATGGCATTGGGCTTGGAACGGGATCTCCTGCCGGGATGTAGATTAATCAGAACGCGGTTGTTTTTAAAAGCGACATATTGTATAATACTATTGTTGCCATAAAATCGCAGGAAGGATTTGTATATGAGAAGAAGATATATTTTTGTAGCCATTGTTATATTGCTATTGATTGCCGGCAGTGCATTCGGGTTTAGATATGTCAGTCGGGAAATGCCGCAGGTTTCAAATGCGGAAACGATTGATGCCCTGGAAGAATATGCAATAGGCTTGAAATCATGTTATGAAGAACTTAATATTGAATTTGAGAAAAACGGAGGCGATGCGGAGGCTTGGGCTACTTTTTCAGGAAGCTGGTTCCAAAAGTTATCAAACGCAAAGCCTGATTCACTTGATAAAAGAATTCCGAAAGGACATGCAACAGAAAAAGAGGATTTGTTTGTTGTTAATCGAAAGATTGTAAACCTATGGCAAGAATACAATTCGGCAGCTGAAGGAAGCACAATCAATCAGGAACAAGTCGACGAAATTAAAACCATGATGGATGGTTATTTTAGAGAAGCAAAAAAATAGGCGAAAGCCTATTTTTTATTTCTGGAACAAAACTCATTTATCTTTAGTCGAAGGTATGACGGGAATGTAATTATTTAAAAAGAGGAATCGGTAGATTTAAATCGAATTTATTATGCAGGAGCGAAAAAATAAAAAGGAGTGGAAACCAATGAGAAAAAGAAGAAACGGCAGAATTTTACTTGCGGCTGTTCTTATAATAGCGATGATGCCTATAAGCGCCTTTGCAGCATTCACAGATATAAACGAGGCATCATGGGCGAAGACATACATCGAATCCATGGCCGATGAAGGAATCGTTACAGGTTACGCCGACAACACATTTAAGCCTAACGATAACATAAGCAAGTACGCGTCGATACTTATGATTTACAGAACGCTCAAGGCGGCTGATTTGGTTATGGCATCGACACAGACTGTCAATATAAACAAGCACATGACAACCATAGTGTCTAAAAACGTGCCCAATTGGCCTGACCTTTACGGGGCTGTTAGCTACTGCCTCGAGAATGGAATAATCTCGGCGGCGGATCTAAACAATTTCTATATAGGAGATACATACACAAACGCAAGACGCTTCGAGGTTGCGGTATTCCTTGGAAAAGCGATGAACATCTATCTTGAGGAGAATTTGAATGTTCTATATTCACTTGACTTTAAGGATGCCTCGTCCATAGTTTCAGCAGCGAGGCCATACGTTTATCTTTTAAACAAGCATGATGTCATTAACGGGGATACCCTTGGGTATTTCAACCCGGGAGATTCTATTACAAGAGCCGCCATGGCAAAGATGCTTTCGGTGTCGCTGGATTTGCTTAAAGATGAAGAGGCTCCGGTACAGGATTCGGATGACAAGACGGGAATTATTACAAACATAATTGGAGATACCAACCGCGTAGTCATTCAAAACAGCGCAGATGAAGAGGACATTGCAATATATAACCTAACGGATGTTGAAATTTCAATAAAAGGGTATGAAAAAGATATAGAAGATTTGGAAGTAGATATGAATATCAGACTGGTGTTTGAAGGAACGGCGTTGGTGAAACTGCTTGTGCTTGATGAAGACATAGTTGATAATGTTTCAAATGAATATGATGGTACGATGTATAACTATACAAGTTATCAAAATCACTATATAGTTACACTTAAAGATGATGCCGGAGAAAAATTTACACATAGTACAGCGGACAATGCAATAATCACAAAAGATGGAGATTCTGCTACTTTTGAGGATTTTGAGCGCGGAGACTATGTGAACTATGATCTGGAAAATGAACTGTTTGTACGAATAGAGGGTTTTGGCAAAAGCCAAGAATTCGAAGGCGTTTTCAATGAATACAAAGAAGGCGATGAGGAAGAGTCAATAGTGCTCAAGAAACTAGACGGATCTCTTTTAGAGTTGGTGCTTGATGATACGTTTGATGTGGAAAAGAACGGACGGGAAAGAGCGATAAGCGATTTGATAAAGGGTGATTTTATTGTTGTGACAACGGAATATGAAAGAGTCGAAAACATAGTCGCCAGCAGCAATGAGACTGAGGAAAGCGGAATTATCCGTTCAATATTAATTGCAGCTCAGCCGCAGATTACCATAATGACAGAGGATAATGAAGAGAAGACTTATGATATCAACGGAAATGTGGATGTTGAGGTGAATAATAGAGATAAGACCATTTACGACTTAAGACTTAATTACAGCATTGATATTACGCTTGAGAGCGACGTAGTCACAGAAATTGAAGCTGATAGTTATGAAATACTTAATAAAGTAGATGGAAGCATAAACAACATATACTCATCTCCAGAAAAGCTAAAAATAAAATATACGGAAAATGACGAAATAAAATATATGTATGTATACGTTGATGTCGACGAAACAGACATGTTTTCCCCGGCTGGCAGAAGCATAGATTTTGATGACTTGGATGAAGATTACAAAGTCTTCATATACGGAAACTACGACGGTGACAAATACGTAGCCGACAAAATCTTCGTTTTGGAGTAAAAAAAGAACTAAAAAGGGACAGACATTTTGGGCTTCTTTTTTAAAGACAGCGTGCAACAGGCAGCAAAAAATAGCGCTAAGTGGCAAATAGAAAACTGCAAGAAAAGGTAATAAAGCATAAAAGGAAAATCAGAGGCAAAAGCTATGGAGTCAAATCTTCGCAGCTTTTGCCTATTGTATTTTTTGTCATTAGATATCCGACTACTGCTTTCGTGGGCAACGAAAAAATCGGGGATTTTCTTTAGTCTGTGGGTATAAGTAGGACGAGAAAACAATAACAGGAGGGATTCAAATGAAGCTTTTTATAGACACGGCTAACATTAACGAGATTCTTGAGATTGCCGAGTGGGGCGTACTCGAAGGTGTAACAACCAATCCGAGCCTAATAGCCCGGGAGGGCGATGTGGACTTCGAGTCAGTAATTAAAGAAATCGCCAGCATAGTTGACGGACCAATAAGCGCAGAGGTTGTTGCGGAGGATGCCATAACAATGGTTTGGCAGGCCGAAGAGCT
>SWCC01002968.1_pt1 | contig 14437 bp, 11 predicted proteins | sample 4692971 | NCBI WGS metagenome assembly SWCC01 (sample SAMN10267277, study PRJNA491770) | bioreactor metagenome | isolation source: DHS bioreactor inoculated with subseafloor sediment | place: Japan: off Shimokita Peninsula | collected 2006-08 | reverse complement strand
GGGGGACACACGCCCTCCAACATCGCGGCTAAAGCTCTCGATGGGTTCAACAAAAACCGTGCCGTTGTCAGCGTCGAACAGGCTGGACTGCGGATGAAATACGGCATTCAGCTTTTCGGTGTCACAGTGGTGGATTGCATCAAAGTAGGTGTCGATTGCATCGAATAGGTCGGTTTGAATTGTCATAGTTTCATCTCCGGTTGGCGTTGATGAAACAGACTTGCCATCAAACGAAAATTGGCGATACTGGCAAAAATGACAATATACGGTCAGATTAAGCCAACATGACAAAGTTTACCTCTCTCCCCCAGAAACACCCTCTCGTTTGCGCGATTGCCTATGACGGTTTGTGCACTTTCGAATTCGGCATCGCTGTCGAACTCTTCGCCTTGCCGCGGCCTGAATTCGAAAACTGGTATCGCTTTGCAACCGTCAAAGCCGAGCCCGGCCCCATCCGCGCGACGGGTGGTATTACGATAGACGCCGATGACAATCTCGAGCTGCTAAAAGAGGCCAGTTTGATCATCGTTCCCGGCTGGCGCGGCGCTGACACCCCGGTGCCAGAAGCATTGTGTAGCGCCTTGCGCGGGGCCTACGACAACGGGGCCAGGATCGCGTCAATCTGTTCAGGTGTGTTTGTGTTGGCCGCGTCGGGGTTGTTGAACGGAAAATCTGCGACAACCCATTGGCGATATACGGACATGCTATCGGCGCGGTATCCGCAGGTGTCGGTGGATCCCGACGTTTTGTTTGTTGAAGGGGACCGTATTTACACCTCTGCGGGTTCGGCGGCGGGGCTGGATTTGGGATTACACATCATCAGGCAAGATTACGGTGCACAGGTTGCCGCATCCGTGGCGCGGCGGCTTGTGCTTCCTGCGCAACGCGACGGGGGGCAGCGGCAATTTGTGCCACGTCCAGAGCCGAAAGCGCGCACAGGTTCTGGCTTGGCCACATTGCAGGACCATATACGTGCATCCATTAATGAAAATTGGCCCATTGAACGCATGGCGCGCGTGGCGGCGACAAGTGGACGAACCCTCGCGAGACGGTTTCAAGAAGAGACCGGAACGACCCCGTTGAACTGGTTGAAGGTTGAACGGGTATCGCGGGCCGCAGAACTCCTTGAGAAAGGGGCTATTCCGTTGCCCGACATTTGGGAGATCTGTGGCTTCGGGTCGGCCGAAACGTTCCGCCGAGAGTTTCGTAAAATGATGGGCGTGCCGCCATTGCGATACCGAGAACGTTTGGGTGCGCCCAGTATGAGCCCGAATTAGGTAGCTGTGGGCTTGGTTGAAACCGCGCGATCTTGCCGCCGAGGGAAATATCGCAGCGTTCATTCGGTTCGGTAGTCGTTCAAACGGGGGATGCCCGCTAAATTGTTTTCGCTGGGCGCTGCAGCGGGGATCAGCAAGTTATTGACCTGATTACGAGCTGGTAAACTGTATCTTTAATCGAAATGTATAGTTTGTCTTTGCCAACTGTTTTGGCGCTTTTGAAAAACGCTTTGCCCGCTTAACTGCTGCCACAGCAGCGGCGTCTAATGCGGGCTGCCCGGAGCTGCGCGAGACGCCTACATTCACAAGCGCACCATTGTGGGACACGGAGACCACGACCGTAACGGCACCGGTTTGACCGCCACGCGGACGCCGCTTTGCACGGTCAATTTTAGCGCGGATAGATGCACCCCATGCGGCTACCAGCGTTTGCTTTTCGGACTTTGACAGGTTTGAATTACTCGAGGTCTGACGCTTCCCAGCATTGGATTTTCCGCCCGTGCCAGCGGCAATAGCCGCTTTCGACGGTGCCGAAGCCGCCTGCGCCGGTTGTTTTTTGGGTGGTGACGGCTGTGTGGGTTTTTCGACCCGGGGCTTGAAAACCGGCTTTGGGGGCGGTTTTATCTCGGCCAACGGATTGGCAGGTGGCGCGGGTTGCGGCGGCGCATTCTGGACAACTGGCGCATTATCTACATCACCCGGGTTTTGAAGCATCTGCGGCAACGCGATTGGCGTATTTAGATTTGCTTCTACAGTGGGTGGGGTTGGGTCAACTGTGGCAGCTTCGGGCGGCGATAGTTCAATGTTGGTCTCAGCTACAGCTGGCGGTGTTTCCCATGCTTTGATCAGATCGCCATAGCTTTCGGGGGCCGCGACCAGCGTCATCACTTCGCTGCCCCCCGCACCGGCAGACGCCGCCGCCCCATCGCTGGGTTTTGCCCAAAAGGCGGCCACATGCAGGCCAAAAGCAAACAGCAGAAAAAGGGCACCTTTGATGACTACACGTATCATGGCTGAGCAGTTTCAACGCGCGTCGCCAGCCAGACATTGGTGATCTCGCGCGCCGCAAGATTTTTTAAAAGGGCTGGAACCAGCTGCGCGTCGGCGTCCGCGTCGGCGCGGATTGTCAGTGGTGGGCGCGCCTCTGGCCCGGTGCAAATTACATCGGCGCAAAGATCGATATAGGCCAACTCAAGCGCATCAATCGCGGCGGTTTTCCCAATGGTGTCACGAAAAGCGACATCGCCCTTGGCATTTATATAAAGCGTCAACGCGCCGTCATCGGGCGCGTCAGAGGACGCAGTAGGGGGGGTTACCTCGAACGGGTCAGGGGGTGCGATTTGCGCGGTCATCAAAAAGAAGATGAGCAACAGAAAAACCACGTTGATCATCGGAATGACGTTTTCTTCGCGCGGTTTACGCGGGGTGGGTTGGCTGAAATCCATCAGTTATTCCACGACCACAACCTGGGTAAAACCCGCGTCGCCCAGATCGCCGAGGATTTGAACCATAGCCTGGAGTTTTGCACCGCTCTTGGGGCGCAGGATGATTGTGTCCGACGGTTTTGAGGTGAGTTCGCTCAACTGTGCAGGCAGGGCCGCCCGCTCAATGGCGGTTCCGTTCAAAAGCAGCCCCTCTGCCGTGATATCGACCAACCTGGGCGGGCCTTCATAGGCGGACCCCGATGATCCACCCGCGATGCTAAGCGGGATCTGCATATCCATGCCAAAGCGCGACGCCAACATGAAGAAGACCAGCAAAAGGAAAACCACGTCAATCATGGGGGTCAGCGATGGGGTACGACGCTTGCGCGTTTCAGCGATGTGCATTGCTCACTCGGCCGCCAACCCAGATGGCACCTGCGTGGTTTCCCGTGCGCGTGCTGTTTGGAAAATCCGCGTTCCGATGTCCTCCATCTCTAATCTCAGCCGGTCAGTGATGCTTTCGAACCATGTCACGGCAACAGACGCAGGAATGGCGACCGCCATGCCCGCGGCTGTGGTCAGCAACGCCTCCCAGATGCCGCCCGCCAACATCGACGGGTCCGCGCGGGCACCGGCCTCTTGCAGCGCTTGAAACGCTGAAATCATGCCCAAAACAGTGCCCAACAGGCCCAATAGCGGGGCGATTGTCGCGATCAACTCTAACGGGCGCAACCCTGCGCGGGCACGGGCCAGACACAGCTTTGCAACCCGCAACGTTTCGTCTTGTGCGGTTTCTTTATCAAAGCCGGGGTTGGACGATGCTTGAAACGCAGTCCGGGCGAACCGCGCGCGAATGGTGCGGCCGTTGTTAAGGTCGGCCAGCACGATGTCTGAATTTCCGTCTTTCCAAGCCGTGATAGAACGTTCAACCCTGCGCCCGCCCGTCCACGCGCCAAGCCAGATGAGATCCCAGATTTTCCAAAGAATAAGGGCGACCGTTATCACCGAAAGCGCGGCGATGGCCCAGATCGACGGCCCGCCTGCCTTTAAGAATGCAATCGCAGATAGGGTCGCATCGGTGAATGTCGTGAACTGCAACATCAGACAGCATCCTTAACTTGGTGGCTGGCTGATGTGGCTTGCCTCTACCTGTGGTTTATAATCTTGATTATTATTGTCAAGTATCTGACGGCGCGCTGGCAAAGTCTTTACCAGACCCTATGCAAAGATGTTTTGCGGTATCTTGCAGAAAAAACCGGGCCAATAAGGCCCGGCGTTGTTGTGTATTGCGATGCCAATCAGAACTCGCGGCTTAACGACAGGGAAATAACCCGTCCCTGACCTTTGGTACAGCCGTAGCTATCATAGCAAAGGCCTTCGTAATCCTTGTCGAACAGGTTGTTCACATCAAGGTTCACCGTCATTTCCGGCATCTCGTATTTCAGACTAAGATCGGCCAGCGCATAGCCGGCTGTTTTGCGGCCGTTGCTTTGGGTTGCATAGAACGCGGACACATAACGCACCCCAGCCCCAACCGAGAGCCCCTGCACGAAATTTTCCGCGTCATAGTCAAACCACAGGGCCACCTGATGGGGCGGGGCCATCGAGTTATGGTTGCCGACAAGCGTGGTGTCTGAGGATTTGCTAACCTTTGAATCCAGATAGGAATAGCTGAACACGCCTTCGACGGCTTCATTCAGACGCCCACGTGCCTCGAGTTCGAGGCCGCGCGAACGCACCTCGCCGGTTTGCGTAAAGCTGGACCAAGTCGCGTCTCTTGTGTCGTATTCCTTAACATTGGTCTTTCTCAGATCGAAAACCGCGGCGCTTAGCATCAGATCGGCAGAAGGCTGATAGCGCATGCCTGCCTCCCATTGGGTGCTTTCGGAGGGATCAAGCACGTCACCCGACAGCGTTTTACCGATGTTCTGGGTGAACCCTTCGGTATAGCTGAGATAGGGTGTAAGACCGTTGGCGAATTCGTGGGTCACCCCGATCATGCCAGTGGTCGCCTTGTTTTTCTGGCTGCTTTGGGTTCCCGCAATCAGGTCGTCGATCGTGTTATCAAACCGGCTGTGGCGCAGGCCCATGGTGACCTTGGTGCCATTGCCCATATCCAGATGATCTTGCAGATAGATACCTGTCTCGCCGTATTCGGTCCGTTTTCTGGAACCCAATGCGGGATCAGTGACGGCGAAATCCAAGCTCAGGTTGCTGTAAGGCACCGTATACATCGTATAATCGATGTATTGGGTCACATCATAGCGCGATGTCTGATGATCCAAACCGACCGTCAGCGTATTCTCGGCACCGGCAAAGGAATTGGTCCACTTAAGATGGTTGTCGATGCCAAAGGTTTCCGCATCTTCATCATTTACGAAGGCGTAATATTTCAGACCGCTCGCGTCTGCCGAAGAATAATCCAGCTGCGCATAGTCAGTTGTCTGATGTGCATAGCGCACACTTTGATTAAAGGTGAGGTTCGGCGCAAAGCTGTGTGTGAACTCCCAACCTAACGTCTCTTGCTCGGTGTCAAAGTGGTTGTAGGTCGACTGCTTGAGATTGTAGCCATCAGGAAGGCTGCCCCAGGTGCTGTTGATATCCTCGCCGTTGATGGGGGCAAAAATCAGCGGGGTCAGGGAATCCTTTTGGATATGACCCAGAATTGTAAGGGATGTGTTGTCGGTCGGTGCCCATGTCAGGCCCGCCGCAAGGAAACCACGATCATCGGCCGAGTTATCAACTTCGGTTTCGCCGTCGCGTACCATTCCTGTGACACGGGCGGCGATTGTGCCTTGCTCGTTGATCACATCCGACCAGTCAAATCCGACCAAGGCCGACCCGTTGCTGTCATAGCCGATTTTACCCTCGGCGAGACGCCCAAACACGGGGCGCTTGGTAACAAGGTTCACCATACCCCCTGCATCGTTCGAACCATAAAGCACGCCCGCCGGACCACGCAGCACATCCACGCGTTCGATCATATACGGATCAGTTGTGAAGCCGGAAAAGTTCAGCACTTTCTGCGGGAGGCCATCGCGGTAAAGCGAAGAAGACCCCATATCAAAGCCGCGAATGGCGAATTGGTCGAACCGGTTATCCATACCCCAAGTTGACGGCAAAACACCGGGCACATAGGCGATGCTGTCTTCAACCTGACGCGGTGCGCGGGATTCAAGCTCTGTTGATGTCACGACGGAAATGGATTGTGGCACTTCCGCGAGCGGCACACCGGACTTGACGCCGGTTTCGGTCGCAAGCGCAAGATAGCCGTCGATTTCGCCTGAATAGGCCAGTTCGTTTTCGACAACAATCGGCACCAAGTCGATGACATCGTCTTGGGCGTAGGCAGGCAAAGCAGCGGCCAAACTGACAAGTGCGGTTTGGCACAGCAGTCTAGGTCTCGTTGGCAGGCGCAACGATTGGTGGATGTCAAAATAGGTCATGGAGCTCCCCAAGAAGTGGTGCGGCAGCGCACCCGGATGACGAGCAAAGAGGCTCGCGTCTCACCTGGGGATGTCCTGGGATTTGTGCAAAATAACGGGAAAGTGACGGCTGTCAATCGCTTGACGGGCTGTCTCGTGAATTACCGTGATTCTAGCACTAGTTGTTGACCGCCTTGGCCAGTCGCGGCATCAGCCGTTCTGCGACCCACAGAATTGATAGCGGGCTTTGAAAGCTCATAGCGCCGATTTCTTCGGTATTTGCCCAGACGGATCGGTCGTTTTGGGACAACGCGCTTTCACGGTAGGCTGGCAGCCCTTCAATCAGCGCGCGCCCGTTTTCGTCAGCAAGCCACAAGGCGACGTCTTTATCAAAAAGGTCCAGCCGTTCCAGGCTGACCGAGAAATTGCCAGACCCCGCAGCAAGCCTGTCATATTCGGCAGGAACTTTCAGGCCAAGCGACGCCATCAACCGATTAGACCCGTCGCTCGTGCTATAGCCGATAAGCTCGGTTCCCGAGACATAAGCAACCGCGACTTCGACATCAGTTAGTTCGGGGTAGGCGGCGGCTAGATTGGTCAGTTCTGCTTCGACCTTGGCGATCACCGCATCGCCTTGATCTTTGCGGCCAGTTGCCATCGCGATCAACCGCATTTCTTCCTGCCAGGGGGCCGTCCAGGCATCATACCCCAACGGTGGCCCAACCACTGGCGCAATCTGCGACAGCTTGTCGTAGGTTTGCCGGTCAAGGGGCGCAAAGGTCGCGACGATCAGATCTGGTTTTTGCTGCCAGACCCACTCCAGATCAATCTCGAACCCACGCTGGACATCGGGCTTTGCATCCAGCGTCTCGCGCGCATTTTCCGCCCAGCTCCAAGTGGCGTAGGGATGCCCACCGAACCATTCATGGACACCCACGGGCGCAATGCCCATCGCATACAGAAAATCCTGCTCGTGATATCCGACCGAAACAATGCGCTGCGGCGTGTTTTCAATGCGGGTTTCGCCAAAGCTATGCGTGATACGTATCGGATCAGCACTTAGCGGGTGGGGCACAAACACAAATGAAATGAGGCATAGAAGGGCAGCAAGACGCATCGGGTTCTCCAGAAGGGCGGGCCTGGCGTCTGGCTTGGCGACTTTGGCAGTGCTCTCGCAATCCTTGGCAACTGTCAAGATGACCGTGCGACCTCTTGCAGCGCCTTTGGAATATGAATACCCATTAAGGGCAAGCGTCATGCCAGCCGAAAACCAACGGGAATGTCATGTCACGCGCATCTTTCGCCTCTATCCTTGTCCTGCTGTGTCTGGTTTTGTGCCTTTGTGCCGCCCTATCTTTGCGCTTTGGCGCCGCACCGGTGACGCTGGACGCGCTGTTGAACGACACGCGCGGCTTGTTGGAAAGCCGTATGTTTCGCACAGTTTGCGCGATATGCGTCGGGGCGGCGATGGCCATTTCGGGATTGATGCTTCAGACATTGACGGGCAACCCGCTGGCCGATCCGGGGATCACGGGCATCAATGCGGGTGCTGCACTGGCCGCCATCGCATTGGCCTATTTTACACCCTTCAGCAGCGGCATGGCAATCCTGTTGGCGGCAAGCGTTGGTGCAGGGCTTGCCGGATATACGTTGTGGCATCTGGTAGGCGCGGACCGCGTGACCGGGGGGCGCGGCATCGCCCTGCGTTTGCCCCTTGCCGGTCTCGCCATTGAAACCTTGTGTCTTGCGCTTGCCACCGCCCTGATCTTGGCAGATGCGGAAATGCAGGCGCGATACTTGCGCTGGATTTCTGGCGCTATTCCCGCAGTTGCCCGCACTGAAACGGCCCCTTTGGTGGTGATCTCTGTTTTGCTTGTCGCCGGGTATTTCACCTGTGAACGGCTTGAGCTGCTCAGCTTGGGGGCGGAGCAAAGCGATAGCCTTGGGCGAAATCCCAACCGCACCGTCGCGTTGGTTCTGACCTGCGTGACCGTGCTAAGCGGCGCAAGCGTTGCGATCGCGGGCCCGTTGGCGTTTCTGGGTCTGTTGGTGCCCTTTGTCGCGCGTGGGTTCGCGGCGGGGTCTTTGCGTCGGGCCTATCTATTTGCGCTGCCTATTGGGGCATCCGCACTGGTGTTGGCGGACACAATCGGTCGCGTCATCGCCCGCCCCGGAGAAGTACACGCCGGGATTATAGCTGCCCTTTTAGGGGGACCCGCGCTGATTATGGTACTGCGGCGCGTCCTGCGACCCGCACGCTGGCACGCCGAATGAAGCCCGTGATTACACTGTCTTTGGCGCTTGGCTGTTTGGTGTTTCTTGCCCTATCGGGTGGGCGCGACTGGCTGGCACCCGCAGATGTCTGGCACGGGCTTTGGAGCACAGAGAACTTTGTTATCCATGTCCTTCGCCTGCCGCGCACCGCACTGGCTGTTGCCGCCGGGCTGGCCCTTGGGCTTGCTGGTGCCTTGATGCAGGGGTTGACCCGCAATCCATTAGCCACACCCGATGTGATCGGTCTGGTGCAGGGGGCCAGCCTTGGGCACATTGTGGCGCTCGGGTTAGGTACGTCTGTCTTTTTGGGGGAATCGGTCGGCGCGGCCTTTGCCCTATTTGCCGTTATCGCGCTGGCCCGTGAAGAGGGCCCAATTGCGTTTGTTCTATACGGAATCGGAGTGGGCGCGACTGCGTCGGCCGCAACAACCGTGATATTACTGCGCGCACCTGACGCGACCATCACCCAAATGATGCTGTGGCTGTCGGGGTCGCTTGCGCGTGCGGATCTGGCGACCGCTGGCGCGCTTTTTGGCGGCGTTGTCTGTGCCGTGTTTATTGTGCTCTGGCGCGCGCGTGATCTGCGCACGCTTTGGCTGGGCGATGACGTGATGACCGGGCTTGGCGTCAATCTGCCTGTGCTGCGTTTCACGGTGCTTGGGCTGGTCACGCTGCTGACGGCTGGGGCAACTCTGGCCGTGGGACCGATTGGGTTTCTGGCCTTTACCGCTGCCCCCCTCGCCCGTGCCGTAACGGGGGCTGAACCGCCTGCGCTGTTCCCCGCGGCGCTTATGGGGGCTTGCCTTTTGACGGCGGCCGACCTGGCCGCGCGGTTGATCGCACCGCTTGTCACATTGCCGACAGGGCTGATCATGACCTTGATCGGCGCGCCCTATCTTATCTTTTTCCTATGGTCAGAAAAGCGAAAGACAGCGTGATGAAGCAGCCCCTTTTTGACATCCAAGACCTGACCGTAAAGTTAGGTGGGAAAAGGATATATTCCCAGTTCAGCGCACAACTTCCTGATGTGGGCATTACGGGCATCATCGGCCCTAACGGATGCGGAAAATCAACGTTGTTGCGGTGCCTTGGCGGTTTGACAACGCCTGAAAATGGCAATGTTAGACTGAGGGGGGCGGACATTTCCGAGCAGTCTTCGATTGCGCGGGCGCGCCAAATTGCATTCTTGCCGCAAGAGCCGCCAATGCTGACTGATATGACGGTCGAAGGGTTGGTCGCCAAAGGCCGCACTCCCTGGCGGAAAGCCTTTCTACCGCCGTCGCAGGCGGATCGCGATGCCGTAAGCCAAGCGCTTGGGACCACCCAGTTAACCGAGTTAGGCCATCGCCGGCTGACAGCGCTTTCAGGCGGGCAGCGACAACGGGCGTGGATTGCCATGGCACTGGCCCAGCAGACCGAAGTAATCCTGCTCGATGAGCCGACATCCTACCTGGATCTGCCACACCAAATCCGGTTGATGCAGCTGCTCCGCGATCTTGTGGCACACAAAAACCAAGCCCGCCGCGTCGTGGTGGTGCTTCATGACCTGACCATCGCCGCGCGGTTTTGCGACACGCTTGTCGGCCTTTCTGATGGCAAGCTAATCTGCGCCGGACCGCCGTCCGAGGCTTTGACCCCCAAGACAGTCATGCAGCTTTATGGCCTGCGCGCGCAAGTGCGCCCCGACCCGGTTTTCGCCCGCCCGATTGTATATCCCGAAGAGTAATGGGGCGATGTTTTGCAACCCTTCACGATCATTCGCGTTTTGAGGTTTCTTCTAGGAAACGCACAATGTCAGGCACAAGTACCTCGTGGAGTGGCAAAGCCGGATTTGCATATGTGGCAAAAGGGTTCCCGGCGACTGCAGCTTTCAGCATATGTGTTCCGCCAGCAAGGGTCACCTGATGGGCCTGGGGTAGCGCCTCTTTGAGCAGATTGGCGTCACGGGCGCGCACCTGAATATCTTTGTCCCCTTGGATAATTAGCGTAAGGCCTTGCCATTCTTTGGCAAGGCTCACTGGGTCGTACGAGAACAGGTCGATCATATAGCGCTGGAGGCCTGCCGAAAAAAGCGGTTGCAGAACTGGTGTCACTGAAACGGGATCGCGGCTCTTACCTGCCTCAAGATCCGCGACGATGGTCCTAAGCTCAGGCATCAGGGGCGCATTGGCCGGGTTAGCCTCGAACTGTTCAATCATCAGCTGCCCAATAGGTCGCCCCGGGGTGGCCATAAGGATCAGGCCGCAAAGACTTTCAGGTGACTTTTGCGCGGCGACCAACGCCACCAGCCCGCCTTCAGAATGTCCGGCGATCCAGACGCAAGGCGCGAGGCCGGACGCATACCGCACCCAATCGCGGGTATCTTTGGCATAGGCAGAAATAGTGATATCGTTCGGATCGACGATGGCCTTAGCACTGCCATAAAAGCCCCTTTTGTCGATGCGCAGCGAAGCAACCCCGCGTTCGGCCAACCCGTCTGCCAACAATCGATAGGCATCCGTCGAAATGCCCAATTCCAGAGAATTTCCATCCCTATCTGTCTGCCCCGAGCCGGGGATGATAACCACTGCATGAGCAGCCCCCTCGACTGCGATTTGCTCCGCTTCGAGGGGGCCCTGTGGTCCCGAAATCTGAACGGGATCGGCCGCTGCCAATGCGGGAAAGAACAGGATAAAAAGACAGGTCAGGCGCATGAAGTTCTCCAATGATTTGCGGACAGCCTAAAGCGGATCAGGGACGCCCGGCCAAACGATATTCACTCGGCGGGCGATATCTATATTAACGTGCCCTATGACCGACCCGATGCAAAGGCCGCATCAAGCCGCGCTTTGAAGCGCTCGTGAAACCTTGTGTCGCCGATGATACGCAGGTGATTGGTACCTGTGACTGTATCTGCAGCAGTGGCGTGGCGCGACAGTTTGCGCCAATCAACAAGGTTAAGCCCACGGCTTAGGCTGTCGCCGGCGCTGAACGAGGCGACGGGCACCTCGAGAGATCGCATTTTGTGACGGCGGAACACCAGCGCGTTGTCGATCAACACCCAGAATGTGTGTTCACGGCTCGAGATATCGGGGCCATCAAAGGGCAAGGGTTCCGCTTCGTTGCCGATAAACCGCAAGAACTGGTCAAAGCATTCATCGTCCATCGTTCCAATCAGTCGATCCCATTGCGCCCGCATTTTGGTTTTTTCGAGCCAAATCAAGAGATCCTGGTCTAGCTGTGCGCGTTCACCGGGTTCAAACTTTGGGGTCGCGTTCGGTGTGAAATCAGTGCCCAGATCACACACATCGACCATACCGATCAGCTGCACATCCACTTCGCCCTGAAGCTGGCGGGCGGCTTCCCACGCCAGCAGGCCGCCCCAAGACCAGCCCAGAAACGCCACAGGTTCTCCCGCACTTTCGGCGCGGATATGGGCGACATATTCTCCCACAACGTCCTCGACCGACACATTCAGTTGCTTTTCTTCGTTCAGCGAATGGCACAGGAAACCGGTCACAGGTTGATCCGGCCCCAAATGATCTGTCAGGCGCAAATATTCGCGCGTTGAAACCAGCAATCCGGGGAAACAATACAGGCGTGGTTTGGTACCGCTGGCGCGCAATGCAATCGCACTGCGCCCTGTTTGGCCCCCTGCTGCGATCCGTGCAGCGATGCCACGCACCGTCGGCGCGTCGAACAGATCTGCGATTGTCAGGGCGGTTTCGGGCCAATGCTTGCGCATGGCGGTAAGCGCCTTAAGCGCGACCAGCGATTTACCCCCCATGGCAAAGAAGTCATCCGTGACCCCCATCTGCGGTGCCCCGATCAGGTCGCGCCAGATACCCAGGATTGTGCTTTCTGCCGTGGTTGTGGGGGCAACGCCTGCGCCGCCCTGCCGCTTTGCAGGGGCCATTGGCATTGCAGCGCGGTCAAGTTTTGCATTGGGGTTGGTTGGCATTTTTTCCAGCACAATGACCGCATCCGGCAGCATGTGTTTGGGGAGCTTTGAGCCAAGCCCATTCAGCAGCGCGTCGCCAGCGTTCAGGTCAGGGCCAACCACATAAGCCAACAGCCGTTTTTCGGCCCTATCCTCGCGCAACAGCACCAATGCCTCGCTCACGGTTGGGTCGGTCAAAAGGGCGGCTTCGATCTCGCCGGGTTCGATCCGGTAGCCGTTGATCTTGATTTGCAGATCAACCCGCCCGACAAATTCAATCGTTCCGTCTTCGCGCCAGCGCCCCAGATCGCCGGTACGGTACAGCCGCGCGCCCGATGTACCATCCAAAACCGGGCCAAAGGGATCGGGAATAAACCGGTCCGCCGTCACATCCGGCTTGCCGACATAGCCACGCGCGACACCGGTACCCCCCAGATAGATTTCACCCACAACACCCTGCGGGCAGGGCATCATTTCAACGTCCAGCACATAGGCCCGGCGATCACCGACGGCACGGCCAAGCGGGGCATATGTCCCTTCAAACCGTGTGCCAGCATCCACTTTCCAGACCATGGGTGTCATGATCGTTTCGGTCGGCCCATAACCATTGATAAGGATTTTCGCCTTAAGCGCCCGCGACAAAAGATCAAATGTCGATTGTGCCAGACCTTCGCCGCCAAAGGAATAGAGCCGCATGGGCGGGGCGCTGTCGGTATCCTCGGCCCATTCTGCGAGCTGTTGCAGATAGGTGGTCGGGATCGATGCGTTGTTACATCCATGCACGCGCATCGCTGTCAGTGTTTGTTCAGGCGTCCAAAGCGGGCCATCGGGGATCACCACCGAACCGCCCATCATCAACGGAACCATCCAACGTTCATGCCCTCCGTCTGACGAAAACGGCAAAAACGGCAGCTCGCGGCTTTCGGCGCTCATCTCGTAGACGCGGGCGGTGGTCTGGTTGTGATGGCTTAGGGGCCCGTGTTCAACGGCGACGCCTTTGGGTTTGCCGGTCGATCCGGACGTGTACATCACATAGGCCAGCTGATCAGGGTGGATCGTCACAGCAGGTGCATCCGCGCGCGGGGCATCGGTAAAGTCCTCAAGACATAGAACCCGCGCATCCAACCCCTTGGGCAAGCGATCAAGAAAGCCGCGACGCGTTAGCACGACACGCACGCCAGCATCCGCCAGAATATGATGGTTGCGGCTGGTCGGGTGATCCGGTTCAACAGGAATATAGGCACCTCCCGCTTTCAGCGCCGCGAGGATAGCCATCAATGCTTCGGCACCGCGCTCGATCAAAATGGCGACCGACACCTCAGGGCCGACACCCATTTCGACCAACCGATGTGCAAGCGCGTTGGCCTGTCCGTCTAACACGCCATGGGATATCTGATCTTGCCCACAGATTACCGCCACTTTGTCCGGTGCGCGCTGTGCATGCTCTGCGATAATTTCATGGGTCGGGCGTGGATCAATCGGCGCATCGTCGGGGTAGGGTGCGGAAAGCGCACTAAGTTCGGCATCGCTCACGATCGGTAATAGCGCAACCGGTTCGGTTGGCGTCTCTAGCCCACCGCGCAACACACGTTCGAAATGGGTCAAAAACCGCGTGATTTGCGGCACGGTAAACAGCCCTGCATCCGCATCAACTGCCACAACCAGCCCTGCGTCGGTTTCCTCGGCGACAATCACAATCTCTTCGGACAGTGGCGGCATCGGACGCGCCAGCCGTGTGATACCCTCGGGCAAGGCGCGCGTCGGCAAAACATGCAAAGACACCGCGCCAAGCGGGTGGGGATCAGCATCGGCCCGGGCCAGCCGATCCTGAACCAACGTTTCGCTTGGCAATTGGTGCGCGCGCCCTTCGCCAATGACTTGTTCAATTTTGGTTTGCACCGCATCAAAGCCCCGATCCGGTATCACGCTGATACAAACAGGCAGAACGCCAGCGGTTCGTTGGGTGCTTTCCACAGTCTGGCCACAGGCAAACCGAAACGCGTTCATACCGCTATAGCGACACAGCAAGACAGCCACCGCTGCCGCCAGCGCGGTTTCAAGCTGAGCATTGCCATCGGTGCCCGCGATCTCGTTGCACAACGCCGGTGGCAAAATCCG
>SWCC01005331.1_pt1 | contig 14445 bp, 12 predicted proteins | sample 4692971 | NCBI WGS metagenome assembly SWCC01 (sample SAMN10267277, study PRJNA491770) | bioreactor metagenome | isolation source: DHS bioreactor inoculated with subseafloor sediment | place: Japan: off Shimokita Peninsula | collected 2006-08 | reverse complement strand
AAGCCGGGTTTGAAAGCGTCGCTGTCGGGTTGATCCATTCGTACCTGAACCCCGCACATGAAGAACTAGTGCGTGAAGTGTTGGCTGAGAAACTGCCAGACGTCGCGGTGTCGATCTCGTCCGAGGTCAGCCCGCAGATGCGCGAATATGAGCGCTTCAACACCGTAGTCGCAAACGCCTATATCAAACCGCTGATGGCGTCCTATCTGGGCCGTCTTGAAGACCGGTTGAAAGCCGAAGGTGTGGCGTGCCGCATCTTCCTGATGCATTCTGGGGGCGGGATCATCTCGATCCATAATGCGGCTGACTTTCCGGTGCGTTTGGTCGAATCCGGACCTGCGGGGGGCGCTGTATTCGCGGCTCACATCGCGGCGCGTTACGGGTTGGACAAGGTCCTGTCGTTCGACATGGGCGGCACCACGGCCAAGATTTGCCTGATCAAGAACCAAACACCGAAGACCTCTCTCGTCTTTGAAGTTGCACGCACGTACCGGTTCAAGAAGGGGTCAGGCATGCCCATTTCGATCCCTGTGATTGATATGGTCGAGATTGGCGCCGGTGGCGGTTCGCTCGCCCATGTTGATGCCATGCGCCAAATTCGCGTCGGGCCGGAAAGTGCGGGATCCGAGCCGGGCCCAGCCTGCTACGGTCGGGGCGGCGCGCGCCCTGCGGTCACGGACGCCGATTTAGTTCTTGGCAAGCTTGACCCTGACAATTTTGCAGGTGGCTCGATCAAACTGCACCCTAATGAGTCCAAGTCTGCCTTGTTGGATCACGTGGGTAACACGCTTGATATGGACGCCGTTGAAGCCGCCTTTGGCGTTGCTGAAGTGGTCGACGAAAACATGGCGAATGCGGCCCGTGTGCACGCGGTCGAGAATGGTGAAGACCTCTCGGAATACACCATGATCGCCTTCGGTGGTGCCGCTCCGCTCCATGCTGGCCGTTTGTGTGAAAAGCTGGGCGTCGACCGTTTGCTGGTGCCGGAGGGTGCGGGCGTCGGGTCTGCCATCGGGTTCCTGCGTGCGCCTTTCAGCTTTGAGGCCAATCGCTCGGTTTACATGAAGCTCAGCGATTTTGACGGCGCAAAGATCAAATCGCTGCTCACTGATCTGAAAACCGAAGCAACGGGCTTTGTTCGTACCTGTGATGAGGTCAGCCCGATCCTGTCCGAGTTCAAGGTCTACATGCGTTATACAGGCCAAGGTTGGGAAATCCCGATTGATCTGACGGAAGAACAGGCGATGAACCCCGATGCTGCGACCTTTGAGGCGCGGTTTATCGAGGATTATTCCAAGCTGTTTGGTCGTCCGGTCGCGGGCATGGATATCGAGATCACCGTTTGGTCCGTCAACGCCACAACGCCGCCTGAAAAGGTTGCGCGTATTGGCGAAACGACCGGTGCTGGCATAGCGACAAGCGCGGGTGATCGTCAGATCTTTGACGCAGCCGCTGGCAAATATCTCGACGCGCAGATTGTGAAACGCTTTGACATGGCCGCGGGCGCACGGGCCGCTGGCCCCGTCGCGATTGTCGAGGATGAAACCACCATCATCGTGCCCGCAAGCCGGGATGCAATCCGCCAGCCCGACGGCTGTATCGACATCGTATTGAAGGGGTAAGGCAATGACACAAGAACACTCGAAAGTGGCTTACCAAGTCATGTGGAACCGCCTGATTTCGGTCGTCGAAGAACAGGCACAGGCGCTGGTGCGCACTGCGTTTTCAACATCCGTGCGCGAAGCAGGTGATTTGTCCGCGGGCGTTTATGACGTCCAAGGCCAGATGCTGGCGCAAGCGGTCACTGGCACACCGGGCCACGTCAACGCGATGGCAGACGCGGTTGCGCATTTCATCCGTCGTATCGGTCGTGAGAACATTCATGACGGAGATATCTACATCACCAACGATCCTTGGGAAGGCACTGGCCACCTGCACGACATCACCATGGTGACGCCGTCGTTCCATAAGGGCGCGCTGGTCGGGTTCTTTGCCTGTACCGCGCATATTGTAGACATCGGCGGGCGTGGCTTTGGCGCGGATGCGGCCAGCGTCTATGAAGAAGGCCTTTATATCCCGATCATGAAGTTTGCTGACAAAGGCGTCGTGGATGAAACCCTGACCCGTATCATTCGCGGCAATGTCCGCGAACCTGACCAGTTGATTGGCGACGTCTATGCGCTGGCGACGTGTAACGAGATTGGCCATCGCCGTTTGATCGACATGATGAAAGAATTTGATCTTGTCGATCTCAATGGGATCGCCACCTTCATACTCGACAACTCGCGCCGCGCAACCATCGAGCGTATCGCAGCCCTGCCGCAGCAATCGGCAGAGGGTGAAATGACGATGGACGGGTTTGACCGTCCCATCACGCTGAAGGTTAAGGTCACGGTTATGGGGGACAAGATCATCTCCGATTTCACGGGATCTTCCGGCCTCGACAAAAAGGGCATCAACTGTCCATTGGTCTATGCCAAAGCCTATGCCTGTTATGCGTTGAAAGTGGCCATCGCGCCGGAAATCCCGAACAATGCGGCCTCCCTTGCGCCGTTCGAGATCACAGCGCCCGAGAACACCATCGTCAACGCCTTGCACCCCGCACCTGTCGCATTGCGCCACATCGTGGGGCATTTTGTGCCAGACGCCGTGTTCAACGCCTTCGACAAGATCGTGCCGGGCTTGGTGCCCGCCGAGGGCGCGGGGTGTCTGTGCAACTTTCAGGTGTCTTTGCGTCCACGCACAGACGCGCCAGCACCTTCGACTGCACGCCGCTCGGAAGTGCTCACGTTCAACTCCGGTGGCTCTGGCGCGCGGCCCGCGCATGACGGGTTAAACGCGACCGCGTTCCCGTCAGGCGTGATGACCATGCCGATTGAGGCAACAGAACATGCAGGCCCCGTCATCATCTGGCGCAAGGAACTGCGGCCAGATTCTGGTGGCGCAGGCAAGACGCGCGGCGGTTTGGGTCAATACATGGAAGTCGGCGCGCAAGAGGGGCATGAATTCGACATTCAGGCGATGTTTGACCGCGTCGATCACCCTGCACGCGGGCGGCGTGGTGGCAGCGCCGGTGCACCCACGACGATCCGTCAAGACGACGGAAGCGCCATGAACGGCAAGGGTAAACAGTTCGTCGCACACGGCCGCCGCGTCGTCATGGCCTTCCCCGGTGGTGCTGGCTACGGCGATCCGTCGGAACGGTCGGTGGAACTGGTCAAACGTGATCTGGCCCGCGGCTATATCTCGGCCGAAACAGCAGCAAATGATTATAACCTATCCGCCGCAGATATCGCAGATGTCGAAGCTGCCGTTGCCCGAGGAGACATGATATGAAAACCCAAGCACCACAAAACACCTCTTACGATGTTGTCATCATCGGCGGCGCGATCATGGGGTCTTCGACCGCTTGGTTTTTGACAGACAATCCAGATTTCAATGGCAGTGTCTTGGTGGTGGAACGCGACACAAGCTACCAAAACAGTTCAACCGCCCACACAAATTCATGCATGCGCCAACAGTTTTCGACGAAACTGAATGTGCAAATCAGCCAGTTTGCGGCGGATTTCGTCAAAAACCTACCCGAACGCATTGGCGATGAGCGCGTGCCCGCTCAGGTGATCCAGAACTACGGTTATATGTATTTGGCCGACAATGATGACTTTGCGAAGGTTCTTCACGAAAACCAAAAGGTGCAACTGGCGGCTGGCGCTGAAACGCAATTGCTTGGTCCAGAAGAGATAAAGGAGCGGTATCCGTTCTATGCGGTAGATGACATCGTAGCCGGTTCGATCAACCTAAAAGACGAAGGTTATTGGGATGGCGGCACGGTCTTTGATTGGTGGCGCCGTTCAGCCAAGGATCGCGGCGTTGAATATGTGTCAAATGAAGTCGTCGCAATTACCAAGAATGAAGCGGGCACTTTGGTCGAAAGCGTCACGCTGGCGTCGGGCGAAGTGATCGCCTGTGGCCAAGTCGTGAACGCATCCGGCCCGCGCGCCGCGCGTACCGCGCAAATGGCAGGCTTGGACATTCCGGTCGAGCCGCGCAAACGCTTCACTTGGATCTTTTCCGCCCAGCAACCATTGGATCGGGAGCTACCACTGACGATTGATCCCTCGGGTGTTCACTTTCGCCAGGATGGACCCAAAACCTATCTTGCAGGCTGTCCAGCAGACCCTGATCCCGCCGTTGACTACGACGATTTCCATATGGATCATGGACGCTGGGAAAATCACGTTTGGCCGATTATTGCCAATCGTATCCCTCAGTTCGAAGCGATCAAGGTCGTCACTGAATGGGCAGGGCATTACGCGTATAACACTTTTGATCAGAACGCGATTATGGGGCCACATTCCGAGGTGAGCAATTTTATCTTTCTGAACGGATTTTCCGGCCATGGCTTACAGCAATCGCCCGCGATGGGGCGCGGGACGGCGGAATGGTTGACCTACGGCGCGTATCGCAGCCTTGATCTGACGCCATACAACTACGCGCGCATTCCGCAGAAACGGCCGATCATCGAAAAGGCGATCATCTGATGAAGCTTGCAACAAACGCCTTCACACACGCACTTGCCGCCGGGGACAAACAAGTCGGTTTATGGATCAGCCTGTGCAGCAACTTTGTGGCCGAAGTCACAGCCCCCACCGGATACGACTGGGCGCTGATCGATATGGAGCATAGCCCCAACGACTACTTCAGCGTTCTGGGGCAACTTCAGGCCTTTTCTGCCAGTGACACCACCGCGATTGTGCGGGTGGAATGGAACGATACGGTTGCGGTCAAGCGCCTGCTTGATTTGGGCGCGCCGGGCATCTTGTTCCCGATGATCCAGTCTGTGCAAGAAGCGAAGCAAGCCGTTGCTGCAACCCGCTATCCGCCGAATGGCGTGCGCGGTGTATCAGGTGCGACGCGGGCCACCAAGTTTGGGCGCGTCAGTGATTACACAGCGCGTGTTGCGGATGAAACAACCGTTTTGCTACAGCTTGAGACCCGCGCCGCCGTGGAACAAGCCGAGGCGATCGCGGATGTGGACGGCGTCAACGGCATCTTCTTTGGCCCCGCCGATATTGCCGCCGACATCGGCAAGCTTGGCAAACCGATGGACCCGGAAGTGTGGGCGTTGATCAAGCCTGCTGCGCAGAAACTGATTGCCAAAGGCGTGCCGGTTGGCACCCTTGTTCTTGATCCTGCGTTCGCAACCGAATTGCTGAACGAAGGTTTCACTTTCGTCGCTTGCGGAACCGATGCGAGCCTTTTGGCAAAAGCATCGGACCATTTACTTGAGACCGTCAAAGGTGGCCTGTCATGAAGTTCGCCTCTTCGCGCCTTGATCCGGTCAAACCCTCGGTCTCTGCATGGGTCAGCCAGGCCGCGAAAGAAGCCAAGGCACGCGGCGAAGATGTGATTGATCTTGGCTTGGGCGAACCCGATTTCGACACGCCTGCCCATATCGTCGAGGCGGCGCATCAGGCGGCATTGCGGGGCGAGACCCGCTATCCACCCACAAATGGCACGCTTGAGATGCGCCAAGCGGTGGTCGGCAAACTCGCCCGCGAAAACAGCCTGACCTATGCCGTCGACGAAGTGATCGTATCCAACGGGGCCAAGCAGGTCTTGTTCAATGCGATGATGGCCACGTTGGAACCGGGTGACGAAGTCCTGATGTGCGCTCCGTATTTTGGGCAGTACAAAGACATCGTGCTGATCCTTGGCGGTAAGGCCCTCGCGCTGAAATGCCCCGCCGAAAACGGTTTTCGCCTGACGCCCGCACAGCTTGAAGCTGCGATTACGCCAACGACACGTTGGATTATGTTGAACCTGCCGTCGAACCCTGCGGGCGCAGTGTATGCGGATGATGACCTGCGCGCGCTTGGGGCTGTTTTGGAAAAACACCCCGATGTGCTGATCCTGTCAGATGAGATTTACGAACACATCCTGTTTGATGGCCGCAAGTTCCTCTCTTTCGCTGCTGCAAACCCGTCGCTGAAGGGGCGAACGCTGACCGTAAACGGCGTATCCAAAGCCTATGCCATGACAGGCTGGCGCATCGGTTATGGTGCAGGCCCCAGGCCCCTGATCGCTGCGATGACCAAAGTGCAAAGCCAGATTTGCTCGGGCGCTTGTTCGATTGCGCAGGCTGCCGCCGCCGCCGCTTTGAACGGGCCGCAGGATGACGTACGGCGCTTTTGCGCAGCCTTTGAGGAACGCCGCGATCTGGTTGTGGCACGCGTCGCGCAGATTGACGGGCTTACGCTTGATCCACCCGGTGGGGCGTTTTACGGCCTGATCGGCTGCGCAGGTTTGATCGGTGCCGAAACCGCTGATGGTGACACGCTTTCTGATGACGCCGAAGTCACCGCCTATATCCTGAAAGACGCTGGTATCGCTGCCGTTCCGGGCAGCGCTTACGAACTGTCCCCCTTTTTCCGCATCTCAACCGCGGCCTCAATGGATGTCCTTAGCCAAGTGATGGACCGCATTGCGGCCTCCGTTGCGAAACTTAAAAGAAAGACCTGACCCCATGAGAAAACTTGTTCTGACCGGTGCCGCCGGCCGCCTTGGATCGCACCTACGCGAACCGCTTTCGAAAATCTGTGATGAACTCGTCTCGACCGATATTGTTGACGACATCGGCACGCTGTACGCGGGTGAAACCTATGCCAAGGGCGATCTGGCGAGCCTTGATGACATGATGCGCGTGCTGGAAGGGGCCGACATGGTGGTGCATATGGGCGCATATGCCGATGAAGGTCCGTTTGAAAAACTGCTCGGGCCAAACTTCATAGGGGCCTACAACATCTGGGAAGCGGCCTATCAGCGTGGCCTCAAGCGCGTCGTCTACGCCAGTTCTATTCACGCGGTTGGTATGCATCCAAAGAACGCGTTTATCGGGACGGACGTGCGCCACCGCCCCGATACGTTTTATGGTTTGGCCAAATGTTTCGCAGAAGACCTTGGATCAATGTATTGGGATAAACGGGGACTTGAGAGCGTGCACATGCGCATTCTGTCTTGTGCCCAAGTGACCAACGCCCGCGCGCTTGGATCGTGGTTGTCATATGATGATTTGATCCAGCTTGTGCAGCGCAGCATTGAAACGCCTGTGACTGGCTGTTCGGTTGTCTACGGCGTGTCCAATAACGACCGCGTGCCGGTCGATAATGCCAAGGCGAGCTTTCTGGGCTATCGTCCCAACGACAATGCCGAACAATTCGCCGAAACCATTCTGGCGGAAACAGAGCCAATGGACTCCCAGGATCCCGGCAACATGTGCCACGGTGGGCCATTCGCCGCTGTAGAGCTTGGCAATAGCGGGGTCGCCACGATGAATATCGTCGATGATACCAAAAAAACCTGAGGAAAAGAGCAATGTCTGACGTAAAAGTAGCACTTATCACCGCTGGCGGGTCCGGCATGGGCGCAGACTGCGCGCGCGCGCTCGCGGCCGATGGATTTAAGGTCGGCATTCTGTCGTCGTCGGGCAAAGGCGAGGCTTTGGCCAAGGAACTGGGCGGGGTCGGTATCACGGGCACCAACAAATCTGAGGACGATTTGCAAAAGCTTGTCGATGCCGCCATGGATCACTGGCGCCGCATCGATGTGCTGGTGAACTCGGCTGGTCATGGCCCGCGTGCGCCCGTGTTGGAGCTGACGGACGATGACTGGCACGAAGGCATGGAGGTGTATTTTCTCAACGCCGTGCGCCCCACACGGTTGGTGACGCCGATCATGCAAAAGCAAGGCGGCGGTGCGATCATTAACATCTCAACCTTTGCCGCGTTTGAACCAAATCCCGTGTTTCCAACATCGGGTGTGATGCGTGCGGGATTGGCTGCATTTAGCAAGCTGTTCGCTGACAAATACGCCACCGAGAACATTCGGATGAACAATGTACTGCCAGGCTTTATCGATAGCTTGCCTGAAAAAGAAGAATTCTGTTCGATGATCCCGATGGGTCGCTACGGCAATTCCCTGAACGAGATCGCAAGTGTTGTCGCGTTCCTCGCGTCAGATGGCGGGGCATATATCACGGGGCAGAATATCCGTGTGGACGGTGGGATCACACGGTCCGTATAGCTGATCAGCCCAAACAGCGCGGATACAGTCCTGGCCGCTCGGAAGGTTCAACTGCGATAACCGGGTTCGAGTTGTATAGCGGGCGGTGGTTCAGCTGCAGCGAAATGAGGGTTTGTCCGCACTCTGTGAGTTCGGCTGACTTAATACTTTGCACACGCAGTGAATGTCCGCCCCGACGGACCGCCCCGCAGCCCTCCAGACCACCGATGAATGTCCGGACTGGGCAGCAACCGCCTGTGTCAGTCCCGCTCGCAGCTTGGATGCTGCGGCGTCGATGAGGTCGGCTTCGAGCCCACCATTACCCCACCTGAATTCCCCTCCAAAAATCTGTGCGCTTTTCCCTACGTCCGCCCTCAGGCCAATCCCCCCTCAGAGGTGGTCTGCGGGTTAAATCAGCATTGATCACCCATGATGATACCCCATGTTTTACTGAGGCAACCACTGGAAACGGTGCCTGTAACGGGAGATGAACAACCTATTCTGAGCAACACATTCTTCAATAGTCGTATTAATTGCAATATCGCGGTGAAACGTCCCGCTTGGCGATCCACTCCACAACAACCGAAATCTGATTAATGCAACAGACCCAGATAGTGGCCTTTATCCGGCTGGCTTTACGTCATTTGTAAAATGACAATAAAATATAACCCTGTCCCTAAAAGAAACGCCATCGCCACCCGGTTTGTCAGTGCTACAATGGCAAAGGCCGACAGCAGTATTATCATTCCTGAAATTTCAGCTAGAGACACCTGTAAAAGAAGATCTCCAAGTTGCGTTCTACCAAAGACCATCTCGTATGTGAGAATTCCCAACATCGCTTGGCTACTATAGGCTAGAAATTTGTAAGTTTTTGATGCCGGATCGTTTAAGACAGGCAGGTTTCGCCAAAAAATAGGAGTAAACCGAAAGAGAAACGCGGTTACGGCAGCAATTATAAGAATGGTGGAATAAGGCACTATGATTGACCTCTACGAGCTACCTGCTCTATGATGACCAAGGCTCCGCCTATAAAAAATGGCGTAATTACTAAGCTAAAGTCTTGGAACAGTATAAGTGCGCTAGGTGCTGCAAATAAACCAAGCCAGTATCCAGATACCTCGTATTTATGAGGCCAAAGCTTACCCGCAAGTATCGCTAGAAGAAGGGCCAATACGAAAGACGTCTGATCAACTAAGTTGCTGCCGTCGAATCTGGCACCGAGAAAATATCCGATAATGGTGGCCACGCTTCCGGCGGTATAGAGTGGGACTCCGATACCCAGAAGGTACGCAAGGCTATGCGCGGGATTATTTTTAAAACGAGAATAACAGGCGGTGAAAACCGACGGGATTATTAGCGTTGCAGCAAGTGCGAACTGCCCAAGAGAAACGCTGCGAAAATACGGGGATAGCGTGGCCGACATAAGAGCGAATCTTGCATTCATCACCAAAATGACCGGAAGCAACAGCAAGCCGTTTCCGGCATTTTGCGCCAAGATTAATTGGAGAGGCGTCGAATAGAGAAAAATTGAACTGGCGATGGTTTCGCCAAAGGTAAGCCCTAACGAAAAACAAAGAGCTCCGTAGGATACATACACGATGATAAAGAGAACAACGAAAGGTATAGAATCCCGCAATCCTGTAAGAAACACTGTGCGGCTCAAATCGTTCTTAACTGCGTTCGAAATATACAAATAATTTCCTCTTATCAGTTACTTAGGTAATATATTCCCGGATAAACATAAAGGAATGGAAGGGTCGCCAAAACGCTGCCCGGCCAATAGGAATTCTACGCTTTTTCTTCTACCGGGGAAAGTGTGCTATGTCAGATGTCTGGCGAGGAGGGTGTGACCGCAGAACCGTAAATTGCGAGCCGAAGAATACGTCTAACGCCTGTCCCTTCGAATTTTTTCGTGGTCGCACAGTGCAATACGCATCGGTACCGCCATGTTCCAGCTGTCGGGCTCCACGTGCCAATTGTCGACATGCAAAGCGGGATTTTCCGGTCTCTGCGGTTCGCACCAAGGCAACCGCGCCAGACAAATCCGTCAGCTGTTCAAATCAACTTTCAGGCCCGCCCGTTCGCAACGCACCAAGCTTTCGTTGATTTCGCGCAGAACCTGGAGCCGCGTCCGGCAACTGTCCAATACATCAGGGCAGCGTGGGGCGAATAGGCATCCAGTCCGGGGTGCGAATGGGTCAGCCGCCGTCGCGCCAAGCTTTAGGTCGGGCAATCCCAAGCCGGGTTTCGGAGCCAAGGTCGCCGCCAAGAGTGCACGCGTATAAGGGTGTTGAGCAGCCTCGAATAATACCTCGGTCCGTGCCTCTTCTACCTTTTCACCAAGATACATGACTGCAACCCGGTCGGCCAAATGCTCCACTACCGCGAGATCATGACTGACAAAGATCATGGTTAAATCAAGCTCGGCCTTAAGGCTCAGCAGCAGATTGATAATTTGGGCCTGCACGGACACGTCCAAGGCAGAGGTGGGCTCGTCGCATATCAGCACGCTCGGTTTCAGGATCAGGGCACGCGCGATAGCGACGCGCTGGCGTTGCCCACCAGACAATTCACCCGGATAGGCATCGGCCAGACGGGACGGAAGGCCCACAATATCCATCATCCGGGCGACTTCTGTTTTTTCTCCGGTGCCGCCATGCAGTCGCAAGGGTTGCGCGATGAGAGTCCGAATACGCTTAACCGGATTAAGCGAGGCATTCGGGTTCTGAAACACCGGCTGGATAAGGCGCACACGCTCGGCGACCGGCATCGCACCTATTGGCTGACCAGAGATCAGGATTTCGCCGGAATCGGGCTGCGCCAAGCCCAACATGATGCTGACAGCCGTGCTTTTGCCGCAGCCGGATTCGCCGACGAGCCCGAGTGTTTCACCCTTGGCAACCTCAAGCGAAAGGTTGTTTACCGCCAGCAGTTCCTCGGTCTGGCCAAGTAACCCACGGCGCAGGCGGAAGGACTTACGGATGTCGGTCATTTGGATCATAGGATGGATCATTGTAACGCCTCGCCTGTGGCTGCCTTAAAGCACTCGACAAACCCGTCTGGTCCATGTGCGTAGTGTGGGACGGGGCTACTGGCACATTCCTCACTCGCCAGTTCGCACCTGTCGCGGAACGCGCAGCCGTGCATCGTACCGATGAGACCCGCAACCCGCCCTGGGATTGCCGGCAATTGGCTACCGCGTGTTGTCACGCCCGGCACGGGGATCGCACGCAGCAAACCTTGAGTATAGGGGTGCAACGGTGCACGAAACAGCTCGTTGGCAGGGGCCAATTCCGCAATGCGCCCTGCGTACATCACAGCAACATCGGTCGCGATTGCAGCAACGACGCCAAGGTCATGCGTGATCAAAAGCATTGACAGCCCCAGATCCGATTGCAATTCGCCCAGCAAGCGCAGGATTTGAGCCTGAATGGTCACATCCAAAGCCGTGGTTGGTTCATCCGCGATCAGCAGACGCGGGCGGCCCATCAGCGCAGACGCGATCATAATGCGCTGGCGTTGGCCACCCGAGAATGCGTGCGGGTATTGGGTCAGTCGAGCAGCTGGGTTGGATATCCCGACACGGTCCAGCATTTCAATGGCCCGTGCGTCTGCCGCCGAACGGTCGAGCCTCTCTGAGCGCATCACGCCTTCGGTCAACTGTCGTCCGATGGTCAGCGTCGGGTTGAGCGAGCTTGTGGGATCCTGAAAGATCATGGCAACGCCACGTCCGCGCAATTGCGAGAGTTTAGATTGCGGGTTGTGGGTCAGATCCTGACCAGCCATGTCGAAGCGATCGCATGTCACCGATGCATAGCGCGGCAGCAGGCCCATTAGCGCCATTGCCGTCAGCGACTTGCCGCAGCCAGATTCGCCAACCAGACAAAGCGTATGTCCGCGTGCGATCTCCAGATCGACTCCGCGCACGGCGTTCAACAGCCCCCTATCGGTCGGCAGTGAGACCGACAGGTTTTTGATATCCAAAAGTAATTCAGTCATCTTCTTGCAGGCCCCGTAATGTCGCGCATGCCGTCTCCAAACAGGTTGACGGCCAATACCAGCAGGCAGAGCGCCGACCCCGGCAAAGCGATCAACCACGGATCGAACAGGATGTTGTCCCGGCCTTCGGAGATCATCAGCCCCCACGACGGAGTGGGCGGTCGCACGCCAAGACCAAGGAAGGAAAGCGCGGCCTCGAGCAAGATGACGTTCGCGACCTCGAGTGTCACCACGACAAGGATCATGCTTTGCATGTTCGGCAATATCTCAAGGAACAGAATCCGGGCGCGGCTTGCGCCAATGGCCCGCAGCCCATGAATGAACTCTTGATGTCGCAGGCTTTGCGTCGCAGCCCGAGCGACGACAGCGAACCTGTCCCACAGTAGCAACCCCAAAACGGTGATCAGTGTGGTCAGCGACGCCCCCCCAAGGGCCACCGCTGCCAAGGCGACCAGAACAATCGGCAGCGAGAGCCGCGTGGTAATGGCAAAGCTGATCACCATATCGACCCAGCCGCCAAAATAGCCAGCAAGCAGGCCCAACGTCACGCCGATCACGCCAGAGACCAGCGTAACACCCAAACCAACGCCAAGAGAAATCCGCGCGCCGTAGATCATACGTGAGAGGTAGTCTCGACCCAAGTGATCCGTGCCCAGCAGGTGCTCGGGCACAGACCGGTCGTGCCAGAACGGTGGCAGCAAGCGCCGAGTCAGGTCCTGTGCAACGGGATCGTGCGGCGCAAGCAGTGGGGCGAATACTGCAACCAGCACGATCAGCAGCAGGATCGATCCGCCGATCATAACACCGGAGTTGCGTAAAGATTTTTGCCACACCGTAGCGGGCCGGGTTTCAGCGGAAATGTCGGACATTCTATGCAGCTCCTCTGAGACGGGGATCAAGAACAGCGTTCAGGATATCGGCGCAGGTTGTCAGTGCGACATAGAGCAACGAAAGGATCAGAATGATCGCCTGAACCACCGGCAGGTCGCTGCGCAGCAACGATTCCCAAGCCAGCCGCCCCAGTCCGTTCAGCGCAAAGACGCTTTCGATCACGATAGAGCCGGACAGAAGCAAACCCAGTTGCACAGCGGCCAACGATACCAATGGCAGAACGGCATTGCGCAATGCATGGCGATAGATAACCGTCGTCATTGGCAATCCTTTTGCCCGTGCCGCGCGAATGTAGTCGGTTGCCAAAACGTCGATCATCCCCGACCGGGTGATCCGCATCATTGCGGGCATCGCATAATAGCTCAGCACGATCACCGGTAGGATGTAACCCTGCCATGTCTCCGCGCCGGAAATAGGCACCCAGCCGTACCAGACCCCAAACACGACTATCGCCATGAGGCCAAGCCAAAAGCTTGGGATGGCTTGGCCGGTCACGGCCAGAACAAGTGCTGCACGGTCGATCCAACCATTGGGACGCAGTGCCGCCGCCACCCCGAGTGGAACCGCAACCACAAGGGCCAGCAAAAAGGACATCACACCGAGCTTTAAAGTCACGCCGAAACGGTTCCCGATAATCTCGGTGACCGGAATATTGAAATAAATGCTTTGGCCAAAGTCACCCGTCAGGGCGTTGCCGACCCAATCGAGATACTGGATCAAGAGCGGGCGATCAAAGCCGTAGGCGATACGAATAGCTTCGGCATCTTGCGCCCGACCACCGGCACCAGAAATCGCGATTGCCGGATCGCCAGACAGAAACATCAGGGCGAAACTGATCGCCGATACGGTTACGCAGACGCAAAAGGCGACGAACAGCCGTCTTAAAATGAATGAAACCATGGTGTTTTCCCGTATAAAGGTCCGGGCAACGGGGAGAAAGCCGCCCGGACCATTGCCTTTTGAGGGTGACCTATTTCCAGCCGGCCATCCACCAACGGGCAAACTCGTCGGGGTGCGGAGTAAACTTCAGATCATTGGACAGGCCATAGTTGACGTTGAAATTGTACATCGGCATCCAATAGGCTTCGTCAGCGATCTTCTTGACGGCCAGGCTGTAATTCTCGGCACGCACGTCACGGTCGGCCGCAGTGTCGGCCACAGTCAACCAACCCGCCACTTCCTTGTCCTGAACCAGATCGTCGGCACCGCCGCCAAAGAAGTTTGACAGAATAAAGACGGCATCGCCGATCCCGTAGCTGCCCCAGTTAGAGAAGAACGCTGGCAGCTCTTTGGCGCGCCATTTACCAATGCCCGCCGCATACTGTTGTTCGTTCAGAACAAGCGTCACGCCGACTTTGGCCAGATCAGCGGCGATAGCTTCAGCTGTCGGGCGGGGCATAGCGGCAAAGACCATTTCAAGCTCGAACCCATCCGCATAGCCCGCTTCGGCCAGCAATGCGCGGGCCTTTTCCGGGTCATACTCATAGGTCGTCA
>SWCC01000029.1_pt1 | contig 14482 bp, 8 predicted proteins | sample 4692971 | NCBI WGS metagenome assembly SWCC01 (sample SAMN10267277, study PRJNA491770) | bioreactor metagenome | isolation source: DHS bioreactor inoculated with subseafloor sediment | place: Japan: off Shimokita Peninsula | collected 2006-08 | reverse complement strand
GTGCCAACGGGCGTTGCCTGAAACGCTTTGACGTCTTCCATCATCTGCTTGGCATAAGCGGGTGGCTCGACACCGGATGAACCGTTTGAATCAACATATTCGCCCCACAGCATCGCCGTGCGCATGTTGAAATAGTTGTCATAGGGCGGGATAAAGATTTCCGCGTTCCCCAAGACAACCGCCAATGGTACCGATTTTTCCCAAAGCGTCACATCCAACTGGTTGGACGATTGCGAGGACCGGTATTCATCCGATGTCACTTCCTTGACCGTGTTGTTGATCCCCACATCGCGCCAGCTTTGGCCGACAAGTTCAACAATCTTGATCGAGATACCTTGCGTTGCGACTTGCAGGTTCAGGATCAAAGGAGCGCCATTTGGCAGTTCGCGCATACCGTCGCCGTCAGTATCGACAACGCCGATTTCATCCAGCAGGGACTTTGCCATTTCAGGATCAAACTGCGCGTAATGCTGTTCCCATTCCGGCGTGACAAAGCCGGGTGTGGGCGAAAACCCTACATATTGCTGTGGTGTACCCAGACCGAACATTGCGACTTCGTTGATCTCGTCGCGGTTCATTGCCACAGACATAGCCTGACGGAATTTCAGATCGCCAAACACCTTGCGTTTTTCCAGATCTTCCGACGTCACGTTGAACGCAAAAGTCGGCATGGTGATGTCCGGCTTCAGATCGACGGTAAAGCCTGATTTCTCTTGGTTTTCCATCAACAGTGGCACGTAGTCGATTTGCAAGGCCTGCGCTTTATAATCGACTTCGCCGTTCACCAGCTTCAGCAAACGCACTTCGCTTTCGCCAACGAAAATCTCGTCCATTTCGTTGATATAGGGCAGTTGCTGGCCGGCCGTATCGACCATGTAATAATAGGGGTTCGCAACGAATTGACGGCCCTCGGTCGTTTCGGAAATCACGATGTGGCTTTCCAATGTCGGTGCGGCATCCAGCGGCAGGTTTGCGACCTTGTCAGGATGTGCCAGCATCGGGGTTGGCGTGTCCATCCAGTCAGAGCTGCCGTAATACGCCTTGATCAGGTCATAGCCGCCCTCAAACCCAAGCGATTGCGCAAGCGTGTCGGCATCAGGGTTGATGTCAGGGTGATACTGGCCAAGGAAATGCTTGGGCTGGAAACCTTGGGCATAGTGGTTCGCGAAATGCGCCAGAAACCCGGGCTTGGGCGATGGCATCGTGAACCGCACGGTCAGCGGGTCAAGAACCTCGACCTTCATCGGTTCGCCACCTGCCAGAACATAATCCTTGGGGCTTTCGATCACGTTGGAATCAAGCGCAAGGTTTTCGTACCAGAACGCGACATCCTCGGCACCAAAGGGTTCACCGTCGGACCATTTATGGCCTGCGCGCAACACGAAGGTCAGCTGCGTGAAATCGTCATTCCACGACCAGCTTTTGGCGACGTTGGGCACAATCGTAGTCAGGTCATCGGCATAGCGCACCAGATTGACGTGGCGCACCGACATAAAGTCTGACGTACCTGCCTCGGTGGCGTTGGACAGAGCGTTGAACATCCCGCCATAGCTGCCGATCATGTCATAGGGGGCGACGACCAGAGGTTCGGAAGGCAAACGGTCGGCCAACGCAGGCATATCGGGGTTGCCACGGATACGGCCATTCAGCGCAGCAACATCTGGGTTTTCGGACATCTCAAGCGTGCAATCGGCCAAGCCTTGAAATTCGGCCAGCTCGTATTGCTGTGGGAACGCGCCCGCGGCGACGCCCATCGGATCGGATACGGTGACAGCCGGACAGGCCGCCATCGCAGCGCCAGCAACAAACGTCATCGCTGCACTGGATAATAGTACCTTCTTCATTCGTCTCTCCTTGTTGGTGGTGATATGCGTATCCTTTGTCGGACCGCTGGGCTTTGTGCCCTTATGTATCGGAAATGCGTTTCTCGCATTTTGTCAGTTTTATTGCTTGAATGTAAAAACCGTGCGACACGGCCCCTCTGCGACGCACCCGGTTTCTGGGCATCGATCAAAGATATTTTCCAAGATTGAAAGAAATGCCCGCGAATTACGCATTAACGGCGTAAAACAAAGCAACTTTCGGGGCAGGAACGCACGCCAAAACGTCTGGCCATGGCACAGCACGGCTATCGTAAACTTTTCAAATGGTGCATTGGTCGGTGCCTTTTTTAGAAGCGCGCACAATGTTTTTGACATGAAACAACCCCAGCAGATGGCCAAGCGTGCGGTTTTTCCAAGCAACCTGTCAACAGTTTCGACTCATGTCGCTGTGCCATCAAAGCCGAAAAGGGAATCTATCACGCGGCTGCAATTCGACCGCGCATAGTTGCCGACCGAGGTGCAGATGCCCTTGCGACGTTACTTGTTTTTATATCGTTTCTGTACGCGCGGCCCTGCGTTTGTGATGGTGGCCAGCGACAACGTATGATCCATATTTTTCATGCGATGCTGCAACATCATGCGGGTCAGCCGGTACAGGTCGCCTGCAAATTCAGGCTTATGCGCGACGTTTTCGGCTTCTCCCCGGCCATGATGATCATACAGGATCGGCGGCAAATTCGCGGCGAACATCACAAGGGTAAACCGGTCTTCACGCAGAATCGACAAAGATGAATCGCTAGGGCCAGTCCCCAGACTTTGCTCCCAAAGTGTCGGGTCTTCGGGCTCTGAAAAATCAAGCTCGGAAAACGAATACACACGCCAATCATCTGGGGTCTGGCCCGCCAAAAGCGGCAGCAGCGACCGACCGTCCATCGCGTTGGGGATGTCTTGGCCCACCCAATCCAGAATGGTTGGCGTGATGTCGATGGTTTCGACCGGCGTTGTCACCACCGCCCCGGCGCGATCCGTGTTACCGGGCTGACGTATGATCAACGGCGTATGAAAGGCCCCGTCATGAGGGGTGAACTTGCTCCAACAGTGGCGGTCGCCCAGCATCTCTCCGTGGTCTGCGGTGACGATCAGCAAGGTGTCATCATATTGGCCGCTGTCTTTTAGAAATTGCACCACCCGTCCGATATGCGCGTCCACTTCGGTTATTAGCCCGAAATATATCGCGCGCAGAGTTTGGATGTTTTCGTCAGATGGTTCCAGATCAGGAAAGCCTACGACATTCCCGGCAGGGGTCTTTTGCGCAATTGTCGGCCCGAAAAACGGGTGCTGCGCGATCTCGGTGACAGGATCAGCGTGGCGTTCGGGCAGCGGTATATCGCGCGGGTCGTACATGTCATTATAGGGCGCGGGGGCCACAAGCGGTGGGTGAGGCCGGATATAGGTCAGATGTGCGAACCAATCCTGATCGTGGTACGCTGGCATCGTCGCAAGGAACCGGTCCGTCAGAAATGCGGTGTCACTATCTGCACTGCGATAAAGTGCCGGATCATTGATTTTTGGCACCCCGCCCGTTGGTGAAACAGGCCGAAAGACTTCTTGATAGGTTTCGAACTCATACCCCCGCGCCATCAAATGCGACCGCCATGGATAGGACATTTCAAACCGCATTTCCACGGCTTCCTGAAACCCGTTCATCGGGTATTCATAGCTGTGCATCGCCGGATCATCCGGCGGGAATACGCGCGGATCTTGGGTCGTATCCGTATAACCGAACAGCAACGGCATATAGCCCGATTTCCGCATTTCAGTCGCGACATTGGGCACATCATGGCGCAGCGGGGTGCCATTGCGTACCGACCGGTGGTTCATCGAATATTGCCCCGTCAGCAAGGATGCCCGCGACGGGCCGCAAGGTGACACGACCGAAAAATGACGCTCAAAGGTTACCGCATCCGCCATCAACGCACGCAGGTTTGGAATATCGATATGATCTGCCAAAGCACCAAACACGCAATCGGCTCGTAGTTGATCAATGACGATAAACAGAACGTTCTTGCTGCGGCCCATTATGCTGCCCTCTTGATGCGGTCCCCCTATCTAGCCTCAGAAACGCCACCACTGGAAAGAGCTTTAATCAAAAAACGTTTTGCTGGCACCGGTTGCACCATTTAAGGCCCGGCTTGCCAATTTGGTTTTTTGGGTAAATGCTTGTGACAGGGTGCGCGTTGCACTGTTCGATTTCAGCAGTTTTGCCCCTGAAAGCAAAGCCGCCTGTGCGCTGAATTGGATTTCCGAAAGGCCCGTATGTCGCCGTTCATTATTGCAATTATCCTTTCGGCGGCCCTGCTGCATGCGATCTGGAATGCCATTGTAAAAACGGCTGTCGACAGAACAACGACCCTCGGGCTTGTCGCCTTGGGGCAGGTGCTGCCGGGTTTGGTCATGATCATCTGGTTGCCGCTGCCAAGCATGCAAAGTGCGCCCTATATTATGATCTCAACGATTGTTCATTTCGGATATTACTACCTGCTGGGGCGTGCCTATCAGCATGGTGATCTAAGCGTGGTTTACCCGATTGCACGCGGCATCGTACCCGCACTTGTGTCCCTTTGGGCGTTCATTTTGTTGGGCGAAGTTCTGTCGCTAAGGGTTTGGATCGGGATCGGGCTGATCACCACCGGCATTATCCTAAGCAACTGGGGCGCGCTAAGATCGGGGATCGGCAAGACGGCACTGCTGCTGTCGCTGGGAACCGGATTTTTCATATCCATCTATTCGCTGGTGGACGGTGTCGGCGTTCGCCTTTCGGGCAACACGCTCAGCTATTGGGCATGGGGCGCATTTTTGCACATTTTCATTGCGGGCTTTATCGGCTGGCGCAAGCGCAGCACCTTATCGCGACTGCCATTGAACGTTTGGCTGGTGGGGATCGCAGGCGGCATGGTGTCAATCATCGCCTATGGGTTGGTGCTATATGCCAAAAACTTTGCGCCATTGGGGGCTGTTTCAGCACTGCGCGAAACATCCGTCATCTTTGCGACGCTCATTGGCTTTATCCTCCTGAAAGAGGGCAATTGGAAACGTCGCTTGGGCGCTGCTGTGCTGATGACGATCGGGATTATCATCATCGGGCTAAACGCGTAGAGGGTCTGCAAATTTGACGGGATGACCCGTCACCCCGCCTTTGCTAGGCTCCGCCAAATCACCCCCTATCTTCACTACCCTAAATTCCGAAAGCTTTATATGACCGACACATCATCTCCCGCGGCAGCGGGCCTTGGCACCTTTGAACGCTGGCTTTCGGTGTGGGTGGCGCTCGCCATTGGGGCCGGGCTACTTTTGGGGAATCTCTTCCCCGGTGTCTTTGCTGCCCTTGCCGCGCTTGAAATTGCATCGGTGAACCTGCCTGTCGCGGTGCTGATCTGGGCGATGGTTTACCCGATGATGGTTGGCGTCGATTTCGGTGCCCTGCGGCAGGCGGGCAACAAGCCCAAGGGGCTGATCGTCACACTGGTGGTAAACTGGTTGGTCAAACCGTTCACAATGGCAGCCCTTGGGGTTCTGTTCTTTGAACATGTCTTTGCCGGCCTGATCCCCGCAGATGATGCCCAAGCCTATCTGGCCGGGGTGATCTTGTTGGGGGCCGCCCCCTGCACAGCAATGGTGTTCGTGTGGTCAAACCTAACACGCGGAGACGCCACCTATACCCTGGTCCAAGTCAGCGTGAATGATGTGGTCATGGTGTTTGCCTTTGCCCCGATCGTGGCATTCCTGCTAGGCGTGACAGACATCGTTGTGCCTTGGGATACATTGCTGCTCTCTGTCGGGCTTTATGTGATGCTGCCCCTGCTGGCTGGGTATCTGACACGCAACCGGCTTGTGGCCCAAGGTGGCGAGGCGGCGGTAGATGCGTTTAAATCACGGGTTCAGCCGTTTTCGATCATCGGTCTGCTGGTCACAGTTGTGCTGCTTTTTGGTTTTCAGGGCGAAGTCATTCTGGACCGTCCGCTCGTTATCGTGCTGATCGCCATCCCCCTGCTGATCCAGTCCTATGGCATCTTCTTTCTGGCCTATGGGGCAGCACGGGCATGGGGAATTCCCTTTAACGTCGCGGCACCATGTGCGCTGATTGGCACTTCGAACTTCTTTGAACTGGCCGTGGCCGTGGCAATCAGCCTGTTCGGCCTTGGGTCTGGCGCGGCACTTGCAACTGTTGTCGGCGTGTTGGTCGAGGTCCCTGTGATGCTGTCGCTTGTCGCCTTTGCGAACCGGACCCAGCATTGGTTTCCCAAAGATAACGCGCCCTCTTAGCTGTGGTCATGCCTTGCATATCCTGCGGGATGAACCCGCGGGCGCAAGGCTCGATCCGATCAGATTGAACGTATCCATAACCCTATGGCAAATCCCCACCCCTACCGCGCGCCATACAATGCCCCTTTCCGCTGCGAAAATGCCCATCAAAGGCCGCTGGAAAGGACTGATTGAATTTGTTCGCTTTTGGCTCTTGCCCCCTTGGGAACCTATCGCTAAACGGGTCAGCGGAGACGTGGCCGAGTGGTCGAAGGCGCTCCCCTGCTAAGGGAGTAGGCCCGGAAGGGTCTCGAGGGTTCGAATCCCTTCGTCTCCGCCAGCCGCCCTCGGCCAGCACAGACTAAATCCTTGAAAATATACGGATTTACCAAGTCCGCCAGCTGATCGCGGGTTATGGACGCTTGATTTGCTACACATTTTGCTGCACAATTTGCTGCACTCAGTCCAAATCAAGAACACAAAATGTCAGTCATACTACGGGAAAAATGCTACCACCTTAGAAAGCGCGTCCCTCAAAGGTTTCGGTCAGTCGAACCGCGAGAAATCATTTGGGTCAGCTTAAAGACGGACTCGCGAACCCAGGCAGAGAGAAAAGCGATTTCAGTTTGGTCAAAGCTAGAGGAAACTTGGGAAGCTCGTTTAAGCGGTGATACTTCTGACGCAGAAGAGCTGCACGAAGCAGCCGTGAAGATTGCCCGCCTGAAGGGCTTTAGATATTTAGAGATGGATAGTGTTGAGAAACTAACTGTCGATAAAATTTTGGAACGTGTTGAAGCTATTTCTGTTATCGACGGTGCCCCGAACCTCATAGAAGGGAACGCACTGCTTGGAGGCGTACAAGCCCCTATAATCACGATATCAAAAGCTTTGGAAATTTATTGGGATGTCACACGAGATCGAGTTCTCAATAAAAATGATGACCAGAAGAGGCGCTGGGTGAACCCTCGCAAGAAAGCAATTAACAATTTTATTGAGGTCGTCGGAGATAAACCGCTGTCGGAAGTTAGTCCCGACGACATGTTAGATTTCCAGGAGATGTGGCTAGATCGTATTGCTGATGAGCAGCTCACGCCTAATTCAGCCAACAAAGATTTCACCCATCTGGGTGACGTACTCAAGACCGTGAACAGAAAAAAACGTTTAGGATATGACCTACCGCTGGCCGGTTATCACCTCAAAGAAGGAAAGAAAAAGACGCGGCCACCATTTTCCGAGCAATGGATTAAAGAGAAGCTGCTGGCACCAGGCGCATTGGATGGCCTAAATACAGAGGCACGCTGCTTACTCTTGGGTATGATCAACACTGGATATCGGCCCAGTGAGGGTGCCAATTTGGATAGGGAACACATTTTTATCGAAGGACCTGTTCCATATATCAAGATTGCTCCAGTCGGACGCGAGCTTAAGACATCAGCTTCAGAACGTTGCATTCCATTAGTCGGGGTTAGTCTTGAGGCATTTCGGGAGTGCCCCACAGGTTTTCCAAGCTATCGGTCTCGTGCAGGTGTCTCGGATACCATTAATAAATTCCTGAAAGAAAACGCTCTTCGTGAAACAGATAGTCATTCTATGTATTCGCTTCGGCACTCATTTGAAGATAGAATGATCGGCGCGGGTGTAGATGATCGAATTCGACGAGATCTATTTGGGCACACCTTGGACAGAGAGCGTTACGGACATGGCGCAACCCTAGAGCACAAACTGAAGATCCTTCAAAATCTGGGCATATTTTGAGCTATTACCTGTGCGCGAGCCATAGGATTGTTTTCGATAGTACGTCTTGTTTTCTCAAATTCACTTTCCAGACGATCTAAAATAGGGAGGTATTTGGGGTCTCGGTTAGCTAATGCCGCCGCTACAAGGATCCCACGTTTAATCCGATGTAGTTTACTTTTCAATTGGGATTTACCCGCGCGCTCTCTCCCAACCCCGATATCAGCGGTACGAGCCTTGCAACATATACCTAAATCTCGGTTACCCTGGTCCTTATCGGCAATGGCATGACTTATCTCGCCCCCTGTGGTTGATAACGTATTTGAGTAATTTAATCGCACCCTAATTAACCTTGCTTGAAAAAAACTATATTCGGTCAAGGCGATTAAACTGAAGTTAAAAATCCTGGACATCATATTTTTGGAGAAATTTTCGCGAACATTTCACCTGATCAAACCTTTAACCCCCACGAAACCATCGGCCAGTATTTTCAGAAGTCAACAATTTGACTTCAGGAGTTTACTAAATTGCGCCTTGAAAAATATGATAATCAAACATCTGTATCGGACATTCAAAATGTCGAAAATGCCGATTTACGGAGAGAGCCTGTATATACGACTCACGGGCGTACGCGCACAATCTCTAGTTCGTACGAGACATCTTCAGGTAATAAAAAAGATACCTCTGGATTAAAAGTAGGTACCCAATCCAGATTAATAGATTCTGCTTGGAAAGCTTATGATGATGGAGTCCCTATCAATGCTTACTTATCTGTTCGCTGGGATAGTCTTCTCAGCTATGACACTTGTCATCCACTTAGATCAATGGAAGCTATTGAGAGAATAAGGTATCTTGTTGAGCTCATTCGAAAGTGGCTAGCATACCGCAGAGTCCAATTTTCATATTTTTGGTCTCGTGAACTCACACCTAGCGCAGGCGAGCATTGGCACTTAGGTCTGCACATGCCCGCAAAATTTCATAAAGCATTTGCAAAATACATCGAGCGACTGCTTGCAGAGCCAGCAATGAAGAACGCTCGCAATAAGCCTCAAATAACACGTGGAGAAATTGCCTGCGGTGAATAGCCCTCTTGGCACATCGGGGTTGAAGATAAGAAAGGGAATAAGAAGTTCCCGGGCTTTTGGATTGCCGCATAAACTGGAAAAGCTGAGCCATCTCAACGCATTTTTAGGGGGAAACTTGTCAATAACGAGCTGAAGCCTGTCCGAGGCATCGAGTTTGGGGGGACTCAAAAAAATGGGAAATACGACGCTGAACAAGGCCTAATTAGTGGCACGGAATGTCGTGAAGCTCGGTACGATATTGCGCGTGCTCTTAAGTCCTAAATTGGATCGGTGGTGGACGCTACCAGGGCATAACTTCCAGCGGGTTGCCGGACTTCACACGACCAGCCCCTTATCGAGGATAACGAGGCTACCTGACGGTGAGTAATGGCAACATGCCAAGCGATATCGTGATGGACCTCTCGGTTTGGCAGGTCATTTTGAACAACAAAATATTGGTGTAGGCGGACCTGGTTCTAGACGTAGCAAAGCGAATTGGGACCGCACTCTTATATCGATAGCGCAGACGCCTTGTGCCGCCCTTTAAGAGGCTTGGTAGCTCTATGTGTGGGGGGGAGGTACCGCGAAGTCTCCTTATGAGCAATGAGGCGGTCGGAATCGCTCTTCTTTCTTGCAAGATCGCAGCAACCTAAAAAATATGAATAAAAGCAAACTAGTTTTCAGCATCAAAACGGCCTCACCATCGGCTGTTCGCGCTCTTTCTGCTCACTGTAGCAAGCGGAACAATAATGGTTGGTCTGAGATTGACTTGAGCAGATCACAACTTAACCGGCAAACATTTGGGAGCGGAGCATCCATCTCCGATAGCTTGAAAAACTGGTATCGAGACAAGGAAGTTGCCAAGCCCGCAACGCAATCTGAGAACAGCTATCTTACTTTAGTTTTGTCTGCCAGCCATGACTATTTTTGTTCCGACGAAGTTGTTGTTCATTTTGAACAACGCGCCATGCGATGGCTCGTCAAGCAGTTCGGAGATGAACTCGTCCATGCCGAGTTGCACCTAGATGAAACAACGCCACATTTGCATGCGGTCGTCGCGCCAACATACATGAAGTCACGGCGAACCCCGGGCAAACGGCGGAAAGATGAAACCGAAGCCGAGTTCGATGCCCGAAAAGCTTCTGCTTCTGCCGCTCCTAAGATTCGTACTTCGAGTTGGTCGTCATCAAAATATGCATACAAAAACAGCTTCTTTGACATGCGCATAAGCTGTGCAAAAATGATGTCGGATTTAAATTTAGTTTACGGTGACGATAGACGGTTCGGACCGTCCGGAAAGACGACGAGGGGCTGGATTAAAAGCATGGCGATAACTGTCGCCGATAATCTGGCAAGCGTAGAAATGCGATCAAGGTCGCTCACAGAGCGAGAAGACGAACTTCGTAAAGTGATAGCCAAGGTGCGAAGCAATCACCAAGAGAATGTGAATAAATCAAATGATTTGGCCACTGCATTAATGAATGCTCAAAAGCTCGAAACAAAACTATTAGAAGTAAATAAAACGTTGCGGGTGGCAGCTACACTTGGCTCAATGTCGCAGACTGAAAAGGCCAAGGCCAAACTGGTGTTTGATGCTCTGACGAGAAATTTTAAGAACATCAATGCTGATATACAAACACAGTGCAAAAGGGCTCAAAAGACCGACGCTTCAGTCGACGTGACTGAAACGTTTATGCGCAACAAATAGATCCTCTCGTCTGTGAAAACAGGAGGGCTGCGGGCTTCGATTTAGTGAGCTATGGTTTGCAAACGAAAGGCTGGTGCTCCGCAAGCAACATGGTGTGGTCTAATGTCCGGGCTGAGCCCAAAGTCCAAAATTCTGCGGCCGTCGTGAGTTGCGGCTTTCGAGGTTCCGGTTGCGTTCTTAAGTTGAAAGCGTCCGCAAAACGCGCAGGTCTGAAAGACACCACCGTTGAAATTTGAAACCGAAAAGGTCAGAGCCGCACTTGAAAAGTGCTTGGTCGCTTGAAACTGCTAGGAAGTGACCACAGACAATTCCGGCGAACGGCCATTGAAATGTCACGAGCGCGGTCATTCATGATCTTTAAATGTCCCCGATCGGGAACATTCCTTCATTTTCGATGAGAATCCACCCAAATGCTACCGAGCGGGAACATTTCAATTGATCACCCTTAAATGTCGCCATATGTTACAGATCGGGAACACGCAGACATAGGAGTTCTGAGTGAGATCAGACGAGAGACAGGCGGACGCGGCTGGTCGGTTCGGGCAACTAATTCGCGAACGGCGGCGTGCCCTTGGTATGCGTCAGGAGGACCTGGCAATGGCAACAGGTGTGGGGCGGAGGTTTGTCGGGGAGCTGGAGGCCGGGAAGCCCACTTGTCAGCTTGGAAAGGCTCTGATGATCGCTGAGGCGCTTTCAATCGGCATCCTTCATATTCCCGAAGTAGATGATCATCTTGATCTCCCTATCCTTGAGGATGACGACGCTGTCCAAGCCCCCCGCATCCTTTGATAGGACCGTCGTGGGTAAACCTGAAAAACAGCTGTGTTTGGAAGCGCCCCTTCCAGGGGCCCCAGACCTTATAACCGGCAGCAGGCCACCCAACCCGATCACATGCCGCCAGAAGCCGCTGCAGGGGCCCACAGAGCACAACCGTCAATCAGATCTAACCCGAGACTACCGCGACCACCCCTCGCTGTCCCTTACCCCCAAACTAACGCATCAGCTTAGAAAGGGGGTAAGGGACCAAGCCCGCGCCCGGGCAGGGATTACTGCTTTCACCTCATAGGTTTTTCGCAGCCCACGTCAAACTGAACCGCCATAACAGCTGTTATCGAGATGAGGACACCTGAAACTGAACCGCCATAACAGCTGTTATCGACTGGTACCCACGTCAAACTGAACCCCCATAACAGCTGTTATCGAGATGCATCCACCTGAAACTGAACCCACAGAACAGCTGTTATCAGGTGTTAAATGACATCTCCAAAAGAGTCTTCAACTTAAGTTATTTCAAAAAATATTTTAGTAAAACAAGCAACTGACGCGTCCTCTTCGGGGTGCTGCGTGGACATGTAATTGAGTTCTTCAGGGTTAAGTTGCGCAGCGCCTTCTGAAGGCCGGCAAACGAGTGCCTGCATTGTGAAGTCAAACAATTCCTTGCTGCACCGCAGCGAGCACCCCGTCTTCGCCCATCGTGTTGATTGACAAGAACGGCCCATTGCCGACTTCCAGCGGTCGATCGCTATGCTGCAGTTGCAGCCCGCATTGCCGTCATTCGCTGCATCAGCATCACCTTGAATCACACAAACTTAGAGTTAGCAGAAAAATCCGTCGATACTCCAGTTTTTGGGCCGGGCGATCTTTGGAGACGTGTTGGTATCTTGGTGATTGACCTTTAAGAAGTTCAAGTTTTCCATTGGAGAGAGCAAAAAACGTCAACACTACCCAAAGGCGTACTCACCCCTTTCGGCAACAAGGGGTCGATGATATATTCCCCTACACCACAACAATTTGATTTAGAGGTTTGATCAGTGCCTAGTATGAGAACCTTTAGAAAGTCGATCTTTCATTTCTTCGGGAAATCACAAAAACCAGAAACAGGACAGTCTCGATACGTCGACCTAGCACCAACCAGTAACGCTGACCCGAAGGGAATCTATTCAAACGCACTGGCCTTCGCGACGACTAACGACAAAGTCCATAATATTGCCCTCACCGGCCCGTACGGCTCCGGAAAGAGCAGCATCATCAACACTTTTTTGAAACGATACAACGGCAATCATTTACCGATCTCTTTGGCTTCGTTCCTGCCAGATGCGGCAGGCAAGAAACTGGCAATTGATCCGCAAGAAATCGAACTTAGCATTCTTAAGCAAATGCTCTACGGGCCAGATGCTGACAAACTCCCATTGTCGCGTTTCAAAAGAATTCAAAGGCCCAGAAAATACGCGCCCCTTATGTCGTTGCTCGTCCTACTGGGTTTTTTCTCGGCCTGGCACCTGTTCCAAAATCGAGGCGACTTCGTATCAGGGGAATTCTTCGCTCCTTTCGAGTTATATAACTGGTTGAATTACGCGACGTTCGGCATCGGTTTCGTGTTTTTGTGGCGATTGTTGCACCAGCTCTACGTCAAAAGCCTCGGCATATCCGTGAAGAGTTTCTCGCTAAGAGATGTCGAGATGTCGACTGATGCGCTGGACAAGGAGTCCATCCTCAATAGGCACCTGGACGAGATCATCTATTTCTTTCAGTCTACGCAGTATGATCTCGTCATTATAGAAGACTTAGACCGCTTTGAGCGCCCAGAAATCTTCGTGACACTTCGCGAAATCAACAGCTTGATCAATGCGAACAACGGTGTGTCGCAGAAAGTGAGATTTCTCTACGCCTTGCGCGACGACATGTTCGCGAACAAAGACCGCACCAAGTTCTTCGAGTTTATTGTACCGGTTGTGCCGATCATTAATTCTTCGAACTCCATTGATAAGGTTCTCGAAGAAGGCCAGCGTTTGCAGTTGGAAAATAAGCTGAACCCCCGATTCTTGCGAGAAGTTTCTCGGTATCTTGACGATCTCAGGCTGATCAAAAATATTTTCAATGAGTACGCCACTTACATCGACAACCTTGAGCAAGATCAACAGGTAGTTCCCGATCCGAACAAGCTCCTAGCAATCCTCATTTATAAAAACATCATGCCGGATGATTTTGAATTACTTCATCAACAGAAGGGCAAGATCGCAACGATCCTTCAGCGTTACGATGAGTGCGTTGCCGTTGTTGAGTCCGAAAAAAGAAATGCCATCCGAAACATCAATGAAGGTGTCGCTGAGGCAGAGGCACAGCATCCGCGCAACCTCAAGGAACTGCGCCGGATTTATGCGAGCGCAATCGCGGAGCGACTGGACCGCCAGTGTTCAAGCGTTCGGATAAAAAGCGCGGATGTACATATCAGCCAACTAACTGAACATAAGCTATTTGAGGAAATCTTATCTTCTGAAAACATTCATCAATATGGGCAAAACGTAGGTGTCCGTTCCCTTAATCTTTCCGGCGTCCAGTCTGATGTCGACTCGAGACTGACGTATGCTGAGCGAAAAGAATTGATTGAGCGGCGTTCACCTGAGATCAAGGCCGAAGCCATCAAGAAGGTTCAAGATTTAAAGAATCAAATCGCCTCGCTACGACGCTCTAGGTTCAGCGACGTGATGCAAGCCAACGCGGCAACGCTTGAAGGCGATCTAGCTGGTCTGGGCGAGAACAGAAACTTAATGGAGTACCTGCTCTTCGAGGGTTTCCTCGACGACACCTATTATCAATACATCTCCCTTTTTCACTCTGGGCGACTTTCCCCTGACGACAATAACTTTCTCAAGCAAATTCGCGGCTTCAAGAACCCCGACCCAGATTTTCAGATCAAAAACCCCGCTGAGGTCATTGTTGAGATGCGGGACGAGGATTTTAAAAGAAACTATGTGCTTAACCGTCACCTGATGGACCACATGCTGGAACACTCAGCGAAGCATGCGGTTCGCATAGATCATGCAATGAAGTACATTGCTGACAACTTTGAA
>SWCC01006423.1_pt1 | contig 14536 bp, 9 predicted proteins | sample 4692971 | NCBI WGS metagenome assembly SWCC01 (sample SAMN10267277, study PRJNA491770) | bioreactor metagenome | isolation source: DHS bioreactor inoculated with subseafloor sediment | place: Japan: off Shimokita Peninsula | collected 2006-08 | reverse complement strand
GTCTTGTTTACCATAGGCGATAAAGAAATCTTCGAGGGGGAGGGCGCGGCGGGTTTCGCCGTGGCGCAGATGTAGTGTGGCCCCCATTGCGATCAGCGCGGGCGACCCGTCCCCGATGGGGGACCCGTTCGCGATATTTCCGCCGATGGTGGCGGCATTGCGCACCTGGGTGGATCCGTAACGACGCAGCATTGTGGCAAGGCTGGGATGGTGGGGCGCGAAGTGGGATTCCAGTTCTGTGATCGTGGTCATCGCGCCAATGTGCCAGTGATCGCCTGCGTCGGTGATGCCACGCAGATCGGTGAGCTGGTTCAGAAAGGCTGATGCGCCCAGATCGCGGAACTGTTTGGTGACCCAGAGGCCGACATCTGTGGCCCCGGCGATCAGTGTCGCATCGGGGTGGTCGGCGTACCAGCGGGCCAGTTCATGGGTTGTGGTGGGTTGGATATGTTGAGGGGGCTGTCTGCCCCCATCCGGCTGCGCCGGACCCCCCGAGGATTTTTGTCCATTTGGAAGTTGAAGGGTCTTGAGGTGCTGAGGGACGGGCTGGTTTTCGGCGGCTTGTGCAGCGCGGACGATCGGGGCGTAGCCGGTGCAGCGGCACAGATTTCCGGCCAGTTGCGTGTCGTGGTCCGTGGCACCGTTCAGGTGGGCGGTGGCCATCGTCACGGCAAAGCCGGGCGTGCAAAAGCCGCATTGGCTGCCGTGGTGGTCGATCATCGTTTGTTGCACAGGGTGCAATGTGCCGTCGGGCGCGCTGAGACCTTCGACGGTTGTGACGGATTTCCCGTTGATTTGGGGCAGGAACAGGATGCAGCCGTTCAGGGCGCGGTGGCCAGATTGATCGCTGATCATCACGCTGCAGGCACCGCAATCGCCCTCGTTGCAGCCTTCTTTGGTGCCGGTCAGGTGTTTGGTTTCGCGCAGCCAGTCAAGCAGGGTTGTCGTCGGAGATATGCCGGTCAGCGACACGACTTCCCCGTTGAGGAGAAAAGTGATGTCCATAGGTTTGTTCCGCCGCGGTACCGGAGCCCAAGTGATGCGCGGGGTTCGATGCGACGTAGAACGCGGCGCGGGCAAATGCTGATCGAAGCTATGCGCTGGGGTAGGGTATTGGCAAGGGTTTTCGGGTTTCGGGCCGGTTTTGATCGGGTCACGCCGAAATTATGGGCGTGACGTGACAGCGGGTATGGCGGCTTGGGGTTTGGTCGCTTAAGCTTGGCGGATGGCAAACACACCCCGATTCATTCACCTGCGCACCCATTCGGAATATTCGTTGCTGGAAGGCGCGTTGCGGCTGAAAAAGCTGCCTGATCTGTGTAAATCGGCAGATATGCCAGCGATGGCGTTGACCGACACCAACAACATGTTTGCGGCGCTGGAATTTTCGGTGGCCATGTCCGGCGCGGGTATTCAGCCGATCATCGGGTGTCAGGTCGATCTGGCTTACGTGACTGCGCAGCCGGGGGAAAAGCCCCGCGAACCCGCCCCTGTTGTGCTGCTGGCGCAGTCAGAGGTCGGCTATGAAAATCTGATGAAGCTGAACTCTTGTCTGTATATCGACAAGGGCGGCGCGTTGCCCGAGGTGACGTTAGACGAGCTGGAGCAATATAGCGCCGGCATCATCTGTCTGACCGGGGGCGCGGGCGGCCCTGTGGGGCAGTTGTTGCAAACCGGGCAGCGGCCTGCGGCTGAGACGTTGATGAAACGCTTGCACGGGGCTTTCGGAGATAGATTATACGTCGAGTTGCAACGCCATCCGGACGAGAACGGCCAGCCCGAGGCCGAGCGGCTGACCGAACGCGGCTTTGTCGAGATGGCCTATGCGATGGGCATCCCTTTGGTGGCCACCAATGACGTCTATTTCCCGAAAACAACGATGTACGAGGCGCATGATGCGCTGATTTGTATTGCGGACGGGTCCTATGTCGATCAGCAACAGGACCGCCGCCGCCTGACCGCACAGCATTATTTCAAATCACAATCCGAGATGGTGACGCTGTTTGCCGATCTGCCAGAGGCGATTGAGAACACCGTCGAGATCGCCAAACGCTGCGCCTTTATGGCCTATCGCCGTGATCCGATCCTGCCGAAATTTGCCGATAACGAGATTGAAGAGCTGAAGCGTCAGGCACACGAAGGCCTGAAGGACCGGCTTAAGGTTATTCCCCATGCGACCAGCGTTGAGGAATATGAAAAACGGCTGGATTTCGAGCTGGGCATTATCGAGGGCATGGGCTTTCCCGGCTATTTTCTGATCGTTGCGGATTTTATCAAATGGGCCAAGGATCAGAATATTCCGGTCGGGCCGGGGCGTGGGTCTGGTGCGGGGTCACTGGTGGCCTATGCGCTGACGATCACCGACCTTGATCCGCTGCGTTATCAGCTACTGTTCGAGCGGTTCCTAAACCCCGAACGTGTATCGATGCCCGACTTTGACATCGACTTTTGCATGGATCGCCGCGAGGAGGTGATCCAGTACGTGCAGCGCAAATACGGGCGCGACAAGGTGGGGCAGATCATCACCTTTGGTGCGCTGCTGTCCAAGGCGGCGGTGCGGGACATCGGGCGCGTTTTGCAGATGCCCTATGGTCAGGTGGATCGCCTGTCCAAGATGATCCCGGTCGAGGGCGTGAAACCCGTTAGCATCGAAAAAGCGTTGGCCGATGAACCGCGTTTGCGCGAAGAGGCCCGCAATGAGGAGGTCGTCGCACGTCTGTTGGACTACGGTCAGCAGGTCGAAGGGTTGCTGCGCAACGCATCTACCCACGCGGCGGGTGTTGTGATTGGCGACAGGCCGCTGGATCAGCTGGTACCACTCTATCAAGATCCGCGATCCGATATGCCCGCGACCCAGTTCAACATGAAATGGGTGGAACAGGCCGGTCTGGTCAAGTTCGACTTTTTGGGCCTGAAAACCCTGACCGTCATTCAGAACGCGGTGGATCAGATCAAGGCATCGGGTCGCCATCTGCATATTGCTGCGGACGGAACCGAATTGTTCGAGCCGCCAGAGGGGTTGATCGACGATATTGCCACCGTCCCACTGGATGATGAGGCGTCATATAAACTATATGCCAGCGCCAAGACCGTGGCGGTGTTTCAGGTGGAATCCAGCGGCATGATGGATGCCCTGAAACGGATGAAACCGACCTGTATCGAGGATATTGTGGCCCTTGTGGCGCTGTATCGTCCAGGCCCGATGGAAAACATCCCGACCTATTGCGAGGTCAAAAACGGCATCAAAGAACGCGAATCCGTGCATCCGTCGATTGACCATATCTTGGAAGAAACCCAAGGTATTATTGTTTACCAAGAACAGGTTATGCAGATCGCGCAGGTCATGGCGGGCTATAGCCTTGGTGGTGCCGACCTGTTGCGCCGTGCGATGGGTAAAAAGATCGCCGAAGAAATGGCCAAGGAACGCCCCAAGTTCGAAAAGGGTGCGATGGCCAATGGCGTGGACAAGAAAAAGGCGTCCGAGGTTTTCGACCTTTTGGAAAAGTTCGCCAACTACGGTTTCAACAAATCCCACGCTGCCGCCTACGCCGTGGTCAGCTATCAAACGGCGTGGCTAAAGGCGAACCATCCGGTCGAGTTTATGGCCGGTGTGATGAACTGCGATATCCACCTGACAGACAAACTGGCGGTGTATTTCGAGGAAGTGCGCAAACGGCTGGAACTGCCGTGGGTGCCGCCTTGCGTGAACCGCTCTGATGCGACGTTCAAGGTGGTAGACGGTGCATTGGTCTATGCGCTTGGTGCGTTGAAAAACGTCGGCGTCGAGGCGATGAAACTGATCACCGAAGGCCGCAAGGTCGAAGGTGTCGACAAGCCTTTTGCCACATTGTTTGATCTGGCACGCCGCGTTGATCTGAAACGTGTGGGCAAGCGGCCGTTGGAAATGTTGGCGCGGTCGGGGGCGTTTGACCAGTTGGACAACAACCGCCGTCGTGTCTGGAATGCGCTGGACGGGTTGGTAAACTACTCCGCCGCGATCCACGAACAAAAGGCCAGCAATCAGGTATCGCTGTTTGGCGAGGCGGGCGATGATCTGCCCGAGCCGCGCATTCTGCCCTGCGATGACTGGGAAGCCGCGGAACGCCTGACCGAAGAATTCAAGGCCGTCGGTTTCTATCTGTCCGGTCACCCGCTGGACGATTACATGGGGCCGTTGAAACGCAAATCGGCGGGCGGCGGTGTACCGTTCCTGACCTTGGACGAACTGACTGAAAAGGTGTCTGTCAAAGGTGCGATGAACGCACGGCTGGCCGGGATTGTCGCAGGGCGGCAAGAACGCAAATCCGCCCGTGGCAACCGCTTTGCCTTTGCGCAGTTGTCTGACCCGACTGGTGCCTATGAGGTCACGCTGTTCTCGGATACGCTGGAATTGGCGCGTGATCACCTTGAGACCGGATCAAAGGTCGTGGTGATGGTCGAGGCGACCATGGAGAGCGACCAGTTGAAATTGCTCGGCAGGTCGGTTGCGCCGATCGACTCGGTCGTGGCGGATGCAGGCAACATGGGCTTGCGGATTTTTGTGGATGAGGCTGTCGCCATTCAAGCTGTCGCCGAGGTATTGGCCGGTGCGCGAACGGCTGCGAAATCCGCAGGAAAAGGGCCGATCCAGCTTTGCCTGATGGATCCGACGCTGCCGGGAGAAGTCGAGGTGGACCTATGCGCCGAATATCCGGTCACGCCCAAGATCAAAGGCGCGATCCGGTCGCTCAGCGGCGTCTTGGAAGTCGAGGAAATCTAGCAAGCGGGTTGCCGGCGACATTAGTAATGCGGCGGGCGCTCGTTTCCGATCACGACGCCTTCGTTGCCAGCTGCTTCGCGTTCACCTTCGCGCTGCATCAGCATGTGCACGCGACGGGTTAGCGTTGCGATTTCGGTTTCTTGGCGGGCGACGACATCCGACAGATCATCGACGCTGCGGATAAGATGAGCCATTTGTTCTTCAAGCTTGTCCATGTTCTGATCCTTACCATGCGTATGATCCGCAGATAGGCGAGGGCGACACCCTTGGCAACCGGCAGGGGGCTGTCTGCCCCCTGACCCCCGAGGATATTTTCAAGCCAGAGAAGGACCGGATGCGGAAAGGCGAAAGGCGCGTGGTTTGCTTGCTCTTGTCGGGGGGGTGGGGTAGATGCGAAGCGCAAAGTTCAGCCCGCAGGATGTGATCCCATGGCCAAGCCAAAGAAGACCCCCCGCCCCAAGGCAGAAACGCCAAAAGGCTTTCGCGACTATTTCGGTGCCGAAGTAACGCAGCGCGCCGAGATGCTGCGCAAGATTGCCGGGGTTTATCATCGCTACGGGTTTGACGCGCTGGAGAGTTCAGGCGTCGAGACGGTTGAGGCCTTGGGCAAGTTTTTGCCCGATGTGGACCGCCCGAACGAAGGGGTTTTTGCGTGGCAGGAAGACGCGGATGCGGACAAGCCCGGCGACTGGTTGGCGTTGCGCTATGATCTGACCGCGCCGCTTGCGCGGGTCTATGCGCAGCACCGCAATGATTTGCCGACACCCTATCGCCGCTATGCGATGGGCCCTGTGTGGCGCAACGAAAAGCCCGGACCGGGGCGGTTTCGTCAGTTTTATCAATGTGATGCGGATACGGTTGGCGCGCCCTCGGTCGCTGCCGATGCCGAGATTTGTGCGATGTTGGCTGACTGCCTTGAGGAAGTCGGGATCGAGCGGGGCGACTACATCGTGCGTGTGAATAACCGCAAGGTTTTGAACGGCGTGATGGAAGTGGCTGGCGTGCTTGACCCGTCAGACCCCGACAAGTTTGCATCCGAGCGTGGCATCGTTTTGCGCGCGATTGATAAGCTGGACCGGCTGGGGTTGGACGGCGTGCGTGCCTTGCTTGGTGCGGGGCGTAAAGATGACAGCGGCGACTTTACCGACGGTGCTGGTCTGACGGACACTCAGGCCGACGTGGTCATGGGCTTTATGCAAGCCAAGCGCGATAGTGGTGCGGAAACCGTGGCACGGCTGCGTGATCTGGTTGAGGGATCAGCCGTTGGCCTGCAAGGTGTCGAAGAGCTGGAGACGATTGCCGATCTGATGGCGGCGGGTGGCTATGGCCCCGACCGGGTCGAGATTGACCCATCCGTGGTACGCGGTCTTGGCTATTACACCGGACCCGTGTTCGAGGCCGAACTTACATTCGAAATCAAAGACGACAAAGGCCGCGTGCGGAACTTTGGCTCTGTTGCGGGGGGCGGGCGCTATGACGATCTGGTCAAACGCTTTACCGGCCAAGAAGTCCCTGCGACCGGCGTATCGATTGGCGTGGATCGCCTGCTGGCCGCGCTGCATGCAAAGGGTCGGTTGACCAGTGACACTGTTGGGCCCGTTGTTGTGACCGTGATGGATAAGGCGCGCATGGCGGACTATCAGGCGATGGTGGCCGAGTTACGTCAGGCGGGCATCCGCGCCGAGGTGTATCTGGGCAACCCCAAGAACTTTGGCAACCAGCTGAAATATGCGGATCGTCGGGGCAGCCCTGTGGCGGTTATTGCTGGCGGTGACGAGTTCGACAGCGGGATGATCCAGATCAAGGATCTGATCCTTGGTGCCAAAATCGCTGAAAACGCGACGCTGGAGGAATGGAAAGACCGGCCCAGCCAATATGAAGTACCCCGCGCCGATCTGGTCGCAAAGGTGCGTGAAATACTGGAGCTGGACCGCTAATGCCAACCCGTTCAGAGACGCTTGCCAAGGCGGCACAGTTGCGTGCCATGTTCGAAGCGCAGGGGGCAATTGTCGTAGAGCCGCCGATCTTGCAACCTGCTGAAACCTTGCTGGATTTGTACGGTGAAGACATCCGGGCGCGGGCATATGTGACATCGGATGCGCTGCGCGGCGAACAGATGCTGCGGCCTGATTATACGGTGCCCGTTGTCCAGATGCATATGACGCATGGGGCAGACCCCGCGCGTTATACCTATGCTGGCGAAGTTTTCCGGCGGCAGGAACATGATCCCGAGCGGGCCAATGAATTTATCCAAGTCGGCTATGAAGTGTTTGACCGGGCGGACCCGGCGGCCGCCGATGCCGAAGTATTTGCGCTGATATCTGAAGCGCTACGCGGACTGCCGGTGAAACCTGTGACGGGCGACATCGGTATATTGATGGCGGCGGTCAAAGGGTTGGACACAACGGAGCGCCGCAAGGCCGCGTTGATGCGTCACATCTGGCGACCCAGACGGTTCCGCAGCTTGCTGGAGCGGTTCTCAGGCAGTACGCCGGTGCCGGCCACTCGGGCTGCGTTGCTGGCCGGGGCAGTACAAAACGACGCGCCGATGATTGGTTTGCGCAGCCCTCAAGAGATCGAGGCACGGATTGATGCGCTGCGCGAAGATGCCCAGGCGCCTGCCCTGTCGGCCGAGCAAGTCGCACTGATAGCTGCATTGTTGGATGTGCGTGAAGTGATGCCCAACGCGCTGAGCCGTTTGCACGACATAGCGGTTGATTTGCCCGCGATTGGTGATGCCGTGGATTTGGCCGCCGCGCGTGCAGATGCGTTGGCCGCCCGCGGTATCGATACCGATCAACTGGCGTTCGAGGCGAGCTATGGGCGCGCGTCGATGGAGTATTATGACGGGTTTGTCTTTGGTTTCCGCGTGGAAACACGGCCTGATTGGCCTGCCATCGCCAGCGGTGGCCGCTATGATGCCCTGACACAGCGGCTGGGGCAGGGGGATGAAATCCCTGCTGTCGGTGGGGTGATGCGCCCGGGCCTGATGCTGGAACTGGAGGCCGCGCAATGACGATCAAACTTGGCGTGCCCTCCAAAGGCCGGTTGATGGAGAAAACATTCGAATGGTTCGCTGCGCGGGGCATCACCTTGCAGCGTACGGGATCGGATCGCGAATATGCAGCAGCGGTTGGCGGCATCGACGGTGTGTCGCTTATGCTGTTGTCAGCCGGGGAAATTCCGCGCGAGCTGGCCGCAGGGCGCATACATCTTGGGGTCACTGGGACTGATTTGATCGAGGAAAAGTTGGCGCTGTGGGATCAACTGGTGGCTCCGGTTGAGGAACTTGCCTTTGGACACGCCGATTTGATTATCGCTGTGCCAGCTGCATGGCGCGATGTGGATACATTGGATGATCTCGATGCCGCAGCCGCAGCTTTTCGTGCGCAACACGGGTTTCGCCTGCGGATTGCAACCAAATACCACCGCCTAGTGCGCGAGTTCCTGCGTGGTGCAGGGGTGGCGGATTATGCGCTGGTTGATAGTCAGGGTGCGACGGAAGGCACCGTGAAAAACGAAACCGCAGAAGCGATCGCCGACATCACATCAAGCGGGGAAACCTTGCGGGCGAACCATCTGAAAATTCTGTCGGACGGTCTGATCCTGAAATCGCAAGCGACGCTTTGGCGCAGCCGCACGGCAGATATGGATGATGATGAACGCCGGACCCTTGCGGCATTACTGAAAAAGCTTGCTTAGTCCAAAGGCCGCGCTGACGCGCGATTAAATTATTTATTTTGCCTCCGGCGGGAGTTTTGGGGGCAAAATGAAATACGAACCTGCTGCTGTTTTCATTTTGCAAAATAAACTCAAATCCTATCCTCGCCGCATATGGTTCGTTTGAGGTTTAGAGCACGCCGATCTCGGCCAAGGCGCGGTTCAACTCGGTGGGAAGTGGCTCTTCTTCCTCGCGGCCTGTTGGTAGATCAGCGGGCGCGTCTTCGGGGCTGAGGTAGCGCCAGCCTTGGAACGGGCGTTTTAGGGCGCTTTGGACGCGGACCAGCGTTGGGTCCATCGTGATTGCGCACCGGCGAATACCGTCTTGCCCGATATATTCATCCAGTCGTATGATTTTTTGTCGGCATTGAATAACGCCTTTGATGACCCAGAAAACAGAACCGCCATTGGTCAGTTCTGCTTCGCGTTTGGGCCACATGCGGGTGACGTGGCGGGGCAGGCCGTCAGCCGCTTGAGCGCGCTTAGTTTTTTGCCAAGCGGCTAGATCGTCGGTATTTTCAGTACCTACCGACAATTTTAAGATGTTTACGTACTTATTCAAAGAATCTCTCCGCCTTGCGTATATAATGTAGCTTGTCTGTCATGACCTGCAAGCTGTTGTGCTTTTGCGGCGATTTGAGGTAAGGTTAAATCCATCCCGAAAAACTCCAAGGAACCGAGTATGTCACGATTCGCCACCCCTATCGCCGAACAAATTTGGGATATGAAATACAGGTTCAAAGACGCCGATGGCACGCCAAAAGACGTGACTGTCGAAGACACCTGGCGGCGGATAGCACGTGATTTGGCACAGGTCGAAAAACAGCCGGATGTTTGGGAAGATACGTTTTTTGAGGCCTTGGAGGATTTCAAATTCCTGCCTGCGGGGCGCATCACCGCTGGGGCAGGTACTGCACGGCGTGTGACGCTGTTTAACTGTTTTGTCATGGGCACTGTGCCCGACAGCATGGCCGGTATCTTTGACATGCTGAAAGAGGCGGCGCTCACCATGCAGCAGGGTGGTGGGATCGGGTATGATTTCTCGACCATCCGTCCTGCGGGGGCAGATGTGCTGGGCGTGTCGGCTGATGCTTCTGGGCCATTGTCCTTTATGGATGTGTGGGATGCGATGTGCCGCACGATCATGTCTGCCGGATCGCGCCGTGGTGCGATGATGGCAACGATGCGGTGCGATCACCCCGATGTTGAGAAATTTATCGCGGCCAAGTCGGACCCTGCGCGGTTGCGCATGTTCAACATGTCGGTTCTGATCACCGACCCTTTCATGGATGCGGTCAAGGCGGATAAGCCGTGGGACTTGGTGTTCGATGGCAAGGTCTACCGGACCGTGCAGGCGCGTGATCTGTGGAACCGTATCATGAAGGCCACCTATGAATTCGCGGAACCCGGTGTGATTTTCATCGACCGGATCAACAGCGCCAACAACTTGAGCTATTGCGAAACCATCGCCGCGACCAACCCCTGTGGCGAGCAGCCATTGCCGCCTTACGGGGCTTGTTTGCTGGGGTCGATCAACATGGCACGCATGGTTGCTGACCCGTTTAGTGACGCGGCCCATCTGGACGTTGATGCATTGGACAAACTGGTCGCGACGGCTGTGCGCATGATGGACAACGTTGTGGACGTGTCGAAATTTCCGCTGGATGCCCAAGAGGCCGAGGCCAAAGCCAAGCGGCGCATCGGGCTGGGCGTCACCGGGCTGGCAGACGCGTTGTTGATGGTCGGATTGCGCTATGGTTCGGACGAGGCGGCAGCCCAGACCGAAGCATGGTTGAAGGTGATTGCGCGCGCCGCCTATCTGGCGTCGGTCGATCTGGCCAAGGAAAAGGGTGCGTTTCCATTGTTTGACGCGGATGCCTATTTGGCATCGGGCACTATGCAGCAGATGGATGAGGATGTGCGCGGTGCCATCAAGGAAAACGGCATTCGCAACGCATTGCTGACCTCGATCGCGCCAACGGGTACGATCAGCCTGTACGCGGGCAATGTCAGTTCCGGGATCGAGCCTGTGTTTGCCTATGCCTACACCCGCAAGGTGCTGCAAAAAGACGGCAGCCGTACCGAAGAAGAAGTCGTCGATTACGCCGTTCAGATGTGGCGTGATTTGAAGGGCGATACTGAACTGCCCGATTACTTTGTGAATGCGCAGACGCTTGCCCCTCTGGACCACGTCAAGATGCAGGCAGCGGCACAAAAATGGGTCGACAGCAGCATTTCCAAGACAATCAACTGCCCCGAAGACATCAGCTTTGACGCGTTCAAAGACGTATACATGGCGGCGTGGGATCAAGGGTGCAAAGGCTGCACGACCTACCGCCCCAATGATGTCACAGGATCGGTTCTATCTGTTTCCGAAACCACCGACAGCGCCCCTGGCGAAACCGCCGCACAAGCCACGCCACAGAACGGCGGCGAGGTTGTTTACATGTCCGAACCGCTGGACCGCCCCGAAGAGCTGGAAGGCGCGACTTACAAAATCAAATGGCCAGATAGCGAGCACGCGCTTTACATCACGGTCAATGATGTTGTGATCGGCGGCCATCGTCGTCCGTTTGAGGTTTTTATAAACTCCAAAAACATGGAGCATTTCGCCTGGACCGTCGCCTTGACGCGCATGATCTCGGCTGTGTTCCGGCGGGGCGGGGACGTGTCCTTTGTTGTCGAAGAGCTGAAGGCGGTGTTCGACCCGCGCGGCGGCGCTTGGATGGGGGGAAAATACATCCCCTCAATGCTGGCCGCGATTGGTGGGGTGATCGAACAACACCTGATCGCCACCGGGTTTATCGCAGGCGAGGGGCAGGGGCTGAAATCTGACCCAAGCGCCCAAGTTGTAGGCTTAACCCCGCCTCGTGGCAAAGCATGCAGCAGTTGTGGACAGTTTGATTTGCGGATGGTCGAAGGCTGCATGACATGTGGCAGCTGCGGCCATAGTAAATGTTCCTGATGAAATACTAAGTTCAGTTAGGTTCCAGAGGGCCAAAACCAATAACGCCGCCAAGTCATTGACTTGGCGGCGTTATTGGTTTTGGCCCTATCTCTTTTCGTATGACCTGCCAACACAATCTAAATCAACGTATCAGTAGGGGGCTTAGTCCAGATACTTATGCTACCTCGGGTAGCATAAGTATCTGTTTATAAACAAATAAATTTGATCTATGGTTGGGTATGAAGATTTTACCTTACCGCATCGCTTTACGGCGCTACTTAGATGATGATGGCAACGCCCGAGGGCTGTTACTCGATCGTGGCACGTTTGAACCTTCGGTTGCGGGTTCTGTTTACGAAGTGTCTTTGTCACGGAGGTACTCATCATCCCCTAATACCCTCTACCGCAAATTGATGTTCGCGCAGGCGCTGCTTTCTTGGGGGAAGGAAAATGAGAAGGATCTCGATGCTCAACTGCTGGCAGGCGATCCGTTTTCAAGGCCAGAAATCGAACGCTTCTCACTTTGGCTGGAGGACCGATTGAAGCGGGGCGCGTCCAAGATTCCTCCAGAGAGTCTGGGGACTTTTAATGGATACCTGACTGGAGTCAGAACTATGTCGACTTGGTTCGTGGATCATTATTGTAGGATTGACCTGCCTCCCATTGAGAGGAACCGGCTTATCGAGATCCAGCATCAGGCCTCCAAACGAGCATGGCAGACTGTTAGTAAACGACAGCCACCAATAGACGTAGCCCCCGATCTTAGCGATGACGACATCACAGAAATCGAAACGTTCCTCGTTGGTGTTGCCAGTTGCTCAAATCCCGAGCCTCGGTGGGTCAGAGCCTACCTTCTTTGGAGGCTCGCCATTGAGTTTGGCTTTCGGATTGGAGAAATACTCGCACTGCGGCTTGAGGATTGTCCAACTCGTGCGGACCCAAGTTTTCGGATCGTGAGAACGGATAGCCGTAATGGCCTATTGGATCCACGTGGCATTCATGCTCCGCGTCCCAAAACATTGGGACGATCACTTGCACCGATCATCTCCAATACCGTTTTTCCAAAGCTTTACGTTGACTACCAAGCAGATCACCGCCTCAGAAGAACGCGTGGAGCAAGTGGTCGGATCATCAAGGGGCCAATTGTTTCCCATAGCTACTTGATCACTAATGAAAGCGGTGGCCCACTTTCTATGTTCACGGCCAGAAGCTATGCAACGACTATTTCCAAAGAAACTGGTGTAGCCTTCACTTGGCATCTTGCGCGGCATGCTTTTTTCAATCGTGCCTATGCCGCTGTTGCTCGCCTTGAAGATCCGACTGCCCGAACAACGCGGATGGCAGATTTAGTCTATTGGGGTGGCTGGGCGAACCCCGATAGCCTCGGAATTTATACACGTCGCGAACTGCGTGAAAGAGCCCGCACAGCGATCTCCATATGGGGCCAACAGGTTAATCGTTGGGATGCATTGGGATGAGATATAACGTACAGTCGGGTTACTGGGTTGATGCAAATGGCAACCGCTATGTTAAGAATGAATTTGACCCCGCAGACCCAGTTTATATTAAAGTCTTAACGGATGAGTGGTCGGGCTGGAGGTTAAATCGCGAGTATCGATTTATATGGCCCGCTACAATTCATCCGTCTTTGAAGTCTGCTATCGAAAACAGCTTGAAATTCCGGATGAGGCACATTTCAATTTCGTCGTTGAACAATATCAAACATGCCGTGAACTCCATCGTTTCAGCGCAAACAAAAAATAGTCCTATTACTGCATCTGACTTGTTGAACCTGCAGATCGTCAAGCGGGTCTGGGATTCCACACTACCATCATACCGATCATCGGTGAAAACACTCGTTATCGATGTTGGTGAAGCAATCGATCCGTTGGCTGGCGCTACCGTCGCTATAGTAATGGGGGGTTGGAAAGCAAAACGTAATATTAAATGGCAGAGATCTGTTCTGGAATGGGATCCAGAACAAGGTTCTTTGACTTCTGCGGAACTGGAAATGCTGCGTGGACATCTACTGCCGTCAAAAGCGGAAACAGCCATGGACCATTACGCACGAATTTTTGTTCGACTGACGATTGTTACGCTTCGTCGCCCGTCGCAACTTATCTTAATGAAGCCCGATGCAATACGTCGAATTAGAACCGATATTGGCGTTTCAACAGACATCCTAATACCAATGGTAAAGGGGCAGGCGCATCATGAGGGCCGCTGGTGCCCTATTCCGACTGATCTGGCGGATGACATCGAAACTTACCGCGATCGCGCAGTGGTGCGGACTGCTGTTGCCGCGTGCGAGACTTTACTACCAATGGTCAGCTACGAAAATACAAAACAAGTAAGGGTGTTTGCACCATACGGCGCGATTGCCAAAGGTAACATAAAGCGCTGGGTTAAAAAGCTGAAACTTATCAGTCCACGAACGGGTCGTCCGCTTAATCTAACCTTACGACGGCTTCGTCATAGTGGGGCAACGCATCTCGCAATGCAAGGTTATCCAATTGAAGTAATAGGGGAGATTCTTGAGCACGCCGTCGTTGCGAGTGCTCGATTTTACATAGACGCAATTGGCGTGGAATTTCTTCCAATCTTTGAGAAAGCTAACAGCAATCTCGGTGGACGTTTTTCTATGATGAACGACGCATGGTTCAAGGGTAAGGTTGTGGATCGTGGAGACGCTCCTAACCGACCAATCATCGTGCCTGACATCTCAGCACCGACAATCGTAGGTGCATGTGGAAAAGGTAGTAGCTGTTCTGTGCACCCACTTTTCAGCTGTTATTCCTGCGAACAGTTTTTGGCTTTCCGTGATGCCGACCACCAAAAGGTGCTCGACTTTGTGGAGGGGGAGTACAAAAGGTGGCGCGCCGCAGAAAACAGTAATTCACGCTCAAAGGTGATTAAGGACTTTGACCGCGTCGCTGCGGGAGTACGTGAAGTCATGGCCGAAATAAAGAAACGTTGATCCCATGCAAGCCAACGAGCAATTTATTGAATCTTTGAAGGACATAGCAGTCGCCGACAGCCTGCGCGAATTGAGGACGAACTGCCGTGGTAATCCCCCCATTTTTAATGGGGCGCAGCCGTAGAATTCACGC
>SWCC01004676.1_pt1 | contig 14645 bp, 14 predicted proteins | sample 4692971 | NCBI WGS metagenome assembly SWCC01 (sample SAMN10267277, study PRJNA491770) | bioreactor metagenome | isolation source: DHS bioreactor inoculated with subseafloor sediment | place: Japan: off Shimokita Peninsula | collected 2006-08 | reverse complement strand
GACCACACTTTTATGAAATTGCTTGTGTAGCAAAGAACTTTTTGTCAATTTGGCGAACTCGGGTTAAGAAGATTAAAAAAAGTTGAATGGTTTTATAATAATTTATGGAGGGATCCTGAGTTTGTGGGTATTGCAATGATGCCTAAAATCAATTTTATGGTAGATATTGCCAGAAACAGCGGAGGCAGGGTTATTGAAGTCGGCTGCGGCCCTGGATATTTGACTCTGGAGCTAGCTAGAAACGGACTGGATGTTACGGGGATAGATCTGTCTCCCAAGAGTATAGAGATAGCCCAAAAATTTGCTGAGGAGAATACTTTTAAAGATGGTTTTGGGTCACTGAAATATTCATGCGGAGATTTTCTTTCCATGGAATTGGATAGAAATGCTTATGATTCTATAATTTTTTTCGGAACACTTCATCACATGCCGGATATGGACGTTGTTATGTCTAAGCTGAAAGAAATCTTAAAAACAGGCGGAAATTTTATCATATGCGAACCTGTTCGAGATAATTTTACGAAGAAATCTGCTGAATTAACGGCAATTTTACGAGCCATTTTGCCGACCTGGATACCTTATGATAAAAAGTTAGAAGGCTTGAGCAGTTCGGTCAAGTGGAAAGACTATATTGAAGATATTTTTAAGGAATGCACATATCAGGATGAACATGAGCAATCGCCCTGCGATAATGCTACCTCCTATCTTAAGAAAGTGATGATCGATTCGATCAGTAAACATTTCGACGTAAAAACAGTTGAGTATTCTCATTCCTTTATAGATAACCTTATTGGTGGCTTGCGTGGGCCGGACAAATATATTCTAGCCAAATCTTTAAAGGCGCTGGATGACTATTTAGTGGAGCAAAAAATATTGCTCCCTACATCTATAAGGGTACATGCGGTGAAGCGATAGTGTGCAAGGGAAAAATAGTAATTTTGAGGATGGGGCGTGCTGAGCTTGACAAAGAGTAAAATTAAGCTTATAATATGTTCAGAACGCATTGAACGACATGAATATGAATATTAATATCAAGATCGGAGACAAGCTTCTCGGTCAGGGAAAACCCTGCTTTATTATTGCGGAAGCAGGGGTCAATCACAATGGCAGTTTTAAAATAGCTAAAAAACTGGTAGATGCCGCAAAAGATTCCGGTGCCGATGCGGTAAAATTTCAGACATTCAGAACTGAAGAGCTGGTGACGAAAGATGCTAAGCAGGCAAAATATCAGAAGAATAACGCCAGAGCCGGTTCGCAGTTTGAGATGCTTAAAAAACTTGAACTTTCTGAGAACGAATTTCGGGAAATAGCAAAACATTGTAAAAAAAGAAAAATAATATTTTTATCCACTCCATTTGATTTCGCTAGCGCAAGATTTTTGAACAGCTTGGGCATACCGGCATTTAAAATCGGGTCAGGGGAGTTAACTAACATAGCTTTTTTAAAATATATCGCAGGATTTAAAAAGCCAGTTGTTTTATCTACGGGAATGTCCACCTTAGAAGAAGTGGACGAAGCGGTTAAGAGTATATACTCAACGGGTAACAGAAAACTGATATTACTGCATTGTACATCAAATTATCCGGCAGAGTTTAGAAATGTTAATCTGAAAACGATGATTACGCTGAGCAGAAGATTCAAAGTTCTCACGGGCTATTCCGATCACACAAAAGGTATTGAGGTCGCGTTAGCATCAGCTGCTCTGGGAGCGGTGATTCTCGAGAAACATTTTACTCTTTCAAAAGGGATGAAAGGGCCTGATCATAAAGCATCTTTAAATCCAGCAGAATTAAAGAAAATGATAGAGGGCATAAAAGGGGTGGAGTTATTTTTGGGTAATGGTATTAAAAAACCTGTAGCGGCGGAAATTGCCATAAGCAAAGTCATAAGAAAAAGTGTGGTGGCGTTGACAGATATAGAGAAAGGAACAAAATTAAAAAAGGGAATGTTGGGGATTAAAAGGCCTGGTACGGGCATAGAACCCAAGTATTTCGATCGATTGACGGGGAAAGTCACACTGAAGTTCATAAGGAAGGACAGTGTGTTGAAATGGAGTATGATAAAAAAATGAAAGTTATAGTTATTGCGGCTCATCCTGACGATGAGATTCTTGGGGTTGGCGGAACGATATGCAGGCATGTTAAAAATAAAGACGAGGTATATGTCTGTGTGGTTACCAAGGCGTGTAAACCGATGTGGTCAGACAAATACATGATAAAGAAAGTTGTAGAGCAGAACAAAGTTGACAAGCTTATGGGAATCAAGAAACGTTTTAATCTGAATCTGCCCACTGTAAAGTTGAATACGATGCCCCATGGAGAGCTCAACAGCAAAGTTGCTCTTATCGTGGATAAAGTTAAGCCGGATATTATATATACTCACTATGAAAATGATCTGAATTATGATCACACTCTTGTTTTTAGGGCGACTATGGTTGCGGCAAGGCCTCCTAAAAGAATAAAAATTCTTTGTTATGAAACGCTCTCAGAAACTGAATGGGGGGTGGGCCGCTTTGCCGCGAATGTATGGATCGATATATCGGAACATATGAAGAAGAAAGTAAAGGCATTTCAAATATACAAATCCGAGGTGAAGAAGTATCCTCATCCAAGGAGTAGTGAGGGGATCAGGGTTTTGGCGAAGAAACGCGGAACGGAGGCCTGTATAAAATATGCAGAGGCATTCGTTATGCTGAGAGATATCTTAGATTAAATGAACATTGTATGGTTGTCCGCAAACCGGTTCGGCTACGAATTGCTGAAAGAAGTGCTGAAGCTCGATAATGTTGAGATAAGCACGATCATCACTTTAAGTCCCGGATCCAAGACACTTATGTATGATGGGGTCAGCTGCGAAAAATGGAAAGAATTAGGCATAAGGGTTATTGAAGTAGACAGGATCAATGAGGAAAGTTCTTTAATGAGAGAGCTGTCGCCTGACTTGGTCATAATGTGCGGTTGGAGGCAGGTGCTGGATAAAAATATTCTATATATTCCGAAGCAAGGTTTTGTTGGTTTTCATCCGACACTGTTACCGATAGGTCGCGGGCCGGCCCCGATCATAAATACCCTTCTGAAAGGTTTTAGGGAATCCGGAGTCAGCATGTTTTATGTTTCAGGTGGATTAGATGATGGAGACATTATAGGTCAGGAAGGCTTCTCTATATCTGAAACTGATCATGCGGCTGAGGTGTATGAAAAAGTTATCGTTGCGGGAAAAAAGCTCATAAGGTTGTTGCTGCCCAAGTTGATAGATGGAAGTGCCGCAAGGATACCGCAGGATAATAAAAAGGCCACCTTTTTCACTAAACCGTCAGGAAATAGGATAGACATAGAGAAGGATACCGTGGAGGAAATATACGGAAAAATTAAAGCGTTATCAAAACCTTATAAAGGCGCTTATATAGAAAAGGAAGGAAGAAAGCTAATATTATGGCGAGCAGAACTAGAAAAATAAGAAAAATCGCGGTTTTTACCTGTTCCCGTGCGGAATACGGGATTCTTAAGCCGGTAATGAACGCAGTAAAGCATCATCCTCAATTCGAACTTTTGACAATTGCCGGTGGTATGCATCTTTCCAAAAATTTCGGCAGCACTGTAAAGGAGATATGCAGGGATGGTTTTAAAATTTCCGCCAAGATAAAAGTGCCTCCTCCCGGGAATTCTAATACAGAAATGGCGAGTTACCTCGGCAAGGTTATTGTAAACAGTACTAAAATTCTTGAGGAATTGAATCCGGACAGCATTCTTATACTTGGAGACAGAGTTGATATTCTGGGTGTTGCCCTGGCAGGATCTTACATGAATATACTGCTCGCTCATATACATGGGGGCGACGTTTCTAATGCGGGTCTTGATGAACCCGCAAGACATTCAATTTCAAAATTCGCTCATATTCATTTTGCGGCCACTGAAAAAAGCGCTAAAAGGCTTATTAAAATGGGAGAGGAACCGTCGAGGGTTCATGTTACCGGAGCTCCGGGGCTGGATACTATACTAAATGCAAAGTACTCATCATCAGAGAACTTGGCTGAGAAATACGGCATTGATCTAACCATACCCCTGATTCTCCTTATTCAGCACTCGGTTACCACTCAAGCTGAGGAAGCTGGTCGCCAGATTGAAGAAACTCTGAAAGCCGTGAAAGTATTTAAGTACCAGACTGTCATAATATACCCTAATTCCGATGCGGGCGGCAGTCGAATAATAAGAAGCATAAAAAAGTATGAAAAATATCCGTATATCAGGGCTTTCAAAAGTCTCCCGCATGAAGATTATTTAGGATTGATGAGAACTGCGTCTGTAATGGTGGGAAATTCTAGTGGAGGTATCATTGAGTCGTCGGCGTTTCGACTGCCTGTGGTCAACATAGGTATTCGTCAGACCGGAAGAGAAAGGAGCTCCAACATAATTGACGTTGAGCATAAGAAAGAAAGCATAGTCAAAGGAATAAAAATGGCGTTGCATGACGAAGAATTCAGGAGGAAGCTCCAGAAATGCAGAAACTCCTACGGGGAAGGGAAAGCCAGCGGCAGGATAGTAAAAATATTGAGTAAAATTAAAATTGATAAAAAATTTTTACAAAAAAGGATAACTTATTAAAATTATGAGTGAAAGATTTAAGAATTGGAAATTTCCGGTGATCAAAGACGGCAAGCTGACAAAATACAATTGGCTTGTTCAAAACAAAAAGAATTTTAAATTGGGTAAATATACGGATATAGGCGCATTCACTTACATTAACGCTAAATACGGTGTCACAATTGAAGATGATGTTCAGATAGGTTCTCACTGTTCTATATATTCTGTTTCCACCATTGATAATAAAAAAGGCAAAGTTACAATAAAAAAAGGTGCGTGCATAGGCAGTCATTCCACCGTGATGCCGGGTGTGATAATAGGGGCGAATGCTGTTATTGGCGCGTATAGTTTTGTAAATTGTGATGTGCCGTCGGCCGTTGTCGCCGTCGGAGTGCCGGTTAGAATTATGAAAAAAAGGAAGGGCAATAAATGAAAATACCGTTATCCAATCCTGATATTACTGCCAAAGAAATAAAAGCTGTAACGGAAGTTTTGAAAACACCAAATTTGAGTTTTGGCCCGAAGCTTGACGAATTTGAAAAGAAATTTGCGAAATATATAGGCGCAAAATATGCGGTGGCCGTGAATAGCGGGACTTCTGCTCTGCATCTGTGTATAAAATCATTGGATATAAAAGAAGGTGACGAAGTTATTACGACTCCGTTTAGTTTCATAGCGTCGGCAAACTGCATGTTATTTGAACGGGCAAGGCCTGTTTTTGTTGATATAAGGGAAGATAATTTTAATATTGATGAATCGAAAATAGAACAGGCGATAACGAAGAGAACGAAGGCTATTCTGCCGGTGCATATATTCGGCTATCCCTGCGAAATGGATAAAATTATGAAAATCGCAAAAAAATACAAATTAGCTGTTATTGAAGATGCTTGTGAGGCAATCGGCGCAAAATACAAAGGGAAAAATATTGGCAGTTTTGCTGATTGCGGCGTCTTCGCATTTTATCCTAATAAGCAGATGACCACGGGCGAGGGCGGAATGATTGTCACAAACAGCAGTAAAATAGCAGAGATGTGTTATAGCTTGAGGAATCAGGGAAGAGATCAGGGAATGGAATGGCTGGCTCACACGCGTCTTGGCTATAATTACAGGCTTAGTGATATAAACTGCGCATTGGGAATAGTGCAATTGTCAAGAATTAAAGAAATATTAAAAAAAAGAACAAGGGTAGCGGAAATGTATAGTGGGAAGTTGAGGAATATTGAAGATATAATACTTCCCGCGCATAACATCTGCGAAATAGAGAGAAGCTATTTTGTGTATGTTATTCAATTAAAAGAATATTTTTCTCAAAGACAGCGGGATAGCATTATCACTAAATTGAAAAACAGCGGAATTGCCTGTAACAAATATTTTCCCGCAATTCATTTTCAGCCGTTTTATAAGGCAATGTTTGGCTATAAAAAAGGAGACTTCCCCGTGACGGAAAAAATTTCGGGTTTGACTATAGCATTACCGTTTTTTAATAATTTAGCAGTTAAGCAGATAAGTTTTATTGAAAAAAAATTAAAACAAATAATAAGAGAGGTCAAAAAATGAATGAAATAAAAAAATATTTTGAAGGTAAAAATATTTTCGTGTCTGGAGGCACGGGCTCTATCGGTTCAGGTATTGTGAAACAGTTACTGGAGTATAATGTAAAAACAATACGTGTATTCAGCAATGACGAAAACAGCCATTTTAAGCTGCAGCAGAGTTTTCGAAACCACCCTAAACTTAGATATTTAATAGGTGACGTCAGGGATAGAATAAGGCTAAAAAAAGCCGTTGAAGGTGTGGATATAATTTTTCATGCCGCAGCGTTGAAGCATGTCCCGTTTTGCGAATATAATCCATTTGAGGCGGTAAAAACCAATGTTATAGGAACACAAAATATGATAGATGCCGCGCTGGAAGCAAATGTTGACAAAATGGTCACTATCAGTACGGACAAGGCGGCGAGCCCCACCAATGTGATGGGATCCACCAAATTGTTAGCGGAGCGGCTTACCAGTTCGGCGGATTATTATAAAGGTTATAAGAAAACCACTTTTTGCAGCGTCAGGTTTGGTAATGTTCTGGCCTCCCGCGGGTCGGTTATACCGATATTTGTTAATCAGATAAAAGCGGGAGGCCCTGTCACCGTGACAGATATGAATATGACGCGGTTTATCATGAGCATCTCGCGCGCCGTTGAATTGGTATTGAAAGCGACAGTTCACTCTTTTGGCGGTGAAATATTTATTTTCAAAATGCCGGCGTTAAAGATAAGCGACCTGGCTTCAGTGATGATTGATAAATATGCAATAGGGTACAAACATAATAAGGGAAATATTAAATTGAAAAAAATAGGTTCTCGTGAAGGTGAAAAACTCCATGAAGAACTTATGACTCAGAAAGAATCAGAAAACGCCTATGAGACCGATGAAATGTTTGTTCTTATGCCGTTGCAGTTAGTCAATAAGGAATATAAAACGTATAAAAAAAGCAAGATGAAATATAAAAATTATCAAAAGGCAAAAGTTCAGAAATATTCCTCGGATCAGCTCAAGCTGCTAACAAAAAAAGAAATAGAAAAGTTATTGGATAATGGAATTTAGCATGAACAGAACCAAGTCGTATATCTTTGCTGAAATTGCATATAATTATGAATCAATCAGGCTACAGTATTAATAAAATAGGAGGGAAGATAAACTACAGAGAATTGCAGGGGAAATTTCAAATTTCAGAAACTGATGAGCAAGTACAAAGTAGTGATAAATAGGATTGGGTCAAATATGACCTAACTTAATAATATGAAAGTACTGATAATAAATCCTCCGATCAGATTGAGTGACAAGCCGCGGAATATTCCTCATGGTCTTGCGATATTGGCGAATATAATAAGAAAGGAACTAAATATCACTCCCTCCTTTGTAGATATTAACGCAAGGAGATATAGCTGGCCGCAAGTGGAAAGTATATTGGAAGAAACAGAATATGATGTTGTTCTCATAGGTGGTTTGGCGCCGGTATACAGCAGTATTATTAAATTGATCGGCTTTATTAAAAAAATAAAACCTAAAGTAAAGATCATTGTCGGGGGCAGTGTGGCAATGTCTGCCTCCCGTGTTTTGATGGAGAATTCTAAAACGGATATTATATGCATGGGTGAGGGTGAGTTCGTTGTGGTTGAACTTTTGCGCAAGCTGCAGGAGGATATAAATTCCTCTCTCGAAGATATAGATGGCATTTGCTACAGGAGCAAAGAGAATAAGATAATCATGACAAAACAACGGGCTCTAATAAAAGATCTCGATTCTGAAAGCGCTCTGCCTGCCTACGATTTGCTCGACATGGAAATATACTTATCAAATCCTGTCGTGGGTTTGGGGAGAGATATCGATTTTATTAGCAGTAGGGGCTGCCCTTATCAATGCACTTTCTGTTATCAACCCTGGGGAAACCAGATAAGGTTTCATTCGGTTGATTTTGTAATAGAGGCCATAAGTATGCTTGTGAAAAAATATCGAATTGATTTTATATCTTTTCAGGACGATGAGTTTATGGCTAACAAAAAAAGGGTATATGAGTTTTGTGAGAAAAAACAACGGTATTTTCCGGATCTATTGTGGTCCTGTACGGGGCGGGCAAATATAGTGAAAGATGAAATAATAAAAGTTATGAAAGATTCAGGATGTGTTTTGATATCATATGGCTTTGAATCCGGCTCCCAGAAAATGCTGGATAAAATGAGGAAGATGCAAACGATCCGGCAAATGGAAAAGGTTGTTGAATTAAGCAGAAAAAATGATATGCCGGTCCCGGTGTCTTTTATAATAGGTATGCCGGGTGAAACAGAAGAAACTTGTGAAGAGACTTTACAATTTTGTTTAAGAAATAATATACCATTATATGCGTTCATGTTCGCAATGCCCTATCCTGGTACGGTAATATTTGATTATGCATTGAAAACAGGAAGGATCGAAATAGATCGTTTGCATGAATATATTTTACGTCTCGGTGATGCCAGGGATTTTACAGTAAATCTAACAGATGATTTTACAAATGATGAATTGATACATAAGAGAGAAAGCATGATGCTTGCGGCGGAAAAAAATTATTTGAAGTACATAAGTTCTGAGCAGATCGTTGAAAAGACGAGAAAACTGTTCGGGAAATTAGTGGATAAAAGTAAGATGAGTGCCGAAGAGTTGCGCCATCGTGCAATACATGGGGGCATGAGCATATTTTAAGAATATGAAAATACTATCAATTATCACAGCAAGAAAAGGAAGCAAGGGGCTTAAAAACAAATGTATAAGAAAGGTTCTGGGTAAACCGGTATTTAGTTATTCAATAGACTATTCTCAAAACTTGAATAAGCAATTGGCCGGAATTGTTCACACTGTTGTATCTTCTGATTCCGGAACAATTAAAAAATATTGTCAAAAGCACCGAGTCGAGTTTGTAAAGAGAAGTAAAGAGTTAGCTGCTGATAAAGCAAGGATCGAAGATGTTTTATATGATGCATATCAAAATACTGATGGTGATTTTGATTATATTTCTCTTTTATACGGCAATGTCGCTACGCGTTATCCGGAGGAATTCATCAAGGCTTATTGTTTCTTAGAAAGAAACAAGGATTATGACTGTGTTCTAAGCATGCAGAATGTAGAAAAGTATAATCCTGCCTGGATGTATAAGTTGGATAAGGATATACTTGCCGTCAAAAAAGAATTAGGTTTCAGGAGGCAGGATATTGAGCAGAAGATGATACATGACGGTCACACAATTCTTATAAGGGTTAGATATTTGCTTGAGTATTATAAAAAACAGAAAAGGCAAAAAATATTGTATGAGGCTTTTGGTAAAAAAATCAAACCCATGATAAACGATAAAGTTATAATAGATGTGGATACAAAAAAAGACTTGGAATTGTTATCGGCTGTAATTGAATATAAGAAAAACCGTCATGAATTCAGACTATAAAGACGTAACACGTATAAAAATTGTCGAGGGCACAGGTGCATTTCTACATTAAAGGGAATATCCAATGAAAAATTTATGGCTGCTAGTGCGGGATGTTTTGGGTTACGTGAAGAGATATTTGATAACTGTCGCAGAAGCTTATTTTAAACGGTATCCGTTTAAAAAATTTGGAATAGGTGATTATAAGAAAAAAAGTGACACAATTTTTATTTTCGGCACGGGAAAGTCAATTAACGATATGTCGCCTGCGGATTTTGAGAAAATAAAAAAATATGATTCATATTCTGTCAATTTTTTTAACATGCATCCGTTTACAACAGATATTTATACGTTTGAGTGCATGCTGGCTCTCCCTTCATCAAATCAAGTTCGTATGCAAGAAGGTGCGCAATATCGTATGCTTAGTTCTTTACAGTATTTTGAACTATGGAAGAAAGCAATGACCGATAAATTATTAAATGGTGAAACGAAGATTATTTCAACGAGTGATACGACCATAAAACAACTTGATACATATGAAAATCATGAGATGAAGGATTTTGTTTATAAAGATCTGAAAGATTCGCTGCATGTTTATAATTTGATGGCAGTAAGCTGCCGTACGGCGCGGTCACTCAAATTCTTGGATTTATTGCATAAAATCATACCTGACCGCTTTTTTATGCAAATAAGAGGTTCAATAAGCACTGCCCTCAATTTTGCGGTAAGAAAAAAGTTTTCAAATGTGGTTTTGTGCGGGATAGACCTTACTGACGCGGGGAATTTTTATGGCGACTGGGCCCCTCCATCCGGAAAAAATGGGAAGCATTGGAATTCTATAAGAAGGGAAGGCATAATAGCGTTTGATGAATACATTAAATTTATTGCAAAAACGCATAAAAATATTAATTTTTACACGTGGTCGGAAAAGTCAAAATTATCCGCATTTATGGAAGTTTTTTCCTGGGATAAAATAAGCGGGCAGGCGGGGCAACTATGAGAATATTTGTTACATTCGTAAGGGATGCTGAAAAATAATATGTCTGCTAAAGCTCTTGTTTACGGATTTGCGCTCTTTATTATTTCTTTTTTAACTTATTTTACTTTTACACGCTTATCACCGATTCCTGAACCCGCTTGCGATGCCTTAGATTATATAACGTGCGCGAAAAGTATAGAAGCCGGTACAGGTTTCAGTTATGACGGGAAAACCCCGGCGGTTTACCGGCCGCCTTTATTTTCCTTTGCGCTGGGGTCATGGTTTAAAATAACTAAAGATATGACAATTTCGTCTATGTTAATTTTTCAAATGCTTATTCAAAGTCTTGGTGTGTGGGCGGCTTTTCTACTTTTATCCAGGATTTTTTCTTTAAAAGTTTCTTTTTTGGGAGGTTTGTTTATTGCGCTTAATCCCTTTTTATTCACCGAAATCGTATATATTTTACAGGAGCCGGCATTATTATTTCTCACCACTTTTTCTGCATGGCTGACAATTAACTATCTTAAAGATCAGACTTACGCAAAAGCGGCGCTTGTCGGTTTTTTCTGGGGGATCACCACACTATGCAAGATTGTTGCGTGGTTTGTGCCGTTTATAATCTGGGGAATGTGGCTGCTGCCAAAATTATTCAGGAAGCTGACTTGGGATTTATCCTGGAAAAAGATTGTTGTGTTATCAGGAATGTTTATTCTTACAATTGGTTCATGGACAGTAAGAAACTATCTGCATTTCAATAGATTTATTTTAGTTAATGAACAGGGCTCCGATTTACTCGGATGGTTTTTTTACGATCGGGGGATATTAGGAAAAACAGAAGGTTCTGATTATGTGCAAAATTTAAAACAGCAAGACCTGCCGAAAGAAGAATTTAGAAAAAGAATGCTGAAGTATATCATAAGTCATCCCGGGTTAACTCTATTGCAGATAACGCATAATGTTTTTTCTTTCACCAATGTTTCAAGAGAATGGTTCGGCCATGTCGCCGGCTTATCTACGAGATGGTATGTCTGGATTGTTCCCGCTATATTTTTTCAATTTCCGCTGTACATAGGATTGTTTGCCGGGCTGTTATATGAGCGGAAAATTGAAATTATTTTTTTATCGTTATTTTTCTTAGTTTATTGGGCGCAATATTCAGCTTTGATCGCCATGCCCAGATATGCAGTGCCTGTATATCCGATATTGTTTGCATTAGGGTTGAATGGTTTACGATATTTAACAGTGAAAAATAGACCGAAAGGATAATGCAAAGGAATCCGAATATAGATGATCAAATTTGACTTTGGAAAAAACTGGAAAAAGTTTGTCAGAGCGATAGACGATGCAAGAATTGATAAAGCCCGGGAATCAATGGCAGCATTGCTGGGAACAGATGCGTTTATAGATAAAGATTTTTTAGACGCAGGAGCTGGAAGTGGTCTTTTCAGTCTCGCCGCCTGTCTCCTTGGAGCAAGGGTTTACAGTTTTGACTATGACGCCGAGGCTGTTGAGTGTGTGAAGTATCTGAAGAATAAATACGTTCCGATTGCGGGAGAGTGGAGTATAGAAAGAGGGGATATTTTGGACGCGGCCTATATATCTGCGTTAAGAACTTTTGATATTGTTTACAGCTGGGGTGTCTTGCATCATACCGGAGATATGTGGAAAGCGTGTGACAATGTCTGTAAATTGGTTAAGCCCGGCGGTACGCTTTATATTGCATTGTATAATGACCAGGGTTATGTCAGCGTGTTATGGAGAAAAATAAAATTTTTTTATAACTGGCTGCCGGGTTCATTCAAATGGCTTGTTCTTCTTCCTGTTTTTGTAAGATTATGGTTAGTCGTCTGTATTAAAGATTTCATGAAAGGCAGACCCTTTCACACATGGAATAATTACAAAAAAGCGCCCCGCGGCATGGATCCATGGCGGGATGTTGTGGACTGGGTGGGTGGCTATCCTTTTGAAGTCGCAGCGCCGGAGAAGGTAATAAAATTCTTCAGGGAGAGAGGTTTTTGTGAAAAAAAAGTTATCACTTGCGGAAAAGGTTATGGCTGCAACGAATTTGTTTTTAAAAAAGAGGGCGAATCATGTGCGGAATAGTAGGAATAGTTAATTTTAAAGGCGAACCAATCAAAGCGGAAGTTTTGAAGAAAATGAATTCATTGCTGATTCACCGCGGCCCGGATGACGAAGGCTATTTTGTTAGTTCAAAGTTCAAAGTTCAAAGTTCAAAGCCGGAGGTGGGCTTGGGGATGAGACGTCTCAGCATAATTGATCTTGAAACGGGCCATCAGCCTATGTTTAATGAAGACAAATCCCTTGCGCTCGTGTGTAACGGCGAAATATATAATTTTCAGAGTTTGCGGGAAGAATTGAAACGGTCAGGCCATGTTTTTAGAACGAAAAGTGACACAGAAGTTCTTGTGCACCTGTATGAAGAGCATGGAACGGATTGTCTTAATAAGCTCAACGGTATGTTCGCTTTCGCGATATGGGACACAAGGAAAAGAACTCTTTTTCTCGCCCGCGACAGAATGGGGCAGAAGCCTCTTTATTACGCGAGAATAAAAAACTCGTTTTATTTCGCTTCCGAAATCAAATCTTTTCTGGCGGTTCCCGGATTTGAGAGAAAAGTTAATTTGGAAGCGATTCATTATTATCTGACTTATCAGTATATTCCCTCGCCGATGACTATTTTTGAGAATGTTTTCCGTCTGGAGCCGGCTTCTTTTATGATTGTTGATTCGCTTGGAGCGCTTCAAAGCAGAAAATACTGGTCGCCGGACTTGCGCGGGAAAACGAAAATGTCATACGGCGCCGCCAAGGAAAAATTAAGGGATATCTTAGAGGACGCGGTAAAATTAAGAATGATTTCCGATGTGCCGCTGGGGGCATTTCTCTCAGGCGGGATAGATTCTTCCATTGTCACGGGTCTGATGAGCGGGTTATCAACTTCTGCCGTCAAAACTTTTTCAATAGGTTTTAAGGAACAGGATTTCTCGGAACTTAAATACGCCTCTCTTGTCGCGAAGCGCTTCGGGACAGAGCATCATGAATTTGTCGTTGATCCGACCCGTACTGATATACTGAAAAAAATAGTGTGGCATTACGACCAGCCCTATGCGGATTCTTCCGCGCTCCCGACCTTTTATGTTTCCGAACTGACGCGGCGTCATGTGACGGTTGCCTTAAACGGTGACGGGGGGGACGAGAATTTCGGCGGTTATCTCAGGCACATGGCTCTTATAAAATCGGAGTTTGCCGCTTTTCCGCTCAAAGCGGTGCCGGAAAAACTTTTCCGCGGAATTTTGAATATGATTCCGGAAGGGCAGTCCCGGGTGAATGTTTTCAAGAGAGGCAAGAGATTTCTCGAGGCATTAAAGGAAACACCCGCGCGGCGTAATCTCATATGGCACCGTTTTTTTGACAATGAGACGAAATTCAGGATGTATTCGGATGAAATGAGGCACGCTGTCAGCGGCATTGACGCGGGCCTTTATCTTGAAAGCATTTTTGAAAACGCACCCGCATGTGCTTCTCTTGACAGGGCTCTATTTGCGGATATGACCGCTTATCTTCCGGAGTGCCTGATGGTTAAGGCCGATATCGCTACGATGGCGAATTCTCTTGAAGGGCGGTCTCCCTTCCTTGATTACCGCCTTGTGGAATTTGCCGCGAGTCTGCCCTCGGACTGGAAAATAAAGGGCTTGAAGCAGAAGCGCATTCTGAAAGACGCGTTTGCTGATTTTTTGCCGGAAGAGATTTTAAACAGGGGCAAGCAGGGTTTTGGCATACCCATTGACAAATGGTTCAGAAACGAGTGGAAAGATTTTTTCAGGGAAACTGTTCTTTCACCGAAAGCGTCGGGTAGGGGTTATTTCAACATGCGTGAAATAGAAGAGCTTTTCGCTGAGCATCTTTCAGGGCGCAGGCAGCACGGTTACAGGCTTTGGGCGCTGCTTATGCTCGAGCTTTGGCACAGGGTTTTTATTGACGATGAAGACGGGTTAGTGTAAAATAGGAACTAATATTGAAAAAGAGTTTTTCGGACAAATATGAGAAAAAATAAAGTTTGCAATACGCCGAATATAAGACTGGATACCTATGCGGTCTTTGCATTGATGGCTTTGTGGGGT
>SWCC01017791.1_pt1 | contig 14663 bp, 10 predicted proteins | sample 4692971 | NCBI WGS metagenome assembly SWCC01 (sample SAMN10267277, study PRJNA491770) | bioreactor metagenome | isolation source: DHS bioreactor inoculated with subseafloor sediment | place: Japan: off Shimokita Peninsula | collected 2006-08 | reverse complement strand
TTTTTGAAGTGAACGAAACGACATTCAATTCTGATAAGCTCATCGGTTTTATGGATAAGTTTATCGGGCAGATAGTTAAAAGGACTGTTGTAATACTTGATAATTCACCGATTCATAAATCTAAAAAGTTCATGGCAAAAATTGAAGAGTGGAGAAGAAATGATCTGTTGATTTATTTCCTCCCTCCATATTCACCGGAATTGAACCTGATAGAAATCCTGTGGCGGAGAATCAAATATCAATGGTTGCCTTTTGAAGCTTATCTCAGTTTTCAGAATCTCAAAGAACGCTTGTCGTACGTTTTGAATAATTTTGGTCCCAAATACGACATTAAATTTTAATCGTTACTTAAGCACAACCAAAACCTTCTTTATTTTCAAATTATTTTATTGATTTCTTATATCCAACTCCCGTTAATTAATAAACCCATAGTACGTCTAGCCAAATACATTACAATGTCACTTAAGTAAAAAGATGATTTATTTGCCAACATAAATTTCGAATTCTGAAATTGCTGGTTTGTCACTTGATTTTTCAATAAATAAACGGCATTTAGTTGTACTTACTGGATCAAAGGTATGCTCTTTCAATGCTCCGCAGTTGCTACCTTCAGCAAGTTGATGCCATTCTTTTCGATCCCAATACTGAAGCAAATAGTGGTGTATGTTATTACCTTGTTCTTTTATCACTACCTTAGAGAAAGTTTGCGGTTTTACCCATTCAATTTCCAACCACTCATTCTCCGAACCATTGGATTTCCAGCTGGTCTCCAGATTCTCATCGTTCGCCTTAAAAGATTCAAAAACAGGATCTTTTTCTGTAACAATGTGTATTGAGGAGGCATTCATTCGTCCAATCATCGATAAGTTCTCTCCTGCATAAAGCGGATCGGGAAATTCTGTAGCAGGAAGTTTGTCAACACTGAAATTATACACTCCTGACTGTACACTATATATTATGTAATTGCCGAGAGCCGTACTCTTTTCTGTTCCAATGAAAGAAATTCCTTTTGCATCTTCAGCAGCAATGCCACCTTCTAATACGTTTTCTTTGGAAGGTGCTGGAATATGCACTTTCGCTGTAGTGTTTTCAGGTATTTCTATGTGAAAATTTGCAGCTTCACCCATTCTTTTCCAGTTTACCACAATGTTCCCATACATGGACTCAAACCCAGTGTTGGCAAAGTTGATATCACCAACGGGAGCAGGCTTTATAATAAAGTGCTGCATCCCCAAATGGTCGGGGTCGGGCCTAATTCCACCAAAACCTTTGATGAAATATCCGCCAATGCCGGTGTAGCAGGTGTGTATCTGGCTGTTTCCAACGGCCGACCAACGCTCAGGCCAGGTTGTATGTCCTTGCCTTAAAAAGTAACCATAACTTGGGTGGCGGGTATCCTGTAGAAGCTCATAAATCAAGTCCATACGCTCCCCATCTTCGATAAAATACCGGGTGTAAAGTCCCTGGCCAGAGCTTCCGGTGTCGTAGTACGGAAAAGTATAGAGTACATTATCTTCCAATTGAGCCGTTACTTTCTCCACCTCTTCGGGGGGGAGTAACATCTGCCAGCAATGCAAAAGCCTGATTCACCTGACGACCATCGAGGTATTTCCCCGTAGCAGGATCGTAGGATAGTTCGTGGGTGGCTTTTTGTTGCACTTTGAGTCGTTCAGCGTACTTTTTCACATCATCAGTTCTTCCTAGAGCCTTGGCTATATTCTTGGAGCAATCGAGCATATACGCATATGCACAATTGCTAAAAGGAGATGCCTCAGGTGAGTTGCTGCTGTCCCAGAAATTACCGCGTGGGGTGCACCAGTCGCCCAAGCCAGGCATTTCACGCTTGCCCCGTTCACCAATTTTCAAAGCACCACCGCTTTCAAAGTCAGAAGCATTGTACATCCAAGTCATCCATTGTTCCATCGATTCATAATTGTCTTCCAAAAAGACTTTATCACCTAGCATTTTATAGGTTTCCCAAATGGTAATGGGGCTATTGGCTTTCCACATTAAAAATGGGCGATCTTCTTCGTTGAGTACAGCGCGTGTTCTCCCGTCGGGAAACTGAGCATCACGCATATACTGAGCATATTGATCCATATAGGCGCCCGTCTCATAGTTAGGGAAAGCATCGCCATACATCGCCGCTACGGTCACCTCGCCCCAGCCACGGCGTTCGCGGTGCGGACAATCAACCAAGATGCCATCCATAGTATTAGCCAGGTAGGTATCCAGGTTCACCTGATAAATTTGGTTCAGCAAAGTATCAGAACTTTCGAACTGACTGATTTGCTTGCGGTCGTTGGTAATCACATAGCCTTTAATATCTTTCAATTCCGGTTTATAATTCAGTCCGTAAACCGTTATCCAACGGCCAGCACCCACATTAAAGCGATTGCTGAATGTGCCTCTACCACTTTTGTCAAAAATGTATTTACTTTTCTGTTTCCAGTTCATCACCACTTCAGTCTGATCGCTTATTTCAAATAAAACCGAATCCCCTTCAGCTCCGTTGTATAAATTCATTTCGAAGAATCCTGTATAGTTTTCCCCCATATCAATCCGATAAGTGCCATCATAGTTATCTTTTACCGCTATAGGTTTTATTTCTTTAAATCTCACCTGAGGCTCTACCATCTGAGCACTCAATACAGCTTTAACGTCAGTGTATTCCACTCTTAAAGTCCGGTTCTTACTTCCATTTAGGGCAAAGCTTATGTTATGGCCTTCGGGAAGCCTGGCGTTCAAAACAGCAGGATCGTAAACCGATGCGTTCATCCAATTGCTGTCGTCAAATCCGGCAGTGTTCCAATCGTCTTCACGCAATCTGTCATCAATGGTTTCCCCTCCAAAACGAAGAATGTCCCAATCGCCGTAGTATTCACTGTGGCTCTTTTTACATTTCCAGCCTTCATCTGTGCCAAAGCTTAAGTGCTCATCTCCGGTTGTAATTTCCACTTGCGCTTTAAAAACAAAGGGAATGTTGCGGTACTCACTGATACGACGCCAACGCGCCCATCCTGCAGCGTGCCAAACCGCGATAACATTGTCGCCATTTTGCAAATAAGCGGCAACATCATACGTGAGGTAAGGGATCCTTTTCTTCATATAAGAAGAAACCGGATTAAGCACATTTTCTGTTACTTTTTTACCGTTGACATAGACTTCGTGATAGCCAAAAGAACCTACATATAAAAAGGCAGAAGCGGCTGTTTCATTGATTGTAAAATTTTTACGGTACCAATTGTGGTCGGTCTTTTCCTGATCTTCCTTGTAAATCCATTCACCTTTCCAGTCCTCCGGATTCAGCAGTCCCATTGTAAACCGAGCAGGTTCACTCCAATTGGAAACCTCGCCATTCATATCCCAAATGCGCACCTTCCAATAAGCTTGTTGACCTGAAGTTAAGGCTGCACCTTCATAAGTAACATTAACCGACTGATTGGATTCACTTTTGCCAGAATCCCACAGGTCTCCAATGTTCTTATTAAGGTCATTAAGACTACTGGCCACCAACACCTGATAAGCGGTTTGTCTTTGTCCACGGATGTTGTTGGCATCAACGATTTTCCAGCTGAGACGAGGATGTATATTATCGATGCCCAAAGGATTCTCACGGTATTCGCTGCGCAAATCTTTTACTTCTGCCGATGAATGACAGCTTGCCATACTCAAAAATATGAGTAGAACACTAAAGTTTATTAATAATCGATTATTCATACACTCTGTATTTATATTTAACCCTCTTAAACACCCCTGTTATTAAAAATATTTCAATTAATTACAACCTGAAAACACCTGACCTTTATGCCTTTAACACGTTCAAAAGTAGGCCCTTCGCGGTATACACCAAAGTAAATCCTAACAACCTCGTCAATTTCAATCTACAAGGTTGATTTCTAACTCAGCAATTGCCGAATATTTGTTAGCTTCAATAATAAGCAGTCTACATTTCGTACCGGATACAGCATCGAAGGTGTGTTTTTTCATAGAGCCAATGGCACCGTCTACGGCCAGGTCTTTCCAATTATTACCATCATAATATTGAATTTTATGGCTAGTAATACTGTTCCCATGCTCACGAATTACAACCTGATTAAAAGTTTGCGGTTTAACCCATTCAATTTCCAACCATTCACTATCAGAACCATTGGTTTTCCATACAGTTTCCATATTTTCGTCGTTTGCTCTGAACGCCTCAAAAACGGGTAGTTTCTCTGAATCAATAACCATCGACGAAGCATTCATACGTCCTATCAAAGCCATATTTTCTCCTGGATTGAGCGGGGCAGGATAAGTTGTTTCAGGTATTCCATTTACGGTGAAATGATATACCCCTGAACCGATCTCATAAATGATATAATTTCCTACCGCGTCGTTTTTTTCAGCACCAATATAGGATATACCATTCGCCATTCCCGCCAGGTTCTGGCCTTCTTGAACATCATCTTTGCTATCGGCAGGAATAAAAACTTTAGCCGTAGTATTCACTGGTATTTCAATATGAAATGTTGCTCCCTCTTCATACTTCTCCCAGTTTGAAATAATACTTCCGTACATTGATTCGTAGCTGGTATTGGCAAATTTTAAATCGCCAACCGGAGCCGGTTTTATCATGAAATTTTGCATACCCGGGCTATCAGCATTCGGGCGAATTCCACCAAAACCTTTAATAAAGTAGCTACCAATGCCGGTATAGCAAGTATGAATTTGGCTATTGCCAATGGCCGACCAACGCTCGGGCCATACGGTTTTTCCCTTTTCAATAAAGTAGCCATAACTCGGGTGACCCTTATCTTGTAACAGTTGATAAATCAAATCCATACGCTCGGAATACTCAGTAAAGAAACGTGTATAGAGTGCCTGTCCGGAGCTCCCTGTATCGTAATATGGGAATTTATAAAGTACCTGATCTACCAAATTGTCATATACTTTTTGTTTCTCAGCATCGGGGGTAACGCCGGCAAGCAACGCAAAGGCCTGGTTTACCTGATGCCCTTCGCCATATTTTCCATTAACGGGATTATACGACTGTTGGTGTGTCGCTTTTTGTTGAATTTTTAAACGCTGGGCATACAAAGTAGCGAGCTCGGTTTTATTGAGGGCTGTTGCTATGTTTTGTGCACAACTCAACATATAAGCATATACGCAATTGTTAAAGTGAGCCGATTCGGGAGAGTTGCTGGCACTCCAGAAATTACCACGCGGCGTACACCAGTCGCCCAAGCCCGGAAACTCCAACGAGCCACGTTTACCAATTTTTAATGCCCCGGCAGAATTAGTATCAGAATGTCGATAAAGCCATTCCATCCATTTTCTCATTGTCTCAAAATGATTCTCAAGCAGTCGCTTATCTCCAAACATACGGTAGGTTTCCCAAATGGTAATGGGACTGTTGGCCATCCACATCAAAAAGTTGAAATCGTCACCATTAATTACAGCACGCATCTTTCCATCTTCTGCCTGAGTATCCTGCATAAACTGAGCATATTGCTCCATATAAGCTCCGCTTTCGAAATTAGGTAGCGCATCGCCATACATGGCGGCCACGGTTACTTCACCCCAGCCACGACGCTCACGGTGCGGACAATCCACCAAAATTCCATCAATAGTATTTGCAATGTATGTATTTAGGTTGATTTGATATATTTTATTTAAGAGTTCACTAGAGCTCTCAAAACTGCTAATCTGTTTGCGGTCGTTGGTAATTACATAACCTTTGACATCTTCCAATTCAGGTTCATAGTTCAAGCCATATACTGTAATCCAGCGACCACCTGCAAGGTTAAACCGATTAGTAAAATGGCCCCTGCCTGATTTGTCGAAGACATACATACTTTTTTGAGCCCAGCTACTGGCAACCTCTTTTCTATCGGCAATTTCGAACACCACTGTATCGCCTTCCGAGCCATTGGACAAATTCATCTCAAAATAACCAGTATAGTTTTCACCCATATCAATGATATAGGATCCATCAACATTTTCATTCACGTCAATGGCTTTTATCTCTTTAAATTTCACCTGAGGCTCCACCATTTGTGCACTTAGGGTAGCCGTAATTTTAGTTGTAGGTTTATTGTTGTCGGTATCGGGAATCACCTTTTCGCCCATCTCCCCCAAATCGATGTCGGGAATTATAGACTCAACAGCCTTTGACTGATTAAAGACGACAGCATTTGCCCAATTGCTGTCATTGTATTCAGCTGTATTCCAATCGTCTTCTCGTAAGCGCTCATCAATAATTTCGCCTCCAAAATCCTTAATATCCCATCTGCCGCAATAGGAACTGTAGCTTTTTTTACACTTCCATGTTTCGTCGGTGGGCAAAATCAATTTTTCACCCTTTACATCAATGTTGGCCTGTGCCTTAAACACAAAAGGAGGATCGTAATAATCTATCATTCTGCCCCAGCGTGCCCAACCGGCGGCGTGCCAAATGCCGATTACATTATCGCCTTTAATCAAATAGGGTTTAATGTCATAAGTAAGGTACGGCAAACGTTTTTTCATATAAGAATACACCGGATTCATGACTCCTTCCGTCACTTTTTGTCCGTTGACATACACTTCATGGTATCCGAACGAAGCCACATAGAGGTAGGCACTTTTAGCACTTTCGTACAAAGAAAAATTCTTGCGGTACCAGTTATGATCTTTTTTTGTTTGATCCGATTTGTGTATCCAATCTCCTTTCCAATCATCAGAATTAAGCAGTCCGATGGTAAACTTGGCCGATTCACTCCAGCCAGAGGCTTTCCCATTCATATCCCAAACACGCACCTTCCAGTAGCATTCCTGGTTAGATGCCAACTGAACACCCTCATATACCAAATTAACTGACTGGTTGGAGAGTTGCTTGCCTGAATCCCACAAATCACCATTGTTTTTTGATAGAGCCTCATGCGAAGAAGCCACCAACACCTGATAAGCCGTTTGTTTTTGCCTACGGGTATTGGTGGCATCAACTATTTTCCAGCTGAGACGGGGATTAAGGTTGTCTATTCCCATAGGATCCTCACGGTATTCGCAGCGCAAATCTTTTATTTCTGCGGATGAGTTACAGCTACTTAGTGCAAAGGCAAATAGAATGACTGCTACCCAATAAGCTATTTTGGAATGGAATAATCGGCTCATATTATTCCTTATAGGTTAAAGGCTTTGGCGATTGCACTTTAGCATCTCCTCTGTAAGGTATCGCATTTTTTGGGTCAAGCTCATACCCATATTGCTCAATATATGATTCCGGAGCTCTAAAATCGTCTCCTATCTTTTTTAAATGATCTTGCAGCCTGGATTCCATTTCTTCAGCGATAGTCACATAATCAACATTGTCGATTAGGTTATTTAACTCTAAAGGATCTTTAACGTGATTAAACAACGTCCGTGAGTCATCTATATACCTTGTGTAAGAGTATAGTTTGGTTCGAATGGCCCGATAAGCAAGCCCTGTTCCGTTAAATGGGGCAACTGACATAAACAATGCAGAACGATCTCTAATCTCTCTGTTTTCTTTAACCAGTTTCGAAACATCTTCACCTTCCACCGTTTTGGGCATTTTTATTCCAGCCAGACCTATTAAAGTTGCTGTAATATCAGGGGTGTTAATTGGGGTTTCGACCACTATTCCTTGCTTTCCATGAACTTTAGGGTAGCGCATCAAAAAAGGTACGTGCGCCGATTCATTCCATGCAACTTGTTTATCGGCTCTGGGCAAACCATGAGAATAAATCATACCCCCGTGATCGGAAGTGAATACAAAAATAGTATTATCTGCAATGCCTGCTTCGTCAATCGTTTTCAGTAAATCTCCAATGCTTTTATCAATAGTCGATCCAAGGGCATAATAGTTTTGCAACTCCTCTTTTGCCTTCTGATGTAATTCAACTGGCACATTCGCTGGCACTACTATATTTTCCATTGGATACATGGCACGGTATTCTTCAGGCGCTTTAGGTGATGCGGGGTGCGGTGGGCCATACGAAAGCATTAGAATAAACGGTTTATTGTTTTTCGATTTTTCCAAGATGTAACTCTGTGCGTCGGCAGTTTGAGCAAATACATCGAAGCCTTTCCAGTGCAATTTTTCGTCCGAATCACCGGTATAATAATGAGAATGATGGTTGTTGTGGTCGCACTCTGCCGCTTTCCAGTAATCCCAACCTTGTCTGCGCTCTCTCGGAATAAAGGTCTGACGTCCGTGTCCATCGAGGTGCCATTTACCAATGTAGGCCGTATTGTAGCCAGCTTCAGAAAACATCTCGGCTATGCACAATTCTTCCGAGGGCAAATAAAGGTCATTCTTAAACATTCCTGGGTTGTAGGGTAACGCCCCGTCATTAGCGATGCCCTATATGGGGTACATACCGGTGAAACCGACACGCAATTGGCGAAATTTAATCCCTCATGGGCCAGCTGATCGATATTGGGTGTTTTGATCGTTTTATCGTCATTATAACCCACCGATGAAGCCCGCCATTGATCGGCAAACACATACACAATGTTTGGTCTTTTTTCAGCTTCGATCTTTTGGCAACTTAGACCAAACAGCACTGTGACGAGTGCAAATAAACACAATTGTTTCCTTTTATACATAGCTACTATTTTTATTGTGAATACAACCACCTGACTAACAATCTTTTAATCAACTAATCCTTACCGCTTTTAATCCTAAAATATGACCTAGCTTCTCAATCTTATGGGCAATATGCCCAACACCTATGGCACAATGATGTGCAGGGCCCTGTTTCGACCATTGATTCATGAACTCTCTGGCTCCAATGGAGAAGCGATAGCGGCTATTGGTGTTTCCAATTTGAAGAATGGGGCCCGGAACAGACTCCCCCTCAGCAACAAGTAAGAATACACCATCTTTTCCTTCTACCACTGATAAAATGGTTACAGGCCCGTGCTTTACGGTCATTTGAATGGATAAGCCTTTACCTGGTTTCCCGTGGTATATAGGAAGCGGCACCAACTGTACATTTCCCTCAGCTATGGAAAAGTGCGCAGGGCCATCGTGCCCAAGCATAACGATGTCATCGTTAAAATCCATAGCATAGAACTCGGAAAAGGAACCACCCACACCAAAACAATCCATAATTTTCATGGCCTGTGCATTTTTCACTTCGCACTCGCCGGCTACAGGTATATTTTTACCCGTAAGCAAGGTGTTCCCTGCAATTATCGATGTAACAATATTTTCATAATCGTTACCCGCCTCACCTTCGTAGTAGTAAGCCATTGAACCCAATTTGTGAGCCTCAACCAGCTTGTCAAGTGCCACAGAAGTACGGGCGGCACGAACAATTTCTACTTGTTCGCAAGTATCCAACACTTCAAATGTATTGCGGAATTCCATTATTTTAGCTTCCACTTCCGCTTCGGTAGCTTCATCGCGGTATTTTTTCACCTCACACATTTCAACCAATTCAATGTGCGTTCCAAAAGCAGCTGCTTGCTTCGTAAGGTCGGTATAAACGTCCAACATACCGCAGTAATAATGGCCTAGAACTCCTAACCGATTGTTACGCATTGCCGCTGCAACACTGGCTGCATCAATCCAGCCTTGTATATCGTCCCACACAGCCTGTTCGCCTAAATAACCAGTCACAAACTCGTAGCCGATACCAGCACGGTTAAATACGTTGGCAATTTCAGGAACGGAACAAGCCTGACAGTGGGCCAGCCACTCGCCTGTCATCGCTCCACGATCACCGAGTTTATTAAAGTTCTCATAATCGATAGCAGCTACCGGCTGGATGTTTAAAATAATTATCGGACACTTTAGTTTTTGCGCTACAGGCAACACTGTGGACGACAAGGCATAGGTTGAAACATACAAGAAAACTATTTCAACGTCATTTGTCTTTAAGAAATCACCGGCTTGCCTCGCTTTTCCCGGTGAATCAACCAATCCTGCATCAATAACTTCGGCACCAAATTCTTCTATTTTATCTGCAATTTGCTTTTGGTAGCCTTTTAATCGGTCTAACAATCCATCAAACTGGTCCCAATAGGTATCCAGTCCAATTCCGAACAATCCAACTTTTGCCTTATTTATGTTATTCGAACTCATATTTCTCACCACGTTTTGCTATGATTTTTACTACTTTTGAACACAAACATAGACTTACAATCAATGGATTCAAATATAAGATCTGACAAATCAATAGCACAAAATGACAACTCAAATATAAACTTCAAGAAATACCTGATCATTTCAGAGCAGGACATCAAATGGGGCTTTTATATTAACGATACCGGCCACACCATTTACCCCAAAGATTCTGAATATCCTTCAAAAGGGCATCCGGGAACACATATGTTTTCATGGAAAAATGGACGAATCTTAGACGAGTATCACCTTGTACTCATTTCAAAAGGGGAAGGTGTCTTTGAGAGTAAATCAGCCGGGGAACGAAAAATACAAGCCGGTGATGCATTTTTATTATTCCCGGGCGAGTGGCACCGTTACAAGCCCCAAAAAAGCACCGGATGGACTGAGCATTGGGTGGGATTTTCAGGGACACTGGCCGATGAACTGCTGACAGATCATTTCTTCAAAAGAGAAAATCCAATTGCCAACAACTTTAATAATCAACTGGTTTCTAAACTTTTTCAAACGCTTCTACAACTTATCGATGAAGAACCATTTGGTTTTCAGCGTACAGGCACCGGGATATGTATTCAACTGACAGCAGAATTCTGCAACACACAAAATGGCGCCAAACTAAAAAATAAATCACCGATATCGCGGGCAAAGCATGTGATGAATGAACGAATTGACGAAGAGATTGACTTTAAAACGCTTGCCAAAAACCTTGGAATAAGCTATTCAAAATTCCGGTCTGATTTTAAAAAGCAAACAGGAACTTCTCCTTTACAATATTATTTACTATTAAAAATTGAAAAAGCAAAAGAATTGCTGCTGCGAACGAATAAGACTCAAAAGGAAATTGCCTATTTGCTGGGATTTGACTCAGATTCCTATTTCAACCGGCTATTCAAAGAAAAAATGGGATTGACTCCGCGTGAGTTCCGTGAAAAACATAGATAAGTGCGATCTCACTTTGTTTGTACTACTTGTAAGGTTATTCAGGCACACAATCATTCTTTCAGGATTTCAGCTCAACAAAAATCGGTTCTTCTAGTCATTGCTGTTTCTATCGCTGACTATAAAAGTGGTATAAGCGAAATAAAATCCACTTACTGCGTCGATCACCGTGTGGTGTTTCATTCCGAAATTGCCAATATTGTTCTTCCTTTTAATTTTCCTTGAAGCATTAATTCAATTTTAGATTGCAGATCCTTCAATGTAATTTCGGTGCAAGTAGCGTCTAATTGATTAGGTTTCCATTCATAAGCTAACTTATTCCAAACACTCTCTCTGTATTTCATCGGATAGTTTTGAGAATCGATCCCTATTAGAGTAATGCCCCTAAGGATAAAAGGAAAAACCGTCATATCTATTCTGGGGGATGCAACATTTCCGCAACAAGTTACCACCCCCATCGAACCTGTTGTTTTGATAATATTTTCAAGAATTTCACCTCCAACCGTATCTATTGCTCCTGCAAACAACGGTTTCAATAACGATTTTTTATCAAAATTTTCAACCTCACGACGCAATAATACATCATCAGCGCCAAGGCTGATCAAATAGTCTCTTTCTGATTCTTTGCCGGTTATGGCAACCACTGAATATCCCAATTTACTTAATATGGAAATACTTAATGCGCCAACTCCTCCCGTTGCTCCCGAAACAGCGACTTTCCCATCTTCCGGTTCAATCAACTCCGTTAGCCTTAAAACTGACATCCCTGCAGTTAATCCCGCAGTTCCATAGATCATTGCCTCTTTCATCGTAAGTTTTTCGGGCAATCTGACTGCCCAACCGGATGGCACCTTTATATACTCAGCAAATCCCCCGTCAGTATTCATTCCTAAATCGTAACTGGTAACAATTACTGCTTCTCCAACATCAAATGAATAACAGTTCGATTCTTCTATTATCCCCACAGCGTCAATACCGGGAGTGTGGGGATAATTTCTTGTCACCCCTCTATTTCCTGAAGCAGACAATGCATCTTTGTAATTTAATGAACTGTAGTACACTTTTACTAAAATCTCATCATTGCTTAAAGTGCCAAATTCCATTTCCTTAACAGCGCTCGTGTAATTTCCATCCTTTTCTTCAATTCGAAAAGCCTTAAATGTAGAATTTCCGTGTACCATGTTTTATCTATAAATTTTAACTATTTTGTACAAAAATCAGGATAAATATTTTACATATCAACAACTTACAAATTATTAGCCTACGAACATTTGTTACTGCTTTTAGTGTTCTCAAGGCTTTAAGGAAGAAAAAAAAATGAAAAAAAGTTATTGCCCCATTGATACCTTCATAAATGCGATTAAAGGAAAACGAAAAGGAACCATCATTTTGCACCTTTTTCAAGGAACTAAGAGATATGGTGAATTAGTTAAATTATTACCCGATATTAGCGAACGCATGCTGACGAAACAACTTAACCCAACTTGAAAATTTACAATTGCAAAGTACTCTTATACCGCTTGTTGCATTTTTATTTTTTACAATTGGGGGACTACTTTTGTTTTTCTTACAAATGGCCGGTGTTTATATTTGAGACTATCAAATATAAATTGTTGGTCAATTGTCGGCCTGGTGCATAATTTAATGTATATCTTTTCATTCTCCTTGTTGTTCATGCTCACTATTGAGGTTTGCATTGACTTCATCTTTTCAACGATCGTTGTCCAGCTATAATCAATCTTGTTTTCTTTCAACCCTTTTCTTATGTAGTTGACAATTTGGTACGCCATTATCCCGAGCCAAATATGCGGTTCTATGTATTTGTCTTTCTGGTGGTGGATCGGGCGCACTTTCAAATCAGTTTTCAAGCACCTGAACACGGCCTCCACGTCCCTTGTCATGTTGTACACGTCCCATATATCTGATTCGGATACGGTATTGTTTGTATATCTCAGAAAATATTCGCCCTTGGGCCGTTCCCGCTCTTTTACCCGGTGCCAGCTGATATCTGTTACAATCCCCTTTTCTTTGTCTTCGGTGTATATGATATCATATAACCAGCCAATTTTTGAAAGCTTTGCCTTTATCCGGCCTACTTTCTCGTGAACCTTTTCGGCTTTCTTTAGCGTTGCTTTTCTTGGTAATTTGTCCTTTATGTCCTGTAATTGTGCCTCTAAGCGCAAGGTAAGTTTATTGTCGATGGATGCTTCTTTTTTAAATTTTTGATCGCTCCTGATATGTAAGAAACTGTCATCTTTACCCGCTACGCTTGCCTTTGTCAGTTCAATCTTGTTGCCCCTGTTGTCGCAAACAGTTTCTGCTTCGGCAGAGAGTTTGACATAGTCTTTGGGGACGGTCCTGCTCACGCATACATAATCGTAGTTGTATTTACTGCCCCTTATTGTTTCTAAGTTGTCTTCTGTTGCAATCCCTGCATCCATAACAATGATGGGCTTCTCCCCGGTGGTGTCCAGTTGGCGGGTAACATCACTTAGCATGTCGTCAAAGGTTTCGGGTTCGCTTATGTTACCGTTGTAGAACTTGCTGTACCTGACAAATCCCAAACTATCGATAGACAATGCCAACCCGATGAGTTTGCTGCCTGTCTGTTTTTGCTTGGACCGGCCAAAATTAGCTTTGTCGCTACCGAGCATTTGACCTGTAAAGTACATATTGGTAAGGTCATAAACAACGATCTTGCTCCTGCCGGAAAAAAGGTTGCACAGATTGTTGTACAAGCCTTTTTCTATGGCATCCTTATTTTGGTACATTGCCTCTGCTGCTGCGTACAACCTGTACCGGCTAATATCCTCTTTTGTGGTGTAAAGCTCGCGTGCCCCGGAGTTCTCTTTCAACCATCTTTCTGCTTCCAATTCACTTGAAGGGTGCAGTAGCTTGCCTGTGAGCAGCATTTGTGCAATGTCGGTTTGTGGGGCATCAAGGCCCAAACTGGCCAATATTGAAGCTATCCCCAATTTGTCAAATGCTTGTTTCACAAGCCATTCTCCTCCGATTTCTTTACTGTCTATCTGCTCAATACTCTCTATATCAACTTCCTGTATATTCTTGAGGATTTCTTTTGATATCTTTTTCTCTTTGTCAGGTGAAGGGATAAATAATTTCTCTTTGATTATTTTTTCGGCAAATTGCCTGGCGAGAGGTTCAATATCGGAGAAATGACCATTATCGGAAAACAGCGAAGAGCTGTTCCCTGTAACCAGTTCTTCTATCCTGTCAGCAAGGGCTTTATGCCGTTCCCTTGGCAAGGTCTCAAGCCCGCCAAGGGATAGGATGTTTTGATGGCGCACCTTACTGCCAATCTTATATGTATGCACCAAACGATAATAAATATATTGCTTGTCTGCATTTTTGTTCTTCTTTTTGATTTGTTTTACAAACATCCTGCAAAGGTAAATACAATAAAACTAACAAACAAATCTATGGGGGACTACCGAAAACATTCAGAAATCTTACCTACTTGCTCATCAGCCGATTAGTGTTTTTGTCAAAAATAGATGCAACTTATATCTGTCTGATATTGAGAACTTCAACGAAAATAAAAAAAATGAGACCAGCTGATTTTAGACCAAATTTTTTCAAGTTGGGTTAA
>SWCC01018368.1_pt1 | contig 14696 bp, 17 predicted proteins | sample 4692971 | NCBI WGS metagenome assembly SWCC01 (sample SAMN10267277, study PRJNA491770) | bioreactor metagenome | isolation source: DHS bioreactor inoculated with subseafloor sediment | place: Japan: off Shimokita Peninsula | collected 2006-08 | reverse complement strand
AAAAAAAACAAGATGATTGAATCCACGGTTGTTCTCACTCACGGTATTGTTGACGGTATTGTTGAAGGAATGCGAGATTGTTTTTTCACCGGTCTTGACCGAGAAAGCAGGCCCAGCTCTCTGTTAAGAAACAAGGGGGCACGTATTCTGTCGGGGTGTGATTCCGTCATCCTCTGCATTTCTGCCTGCACGAGTTTAGATTCGGCGTTAAACGGGAAAACAGGGAGGAATTGTCCATCGCGGATGCTCTTGCCGCACACGTCGACCAGACAGTCCAATATTTCCTGCCGTGTGGGAGCTGCCGATTCCCGGTCGCTTGATTCCAGCCAGCAGAGGGTCCAGATGCCAGACAAGGACGTGGTCTGCATTATTCGGATTCGGGACTCGTAAGGCTGGTCGTTTGTCCTTGAAAGACAGGCTTGAGTCAGCGAGTCGATTTGCGAGTAGATATAAATGCCAAGTAATTTTTTGCAGAACCGCTCAGGCTGATACATGTTGTAAATTATTTTGAATAAGGCTCCTATTTCCTTTTGAGCACGGGACAGGTTGTCTCGGCTACGCACGATGGCAAAGCAACTCATCTCAGAGCCCTTCCTTGGCTAGCGTTGGCGACGCGCGCGACAAACAGTCCCTTACTGCTCCTCATTCGTCACTCACGGGGGCTACGACCAGAGTGGTGTTGTTCTCTGGTTGTTCACCTGTCTTGTCGGCATTACGAGTATGTTGAAATTAATATTTTCAAGAAAGTTAGCGCTTGCGTGAATAAAAGAAAACCCGCATTATTTGGAATAAAAGTTCGGAAAAAACTGATAATTACGAGCGATGCATGTTGAACTTCAAGCAGTTGTACTATTTTTGGAACGTTGCAAAGACGGGGGGAGTGATTCGTGCCGCGGAGCGCCTGAACGTGACTCCGCAGACCGTGAGCGGCCAACTCGGCGAGCTTCAGAAAACGCTGGGGGCGAGGCTGTTTAGACGCATTGGAAGGCGCTTGGAGATAACTCAAGCGGGCGAACTGGCACTGTCACATGCGGAGGAGATCTTTCAAATCGGCAATGAGCTGGAGATGCTGCTGCGGATCCAATCCACGGATGAGCCCATCCTGTTTCGAGTCGGGGTCGTGAGTGCAGTCCCTAGATCAGTGGCCTTTCAATTGCTTGAAGCGGCATTTAATCTTGTCGATTCGATCCATTTGATCTGTCATCAAGACAGGCAGGACAGGCTTTTGGGAGAGCTGGCCATTCACAAGCTTGACTTGGTGATTGCCGATCGGCCTCTGCCGAGCGAATTGGGGGTCAAAGGGCATAGCCATGAGCTGGGGCGTTCTTGCGTGACTTTTTGTGCAGCACCTGTGTTGGCAGCTCTGCTGAAAGAAGGTTTTCCGCAGTCTCTCCATGGTGCGCCCATGCTGATGCCGGGGAACGGGACAGCCATGCGCTGTACTGTAACCAACTGGCTCAAGAAAAACCAGATTCAGCCGCATATTGTAGGTGAATTCGACGACACAGTTCTGATGAAGGCTTTCGGCCGGTCGGGAAAAGGTGTGTTCCCTGTTCCTTCTATCACTAGCGAAGATGTCCTTCATCAGTTCAGCGTTGCATCCGTTGGCTGCGCAGAGGAAATTAGCGTCAGATTCTACGCGATTTCACAAGAGCGAAGACTGAAACATCCTGCCGTACTGGCTGTAAGTCAGCTTGCTAAAAACAATCTTTTTAATGTGACAAAATCCTGCAGTGCGTATTTTGGAACATAATTGTTGATCAGCACCCTAATGGCGCCACCAATCGGCACCCTAATAGAGCCAGCAATAGTGAGAGATTTTCGCTCGGACGACCTCGTCTGATTACGCGTTTATGAGTCGCCTCTGCAAGGAGAAACATCCATGCGAGGAGTCCTGTAGCTCTTGCCGTCCAGCATGATTTGATAGGTGCCGTGCTTGATCCGGTCGAGAGTGGCCCCGCCCAGCAGCTTGTTGTGGAAGGCGTCGTTCCACTCCGAGAAGTCCAGATTGCTGGCGATGATCGTTGGCCGCCGCTCGTAGCGATCCGCGATGACGTCGTGGAAGTCTTCGTCCTGCCCGGGGCGCATGGGCTTGAGGGCGAAGTCGTCGATGATGAGCAGGTCTGCCTTGGTCAGTGCCGCCAGCGTGCGCTCGAAGTTGCCCACGGCCCGCGCTGAGGCGAGTTGGCCCAGCAGCTTAGCGTGGGAGGCGAACACGGTGTCGTAGCCGCGACGTACGGCGATGTTGTTAGCGGAAAAGTAAAAATGACCCACCTGCGGGATTTCACTGAAAACGGCTGGGTAGTACGGGGGAAAACGGCCACCTCACGGAGCGAAGCGACGCTGGATTTCTTCCTGTGTCTTTAGTGGCCGTTTTCCGTCAAGGGGGAAGTGTTCTTTCGCATGGAATCCCCCTTGAGTTCCAAGCGGTGAGCGTCGTGGACGAGACGGTCCAAGATAGCGTCCGCCAGGGTCGGGTCCTTGAACCGCTCATGCCAGGACGGTACCGGCGCCTGGCTGGTCAGCAAGGTTGATTTATTCCTGAAGCGATCGTCGAGGATGTCGATGATCAGTCTGGCCTGATCCGCGGACACGGGGTCTCTGAGCCAGTCATCGATTATGAGCAGGTCCCTCTTGGCGAGCTTTGCGGCAAGTTTCGGGTATGAACCGTCCACGACTGAGATGGTCAGTTCCCTGATGAAGTCGGAGAAACGGTAGTAGATGGTCCGGTAGCCCTCGCGACAAGCCTTACGGCCCAAAGCGCAGGCGAGATAACTCTTTCCGACTCCGGTCGGGCCCGTAATGATCAGGTTGTGCTGGCGGGAGATCCAAGAGCAGCCAGCAAGTTCCAGATACACCCTCTTGTCCAGTCCTCGCTTGGCGCGGAAGTCCACGTCCTCGACGTCAGCCCTGGTTTTAAGACGCGTCTCCTGGAGTCGACGGGTCAACCGGCGGTTCTCCCTCAGCGTGTATTCCCGGTCTACGAGAAGCCCCAGCCTGTCCTCGAAAGGCATGTCGTCGAATGCCGGTGAGCCCATCTGCTCCCGCAGTCCGTCCAGAAAGCCCTCAAGCTTCATCTGGGCCAGCTTTTCCATAGCCTGATTGATCAGCATCTCCGTACTTGTGAATCGGCATGGAATAATGACCCACTGAGCGCAGTAATCGGCATCGAAAATTGACCCACCCCGGCAAGCCCTCCAAGGTCGTTCGACTGAACGACTTTGAGGGGGACGAGGAGATGCTGACGGTGGAGACGATACGCAAGATAAAGCTGGCCCACGGTCGAGACGGCAAAACGATTGGGCAGATAGTCAGGGATTTTAATCTGAGCCGCAACACGGTTCGCAAGGTGCTTAGATCCGAGGCGACCAGGTTTGAATACCATCGCACGGTTCAGCCCCTGCCAAGGATGGACGGGTTCACGGAGTGGATTGCCCAGCAACTGGAGCACGATGCCCGCCAGCCCAAGAAGTATCGGCGTACGGCGAAGGTCCTGTACGAGCAGCTTCAAGGACGTGGCTACGAAGGCGGTTACGACGCCGTGAGACGGTTCATCCGGCGCTGGAAAGAGGACGCGGGTCTCAAAATTTCGAACGCCTACGTGCCTCTGGAATTCGCGTCAGGCGAGGCCTATCAGTTCGACTGGAGCTATGAGCAACTCGAGATCGGCGGACTGCCCATGGTCGTCAAGGTGGCTCACACGCGCCTGTGTCACAGCCGTTTTTGCTTCTGCCAGGGCTTTCCCCGCGAGAGCATGGAGATGGTCTTCGAGGCCCACAATCGCGCCTTCGACTTCTTTGGCGGCGCATGCGGCCGCGGCATCTACGACAACATGACTACCGCCGTGTCAAAAGTGCTGCGGGGCAAACTCCGGGAACTCAACCCACGCTTCGAAGAGCTGTGCGCCCATTACCTGGTCGAGCCGACCATGTGCACACCGGCGGCCGGCTGGGAAAAGGGACAGGTAGAGAATTCGGTCGGGCTCATGCGTAAACGCTTTCTGGCGGGTCGCACGAAGTTCGTCAGCATCGAGGAACTCAACGAATATCTGCTCGAGCGGGCCGTGGGTTGGGCCAAGATTCAGAAGCATCCGGAGCTGCACGACAAGACGATCTGGGAGGTCTTTGAGGCGGAGCGCGAGATGTTGATCCGACCGCCCAAGGAGTTCGACGGGTACCGTCTGGAGCATTGCCGGGTGTCTTCGACCTGCCTGGTGCACTTCGACCGCAACCGCTACAGCGTGCCGTGCGAATCGGCCGGGAAAGTCGTGCAGGTCAAGGCTTACGCGGGAAGGCTCAAGGTTGTGGAAGGCGGTAAGCTGATCGCCGAACACACGCGGGAATTCGGCCGTGACAAGACCGTCTACGATCCCTGGCACTACGTCCCTTTGCTTGATCGCAAGCCAGGGGCGCTGCGCAACGGGGCGCCGTTCACGGCTTGGGAGCTGCCTGAGCCCATTGAGCAGGTTCGTGAGGTCTTGCGACGTTACGACGACTGGGATCGCCAGTTCGCCGGAATTCTGACCGCCGTGCCCAGCCGTGGCCTCAATGTGGTCGCAGCGGCCTGCCAGACGGCGTTGCTCCAGCGCACGGTGAGCAAGGACGCGGTTTTGAGCATCCTCAACCGTCAGCAGGATAGCGAGCCAGAGGCGGCAGTTAGCATACCCTCACGCCTGGAACTCGGATGCCTGCCTGTTGCCGATTGCGGCCGCTACGACCGCCTCCTGCGGGGTGCGCATGCTGCGCAATGACGTGTTGGACATACTCAAGGAACTGGGTCTGAACGGGGCTCACAGTGCCTATGACGAACTGCTTGAGCAAGGTCGCAGGACCAGTTCGACGCCCGAGAAGATCCTCCTGGAGTTGCTTCGGGCGGAGAAAGCCGAACGCCACATGCGCAGCATCCGTTATCGGCTGGGGATCGCTAAGTTTCCCGTGATGAAGGATCTGGAGGGCTTCGACTTCCCGACCTCGGCGGTGGGCGGAGACAGGATCAGAACGCTGTGCCAGGGCGGCTTCATGGAGGCGCGGACGAACGTCGTCTTTGTCGGCGGCACGGGCACCGGCAAGACGCACTTGAGCGTCGCCATCGGCATCCACTGCATCCGCAACGGGGCACGGGTACGCTTCTTCAACCTGCTGGATCTGGTCAACAAGCTGGAACAGGAAAAGGCGGAGGGTAAGGCAGGGCGTCTGGCCGACACTCTCGCCCGTTTCGACCTGATCATCCTGGACGAACTCGGCTACCTGCCGTTCTCCCGGTCCAGCGGTCAACTGCTCTTCCATCTGCTGTCAAAGCTCTACGAGCAGACTTCGGTAATGATCACTACCAACCTGAGCTTTGGCGAGTGGTCGCAGGTCCTCGGAGACGCCAAGATGACCACGGCGCTCCTGGACCGCGTCACACATCACTGCGAGATCATCGAGACAGGAAATGAGAGCTGGAGACTGAGGCAAAGGACGTCCGTCCAGTAACGCTGACGCAGCCAACACGTTCGGGAATTCCGTTCACCCTCCGGGTTCACTCCATTCCCGAACGTGCCCACGCATAGCCGTTGGCCGGATGCTTACAAACACGACCGGAGAGGGTCAAAATTGGAAGCCGATGGTGGGTCAGTTTTCGATGCCGTTTGACATCGATTGTACTCCCCGGCCGTTTTCACGTGTTCCGCGCACACCTTGGAAAGTGAAATTTGACCCACCTTTCTTGTAACGAGTCCTCCCGCAGGGGGTGACGATGATCACACAGGAGAGGAGCATGGAGATTCGGATTCTCGCCAAGCAGGGCATGAGCATTCACGAAATTGCCCGAACCATGGGTATTTCGAGGAACACGGTCAGGCGTTATCTGCGCAACAAGACTTGGCAGCGGTATAAGACGCGGCCAGAGCGACCTTGCAAGGTCGACCCATTCAAATCATAAGGGAGCATTGTAGACAGCGCCCTGCGAGCTGGATATGGTGGACCTGATTTTGGTTAGGAGGGACGTGTAACTTCGCTTCGCTTGTTTACGCCCCCCCAAAGGGGGCCCCCCTCAGGAGAAAGGCATGGAAGAGCAGAAACCCAGGGGCCGACGTCGCGGCCCGACCCCCCGGCCGGAGGCCGAGTTGCGGAGGCATCCGATCACCTGCCGGGTGACCGATGCGGAGCTGTCGGAGATCGACGATCGCCGCCCGGAAGGCATGACGCGTGGCGAGTGGCTGCGCACCGCCGCGCTACTCCGAGCGCCGGCACGCGTCCCCGAGGTAAACCAGGTCGCATGGGGACATGCCGGCCGGATCGCTGGTGGACTTACGACCCTGGCCCGGGCCGCGGCCGAGGGCCGGACCGTTGGCGTGGACCCGGCCGAGATCGAGGCCCTGCGTCTGGCGCTGGCCGAGGTGCGGCGGCTGATGTTGGGGGTCGAATGAAAGGCCATGTGAACAGGGGTGGCGGATTTCGTGGAGTGGTCAACTATCTGCTGACCACCGAGGAGGCCAGGGGCCGACGGACCATGCGAGCCGGGGCCGCAGTCATCGGCGGCAACCTTTCCGGCAGATCGCCGCGAGAGATTGCGGCGGAGTTCGGGGAAAGTCGGCGACTGCGTCCTGGAGTGCGGCGCCCGGTGTGGCACTGCTCGCTGTCGCTCCCGGCAGGCGAGCGCCTGACGGATGCGGCGTGGCAAGATGTGGCGGCGGGGTTGATGCGGAAGGTCGGGCTGGACCCGGACCGCCACCCGTACCTTTTGGTCCGGCACATGGATACCGAGTATGAGCACGTCCACCTGGTCGTATCGCGGATCAGTGTCGGTGGGGAGTTGTGGCATGGGAAGTGGGAGGCGCACCAGGTCATGCAAGCCACTGGCGAGCTGGAGGTGGAGCACGGCCTAGCGCTGACCACGCAGTTTGACCCGGAGTTGCACCGGGAGCGCCGGAACTTGACCACAGGGCAGGTCCAGGAAGCCCTGCGCCTTGAGCGGGTGCCGACCAAGTTGGTTCTGCAACAGATCCTTGACCAGGCGCTGGTGGACACGCCCAGTACGGCCGAGTTCCTGGAGCGGCTCGATGCGGCTGGGGTGGATGCGCTGCCAAACATTGCGAGCACCGGACGCATGTCGGGGTTCTCGTTTTCCCTTCAAGAGACGGGCGAAGTTTTCAAGGCGTCGCAGCTAGGCACTGCGTATAGCTGGAAGCGACTCCAAGAGAGGTTGGATTATGGGCAAAGTCGAGATGTTGAAGTCCTCCGCGCTCAAGTCGTCGAGGTCGCTCGAAGAGCGGATCTCCGAGCTGCGGGAGCTGCAGGAGGGGAGCCTGGCGCACATGTCAGCGCAGATCGAACCGCTGGCGCAGGCCATGGCCAAGCTGACGGACGAGTACAAGGATGCCTCGGCGGAGATGCGGCAGCAGTCCATGGCGCAAGCCAGGGACTGGAGCCAGCTTATGGACGTGGAGCTGGCGAGGCAAAAAACGGCCATGGCTCGGATCGAAGCCCTGGCCGAGGAACTGACGCAGGCCACCGAGTCAGCGAACACCGCGACGTCGACAGCAAAGAGGGCAGCGGCACAAGCCCGGGCCATGATGCAGGCCGACAGGCTCCGGACGGCGTGGGTGGCCGTGGGCAGCGGAGTGGCCTGTGGGATGATCACCTTTCTCGCATTGTGGATCTGGCTCAAATGGGGGTGAGTATGGCGGACAGGACGCGCACGGCAGTGGCGCACCAGCTCAAGGCCTTCGGCTGCCAGCTCTTTGACGTCGGACCCGAAGGGGAAAAGGGCCTCTGGGGCAAGTTCGACAAGACCGCGCAAGAGGTCCTGGACATGATCCCGTGGCTGAAGAGGCAGAACGCCCAGGGGGAGAATATTTATATCCGGCCTGCGCGGTCGCAGCAGGAACCGCTGGTTTTCCTGGACGACATTTCTTTGGCCACCATCGACCGGATGGGGAAGGACGGATTCGCCCCGGCCGTGGTAGTCGAGTCCTCGCCGGGGAACTACCAGGCGTGGGTGCGGGTGCAGGATGACGGCGCGAAGCTCTCAGAGGCCGTCAGGAAGGCCGTATCGGTCGAATTGTGCCGAATGTGCGGCGGAGACGCTGGGTCGCGTGACGCGGTCCACTGGGGCCGTTTGGCGGGGTTTACGAACCGCAAACCGCATCATGTTTCCCGCGACGGTCTCTTTCCGTATGCGACCCTGACCAGGCGGACCGGGAAGACCGCGCCCGCAGGGCCGCGCCTAGTGGTCGATGTGGGCACGCGGTTGGCCGAGGCCAACGAACGGTCGCGGCAGGCCGCGCTGGTGGACTCGCTACGGCAAACGCGGAGCGCCTTTGACGACACGGATCCGTGGTGGTTCTACGAGCAGTGCCTGGCGCATCTGAAAGGGGACTTCGGGCAGGATTACGACAAGAGCCGGGCGGACTGGATCATTGCCACGTACCTGCTTGAGCGTGGCCACGACCTGGCCACGGTTGCCCAGGTCATTGCGGATGTGTCCGAGGATTTGCAAGATCGGAAGGCCGCACATGTCGCGGACTACATCGTCCGGACAGTAGGCAAGGCCGACGTGTGGCGGGAGCTGAAGGCCCGGGGGGAGCGCTACGAGGATGTGTCCGGGCAGCTCCTGGCGCTGGCGCAAGATCGGTGTGCGGCGATCCAAGAAGCCATGGAGCGGGGCGAGGTCGTGGCCAGGCCACGGGCGGTGCATGAGCAAGGATGGGGGATGGAGATGTAGAAGGGGCCGAAAGGCCCCTTCTCATTTGCGGAAAAGTTCCGAGTGGGAACCCAGGCGCACTAGGCTAAGTGTGCCGGGTTCCTCTGTGCTGTAGATTAACAGCAAGTCGGGTTTGATGTGGCACTCGCGGAACCCCGCCCAATTTCCGGAAAGACTGTGGTCCCGCCGGTTGACCTCTAGCGGCTGGTCTGTTGCCAGAGCGGTCAACACTTGCGTTAGGGCTTCGTCGAGTGTGGTCCGATGCGGCCCCTTGGCCTCGCGCTTGTAGTCGCGTTTAAACGCGGTCGTTCGCTCAATCGTCCGCATGTAGGTCTGCAAACAGCTCTTCCAAGCTGTTGAACTTTTTGCCCTTCCCTGCCTTTAGTTCTGCCATAGCCTTGTGAGTAGTGGAGTTGGGAACCTTGACCTCGAAAGGCAATCGTTGCTCGTCTGCTACCCGGATAAGAAGCAGGCGGATCGCGTCGGAGACAGATAGTCCCATCGCCAAGAGGGCATCTGTGGCCCTTTCTTTCGTGGATGAGTCGATCCGGGCCCGGACGTACGTGTTTTGTGTCGTTTGCAAGCTGTTCATGGTGGTCACCTCTAGACCAACGTGTAGTCACAATGTGACTTCAAGTAAAGGGGCACTCACGCTTCAATTTGGACCACGGGATTTTCCTTCTCCAGCACCGCCGCCGCGTAAGGCCCGATCTTGCCCTTGACCTTCCCCGCCAGCTTGTCGTGCTGGATCTTCTCCATGACCGCCTTCAACGCGTCCTCATGGCCGACGTACAGGCGGGCGATCTTGCGGGCGCGTGACATTGTCACGCCGAATGCGGCGCTCATCGCCTGGGCGAACTTCAAGGCCTCGTCTTGGTTCTTGGTGCCCATGCCTGGCAGTGTGGCCATCGTGCGCCGGATCTTCTCCTTGGCGCTCATGTGCGTGGGGTCATCTTCGATCAGGAACCGGACGTGCGTCACGACGCGCTTGTCGGTCTTCTTCTCCATCGTCATCGTGATGTCCGCTTCCGCCTGGATCTCTTTAAGCGCGTGCTGGATGATAGTTCGGTTTAGCTCCCCGAAGCCCTTCTGGTACTCTCCTGGCTTGATACCCATGTACTTTCGAAACTGTTCAACGGCCATCCATGGCGTGCAGCCCTTGCCGCTCACCTTGTCTTTATTGTCGCGGTAGTCCAGCCCGAGCTCGTAGAGCGGCAAGGCATACTTCGTTTTTTGGAAGCGCCGCTCAATAAGCAGGTTGATCCTGGCGAACATTGTGGAGTCAGCGATGAAGCCGCGCAGAGTGCGGGCCATCGTGAACGTGTAGAACGCCCCTTCGAATTCCGGCTCTTGGATGAACGTGTAGTAGCCCCATGAGGGGCCGCCTTTCCCTCGGCCTGCTCCCAGGTCGTTCCATTCCACGCCTGCCCGCGCCAGCTCTTTGAGCCAGCCGCGCAGCCTCTCTTCGTTCCGCGTGAGCAGGTGATCGGTCAGGACCTTCCTCGGGATTGACAGCCGGTGGATCTCGCCGTCTGGGATCTCGTTGTAGCACCATGCGAGGATGCAGTTGAATACACGCATGGCGGGGCCTGACAGGTCGTGGTCGATATGGATGCAGCCGCTAGGCTTGTCCAGGTAGTCGGGGATTTTCGGGGTAGTCACGGGGTACGTATGTCATGATAAATGTGTTTTGTCAAGTACACTTATACATCTAGACACACAGACATACATTTTACAAACCCCTCTCGACACACAGACGTACATCTAAGTCCCCTTTTTTCGACACACAGACGTACATTTTACGATTTTCCGATTAATGATTTCAAGATCTTCCATGCGCTCGTATGCTCTTAAAAGCATGCATAAAGGATGCAAAAGAAGGAATTAGCTCCGACTCTGTCGGAGGGCACTCTTTGTCTTTGACGAACACACCCCCCCCCCCCCCGCGGGACAGGGGGGAAAGGCCGCTTCGCGGCGAAAGGCAGTCCTCAACCTGTGGGTAAGATTCCTCGATCCGCCACGGTGGATGGGGGCCGGGCCGGGGTCGAGTGAGCTGGGCTGGTTTTGATAACCGAAAATTGATCAGCCGCCCCTTTCCCCCTGCCCGCAGGGCGGGGGGGGTGTTCAGTGAGGGGTGTGTGGACGCGCCCGCGCTCGATGCACTGCGGTACGCGGCGGGAGCCGCGCCCATTTACGGCCGCAGGCCGGGTGTGTTGGCTACGGGGCGAAGCCCCAGACACTGGTGGGGGATGGGTGTATTGGGTCGTATCATATTTTTTACCCTTGACATTTTTGTATCGTATTGTGTATTGTGTTCATATTGATACAGAATATGGAGTACGGAATACAAATGGAGGGATACGATATGGCACGGGAAGGAGTGACTTATGACCAGGTTGCAGCGGCAGCCGACCGTATGGTCGCTGATGGCGCGAATGTGACGATTATGGGCGTGCGTGACGTTCTGGGGACGGGGTCCCCGAACACGATCCACCGCCACCTGCAGGTGTGGCGGTCCATGCGGCCCCAGGCAGCAGCGGCGGCGTTTGAGCTACCAGCGGAGCTGGTCAATGCGTTTGGCCGGGAGTTGGCCAAGGCAGCCGCTGCGGCGCGGGCTGAGATTGAGGAGCAGGTGGTGGAGGCACAGCTTGCGGCTGACCACCTGTCCAACGTCGGCGAGACGTTGGAGGCGGAGCGCGACGATGCGCTGGATGCGCTGGTAGCCATGACTACTGAGCGGGACGCGGCGACGGCGACGGCAGCGGAGCGTGCCGAGGAAATCAAGAGGCTTTCGGAGTCGGTGGCGCTGGAGCGCCAGAGCGCGGACACTGCGCGGGTGGAGCTGGCGACGGCCAAGCTCAAGATCGAGGCGTTGGCCGAAAAGACCGACGAGTTCAAGGTCGAGGTGCGGGAGCTGAAGGCCGCACTTGGCGAGGCCAAAGCCGCCGAGCAGGTGGCAGCGGTGGAGTTGTCGAAGGCTCAGGCCGAGGTGGCCGCAGAGCGGGCCGCTAAGGCCGAGCTGGTCGCGGAGCGGGATACGCTCAAGCAGAGCTTGCGGTCCATGGCGGAAGATGCGGCCCGTGAGCGTGGCGAACACCGGGACGCGCTTGCGCAGTGTCAGAGCCAGGTCGCAGCGGAGCGCAAGGCCGCAGCGGAAGCGCTGGCCCTGGCTCAGGCGGAAGCCAAGGGGTTGACTGCCCAGGTCGCCGCTCAGGCGGCCGAACTGAAGGCCCAGGCCGAGGGCCTGGCCAAGACTGCGGCCAGGGGCGAAGAGTTGGCTGCGGAGCTGGCCCAGGTCAAGACGACCCTGGCGTCGGCTACGGCCAAGGCGGAGGCCGCCGTGGAATCCAAGGAGGCCGCCCGGGCTGATCTGGCCGCACTTCGCCAGGAGCTGGTCGAGGCGCGGACCGAGCTGAAGGCAGAGCGCCAGGCACACAAGGCGGAGGTGGTGACGCTCCGGGCGGAGCTTGCCGAGGCCCGCAAGCCCCTGCCTGCTGCCCCTGCCAAGGCCGAGTAGCCCGCAGGCCTGCTGTAGGACAGTCGCCCTGCGAGCTGGACATGGTGGATCTGATTTTGGTTAGGAGCAAAGGGAAACTTGACGGAGTCAAGTTTCCCCGTTTCCCCTCCAGGGAAACGCCCCCGCTCGCGTTGCTCAGGGGGTTGCGAAGACAAAGAGAAGGAGCTGCCGATGGCAGGAAAGAGAGGTCCGGCCCCGAAGCCGGACGAAGAGAAGAGAGGCGTGCGGGTGTCCGAGTACATGGCCCCCGCGGAGCTGGCCTCGCTGGACCAGCGTCGAGGCGGGATGGAGCGGAGCGAATGGCTTCGCCGCGCAGGCTTGAGCAGGCGCTTGGCCCCGGCCATCCCCGCCGTGAACCGGGAAGCGTGGCTTTCACTGGCAACCAGCTTGGCAATAAATTCCGATGGGAGCGGCTCAAGAAAGCCGGGGGCAGCTATGACCCCGCCCAGGACATGGTCGCGCTGCTCGCTGCGCGGCCAGCGGATCCGGCTGTGCTCAATGAGTTGGCCAAGGCCGTGCCCCATGTCGAAGCGGAGGCCGAGACCACGATCACTGTTCCCGATGTCGAGGTGGATCAGGATCGGCCGGCCATCGCCGAAGGCCTTGATCTGACCCCCGGGCAGATGGAAACCGCGCGTCGGATCGAGGCGGAACGAGAGGAGTTTGAAGCGATCCAGGCGGCCCTGGATGCGGCGGAGCCGGGACCGAAGGCGAAGATGCGAAGGATGTAAAGGGGGGCGATGTTGATAATGTAGAGGGCGTCATCGAGCGAGGTCAATTCTCAAACTCTGGCGGTGCCAGGAAGGAGGCTTGATGTTCTTTCAACTGGAAGTCTGCCGTCACGAGGCATCCTCTGTGGCTGTTTCAAACATCCTCCTGGCATCAGCGGTCATGAATTCCTCGAAAGCGTAGTTGCTGACTTGTGCAGCTTTTGCCACCGATAATGTTTTGTCGGGGGGGAAGCGCAGGTTGGTCGGGCACGGAGTGTAAATCTGAACGTAACTCGGACCTGTTTCGCGTGCGGCGAGGATAGCTTTTCTCACGACCCGGCCGAGTCTGCGCGGACTAGCGACGGTTACGCGGGCGGCATAGGCACAACCCGAGGTTTTTGCCAGCTCGAAAACCGGGATTTTCGGGAAGTTCTTCCCCCGAGGGGCCATGGGGAGGACTTGCCCGAATGCAGACATGCCGCTCTCCTGGCCACCAGTGTTCCCGTATACCTCGTTGTCCACCATGATGGTCGTGATGTTTTCCCGACGAAACCAGGAGTGCAAGGTCATGTCGAGGCCGATATCGGCGATACCGCCATCGCCGACCAGCACGATTACGTCCTTGTGTCGGTCGGGGTAGCGCAGGAGAAGCATGCGCTTGAGCCCCGTGGCAACGGCATTTTGGTTTCCGAAAGCAGAGTTGGCATAGTTGACAGCGGTCTGAGCGAGGGCGAAAAAGGAGCATCCGGGGGTGCCAACGATGAGTGTGTCCTCCGGGGCCGGCAAAGCGGCGGCGACCAGGCGCACACCCAGGGACACCCCGCAGCCGGCGCAATGGGGGTGTTCCTCGACGATCTCCTTGAAGGATCCGAGGTCTTCCACGCCGAGTTGCCTTCCATGCGGGCCGTTTTCAACCAGATCCCGGTACTGCGAGGGGAGATAGGCGGCCAGGGCCGCTACCGGGGTGAGGATTTTCTGGGACATGTATGTTACCCTCCTGAGGTAAATCCACTGGTATTCAGGGAATGCGCACGTGACCGCGAACCGCTTCGACGATGAGTTCCGGCGGCATGCTCATGCCTCCGAAAACACGCGGTCCGCTTGTCACCCGATGATTACGGTCGAGCGCGGCCTTGACTTCCCTGGCCAGCCAGCCGTTGGCATTGAATTCGGGGATCACAATCTTCTTGGCATGGGCCGTAACCGCGGCCAGTTCCTCGTAGGGAAAGGGGCGGATCGACTTGATCTTGATCAGCCCGACATTGATACCCGCAAGTCGTAAATCCCGCAGGGCCTCCCGGCTTTGTGCAACGGCCGTCCCTGAAGCGACAATCAAGACTTCGGCCTCGGCATTCTCCGTTTCGAGAAGCCCGTTGAGGAAATGCTTGATGTGCCTGCGGGCGCGATCTGCTGCTGCCAGAACTTCCTGATGCCAACTGGCATTTGCCGCGCCGCTGATGAAGTTGCTTTTATTCAACAGCGGATCTCGAGTGATGCGCATCGGCGGGGTCTCCATGTCAAAGGCCGGAACCGGGGCGCAAGCGGGATCATAGGGGAGGAGGCGAGAGTCTCCCCGCGGCAGCATGACGCGTTCCTTGGTGTGGGTGACGAAAAAGCCGTCGACAAAGACACCGACAGGGAGATGCACCTCGGTTTGTTCCGCGATCGGGAAGGCCGCGAGGATCATGTCGTGGAAATCCTGGGCGTTTTCGGCGTGCAACATGAGCATCCCGGTATCAAGGAGCATTCCCATTTCGATGTTTTCCGGCTGGATTGAGGGGGGG
>SWCC01011284.1_pt2 | contig 14703 bp, 16 predicted proteins | sample 4692971 | NCBI WGS metagenome assembly SWCC01 (sample SAMN10267277, study PRJNA491770) | bioreactor metagenome | isolation source: DHS bioreactor inoculated with subseafloor sediment | place: Japan: off Shimokita Peninsula | collected 2006-08 | reverse complement strand
ATCATGCAAAATGCCGACAAACGCGACTTCGCCCGCGATGTCCGCACGCCCGACCGACAGATGCAGTGGAAAGATCGTGCCATCCGCACGTATACCTTCGACGTCGCGGCCCAGCCCGATGATCCGTTTTTCGCCTGTATCAAGGTGATTGCGCAGGAAACCGTCATGACGAACGGCCATATCCTGCGGCATCAGAACTTTCACGTTCTGACCTGTAAGTTGTTCAACCGTATGACCGAAAAGAGTCGCAGCAGCCTTGTTCAGACGTAATATCTTGCCAGATTGATCCGAGATAAGAATGGCATCGACTGCCGCATCAAGTAGTGCAAGCAGGACAGCACCGTCATCTTCAATTTCCATGTGTTCACTTCCGCGTCAAAAACAGTGGCCGATAATACTTAAAATCACCGGATTAGTTTTTCACACATCAGCGCGGCGCGCTACCTAATATCCCTAGAAACGTTCAACAGTGCCATCATATTCGAAAGCGTGATCACCCCGACAAGGCCATGCGCCCCCACAACCAGGAATTTGCGCCGCCCGGTTTTCTGCATCAACTTGAACAAATCCAACGCCATCATATCAAAGGAAACAGTGTTATCGGGCGCTGTTGGTTCTACCACGTCTTCGACGATGGTGGTGGTCCAATGTTCGCGGTCAATCTTGTGCACGATCTGCGTATCAACATAGCCAAGTAGCGTGTCGTTTTCGACCACGGGGGCAAAGCTGATTGACCGCTTGAGAAAGACCCGATTGACCAACTCTGACAGGGACAGGCTTGGGTCGACCGTCCACGGATCATGGGTCATCAGGCTGGCCACTGTGCGCCCGTCCAAGGCCACCCTCGTTTCAAGCTGAATCAATGTCGCCCGCGATGTCGCAAGCAAGAACAGCGCGATCAGCACTGGCCATATCCCTGAAACCATAGACCCCGAAAACACACCATAAAGGCCAAGCGCAATTAGACCGTAGGCAAAGAAAGTCGAGACCGTGACCGCCGTGCGTGTCGACACTAGCAGATCGCCTGAGCGCGCCCAAAGCCATGCCCGCAAGACGCGTCCGCCGTCCATTGGAAAGGCGGGCAAAAGATTAAACAGCGCAAGGACCAGGTTGATGATGGCCAAATATGAAAGGACCGATTGGACCGCCTCCGATAGCCCTGCGAAATAGGCCAGTAGTTCGATGAACCAAAAGGCCAGCGCGATGGCAAGGCTGGCAAAGGGGCCCGCGATTGCGATCCAGAATTCGGTATTACCGCTCAGCGGTTCTGACTGAAGCTCGGCAACGCCGCCGAACAAAAACAAGGTGATGCCCGAAACCTCGACGCCAAACCGGCGGGCAACTATGGCGTGGGCCAGTTCATGAAGCAGCAGCGACCCGAACAGCCCGAGCATAGCGATCACAGAGATCGCCCAGATCGTCGGTCGGTCGGCATCAGGCAGTTGGCTGGGGAAATAGGTTGTTGAAAGGCTCCAGACCATCAGCGCCGCTATCAGCAGCCAGCTGGCGTCGATCTTGATGTCAAATCCGCGCAGTTGCGTAATCTTTATTGCCTTACCCCACATGTGTCATTCCACCGCTATCGTCTTGATTGTCAGGAATAAACCGACCAGCCAGTAGGGGCTGCGCGCACTCATCAGGGTCGCTTACCCCCTTGAGCGTCTTTGTTGCTTTTAGCATGCTGCCGTCCTCCTCGCTTAGCCGTAGCTCCCTTGTTAGTTACGTTTTTCTAAACCGGGTTGATGAAGATCAATGCGGTGAGGCTTACCAGAGATTGAGGCATGAAATGTGTTCTGCGCGGCAGACTTAGGGGCGCGGAAGGGGGCGTTTGCGGTGATTGCGATCAGAACGCAAAGCTGCGGCAGGCGTTTGCCACGGTCAGTTCCTCGTTTGTGGGCAAAACAAGGGTTTTGACCCGACTGTCCGCCGCATCTATCCGTGTGGCATTGGCAGCGTTTGCCGCGTCGTCCAGCTTGACCCCAAGCCATGCAAGCCGGTCACATATCCCTTGGCGGATCAGGGCGGAATTTTCGCCAATACCGGCGGTGAAAACCAATGCGTCCAGCCCGCCGATTGAGGGCAAAAGACCCGCCAGAGTACTGGCCGCACGAAAACAGAAAAGCGCAATGGCATCCGCGGCGTGCGGATCGGCGCTGTCTTGCAGCACCTGAACGTCATTGCTGATGCCCGAGACCCCCAAGAGGCCGGATTTATTGTACAGCAGGTCTTGGATTTCAGGGGCGTCCATCGCTTTGGCCTGCATCAGGTATAGCACGACGCCGGGGTCCAGAGCGCCACAGCGCGTGCCCATCATCAGGCCATCAAGCGCGGTGAAACCCATGCTGGTCGCCCTGCTTTTGCGGCCCTTCATGGCACAGATGCTGGCCCCGTTGCCAAGATGTGCGACCATCACACGGCCCTCCGCCTCTGGGCCTAGGTGATCGGGCAGGACGCTGGCGATATAATCATAGGAAAGACCGTGAAACCCGTAGCGCAGGATACCTTTGTCGGTCAGGTCGCGGGGTAGGGCAAAGGCCTGTGCAAGCGGGTCCTGCGTGCGGTGAAAACTGGTGTCGAAACAAGCGATTTGGGGCAGGTCGGGCTGCCAATGCGCCACGGCGCGGATGGCGGCGATGTTATGGGGCTGGTGCAACGGGGCAAGCGGCGACAGGGTCTGAAGCTGTTGCAGCACCGCGTCGGAAATGCGTGTCGGCTTGGTGAAATTCTGCCCTCCGTGCACGACCCTGTGCCCAACAGCGACAAGCGACCCAAAGCTTTGGTGGTTTTCCAACCACGGAAGAAGCATCGCGATCACCTGTTCATGGGTCGCCCCGGCATCCAGCGTTTCCGGCAAGTCTGTACCAAGGGCGCGGCCTTGACTGTCGCGTGCGGAAAACACCGCGTTCTCCCCGATCCCGGTGATCTTGCCGCTGATCATGGGCACAGCCGACGTTGTATCCCGTTCGAAGACCGCGAATTTCAGGCTTGATGACCCGGCGTTGAGTGTCAGGAAAACCCCGCTCATGCGGTGGGGCCGGTGTTCGTGCTATGGGCAAATATTTGCGCCATCGCCGCAGACGCGATGCGTGACAATACGCCATCGGCCCGGCTGGTCAGCACGATTGGAACACGTGCCCCCAATACGACCCCGCCCGCGTCTGCCCCGGCAAGATATATCAACTGTTTCGCAATCATGTTGCCCGATTCAAGGTCGGGCACGATCAGGATATCCGCTTGCCCCGCCACGTCCGATACGATTCCTTTGGCATCGGCGGCGGCTTTTGAAATGGCGTTATCAAATGCAAGCGGCCCATCAAGCAGCCCGCCGGTAATCTGGCCGCGATCCGCCATCTTGCACAGGGCCGCCGCATCGACCGTCGAAGGAAGGTTGGAGGTCACAGTCTCGACCGCTGACAGCAGCGCGACCTTGGGCAGATCAATACCTAGGGCTTTGGCAAGGTCGATGGCATTTTGCACGATGTCGCGTTTGGCAGGCAGATCCGGGAACGTATTGATTGCGGCATCACTGATCAGCAAAAGCTTGGGGTAGGTCGGCACATCCAGCGCGAAAATATGGCTCATCCGGCGTTCAGTCCGCAATCCGGTCGCTTTGTCCAAGGCGGGTCTCAGCAATTCATCGGTGTGGATCTTGCCCTTCATCAACATATTGACCTTGCCCGCACGGGCAAGCGCGACGGCCTGTTCGGCGGCGGAATGGCTATGGGGCACGTCAATGATTTCAACGCCGGACAGATAGCAGCCCGCATCTTGGGCCGCCGCTTCGATTTTTGCGCGTGGTCCGACCAGAACCGGAACGATGATGCCTTTTTCACCCGCCTCAATCGCGCCTTTCAAAGACGCGGCATCACAGGGGTGAACGACGGCAGTCGGCACGGCGGCCAAGGACGATGTCGCGCTAATCAGTTTCTCGAACCGGCTACCGCGCTCGTGCAGATGCACCTCGGGCAACACCACGCGGGGGCGGCGGACTTTGGCAGTGGGGGCCACGACCAGCGCCTCCCCCTCGATGACGGTTTCGCCCTTTTGGTTCGTGCATAGACAGTCCAGCGTGACATGATTGTGCTTTGCGTTTTTGGCGGTGACCGTGACACGGATCGTCACAGTATCACCAAGCCCGACGGCCTGCAGGAACTTCAAATTCTGGTTCAGATAGATCGTTCCCGGCCCGGGCAGTTCCGTGCCCAACACCGCAGAGATCAGCGCGCCGCCCCACATCCCGTGCGCAATCACTTTGTGGAACATGTCCGAATGGGCGTATTCCTGATCCACATGGGCGGGGTTCACATCGCCGGACATGACCGCAAACAGTTCTATATCTGAGGGCTTAAGCGTGCGGGTCAGTTCCGCACTTTCGCCGACTATGATTTCGTCGAATGTTCGGTTCTCAATGAATTGCATCAGATCGCGCCTTTCAGGGCTGTCATAAACATCGGTGATTACTCCTGAAAAATATAGGTGCCGGGCGCATCACAGAGTGGCGCGTATTTGTCTTCTTGGGTGCCCATCGGGGGCGGGGCGACCGGTGCGCCGGATTTGTCTTCCAACCACGATACAAGGGCGGGCCACCAGGATCCGTCAACGACGTCGGCATCGGCGAACCAGCGGTCGGGGTCGTGATAGGGTGCATCCTTGTGCTTGGCGCGCATGCGATAGTGGCGATGGGGGTGGCCGGGTTCGGACACGATACCCGCGTTATGCCCGCCATTTGTCAAAACAAAGCTGACATCGGTGTCGGACAAAAGATTGAACTTATAAACCGAATGCCACGGTGCCACATGATCGCGTTCGGTGCCCACCATAAAGACGGGTGCGCGGATATCGGTGATCGCAACCGGTTCGCCGGCCACCAGAAAACGCCCTTCGGCAAGGTCGTTGTTCAAAAACAGCTGCCGCAGGTATTGCGAATGCATCTTGTAGGGCATACGCGTCGCGTCTGCGTTCCACGCCATCAGGTCGTTCATCTCGGACCGGCCGCCCATCAGATAGTCGTGAATAACCCGCGACCAAACCAGATCATTTGACCGCAAAAGCTGGAATGCGCCGGCCATCTGTTTGGTATCAAGATAGCCCTTGTCCCACATCATATCATCAAGATAGGCAAGCTGGCTGTCGTTGATGAACAGCGTTAATTCGCCCGCTTGCGTGAAATCAACCTGTGCCGCCAAAAGCGTCAGGCTTTTTAGCCGCGTATCATTGTCGCGCGCCATCGCGGCTGCGGCGATCGACAACAACGTACCGCCCAGACAATAGCCCACCGCGTGAATTTGCTGGCCGCCGGTGATTGTATCGACCGCGTTAACCGCATCCATCACCCCGCTGGAAAGGTAATCATCCATGCCCAGATCGCGGTCATCGCCATCGGGGTTCTTCCACGAGATCATGAACACGGTGAATCCCTGCGCCGTCAGATACCGGACAAAGGAATTTTCCGCGCTTAGATCAAGAATGTAATATTTCATGATCCACGCAGGGACGATAAGAATGGGCTCGGGCCGGACCTTGTCCGTCGTAGGGGCGTATTGGATCAGTTCGATCAGCCGGTTGCGGTACACGACCTTGCCGGGGGTCGTCGCCAAATTCCCGCCGACTTGAAATTCCTCAAGGCCGACGGGCTTTTCGCCGGTATTCGCCCGCGCTGCGTCCTCAAGGAAATTCTGCCAGCCGCGCACCAGGTTCATGCCGCCTTCGCTTGCAGTTTTGGCCAATACCTCGGGGTTGGTAAGCGCAAAGTTGGAGGGTGAATAAACGTCAAGGATCTGACGCGTTACAAAGGTCACCACATCTTCGTGCTGGCGAGTGACGCCTGCAACACCTGTGGTCGCATTTTGCCACCATTGCTGGTTCAACAGGAACCCCTGCGAGATCATATTGAAGGGCCATTGCTGCCACGCTTCGTCTTTGAACCGCCTGTCCTGAGGCAGCGGCGTGATGCAGGTGTCGGGCGTGTTCGGATTTTTGGCACAACGGGCGGCGTGGTTCGCGAACCGCCATATTTTTTTGCCGGCTTTCTCTAATAGCTCAAGCTGCTTGCCGGGGGCCGAAGACAGATGCAACAGCCAGTCCGAATATGCGGCAGCAAGTGCAATGGGGGATATGCCGCCGGTGAAACGCGCCTGAGCCGCCTTCAGCCCCTTGTCCATGGCCTGTTCCATCGTCGCATGGATATGTGAACGGTGCTCCGGTGTGGTATTGGAATACAGGTTCGGTTTTGGCGGGGGGCTGGGGCGCGTTGCTAGTGATGTTGTATCATGAAGTGAGGCTATATTTGCCATCTTCCGGCCCTTTCAAAAGCAACGCGAATGTATCATCCGGATACACCAGATCGGCCGCACGATAATTGACCTGCGTCAATCATCGGCCCGGTATTCTATCGCGCTTCGGAAATCGGCAGGTCAGTGGGGGTGATGCGCAGCGCCCGAAGGGCATTCAAGATAACGGCCACGTCGATCACCTCTTGGATCAGCGCGCCTTGTACGGGTGTCAGATAGCCGAAGGCCGCAGCAATCATGCCGATCACCGACAAACCGATCCCCGCGACCACGCTTTGCAGGGCGATGCCACGCGACCGGCCCGCGATATCCATGCCCAGCGCCAGCCGGTCAACACGGTCGATCAGCAAGACCACATCTGCCGCCTCGGCCGAGGCAGCGGCCCCCCGCGCGCCCATGGCCACCCCCACATCGGCGGCAGCAAGGGCAGGCGCGTCGTTCACACCGTCGCCGACCATCATCACCGGGCCGTTCTTGCGTTCTGTCAGAACCAGCAGCACCTTTTGTTCGGGGGTCAGATCGGCCCGAACACCGTCTAGGTTAAGGTCTTTGGTTACATCTTTGGCCACGGCGGCCCGATCGCCCGTCGCAAGCAAAATCCGCAAAACCCCAGTCCGGCGAAGGCTGGCCAGCATGGCCCCGATACCGTCACGAAGGGGGTCCGCCATCACGAGATGGCCCGCCATAGCGCCGTTGACAGCCACAGCAACGACAACCGATCCCGCCGCGCGCGACAGATCATCTGTCCCTGTTGCGCCGACCTGTTGTGCCACAAACCCTTCGCCACCCACGATGACATCGCGCCCTTCAATACGACCCGAAATGCCTTCGCCCGGGGCCTCAAGCACCTTTGACGGAACCGGAAGGGCAAGCTTGCGTGCCTTTGCTGCGGCGACGATGGCCTGTGCAACCGGATGGGTCGAGGTCTGGTCAAGTGCGGCGGCAAGGCCGAGTAGGTCATCCTCGGAAATGTCAGTATGGGTTTGAATGGAAACGATCTGGGGCCGCCCGTCGGTCAAAGTGCCGGTTTTATCCAAGATTAGCGTTCGAATGCGCGCCATCTTTTCAAGCACGCCGGACCCTTTGATCAGAACACCAAAATGTGCTGCGCGTGACAGCCCCGCGACCAGTGCCACGGGCACAGCCAAGATAAGCGGGCAGGGCGTCGCGATGACCAGCACCGCAACGGCGCGGATCGGATCGCCGGTAAACCACCATGCCGCAAAGGCGATTGCGACCGTCACAATCAGAAAGCCAAGCGACCAACGATCGGCCAACCGCGCCATCGGGGCCTTGGACCGTTGGGCTTCTTCGACAAGACGCATGATACCGGCATAGGTGCTTTCGCTTGCGCGGTGCGTCGCTGTCAGCTCGAACGGCTCGCCCGCATTGGTGGAGCCGCTCATGGCGGGTGTCCCCTGCGTCAGCCGTGCGGGCAAGGCTTCGCCGGTCAGGGCGGATGTGTCGACAAACGCCACATCAGAGGCAACCGTACCGTCAACCGCGACCGTGTCGCCCTTGCGGATCAACAGCAGGTCGCCGGGTTCGATTTCATCAAGAGGGATTTCTTCGAGGCTGCCGTTTCTATGGCGCGTTGCAGTACGGGGGACGCGGGCCAGCAGGTCGTGCATTTCGCGGCGCGCGCGGCCTTGGGCAAAGATTTCCAGAAAAGTGCCGCCGGAATACATTACCGCCACAACAGCCGCTGCAAGGGTTTCACCAAAGGTGAGGGCGGCGGTCATCGACAGCGCCGCGACGATGTCCAGCCCCACGTCACCGCGCGACAAACTGCGCAAAATCTCGACCAACAGGGCGATTAGAACCGGCACCACGCCGATAATCCACAGCAACGTCGCCAGATCGCTTTTACCCGCCAGATAAAAGGCAATGCCCAAAACAAGGCCAGAAACAGCGCCAACCAGCAACGCAATCTTCACCCGGTCGTTGGTTGCTTGTTTCATATGGCTGTTCCCTTGGTCAAAGTATTCAGGCTGTTCGGCAAAAAATGGGGTGCCGGATTGAATATACCCCGGCACCCCGATGCGACATACCCTTATCGCGCGGCCCCGGATCAACGGGGCCTATACGTTCACGTTTTCTGGTTCTTTTTCATCGCATCCTTGAACGCGGCTTGGGCTTTTGTGTTCGCGGCATCAAAGGCCGAACGGGATTCAGTCAAAGCGGATCGCAAAGCGGCCCATGATGCTTTGCCTGCATCGCCCATGTGTCCCAGCTTGGCCCCTGCATTCTGGGCCATCTGATCCGCTTTGGCGACGGCTGCGTCGACTTCTGCATCACGGTCAGCCTTGAATTCGGCAGCGGCCTGTCGGATACGCTCTGCGGTATCGTTCCAGGCTTTTTGCTGGGCCTCGGCTTGTGCCTTAAACGCGTCTTCGACCGCATCCGACTTTTCGCCGACGCTTTTCCAATAGGCCTCTACGTTATCTTCGAACGCGTTCCATTCCTTTTCGAGCTTCTCGCTGGTCTCGCTCAACGTCTTTGCGTCGTCTTTGTATTCGTCCTTGAGCTTGGCCTTGAACGCATCGCGGTGTTTTTTCATGTCCTTGACCGTCTGATCGGCGTTCTTGCGGGTGTCTGCGGCGACGCCTTCGACTGTGTTCTCAACGACCTTTAGCACGGCTTCCATCTCGTCGAGGCGGCTTTTGACCCATTCGGTATAGGGGGAAATATCATTTTTCTTGTTCATGTCACTCTCCTAGAGCATGCCTTGGAAATGATTGCGTAGAATAGAAATCCATTCTCCGAGGCGGGGTTGAAATTCTGTTAGGTGGTTTGGTCGATGTCGGTGATGTCACCAAACGCGCGACTTACGGCGATGGGGATCATGATGAGTGTCCAGCCTGAAATGATGATGCTGATCCCGGCAAGCGTGCCCAAGGCCCAGAGTGCCGCTGACGGCATTTGCCAGATCAACACGGCACCCAAAACGGCGGTGATCAAACCGTCAAACAGCAACCATCCCCAACCGGAAAGCGGCCGCATGCGGAACGAAAGCACGGTCTTGATGACACCTTCAGCCAGAAACATCGCGGCAAGGATGATCGTCAGGACAACGACACCTTCCAAGGGGAAGATCATCAAATACAACCCGCCGATCAGCCAAACAGCTGCGATCAAAAGGCCAAGGATGACACCGCCCCATTTTGGATAGCTGAACGCGCCAATGGTTTGGGCGATGCTTGCAATGATCAGCATGACGGCTGTCATCCACACAACGCCCAACGTGCTGATCAACGGGAATACGATCGCCGCAAAGCCCATAAGGATCATGACGACACCAAGGGCGATCATCACATTGCGGCTGCGTTTGATGCCGTCAGCGAATGGGAATTCGTCGGCAGGGTTCATAGTCATGGAACATCTCCAGTGTTGTTAGTGTTGGTCGTTTCCGCAAGGCAACGAAAACGGCCATGGGGAAAACAGTGCTGCTGCGATCATGGCATATCGGTGAAGGTACAAATCTGTGTCAGGACAGCAGCAATGCCCCACACACCTGAGAAAACGAATATACGATTCGAGATTGTCGAGATTGATGCACATCAATCATTGGGCAGGGCCGTATCAGGGGCGGAAAAATGGCGGGTGGGACAGTTGATGCCGATCAAGTCAGGCGGGTCAATGGGCGGTAGTTTGGCAGGACCTCAAGCAAAGGAAAAACCATGTCCAACGCAAATTCACGTCCGCCTGCCGACAAGCCTTTCAAAGAAGTACCCCCGCTGAACGATCCCAAACCCGCATCAGAGCCCCCGCAGCCAACCGGCCCGCAGGACCCAAAGCAGAACCCAGCCCCGTCAGAGGTGCCGCAGCCAGATACAGCGCCCGAGGATCCGGCGTACGATCCTTTTGATAACGGGAACTTTCCTGTTTAGATTTTGAAACCCATCAGTTCGAAAACCTGTAGAGAATAGAAAACGGGCCGCTGTTATTCAGCGGCCCGTTTATTAGGTCATTCCGTATGTGCGGCGTATTAATGTGCCAAGAACACCGGCATTTCGGTTTGTTCGATCATCGACCGTGTCGTGCCGCCCAGAACCGCCTGAACCATGCGCGCGTGCCCATACGCACCCATCACCACAAGGTCGGCCCCGAATTCCTGTGCGCGATCCTGAATACATTTTTCGATTGCCAGCTTTCCGCTTGGATACTGCGAAACGGTGACGTTACAGCCGTGGTGGCTGAGCCATGCGGCGACATCTGCGCCGGGATCTTGTCCATCGGCTTGTTCGGTCATCAGCGGGTCAATGCTGGCGATCACCACTTCTTTTGCCTCGGTCAGATAGGGCAGGGCGGCGTGCAGCGCGCTTGCCGCCGCTTCGCTGTCATCCCAAGCGACAAAAACACGGTCAACCTTATCCGCGATAGACCCGTTGATCCGCAGGCCGATTGGCGAATGGAACAAGATGCCTGATGCCGCCTCACGTAGGAAATCAGGGTTGTCACGCAGGTTTGCGGCCAGATAGGCCTCGTCGCAGACACGCGCCACACGGGCGACGGCGTGTTTTGCGTCTGTCGTGGCGCACATTGCCGATTGTACATCGCCTGACACGTTGCTTCGGGCCAGCAGGGCTTCGACTTCTTGCACGCGGTCTTGTTGCGTTTGCTGTGCCTCGGCGACCAGTTCGGTCCAGTTGTCGGGGACGGTGCCCGCGCCATAGGGCGATACATAGACCGGAAAGAACGGCGATGCGCCCAAGATCAGGCAAATCAAACGGCTGTCCTTCACGGCTGCGGCTTCTGCGGCCTCGCTGATCAGGGTATCGGGGGTGTCGATGGTCATGACGTATAATATCGAGCGGCGCTTCATAGTGTTCTCCATTCCAAAAAATGCGCCCGGTCAACGAACTGGGGCAGTGGAGTACAAAGTAACATCGGTCGCGGACGGTAAAATGATACAGATCAAACGGTCGCTAAAATTTGCTGGCATTATGAAATCAACAGCTATCAATGGACGTTTGGCAAATGGAATTCAAAGACTACTACAAGGTGCTTGGCGTCGCGCGCGATGCAACGGCCGACGAGATCAAAAAGGCGTTCCGCAAAGGCGCGCGAAAATACCACCCCGATATCAATGCAGGTGCTGACGCCGAGGCAATGTTCAAAGACGTGAACGAAGCCTATGAGGTGTTGAAAGACCCTGAACGCCGCGCGGCCTATGATCAGTTGGGCAAAGAGCCGCCCCAAGGCCAAGGCCGGTATCAGCCACCACCTGATTGGGACAACGGATTCGCGTTTTCCGAAGGTGGCCCGCAGGGCGACGAAGGGTTCAGCGATTTCTTTGAAACCCTGTTTCGCCGTGGGTCCGGCCCGACGGGCGGTATGGGCATGGGGATGGGATCGGGCAGGGGTGCCGACAGCCACGGACGTGTCGAGATTTCGATCGAAGATGCCTATAGCGGTGCCGATCGCATATTGAGCCTGCGATCGCCGGTTGTCGGACCAAACGGCACCGTCACCATGCAGGATCGCAAAGTATCGGTGCATGTTCCCAAAGGGGTGTCGGCAGGGCAGCATATCCGGCTGGCAGGCCAGGGGGCACCGGGGGCCAAGGCGGCGGGCGATCTGTTCCTTGAAGTCGCCTTTGCGCCGCACCCGATATACTGCGCCGAGGGGAAAGACCTTTACCTCGATCTGCCCATCGCCCCGTGGGAGGCCGCATTGGGTGGTCACGTCGTTATGCCGACGCCCGGCGGCAAGGTGGACCTGCGCATTCCCGAAAATGCGCGATCCGGCCAGAAAATGCGACTGAAAGGCAAGGGGCTGCCCGGCACACCAGCGGGCAATATCTATGCCACTTTGAAAATCGTAAATCCAAAGGTTGAAACAGAAGAGGCACGCGCGTTCTTCGAGAAAATGGCCAAAGACTTGGCCTTTGATCCGCGGGCCGGTCTTGGAGGGAAATGAAATGAAAAAGACAACGATGAATAGTGATGTTCTGGATGCCCTGTCGTTACCTGACCTGTGCAGATTTTGTCAGGCAGATGAAACATGGGTGATCGAACTGGTCGAACACGGGGTGATTGACCCCATGGGCAGCACCAGCGGGAATTGGCGGTTTGTGGGGGCCAGCATTGCCCGCGCCAAGAAGGCCAGACGGCTTAACCGTGATCTTGGCATCAATATTGCCGGGGTCGCTTTGGTGCTGGATCTGCTGGAAGAACGCGACGCGATGATGCGCCGTCTTGCACGCTACGAGACAATTTGATTGATATTGCGCGCGGGTGACACCGCGCCTGCGTGCGCTATCTAGGTATTTGGTCGCCGGGCAACTGCTTGGGCGACCGCTGCCGCAAGACAGATCACTTCAAAGCCAGATGAAAGCCGTGCATGACCCCCTTAGAAGACCAAACTCCCGTTTTTGAAATGACCGATGGCCATTGGCAATCGCTTGGGAAATCGGGGGCAGGGCACAAGCACCGCTATGGTCACGCCGTTGTCGTTTCCGGCCCCTTCGGCCAAGGCGGTGCTGCGCGTCTGGCGGCGCGTGGGGCGTTGCGGATCGGTGCGGGGCTGGTCAGTGTCGTGTGTCGGGCGGATGCGGTGGCCGAACATGCCGCCCAATTGAATGCGATTATGGTCAAACCCTATGCCGATGATGCCGGGTTTCTGGATCACCTCACTGCGATCAAGCCTCAAGCCATCTGTATCGGCCCGAACCTGGGGCTTTCATCTGCCAGTAAAACGCAGCTTGCGCAGGCGCTGACGCTGGGGCTTCCTATGTGTATTGACGCCGATGCGATTACCCATCTGTCAGACCGCTCTGAACCGCTGCCCGAGGTCGCAAACCGTCAAAGCGTTATGACGCCACACGAGGGCGAATTGCGCCGTTTCATTCCCGAGGTATTCACCGAAACTTCCTGCCGTGTGACCCTTGCCCGTCGTGCCGCCGACAAAGCCGGATGTGTGGTGCTGTTCAAAGGGCCGGATACCGTCATCGCGGGGCCGGATCATGCGCCCATGATCGTGTCATCCAAGACCTTTCAACACGCCAGCTGGTTGGCAACTGCCGGATCAGGGGATGTGTTGGCTGGATTTATCACCGGCCTGCTGGCCCGTGGTTTTGACGGGTTCGACGCCGCCTGCCTAGCCGCCGAGCTGCATTTTCGCTGCGCAGAGGCATTTGGCCCCGGTCTGATTGCAGAAGATATTCCCGAAATACTGCCAAAGGTTCTGCGTTGACCTAAATCAAATCCGCCTGTGCGTCGCTGGTCTAGGATGATTGAAACACAGGTGACAAGTTATGTTGATAACACACGATTGGCGCGCGGCATTCCCGGATTTGGCTGGTATCTCTGACCATGTGTCGGGCCAGCTTGATAAACACGCCCGGTTCATACGTAAGCCCAGCGGGGCGGTGATTTCCAGCGCAGATACTGCGGCTGAAAGCCTGCTACTGGTGGTTGCTGGAACTCTGCGGGTGCAACACCGTTCTGCGGATGGCCGAGACAAGGTTTTGTATCACATTCAGTCCGGCGAAAGCTGTTTTTTGACGTCGGCATGTTTGCTGGCGTATCGCGGCGCTTCTGCACAGGCTGTCGCAGAAGCCGATGTCGAGGCGGTGTTGATCCCTCGCAGTGTATTTGACGCGTTGATGTTGGAATCCAAAGAATTCCGCGCCTTTGTTTTCGCGTCATATTCCAGCCGAATGACAGACCTGTTGATGAAGGAAGACGCGTTTTCCGGCAGGGGTCGCAATACGCCTATCCACTAAAACAAACCTGAAAATGGAGAATGAGATGAACGCCAATCTTGGAACAGTAGACCGCGTAATAAGAATTGTCCTTGGCCTTGCCCTGATCGTGGCACCGCTTTTGAACATACCCGTCGTTTGGACCAGCAGCATCCTTTTATACGGCAGCATCGCCGTCGGTCTTGTTCTGGTCGCAACCGGGTTTTTCCGGTTCTGCCCGGTGTACCGGATCTTGGGCGTCTCGACCTGCAAGCTATAGCAGGCAGTGACGTCGGCCACATTAATCGCACCTCTCAAGGGGGGTGATCACAATCTGACTGAGGATAAATTATGCTAGACCAATCCCACTACGCCCGCTTGATCAATGCGCGCTTGCAAGAACTAGATGCCAGAATGCACGAGGTCGACCACGAGCTGGGCGAACCCAAGTCGGCGGATATGAACGAGCAATCTATCGACCTGGAAGACGACGAGGTCTTGGAGGGTATCGGCCTGGCGGCACAAAAGGAAATCGGGCTGCTCAATCTCGCGTTGGAGCGGATCAAAGATGGCAGCTATGGCATCTGCAAAAAATGCGGAGAGCCGATTTCAGAGGCCCGGTTGGCCGCTGTTCTCTATGCGCCGCTGTGCAAAAGCTGCGCAACTAACGGCTAACCGTGCCGCGCGCGTTTACAGACGCAATTGCATCGGCCTATGCTGCGGTAC
>SWCC01014655.1_pt2 | contig 14721 bp, 18 predicted proteins | sample 4692971 | NCBI WGS metagenome assembly SWCC01 (sample SAMN10267277, study PRJNA491770) | bioreactor metagenome | isolation source: DHS bioreactor inoculated with subseafloor sediment | place: Japan: off Shimokita Peninsula | collected 2006-08 | reverse complement strand
TTTTTAATTCTCCTAGCCATGTTATGAGAGATTAAGTTCTTAATCATCGAGCAATAGCGTCCGGAGGGACACCCGTTTCGAGGATCATTATGGGAAGCAATAGATTCACCTTGAATAACGCTACACCATAACCGTCAAGCTTCCCCCAAAAAGACGAATTAGGTATACTGCTTCTCTGCTCTGCGGGGATAGAAGTTCGAATTAAGCTAGGATCTGATGAATGTCGAGAAAACATATTTTGGAGGATTCTGGCAGAATCAGCCACCCATAATTGGATTTTAGCGCACGAGCGAATTGAAAATGCTTTATTTCTAAGGATGTCTTTGCGATTCACCCTAAGCTTGCTTTCCAATCTCAGGATGCGTTGAACAAACTTCTTTGCTGTGATCCTCCAGAGCCTAATTGCATAAACTGTTCCAATGGATTTGAACAAATGTTCGTTCATGAGTTTGACAGCGAGGGGATTCTAGCCTGTAGAAGGTCAGCCGTTGGACGTTCACGCAGTCTTAACAAGTACCTGGAATAGTTCCATCCGGACTTACTAAGAAAGAATTGTATCTACCTGTGCGTAGATGAATCTACTGCAATGCGCTCAAAGATATTGACCGGGAATGCATTCTAGTGACCATCGGCGCTATGGCAAGAGGATATAGGAAGTTCGCGGCGATCGAGTACTTTATCATAAATTGGATTTTGACAGCGAGACGCGTAACGACATCACTCGAGTAACGACCCTCTCGATGATCTTCGAGCAGAGTGAAAGGCAGTCAAAGCGGTGGTACCGCTTCGAACCGCAACCCTTTATGAAGAGTTGAGAAGAAATTATTAGCGCGGCTGAAAATCAATTGTACAATGGTCTATCAAATGATGACAAAGTCGCTGCGTTAGATCGATGTCATACACCAGATTTCGTTGTATCTCCTTTGATGCATGTTTTCAAACGCTTTCGTTCTAACCGTGCTTTTAGATTAATGAACTTAGCTACCACCCTTATTCCCAAGCACTCCAGAAGCTTCATAGTGTTACTGATGTATCGATTAATACCATATTGCCATAGTATTTTATACCCTTCGGAAAAGCGTCGACAACCACCGCTTACGCCACCGCTTTGGAAACCTGCAAGTAGTTTAGGTACATAGTGGAAACTAATCCCAGCCCTGTCAGCTCGCAAGAGGAATTCGTAATCCGCATCGACCCGAAATGACGGATCAAATACGCCAATTTTTTCGTACACTTCTCTTTTTACAAAACATGTAGGATGAAATATATTTGGCCCATCTCTAATATGTTTGCTTGATAGTCGAGGCTGTTGAACTCTGAAGAACGAGAACGTTTCGTACTCCTCGATTCGAAGTTGATTGCCATGAATTATCTCTGCGCCCGGGTGCTGTTGAATTGCGTCACTCACGACTTGCAACGTCCAAGGAAAATAGAAGTCGCCGGCATTGATGATCCCTATCCAGTCATTACTCGCTCTTACTAGGCCTTTGTTCATTGCATCGTATATGCCCTTATCAGGTTCACTTACCCATTCACTTATCTTCGATGCATTGTCTTTAATGATTTCAACAGATTTATCGATTGAGTGGCCATCTATAACAATGTACTGCGTCCCCACTACAGACTGTGAATACACACTGTCGATTGTACGTTGTAGATGATCCTGTGCATTCAGCAGAACTGTGATAATACTGAATGAAACTTCAGTTGGCAAAATATAGGCCTAGTGATTCTTCAAAATATTTACCATCCTAACATAAACAATCATCGCTGTTCAACCCTGGACGAATGCCCTGAACGGCAGTCAATCAAAACATTCTGCAAGCAGGGCCTGAAGTCCTTTGTCATCCATACTCTCGTATTTTTCACGCAACATCGACGGCAACTGATCAAGTCGCGGATCGTCTCTACCAAGGGCTTCTATCACAATACTCAATTTAATTCTCCTGCGGATTTGATGACGCACCTTACGAAGCCAGCGAGTGTAGTGAATTCACTAGGTTCATGCTCTGTGAAATCAACCTCCACTCCAAACTCTTCCTCGACATCCGTGATTAAGCCGAAAAAATCCATGGAATCGAATATTCCGGATCCCGTGAGGGGCAAGTCATCTGTCAGATCAGGTACTTCCAGACCAAGAAGACGCACTTTATCTTTCAGTTTGCCTTCAACAAATTCCCTTATCGTTTCATGCGTCATTACGGTTCTCCATTGCTGCTAACAGTTTTCTGTCAATCTTGCCATTCGCATTGATGGGAAAGGTGTCGAGTATTATCACACGAGTTGGAACCATATAATCCGGCAGCTTCTCGCGGCAATACTTAAGAACTCGCTCGGGTAGTCCCTCCCCATCATTGATCAGGATAAATCCCCGCAATCCGTTTACAACCCCATCATTTTCTTCATTTGGGAGGACCACCGCCTCGATCACTCCTTCAACATTGCGAATAGTCGATTCGACCTCCGCAGCCTCCACCCTGAAACCGCGAATCTGAATCTGGTGATCGAGACGCCCAAGGAACTGTAAGGTGCCATCTTCCAACTCGATGACCCTATCCCCTGTTCGGTACCATACCGAATCGTCCTGAGGCAATTGTATATAGTTTTCAGCCGTTTTTTCAGGACTGTTCAGATACCCTGAGGTTACTTGCGGACCTGAGACGAGAAGCTCACCCTCCTCTCCGCGAGGGATGGAATGAAAATCCTTATCAACTACGTTATACCGGTGCGTCGGAAATACTTTGCCTATTGGAACAACACCGTTGGCCGTGAGTGCAGGTGATTTCTCTCTATCCCATTCATGCTCCGAAATGCTGATTGTGGCTTCAGTCGGTCCATAGAGATTGACAACATGGGAGTGTGGAGCCGCATTTCCCCAGTCATCCGCAAGATGATTTGGAAGCGCTTCTCCACAAAAGAAACTGTATCGTAGCAACGGAAACGTGTCTGGTTTGAGCATGCGCACTTGTTTCATACGCAAGGCGATAGACGGTACGGAAAACCATATTGTCAATTGCTTGGCGGTGATGAAGTGATTCGGCAGCAGCAGGTCATCCTCCTTCAACGGACACAAGCATGCTCCAGCAGTCCAACACACGAAGATATCGTGGACGCTCAGATCGAATGTCGTATCGAAAGCCTGGGAACATCTATCCTTTGGGCCGATGTCATAATGCGCCGTTATATATTCCAGGTACGCATCCAGATTTCCATGGCTCACTGGAATACCTTTCGGTTCGCCGGTCGTCCCAGATGTGAAGAGTAAATACGCGATTTCCGAGAAATTCTCAGGTGAGGCTGGATGAACATTTGTTTGACTCACTTCTACCCCAGCATTTTGCTTCCTGTAATCAGAATGGAATCTAATGTGTTCCTGCCCAGCCTCATCCGCAATGGTGACAATCAGGCAGTGGTCTTCCATATCTAAAGCTACGGACTGGAAATATCCCTTGAATTCTTCGGAAAGAACTAGAATTTCCGACCCGGCCAACTGCATCATGCGGACGGCACGCGAGGCGGGGAACTTAAGGTTCATCGGCAGGTAAGCACGGCCTGAAAGAAGGATACCCAGTAACCCGGCATAGGTCGCGAACGATCGAGCAGCAAAGAGCGCGACAGGGCCATTCCCTCTTACTTCACCTTTCTCAACCGCTTCTGCAATTTTCCCTGCGGATGTCCATAATTCTGCGTACGACCACTGCTGCGATCCGATTTCCAGAGCGGGTCGATCTGGGTACTTTTCCACAGACAGACGAATGCGATCAATAACATTTATACTTGCCATACGTTCTCCTGCTTGCCACCATAACCGGAATACTCTTTTCCATCGTCGGCAACGAGTTCGATGAGCATGCCGCCGGTCTGAACCGGTAAAAGAAATACGACGCGATGAAACGGTTTCGGGGCGAGCAATATTGATCCATCCACAAGGTGATATCCTCGCTCCCTGAAGTATTCAATCCCATCTTCTAGATTTCTCACCTCGAATGCAAGATGATGCAACGGCATAAACGGCATTTTTGTACGATGCGCTGAGACAATACTGTTGTCTCGAACTGGTGACACAATTTCGATATCGACATTCGCAGGAGCATGGTATTCACAACTCACCCCAATTTTTCCCACTACACCTTCATACGCAATCCGGGCACCAAGAAGTTCAAGAAGCTTACGAATCTTTTTTTCGTATTTGGTTACGATGCCAATATGATCGAGCCGTATGATTGGACTACCCCTTTGTTTTGTTGATGGGTCTGCCTGAGCAATAAAATAAAGGGGATCAGACACAATTTGTGACCGAATGTACGCCTCCAAGCGGTCAAGGGGGAAAACGGCATAGGGGACTGTAGCAACGTAGTTAACCTCTTCCGAGAGCCCTTCCACACCAAACCGCTCAAAGTGTTATTCTGGTTGTACGTCGTCGCACAGAGAATAGCAGAAACGCACATCCGGTGTATCCCGCCCTGCTTCATGGCTCTCGTACTTCGTCCATTTCCGGTAAGGAACCGAGACAGCTTCTTCAACGCGGCGAATGATATGCTCAAGGGCGCCCTTCCCGATGAGCAACACTTTTGCATTTAACGCAGCAGCTTTGCCGATTGGCGACAATGAGTCATAATCGGTAACGGACGCACCGGAAAGGAGCTCTGAAGCGAAGTCCCCACTTGCCGACCACCGGAGACAGGCAATCACATTACTCGATATGGAAATCCACTCCCTTTCGCTCAGGCAAGGCATACCTTCAATACAGTCTTCAGGCATGTGATGAGCGACAATTATAATTCCCTGCTGACGACAACTATTATTCCCGGTTGATTTCACCGATTTTTCAGGTCCGACACAAGGAGGACGCTGAATGATCACAGACAATCAAGTGAGGAAACTGATGAAGTATCTACAGCAGGAAGAACTGCTGAGCGTGGCTGCCTCGAAGTCGGGCATGGACGAGAAGACTGCCCGGAAGTATCGAGATCTTGGCAAATTGCCCAGTGAACTACGCGCAGAGCAGGTCCGATTGTGGCGGACACGTGAGGACTCGTTCGAAGAGATCTGGGATGCGGTCATGTCCTTTCTGGACAACAATCAGGGTCTGGAAGCAAAAACATTGTTCGAGCACTTCCAGCGTCAGCATCCCGGTCGTTATCAGGATGGCCAGCTGCGCACGTTTCAGAGGCGGGTCAAACACTGGCGGGCCACCGAGGGCCAAGCCCGGGAGGTGTTTTTCGCGCAAGTCCACAAGCCCGGCAAGTTGAGCCAGTCTGATTTTACGCACATGGGCACTTTGGGGGTTACGATAAGCGGCGTGCCGTTTGATCATCTGATCTATCATTTTGTGCTCACGTATTCGAACTGGGAGACGGGCTCGATTTGTTTTTCAGAAAGTTTAGAGAGCCTGAGCGAAGGGATGCAGAATGCGTTATGGAAGCTGGGCGGCGTCCCCGAAGAACATCAGACCGACAGATTGTCAACGGCCGTGAACAAGACCGAGAACCCGGAAGAATTTACCGCGCGGTATCAAGCGCTCTTGTCCCATTACAAAGTGATCGGTCGCAAGACCCAACCGGCGAGCCCCAACGAGAACGGGGACGTCGAGCAGAGCCATCACCGGTTCAAGCGGGCGGTCTACCAGGCGCTCATGCTGCGTGGCCGCCGTGATTTTCCCACTCGCAAAGACTATGCGCTCTTTCTCGAATCACTCTTTGCGCAACTCAACTCCAATCGGCAGGAACGGTGCAACGAAGAGCTGGCGGTGTTGCGCGCGTTGCCTGCGATGCGCATGGCGACCTGTACCAAATTCACCGTTCGCGTCGGACCGGGCAGTACCATTCGGATCAAGCACAATGTGTACTCGGTCCACAGTCGTTTGATCGGGGAAAAGGTCACCGTGCAGCTTTTCAGCGAACATCTGGACGTATGGTACGGCCAGCGTCGTGTTGAAACGATCCCGCGACTCCGTGGTTCAAGAAATCACTATATCCAGTACCGGCATATCATCGATTGGCTGGTACGCAAACCTGGTGCGTTTGCGAACTACCGGTATCGCAACGATCTTTTTCCCACCAGCCGCTTCCGGATGGCTTACGATGCATTGCAACAACATCATACCGTGGCAAAGGCCAGCACGGAGTATCTGTTGCTGCTGCAGTTGGCGGCCCGAGAAAACGAAAGCGCTGTTGATGATACGCTTCGTATGCTCTTTGACCGGAACGAGGCGATTTCCGCAGCGGTTGTGAAGCGTCTTGTTCTTTTCGGCCGAAAACCGGCCCCGGCAACCGACGTGCGCATCCTGGCGGTTACGCTCGATGCCTATGACTGTCTGCTCAGCGGAACGGTGGGGGCAGTATGATCGAGATACACACCGAACTGACCCAGCACCTCAGAGAGCTCCATCTCCCTGCATTCCGGGAATGCTATCGCAGTGCGGCGGATCTGGCCCGACGGGAATCACTCACCCATGAACAATATCTTCTGGAACTGGTCCGGAGAGAAAGCGAGGAACGAACGCAGAAACGCACGGCCCGGTATCTGCGTGAATCGAAGCTACCACTCGAGAAAAGCATTGAGACATTTGACCGGAAACGACTCCCGGTGAGAGTAAATACGCTTGTCGATCATCTGCTTGACGGCTCCTTTGCGGACCGCAGCGAGAATGTACTGGCGTTTGGCAATCCCGGCAGCGGGAAGACGCATTTAGTCTGCGCGATTGGACAGGTACTGATTGAACAAGACCGCCGTATTCTGTTCATGCCCTGCAACCTGTTGGTTCAGGAGCTGCTGCTGGCTAAACGGGATCTGAAACTGGCGACTGTCCTGAAAAAGCTCTCTAAATATCATGCGCTGATCATTGATGACATTGGGTATGTGCAGCAGAGCCGAGAGGAAATGGAGGTTCTCTTCACTCTCCTCGCCCATCGCTATGAACGAGGATCGGTCATGTTGACGAGCAATTTGCCTTTTTCAAAGTGGGAGCAGATATTTAAAGACCCGATGACCACGGCTGCTGCCATCGACCGCCTGGTGCATCACAGCATCATTCTGGAACTGAATCTGCCTAGCTACCGTCTCGAGCAATCGAAAAAGGGCAAGGAAAAGGCTAAATAATGAACGGAGAAGCACCCTGGAGAGCAAAAATACGGCTAAACAGAATCGGGAATTCTAATTGTCGTTGAACGGGAAATATAGTTGTCGTTGATCACTTCCAAAGCTTGTGATTAAACCTGTTGACCATATCTTCACGCTGCTGTTCAGCAATTTCATTTCGGTGTTCTAGCAAATCTAATATCGACTCCGCAATATTTGCAACTGTCGTCTCCGCCTTCACCCTCGAGGCAGAAATCGGCCGGTTCGTCGATTATTACAACAATGAACGCTATCACGAGGCCATCGATAACCTTCGACTCCTGCATGTCGACGAGGGTCGAGCAAGAGAAATCATAACAGAGCGTGAGGTGATTAAGATCGATACGATGCGGAGGAGGAGAAAGGAAAATCTGTGGAATCTAACCAAGTCAATGACCCGAAACACGGAATTGACTATAAGGAAACCATCGCTAAGCTTAACAACAAATGTGTCTCATAGTTTTTGACGACATATAAATCCGATTTTCACAGATGGCATTTGCACCGGTCCGAAGGGCCTGCCGGATGTGCGCATTGTGCAGATGATTTGGTGAGCAGATGCTGACAAAATGCACGCGGTCTTCTACCGTCCCCCGACGCAATTTCTCCAGACGCCTGTCGAGACGCTCGCATTTCTTGAAAAACGCGGCTTGCAGGAAATAGCTATCGAGCATACCCACGGAATCATTTGGATCATAGGCAACAAGTAGATTACCTTCGAATGCTTGATTAGCTTTCAAGTGGGGTGGGCGAAATAGCCGGCGAATCCTCGTACGGGTAAAATTCTTCATGCGCTCGGAGAAGCATAGGCTCCGATTGTTCGTAAATCAGTATTATCCGAGTTCGTATAATAGTCTACCGTGTAATTCAGACCTGTGATAAAATCAGTAATGGGTTTGTAACCCGTCGAAGACCGGAGGAGGTCCACATTCGCATAGGAGTGTTTAATATCTCCCGGGCGGCTGCCTTCGTAGATACACGATATTTCTGTGGACAACGTATTGTTCAATTCATCAACCAATCCATTAAGGGTAACTTGACCATGCGTCGCACAATTCATCGCCTTCCCGACGGCACCGGATTCGGTGGCAGCCAGCAGGTTCGCCTTTACAACATTCGCAACGTAAGTGAAATCGCGGCTTTGCTCACCGTCACCGTAGATGACAGGTGAATCTCCCTTCAACATGACCTTGATGAATTTGGGGATCACTGCAGAGTACTGCGAGTTCGGGTCCTGCCTCGGACCAAAAACATTGAAATACCGCAAAGCGACAGTTTCAATACCATACAGCTCATAGAAAATACGGGCATAATGCTCGCCCGCAAGTTTCGAAACCGCATACGGTGACAATGGATTCGGAATCATTGTTTCCACTTTCGGGAGAATCGGATTATCGCCATAGACTGATGATGATGATGCATAAACGATTCGTCTAACCCCATGGGTACGCGCCGCCTCAAGGATATTCAAGGTCCCAACAACATTGACTTCGTTGCTCGTTATCGGATCATTAATGGACCGTGGTACCGACGGCAGCGCTGCCTGATGCAGCACAACATCTATCCCTCGCACGGCGCGGTCAGTCATGTGATAGCTGCGGACATCCCCTTCGATCAATTCAATATCGTTAACAAAATCCTGTAGATTTTCTCTTTTTCCAGTTGAGAAGTTATCTAGGACACGAACCGTATGCCCGATCCGAAGCAACTCCTCGACGATGTTCGACCCGATAAAACCACCGCCGCCTGTTACTAGATAATTCATAATTCTCGATTCGTGGTGAAACATTTAAACATTTAACATAGCTCTTAGATCATACCTGTCCTAAACAAGTTTTTCACTGTCGTCTGATGTCGACCTGACAGAACAAAAAAGGTCTCCGAATCGCGGTATCTTGAAAGTGCTAAAAAACCTTGATGCCACAAAACGGAAACGAAAATCACCAAAGGTAGTAGTCTGTTCGCACAAATCATAACCACAACATTGGCCGTCAGCGATTTTCGGGCCATTGTCACTCGCCATGGTGGCGAGAAGCATGCCAAGAGATTCACCTGCTGGCAGCAGTACGTGAGCATGATCTTTTTGCAGTTGGGAAAACTCACGTCTCTGCGCGAAATCGTTGACGGAATGAAGGGTTGGGCAGTAAGCTCTTGCATCTGCGCATTGCTTCGTCCCCGAAGCGGCTTCGCTCTCGTATGCCAACGCGCATCGACCGTGGCAGATCTACCAGGACCTGTTCTTCGTGATGCTGGGTCGTTTTCAGGATTCCCTGGAGGGACCGAAGCGCTTTCGTTTCAAGAACAAGTTGCTGAGCATGGATGCGACGGTCATCGATCTGTGCCTGTCGTTGTTCCCGTGGGCAGAATTCCGGCAGACGAAAGTTGCGGTAAAAGTACACGTGCTTCTCGAGCATGACGGATACTTTCCGACCTTTGCGCACATTACCGACGGAAAAGTTGGTGATTCCCTTACTTTCCGCGAGCAAATCGCAATGAGCGAACACTTACCGAAAGGTAGCATCCTCGTCGTTCACCGTGCATATGTTGATTTTGCGTTGTTTCGCATGCTGGCCGATCGCGACGTGTTCTTCGTCACTCGTCTGAAATAAGGTATGAATTGGGTCGTTAGGGAGCACTGGACAGTCCCACAACGTGGTGGGATCCTCCGTGACGATCTGATTGAGTTAATCGAACAGCGGGCCGCGCTGATTGGACAACATCTGTTTCGACTGGTCGAACGGAAGGATCTGGTAACGGGTGAACGGTACCAATATCTGACCAACCGCCTCACCTTCGGTTCCACGACGATCGCCCGCATCTATAAAGACCGCTGGCAGATTGAGATATTCTTCAAGACGCTCAAGCAAAACCTGCGGATCAAGACCTTCGTCAGCACGAGCGAGAATGCGCTCGACCTGTCCGAATCAAGTTGGTTTGGAGCATTTAGCTATACCATCTCAAACGTCTTGGACAGCAGTGCTCTTAGATACTCATTGTACAGGCTATTGCTACACATATTGGCAAGATGTTCTGATTCTCGATTGGAAAGTAGATATATACGCGAGTCCAAATCTTCAGCGCTGCAGATCTTTAGACCCTATCACCGTTTGATGGTCACAAAGGGCTGGAAATCTGCAAAAGCTCCCTACCACCCACATTATATACGATTGACTCACCTATATCTGCCAACCTAAATTTTCGTTTTCCATTGTTCGACGTCAGAACGTGTGGGACAGATTTGGGGTAGAAACTTAGTGATGAAATCACTACTATCGACCTAGAATCTGGAGGTGCATAATGAATGAATCAGGCAGTGTCGAAGGACGTCTCAAGGACATCAAACGCCGTACACGACGAAAGTTCAGTTCTGAGGAAAAGATCCGTATTGTCCTTGAGGGGATAAAGGGCGAGAGCAGCATTGCAGAACTGTGCCGTCGGGAAGGAATCCACGCAAATCAGTATTACACCTGGAGCAAGGAGTTTCTCGAGGGCGGGAAACAACGCCTGAACGGTAATACTGTTCGTGAGGCGACAAGCCCGGAAGTAGCCGAACTGCGCAAGGAGAACGCCCAGTTGAAAACCGCCCTGGCGGAAGTGTTTCTGAAGAATCAAATTTTAAAATAAAGTCTTCATGGCTTGGAAGCAGACTGGGAGCAATGATGCGGTATACAGCATCAGAGAAGCTGGAGATCATCCAGCTCGTTTCCGAAGCCAACCTCCCGGCCAAGCAAGTGCTCGCCGAGCTTGGTGTTGCGCGTTCTTCCTTCTATCGCTGGGTCAATCTCTGCAATGAACACGGCTTTGAAGGATTGGAAGACCACACACGCGGCCCCTTCCACATCTGGAACCAGATTCCGGATGAGATCCGTGAACATGTGGTTGAAGTGGCAATGGAAGAACTGGAGAACTCGCCTGGCATATCACCGATACCGAGCGATATTACTTCTCGGAATCGAGCGTTGACCGCATTCTGAAGGAAAATGATCTAATTACCAGTACCGCATATGTTGTCATCTCAGCAGCTGATCGCTTCAATAACCCGACCCGTGCAGTGCACGAACTCTGGCAAACGGACTTCACGTATCTCAAAAGTGACCGGCTGGGGTTGGTATTTCTTGTCAACGATACTCGATGACTTCTCACGCTACATCATCGCCTAGCGTCTTTGTACTTCGATGAAATCGACCGACGTCATTGCAACGCTCGATATGGCCCGAGCCACGACCGGACTCGATACGGTGCACGTGCGTCATCAGACCCGGATGCTATCCGATAACGGCTCATGCTACATCTCCAAAGAATTGAGTGAATACCTCGACTACAGCGGCATAGACCACATTCGCGGCCGTCCTTATCACCCTATGACACAGGGGAAGATCGAGCGGTATCATCGAACGATGAAGAACGCTCTCCTTCTCAACAACTATCTTCCGGATATACTCGAGGCGGAAATCGGCCGCTTCGTCGATTATTACAACAATGAACGCTATCACGAGGCCATTCACAACCTGCGTCCCGTGGATGTCTACGAGGGACGAGCAAGAGAAATCATTACAGAGCGTGAGGTGATTAAGATCGAAACGATGCGGAGAAGAAGAAAGGATAATCTGCAGAATCTGACCGAGTCTATGACCCGTAACACGGGCTTGACTATAAGGTAACCACCACTTAGCTTAATAACGAATGTGTCTCATAGTTTTTGACGACATACAGTATGTAATGAACGACTCCCCTGATGAAGGGTATGGTGCAGGTCACGCTTACGAAAAAAAGTCACTCACCGCCTGAATGACCTGCTCCTGCTCATCCGCTCCGAGATCATAGTACAGCGGTAAACGCACTAGTGTATCAGAATATTTCTCTGCCATCGGAAGCCTCCTTCCGTCGTGTCTCGTAATGTAATAGCTTGATAAATGCAGTGGCAGATAATGAAAGACTGCCTGTATTTCCCGCTTACGCAAATGTCCAATCAACCTATCTCGTTCGTCCCCACTTTTGCAGATGAGATAGAATAGGTGCCCATTATTCGTCGCCCATTTCGGGATAATTGGGAGACTGACTTTTTCTCTTGCGCTAAGATCTGAAAACGCGTTATAGTACCGATCCCAAAGGGCCACGCGCTTGCATTGAATATCATCAATTTCTTCGACTTGGGCGAATAGAAATGAAGCCACGATCTCTGAGGGTAAAAACGAAGAACCAATATCCACCCATCCATATTTATCAATTTCACCACGGAAAAATGCCGAACGGTTCGTACCCTTTTCCCAGATAATTTCGGCACGTTCAATCATATGCTCGTCATTTATGACTAGCATACCGCCCTCACCAGAAATAATATTCTTGGTTTCATGAAACGAAAACGCGCCGAGTTGACCAATTCCACCCAAGGCACGTCCCTTATAATACGCATCCACTGCCTGCGCTGCGTCTTCGATAAGGAGGAGATTGTGTGCAGATGAAATTTCCGAGAGTACATCCATGTCACATGCCACGCCAGCATAGTGCATGGCGACAATAGCCCGAGTCTGCGGGGTGATAACCTCATCAACGCGCGTTACGTCCATATTTGGATGCGAGGAAAGACTGTCCACAAAACGAATCGTCGCCCCACGTAAGATGAAAGCATTCGCCGTCGACACAAAAGTAAATGAGGGCATAATCACTTCGTCGCCAGGTTGAATATTGGCAAGCAAAGCGCACATTTCCAGTGCGTCTGTACAAGATGTCGTCAGAAGGGTCTTCTTAAATCCATAACGACGAGAAAACTCAGCTTGTGTTTTATTGGTATATACTCCATTACCTGATAGCTTACCCGATTCTACCGCTTGGTAGAGGTAGTGCGCCTCTTTTCCTGTTAGATGTGGTTTATTGAAAGGTATCACAGTATTACGAATCCGAAGAAGCCTCTTTTACAGCGTGCGGTCTTAGAATATGTCACTAATTCGCTCGCTTGATTTTAAACCGATCAGTAAATAGTACATCATCTTCGATTGATATTTTAACTGGCACCTTAAATGGCTCCATAATCTCTCTACAAGATTTCTTTATTCTGCGAATACAATCAGATTTGTTTTCATTCGAGATCAATTTCACTTTTGCGCAAACATATTCTCCCGTAAGACTGCTCTTCTCTGAATATACGACAACATCTTCAATATTTGATATCGATCTGATAACGCTTTCCACCTCAACTGGGTACACCTTCTCTCCACCAACATTAATTAATTCGGTGGCTCTACCAAGAATTTTTACGAATTCACCGTCTTGCACAACAGCATCTCCAGTCATGAAAAATCCATCAGCCGTAAACGGAGACTCTGCATTTAAGTAACCCAGCATAGCCGATTCCGAACGAATTTCCAGTATACTGTTTACAATTCTTATGTCATAACCTTCTCCACCAATCTTTAACCACGTACTGTCATTACCACGTGAAACAGATCGCAGGACCCCCAACTCAATTAGTCCATAGGTCTGTTTTAGATCTACGTTAGGGAAGACATTTCTAGTCATTTTCAATGTTGTCTCTGACATTGGTTCGGCACCGTATGTAATCATTTTTAATGATGACAAATCATATTGCTTGTAAGCCTCACTCAACACCAACAAATTCAGAAACGTTGGTGAAGCAGGCAACACTTCGACTTTATATTTTTCGATTGCCTCACATACCTCCACCGGATTTCGCTCAATCAAAGTAACAACTACCCCACCATTTGACAAAATATGAAAAAGAGTATTGAGACCACCCCAATGATCGAATAAAAGAAAGTTTAATGTTCTCTGCGCCTTTCTTTCCACACAAAACTTTTTCAACAATTTATTAAAATCATGCACAGCAGCCTTAGGCTCTCCCGATGTACCAGAAGTGAAAAGGACTAAACCGGGGACCCTCCTTTCTCGAAGGAGATCGTAGTAATCGTGACTGCTTTCCCCGCCATGATTCACACAACTTATTTGTCCATCATCATGCACCTTAATATCGTATCTTGCAAGTGCAATTTGAATCTTTATATTGTTCCTACTTTCATTTTTATATAGCAAGGGAACGACAATACATCTACATTGGATCAATGCAAATAGTAGTGCAATCCCCCGGACCGAAAAATCAGCTTGAAGCGAGACTACATCTCCCTGACCAATTTTATAACTTTGTAATAATTCAATAGAGTTACGAATTTCTTCATGAAGAGCTGAATACGTAGTAACCGTATTTACGTCAGCAATAGCAGGACTTTCCGCGTTCTTTCTAATAGCATCATCAAAATATTGATACATTATACGCCACCCAAATAAATAATTTGACCCGTCACCATGCTACTTTCATGTGATATGAGAAAATCAATTGTATTTGCAACATCCGTTGGATCACCGTATCTATGAATTGCCTGTCTTTGCAATAGTAAATCAAGCCTATCCTCTCGAATTCCTTTTATTAAGTCTGTTTTCACGGCAGGCGGGGCGACCGCATTTACTGTGATATTTAGCTCCGAATACTCACGTGCCAGGATGTGCGTTAGCGTTTCGACTCCAGCTTTTGATGCAGCGTACATCGCTTCACCTTCTAATTTAAAAGGTACCGCAAATGTAGAAATATTT
>SWCC01006687.1_pt1 | contig 14781 bp, 16 predicted proteins | sample 4692971 | NCBI WGS metagenome assembly SWCC01 (sample SAMN10267277, study PRJNA491770) | bioreactor metagenome | isolation source: DHS bioreactor inoculated with subseafloor sediment | place: Japan: off Shimokita Peninsula | collected 2006-08 | reverse complement strand
AGTGGGCGCCATTGCTAGTCGACTCCAGAGGTTTTGATTTTCTCGCCTCAAATTATCGTTTTTACGTTTGCCTGAACAATAGATAGAAGAGGTTTTATAGCTAATGCGCCGAATTATGCGATTAAAAGAGGTGAGCCACGTGTGCGGGATACCACGCAGCACCGTTTATTTGTGGATGAGCCAAGGACGATTTCCCTTGAGCCGTCGAATAGGCGGCGGCTCAGTCGGGTGGTGCAGCAAAGAGATCGAGCGATGGGTAAGCCTTCAACTCGATGACGAAGAGATTGTCCAGGAGAAAGACCATGAGCACTCATCAAGAGCTCATCAGCATTAAAGAATTTCAGAAGCGGGTATGGGGAGAAAATGGTACACCCTTAAGTCGCCAATCTATCCGCAACCATTTACTCAACTGCAAGCTGCCGGGCAAACAGGTAGTGGGCAATTGGTACGTCGACTGGAACCAGTACCAATCGCAAACCACTGACATGTTTGTCGAGCAAGTACTTGCGGGTAGGTATTGATGTCTCGTCCCCGTAAAAAAGCAAATCGTGACCTGCCCTTGAATTTGTACTACAGCAAGGACACAAAGAGCTATCGCTATAAAGATACAATTAAAAACAAATGGCACAAATTTGGGCATGACCGCCAAAAAGCCATCAAAAGCGCACAAATTCTCAATGCAAAGCTGATGGTCAGCAGAGATTTGATCGAGGCAGTGATGGCGGAGCACACCCTCACGCTACGACAGTTTATTGATGACTATCGTGAGAAGGTTCTACCAGAGAAAAAGCTGAAAGCAGCGACGCTCGATCTTTATAAAATTCGGCATCGCCAGATTGGTAATGCCCTAGGTGATAAACCCCTGAACATGATCACGCTGAAGCAAATCAGTGATTTCTTGGACGGGTTCTCGCCGCGCGCTAGCAACCAGACACGGGCCAGCCTCATCGACCTCTTTAACCATGCAGTCGCACGAGGCCTCTTAGAGAGCAACGTAGCTGCCAAAACCATGAAAAGGAGCGAGGACAAGCAACGTAAACGCCATACAAAGGAAGGCATCAAGGCAATCCGCGAGCATGCCCCGCAGTGGCTTAAGAACGCCATCGACCTGGCACTGGTCATTTCGCAACGCCGCTGCGACCTACTGAACCTCCGTTTTGATGGGATCAAAGATGGCTACATGTACCTTATCCAGCAGAAAACAGGCGATCAAACCGACTCTGCCTGGTTGAAGTTGGAGATCACTCCAGCGTTTCAGAAAGTGATCGATCAGTGTCGGGATGATGTGGACTCACCTTTTCTGATCCATAGAAAACCAGATCGCAAGCGTGAATATGCCAACAAAGAGCATCCCACTCAGATCACTGGGCACTATCTGAGCACAGAATTCAAAAAAGCCCGGGATGCCGCACGTTGCTACCCACAATACGGCGCAAAAGAGATGCCGGGTTTGCATGAAATTCGCGGTACGTCATTGAAGATGTACCAAATGGCGGGAAAAGATGCACAGAAGATTGCCGGCCATGCCAGCCCTGATATGACCTTGAACTACCTCAAGGGCCATGAGTTCGCCGAATGGGTTGAAGTTTCTCCCGATCTCGACATCAGCGAGTTCACAGACGACTAAGCCGCATGCCGCTTCTACTTGGCTGTCACTGCCAATATACGGTTGATTTGCATAGTGTAGGGCGGGCTTGACACTCACGTTCATACCTCAGCTATGCAATGCAGATACGCCATGAACGAAGGGTACCCCCGGGCCCCGTGGCCGGCTGAGATAAGTGAAAGGCTTCGCTGTTCGATTCACCAGCCACACGGGCTGTTTGTCTGAGCACCGTGGAAAAAACGGTATTGCCAAGTACAAGCCAGAGGCCACCTCCTGCTCATAGGCGTCGAGGTTAGCCATCGCGATCAAATCAGCGATCTGTGCGCGACGCTGCGATAGCAAAGTGAAGGCATCATCACCTATTCGTGGGCGAGCCCCGAGAAGACTCAAGGGCATCGCAGGCAGAGGTCACCCGGGCGTAGCGAGCCAGTTCATCTGCGTGACGCTCAGCTACCAGTGGATGGCAGTCACTGGCCAGGCGTGTGGCCTGACTCATGACCTCATCATGGATCGGTCTATGAAGCATCAGATCCTCATGGAGCTACTGCGTTCGCAAATTCTACGTAAGGTTAAAGCGAAATGATCTGTTCAAGACTGGAGGCCTTTCACCGACTGCATTCGCGTGATGCGGGCCCTTTGATGGCGGCTGACAGACGCTCACCTAGCCGACCATATCTCCACTACGACATCTCCACGACACCTCGCCTTTCAGCACGAAGAAAGCCACTTGCTCAACGTGATGGCTGTGTTTGCTTTGGCATCAAGCACCATCCACAACTCTTTCTCGTATCCTGAAAGCTTCCCCCAGACGATTCGGTGATACAAGCCGAGATACTCCCAACTCGTCCAATTGTCATCGTAAGTGTTGTCAGATGCCGGAAACAGGGCGATGTTCACCAACCCCTTGTCGCCATCAGCAATGCCCAACTCCCAGGGAACCCATCGACTGTCTTTACTGTTCTCAGTAGTCAGCAGAACAAAGCGCCTTGTCTGACTAATGCGCTGCTTAAGTAGAGCAGCTGTTTCAGCCGATGTGTAGGGTGGCATTTCAGGGTCAATTTCATCGATATAGACCCGTGCGCCATGGTTGTGAAGCACCTCCATTACCCCCTCCAATAGCTCCTTATCTTTGCTGGAGTGCGATAGGAATGTGCTCGTACCACTGCTTGATGCATTGGATTTTATAAGCTGCTCGCGGCTACTTTGCGATCTGTTTGCTGTAAAAGCTCGAAGTTCGGCTTTGGTAACGTTCCTCGCCATCGGATCCTTCTTAGCCGGAGGTCATTCAGGTAACACGAGCTATTCGGTCAATGATTTCAAACACCTTGGAAACGATCTTGCGCCGCCCTTCTATGCTAGCCAGAAGTCCTGGAGCAGAAAGAATTTTCAGTTCTTTATCCGTGGGCCTTACAGCGTCCTGACCAGATGAGGAGAGTTCTGACCCCAACAGCAGATCACTGATTTTCTGCGCAGCGCCTCCAGAAGCGCCCACAGGAAGTAGAAACACTCCTGCATCCTTGGCGACATCAAACTCCTGCTCAACCCCTTGAGCGGCCTCCAACTTATCGCCAACCAGCTTTGCACCGCCAATGAAAATGGCAATACCGGCTTGTCGCGCAAGCTCCAGCCGTAGAGCAGTCCATTCTTCGTTGTTGGGCTGGGCTCCAGCCAGGGGCTGAGGAAAGGGTCTAGCGATCAGCCGTCGTTCCAAATCCCATCCACCGCCTTGCCGCAGAGCTGCCAAGAACCCCGACAATGACGCCGATCCAACTAACAGGCCTGCACCAGTCACCAGGTGGCGCCCTGTCTCGCCGATATGCCGGCCAAGGTCTTCGGCCAACGCATGGATGTTGGCTGACTCGGAACCACCTCGCTCAAGAGGCCAGCTACCACTCACCCAGATTCTGCGCGCAGCAACTCGCTTTTCAATCTGACGTAGAAGCGCCGGAATTTCGGCATAGTCACTGACCTCTACCGCCAACAAGCCATAACGTTTCAGATCTTTCGCCCACAGCTTGTGCTGAGCATTGCGTGCTGCGAATTCCCCTTCGGTCGTAAAATCAGCCTTCTGCGGCGCACGCACGATGGCGAAGTGCTCAGGCGGCGCATCGGTGAAGCTTTCCCGGATCAGAGATAGGACATGCCGAATATTAGGGTCAGTGAAGCTGATGCCTATGAACAGCATGGACATACTGGTCAGGTGCGCTTGAAACAGCGGCAAATACTGACCTCGTTTTGAGCGAAACAGCTCGTAGTCGTCCGTGGAGATAACAACGTCGTCGAGGCGATCCACAGAGCCATGCATCTTGTAGAGCAGCGCTGCGCCAGGCGTCACCCTAAGGGCAAGATCTTTGGGGCCGGATATGGGGTTGAGCGGCCGGCTAATGGCTGCAAACGCACGCTCTATCAAGCGGTCGTAGTTGGTCGTCCAGATATGTCTGACCGGTAGCCGCGAGATGATCTCAACCGTCTCGGGGATAGGTTTGTCAGGGCCTATCTCGTACTTAATGACATTACGGACGCGTGTGGCACCACCATTTTCCAGGATGCTCCATTGGGCCAGTGCCGCGAGGTCGTGGACGTTCTTCGAGTCAACCTCAAGCTCTACAGCGATGTCACTGAGCAGCTCTGACCAGGAAGGGTAACCCGCCGCCATCGAGACGCCGGCACCCACGAAAATCGCCCCCACACCATCGTTCAGTGCATCAGAGTACTCAGTGAGGAATCGGTTCAAAGCCGCTTTAGTCATGGTCAGCACTCATCAAATGCGCGGAAATGTCCCGAAACCTCACTGTTTGTAGTTGTTCCGGATTGCAATCGCATCCTCGATCCATTGCTCAATATTTGCCTGGATAGAGGCATAGACCGCCTTGCTGTCGGCCCCGACTGGCGTGATCAGCTTGGCGTAGTTGGAAAGGCTCACCGTACCGTTCTTCAGCGTGACCTGATCGAAAGGGTTCGCGCCCGCCGCCGAAGAGTATCCATTGGTATCGAGAAGCTTATTGATGCGAATGGCCACGACTCCCTTGCCGGCGTTCCAGCCCTTGATGATTTCGGTCACCACCCATGGGCGGTTTGCGGTCTCAGAGCCCACAAGCACGACTACGCAGGACTTTCCTACCAAGCTGTCATCAATCCACTTTTCAATTGCGGCATTTCCCTTTTTCTTGACCTCTTCCCACTCGTTCGCCGTATAGAGTTTTTGGCCATCGAGTGCGCCGATGTTTCGAACTTGCTGGGTGCGCCAAAAATCATTCTTGAAGTGGAAGCTGAAAAAAACATTCCTTGCCATTGCATAGCTCCTGCTTTGTTGGGGGCTCGATCCGATCAAACCTAACTGATTGGGAAGAGCTAATCCACTCAGGTGTTTTCGCCAGTGCCTGCTGGCTGGTTCGGAGTTCCCCTAGCGGCGTACGACCCTACGAGTACGCCGACATGGAGTAGCTAGCCGCCTGGAGACGGTGCATGAAGCGATCCTCGCCGCCTCACCTAGATCGGTAAAGTGCGGATGCAATCCCCAAAGGCATAATCAGCGAAACACCTAAGAAGTCTAGAACGGGGGTTTTGCTGGAATTTTGCAGAAATTTTGCAGGAGCCAGAAATAAAAAAATCCAGTCACCGTTAAGTGACTGGATTTTCTAGGGTTTTTTGGTCGGGACGGAGTGATTCGAACACTCGACCCCTTGCACCCCATGCAAGTGCGCTACCAGGCTGCGCTACGCCCCGACTGTCGCCATCAGCACTGCTGAAAGCGGATCGCACTATACATTAAGCATCTGAAAATGTGAAAGTTTTTTAGATGCCGGATCAACTATTTCCTCAGCACCTGAAGAACCTCTTCCAGCTCCGAAATCATCTGCCGGATCAGTTGCTTGTACTGCGTAGTATCGTCGCGCGCCTCCTCGCCGGACATACGCTGTCTCGCACCACCAATGGTGAAACCCTGATCGTAGAGAAGCGCTCGAATCTGACGAATCATCAGGACATCCTGACGCTGGTAGTACCGCCTGTTGCCGCGTCGCTTCACCGGGTTGAGCTGAGGAAACTCCTGCTCCCAGTAACGCAGCACATGTGGCTTGACAGCACAAAGCTCGCTGACTTCACCAATGGTGAAATAGCGCTTGCCGGGGATCGACGGAAGCTCGTCGTTATGACTTGGTTCCAGCATAGGCCTCGACTCTCGCTTTGAGTTTCTGCCCGGGACGGAACGTCACTACCCGACGCGCCGTGATAGGAATTTCCTCGCCTGTTTTCGGATTTCGCCCGGGCCGCTGACGCTTGTCGCGCAGGTCAAAGTTGCCGAATCCAGACAACTTGACCTGCTCGTTATGCTCGAGCGCCTGGCGGATCTCCTCAAAAAAAAGCTCCACCAACTCCTTGGCCTCGCGCTTATTCAAGCCCAGCTCTTCATACAGACGTTCTGCCATTTCAGCTTTCGTCAGAGCCCCCATACGCTATTTCCTTAACGTGGCATTGAACCTTTCTTCCAGGGAGGTGAGGATTTTCTGCATCGAACCGTTCACCTCATCGTCGTTTAGAGTGCGCGATGGGTGTTGCCAGGTCAAGCCGACTGCCACACTTTTGCCAAGAGGATCAATACCTTTGCCCTGATAGACATCAAATAGCTTGAGGTCCGTCAGATAGTCGCCCGCAGCGTCACGAATGCAGGTGAGGATTTCCTCAGCAGGTACTTCCCGCGCGACCACCACAGCTAGATCGCGGCGCACCTCGGGGAAACGCGACAGCTCTGCAAAGGACGGCATCCGCCCCTCGGCGATCTCACTGAGCTTGAGTTCGAACATGAACACAGGCTGTTCGATCCCTAATTTGCCCGCCAACTCAGGATGCAGACTACCTACGAACCCAATCAGCGTTCCTTCGCGCTCGACACGTGCGGTCTGCCCAGGGTGCAAAGCCGGATGCTCTCCAGCGACGAATCGATAAGCGCCGGCGTTGCCGGCATTAGCCAGTAGAGCTTCAACATCTGCCTTTACGTCAAAGAAATCCACCGCTTCGCGAGCATTCGTCCAGCCCTCGGGCTCACGGCTGCCCGTTACCACACCGGCCAGCATGGCCTCCTGCTCAAGCTCCGGCAGCTGACCGACAAAACGCAGCCCTGCTTCGAACAGGCGCACACGCGACTGCTGTCGATTGAGGTTGTATTGCAATGCCTTGACCAGACCTGGCCAGAGCGAGGCGCGCATCGCGGCCATATCTGCAGAAATCGGGTTGGCCAGCTCCAATGGCTTCACGCCCGGACTGAACAGCTCGAACAGCTTGGGATCGATGAAACTGTAGGTGATCGCCTCCTGATAACCACGAGCCACTAGCAGACGACGAAGCAGTGGCAACTCGGCGCGGGCTTCCGGCTTGGCTTCCGGCGCAAGGCGGGCTTGCGGATAGCGCACCGGCAGGCGATCGTAGCCATACAGGCGCCCCAACTCTTCGATCAGGTCGACTTCAAGGCCGATGTCAAAACGATGACTTGGAACACTGACCTGCCAACGACCTTCAGCCTCTTCGGTCACCGCCAACCCCAACGATGTGAGTAGGCGTACCACCTCGGTGCCGTCCATTTCCAGGCCCAACATCTGAGTGATGCGCTCAGTACGCAGCGTGACCGGCGTTACCTTAGGCAAATTACTTTCGCTGACTACTTCGACAATGGGTCCAGCCTCACCACCGACGATCGCCAGCAACAACCCTGTTGCGCGCTCCATAGCCTGACGCGCCAGCTGCGAATCGACCCCGCGCTCGTAGCGGTGGGACGCATCGGTGTGCAAACCGTAGGAACGCGCTTTGCCAGCCAGCGCAATGGTGTCGAAGAACGCGCTCTCCAGGAAAATGCTCTGCGTAGATGCAGTTACGCCACTATGCTCCCCACCCATGACACCCGCGATCGCAAGCGCCCGTTGATGATCTGCGATAATCAGAGTGTCCGCCCGCAGGGTGATTTCCTGGCCGTCGAGCAGGACGAGCTTTTCGCCCTCTTCAGCCATTCGAACCCGAATACCACCGTTGATCTCGGCAAGATCAAAGGCATGCAGGGGCTGGCCCAGCTCGAGCATCACGTAGTTGGTTACATCGACGACCGCATCAATGCTGCGGATGTCTGAACGGCGCAAGCGCTCGACCATCCACATAGGCGTCGGACGTGACAGATCGACGTCTCGAATGATACGCCCGAGGTAACGCGGACATGCAGCAGGCGCAAAAACCTCGACTGGACGCGAGTCGTCATGACCAACTGGCACCGCTGCAACATCCACCGGACTGACTGCTACGCCATAGATCGCGCCAACCTCCCGTGCCAAGCCAGCAATGGATAGACAGTCTCCGCGGTTAGGCGTCAGGCCGATTTCGATGCTTACATCATCGAGACCAAGAAACTCGCGGAAATCAGTACCAACTGGTGCGTCGTTAGCTAGCTCCATCAGACCGCTATCGTCACTACCTACCTGCAACTCGGTTTCCGAGCAAAGCATGCCGTTGGATTCAATACCGCGGAGCTTAGCTTTCTTGATTTTGAAATCGCCCGGCAATTGGGCGCCAATCATGGCAAACGGGATCTTCAGGCCTGGCCGCACGTTAGGCGCGCCGCACACGACCTGCAAGGTTTCACTCCCATTGCTGACCTGACAGACCCGAAGCTTATCGGCATCGGGGTGCTGCGCCGTCTCCAGCACCTCACCGACAACCACTCCGCTGAAGCTGCCAGCAACGGGTGTCACCGCATCAACCTCGAGCCCGACCATAGACAGACGAGCTACCAGCTCCTCGCGAGAAACCTGCGGATTGACCCAGCTCCGCAGCCATTGTTCACTGAATTTCATCCTGCTCTCCTAATAGATCGTTGACTGGCGGCGGTACTAGCGAAATTGCGCGAGAAACCGCAGGTCGTTGTCGAAGAACAGGCGCAAGTCATTGACACCGTAACGCAGCATGGCAAGACGCTCGACACCCATACCGAAAGCAAATCCGGAGTACCGTTCCGGATCGATCCCAGACATCCGCAGTACGTTCGGATGCACCATGCCGCAGCCCATCACCTCAAGCCAGCCGGTCTGCTTGCACACACGGCAGCCCTTGCCACTGCACATCACGCATTGCATATCGACTTCTGCAGAGGGCTCAGTGAAAGGAAAGAAGGACGGACGGAAGCGAACCCCCAGCGGCTTCTCGAAGAACACCCGCAGGAACTCTTCAATGGTGCCTTTTAGATCGGCAAAACTGATGCCCTCATCGATCAACAGACCTTCGACCTGATGAAACATCGGTGAATGAGTGATATCCGAATCGCAACGATAGACACGCCCAGGACAGACAATACGAATTGGCGGCTGCCGTGATTCCATGGTGCGCACTTGGACCGGTGAGGTATGCGTGCGCAATAGCATGTTGGCATTGAAATAGAAGGTATCGTGCATCGCACGCGCGGGGTGATGCCCGGGAATATTCAACGCTTCGAAGTTGTGATAATCGTCTTCGACTTCGGGGCCTTCTGCCACGCTATAGCCGATGTGGCTGAAGAACTGCTCGACGCGCTCCAAGGTACGAGTTACCGGATGCAGACCACCTGACAGCTCGCCACGCCCGGGCAATGTCACATCGATTTGCTCTGCCGCGAGCTTGGCATTTAGGGCCGCCTGTTCCAAGTCAGCCTTGCGAGCGTTCAACACATCTTGAACGCTGTTCTTGGCTGCGTTGATCAGAGCGCCGGCCTGCGGACGTTCCTCAGCAGAGAGCCTGCCCAGCGTTTGCATCAACTGGGTAAGCTCGCCCTTCTTCCCCAGGTACTGAACACGCACCTGTTCAAGGGCAGCGATATCCTCGCTTCGTTGCACGGCCTCAAGCGCTTGCGAGACCAGCGCATCCAAATTTTCCATGTACATAACCTCCAGAGGTTCTTGCAGAACCGCGCTGGCGAACGACCTAACGCCAAGCGCATTTTTGCAAAAGCCCCGTCTCAGATACGAAATAGGGGAAGAGCACAAGGCTCTTCCCCTATTGATGACGTTGCAACGAACCCGAAGATTCGTGATTGCCCGGGCTTAAGCCAGAGAAGCTTTGGCTTTCTCGACAATCGCAGCGAACGCCGCTTTTTCGTTCACTGCCAGATCGGCCAGAACCTTACGGTCGATCTCGATGGCCGCCTTCTTCAGACCGGCGATCAGACGGCTGTAGGACAGACCGTTGACACGAGCACCAGCATTGATACGGGCGATCCACAGAGCGCGGAACTGACGCTTGCGCTGACGGCGGTCACGGTAGGCGTACTGGCCAGCCTTGATTACCGCCTGCTTGGCAACGCGGAATACGCGCGAACGCGCTCCGTAGTAGCCTTTGGCGAGTTTCAGAATTTTCTTGTGACGGCGACGGGCAACGACGCCACGCTTAACACGAGCCATGAGTTATTCCTCTGAGTCTTGACCGGATCAACGAACGCGCAGCATGCGCTCCACCTTTGCAACGTCGGACGGATGCACTTGCGAGCAACCGCGCAGCTGACGCTTACGCTTGGTGGTCATCTTGGTCAGGATGTGGCTCTTGAAAGCGTGCTTGTGCTTGAAGCCGTTAGCAGTCTTCTTGAAGCGCTTCGCAGCACCACTTTTAGTCTTCATCTTTGGCATGTTCGGTACTCCACATTGTGGGTGATTACAAATAACCGCAAGGCCTGCCAGTGCCCTGGAGGTTACTTTTTCTTCTTGGGAGCGATGACCATGATCAGCTGGCGTCCTTCCATCTTAGGATGCTGTTCGACCGAGCCATATTCAGCGAGATCGGTTTCGACCCGCTTCAACAACTCCATCCCCAGCTCCTGATGGGCCATCTCACGACCGCGGAATCGCAACGACACCTTGGCCCTGTCCCCGTCACTCAGGAAACGCACCAGATTGCGTAGCTTGACCTGGTAGTCCCCTTCTTCCGTCCCTGGACGAAACTTTACTTCTTTTACCTGAATCTGTTTCTGGTTCTTCTTCGCCGCAGCAACCTGCTTCTTCTTTTCGAACAGGTGCTTGCCGTAATCCATGATCCGGCATACCGGCGGAATCGCATCGGCAGAAATCTCAACCAGATCCAGCTTGGCTTCTTCTGCTACTTGCAGCGCTTCATCAATCGAGACGATGCCAATCTGCTCGCCGTCAGCACCAATCAAACGGACCTCACGAGCCGAGATATTCTCGTTGATCGGGGCCTTGGGTGCAGCTCGTTTATCCTGTCTCATTTCACGCTTAATAGTCATTACTCCAATTCTTGGCGACCACGCCGGGAAACCGCCTGTGCCAACATCTGCGCGAACTGCTCGAGGGGCATGGAGCCCAGATCGACGCCTTCACGGGTGCGCACAGCAACGGATCGTGTCTCAACCTCCCGATCCCCGATAACCAAGAGATAAGGAGTCTTGAGCAAAGTATGCTCGCGGATTTTAAAGCCGATCTTTTCGTTTCTCAAGTCACACTTGGCACGAAACCCGCTTTGGGTGAGCGTTTTTTCAACTTCAGCGGCAAAAGCGGCCTGCTTGTCAGTGATATTCATGATCACTGCCTGCGTCGGCGCAAGCCATGCTGGGAAAGCCCCCTCGTAGTGCTCGATCAAAATACCGATGAAACGCTCGAAGGAGCCCAGTATCGCCCGGTGCAGCATGACTGGATGCTGCCGGTCATTATTCTCGCTGACGTACTCAGCACCCAGGCGCACCGGCAGATTGAAGTCCAGCTGTAGTGTGCCGCACTGCCACACCCGCCCGAGACAATCACGCAAAGAAAACTCGATCTTGGGACCATAGAACGCGCCCTCGCCTGGCTGCAGATCATAAGGCAAGCCGGCACTTTCCAGTGCCGATGCCAGAGCTGCCTCAGCACGATCCCAAAGATCATCGGAACCAACACGCTTCTCGGGACGAGTCGACAATTTCAGCTCGATATCTGAGAAGCCGAAATCAGCATATACCGCCTGCGTCAGCTTGATGAACGCCGCGGACTCAACCTGCATCTGCTCTTCCGTACAGAAGATGTGCGCATCGTCCTGGGTAAAGCCGCGCACCCTCATGATGCCGTGCAGCGCACCAGATGGCTCGTTACGGTGGCAAGCGCCGAACTCGGCCAGTCGAAGCGGCAGCTCGCGATAGCTCTTCAAGCCCTGGTTGTAAACCTGCACGTGGCACGGGCAGTTCATAGGCTTGATAGCGTAATCACGACTTTCCGACTCAGTGGTGAACATGTTCTCGGCATAGTTCGCCCAGTGCCCGGACTTCTCCCAGAGCACGCGATCGACAACCTGCGGAGTTCTGATCTCCAGGTAGCCGTTTTCACGCTGAACCTGACGCATGTACTGCTCGAGTACTTGATAAAGAGTCCAGCCATTCGGGTGCCAGAACACCATCCCCGGCGCCTCTTCCTGCGTATGGAACAGATCCAGCCGCTTACCGATCTTGCGATGGTCTCGCTTTTCAGCCTCCTCAATGCGCTGGATGTAGGCTGCCAGCTGCTTCTTGTCCGCCCATGCAGTGCCGTATATGCGCTGCAGCTGCTCGTTTTTTGCGTCGCCGCGCCAATACGCACCGGACAGCTTGGTTAGCTTGAACGACTTCAGGAAGCGCGTATTGGGCACGTGCGGGCCACGGCACATGTCGACGTACTCTTCGTGGTAGTACAAACCCATCGCCTGTTCGTCGGGCATGTCTTCTACCAGACGCAGCTTGTAGTCCTCACCACGAGACTTGAACACTTCGATAACTTCAGCACGCGGCGTCATCTTTTTGATGACATCGTAATCGCGATCGATCAGCTCCCGCATACGCTGCTCGATTGCAGCCACATCATCAGGAGTGAAGGGTCGCTCGTAGGCGATATCGTAATAGAAGCCCTCATCAATCACCGGCCCAATAACCATTCGCGCCGTTGGATAAAGCTGCTTCACGGCGTGCCCAATCAGATGCGCACAGGAGTGACGAATGATCTCCAGCCCTTCCTCATCCTTCGGGGTGATGATCTGCAACGCAACATCGCTATCGATCAGGTCACAGGCATCGACCAACCTGCCATCGACCTTGCCTGCTACGGTCGCCTTGGCAAGACCGGCGCCAATGGACTGAGCCACTTCGGCCACGGTAACGGGATGATCAAACGAACGCTGACTGCCATCGGGAAGAGTAATGGTGGGCATGGCGCCTCCTCTCCTAGTGGTGACCCGTACCAAAGGCCACATGGGTTGGGATGAGCCAGTAAAGCGATTCGGCGAGCCAGCCTGCCGCACAATGGCAGGCGCCTGTTGAGCTCATTCTCGACCGAACCGAAGTCACTGGAGAAAACAAAGACTGGCGATGCTTTCAGAAAGCCGAAGCACTGACAAGCAAGCCAAAAAAAAGGGTCGCTTGCGCGACCCTTTAATCGAATTGGTAGGCACAATTGGATTCGAACCAACGACCCCCACCATGTCAAGCAGGCCGCAAAAGCGACGGGCACTATACACGGTGCAGCCCCTAGGAACCATCCATTCACACAGGAGGTTTCTAAATGGCAACGATACGTCAGCTTTCCTCAGGGAACTGGAATGCACAGGTGAGGGTGAAGGGAAAGCCTGCTCAGTCAAAGACCTTCCCCACCGAGGAAGCAGCACAGCAGTGGGCTAGGCAGCAAGAAGCCCTCACCAAGGAACACAAGTCGCACACCATCTATTCCCTTGGCATGTCCTACTGCCAAGCCCGCCTCCTGGGGAGAGGAAGCCACAAGCATGCCCTACAAATAGTGGAGCAGCTGTCTAAGGCTTTCCCTCAGCCCATTCAAGACATCACCCCTCAGCAGATCAATGCATACAAGCTAGAACGTCTCAAGACTGTGAAACCTGCAACATGCAGAACACAGCTAGCCTTCATGTCCCGCCTCTATCGATGGGCTAAGCGTGAGCTATTGATAGACATAGCTAATCCGCTAGCAGACATAGCCCTCCCCCAAGCTTCCAAGTCCAGTGACAAGGTGGTGAGCAAGGGAGAATTGTTTCTGGTGCTTGAGCATCTAAGCCCAGCCATGAGACTGATAACGGAGCTTGCTTATGAAACCGCTATGCGTAGGTCAGAGATAGTTAAGCTAACCATCGAGCATATCCACTTAGAAGATCGGATAGCAGATGTTGTTGATGGTAAGAATGGAACAAGGTCTGTCCCTCTTACGCTGAGAGCCGTAGAGCTTCTACAAGCAGCCATACAGAGAGCTAAAGCCAAGCACATACCCAAGGGAAGGATATTCAACATCACCCCTCATAGTGTCTCTACAGCCGTTAGAAGGGCCAGACAGAAAGCTAAGCTAGACAGCTCTGTAAGACTGCATCAGCTACGACACACACGGATAACTCACGTAGCCAAGAAGGGATTTAACAATGCACAAATAATGATTGTGTCTGGGCATAGAGACACAAGATCAGTGGCTAGATATTCACACCTAAATGCCAAGGATGTATTACTGAATCGCCCCGGATTTCTTAGACACTTTCCAGGCTCAGTAAATGTCGCTTCTCAAACTCTACCGGTGACAGCTGGTTGTTGAAACCGTGTCGGCGTTTTGGGTTGTAAAACATCTCGATGTAGTCGAACACATCAGCGCGTGCGTCCTGCCTGGTGCTATAGATTTTTCGCCTTATCCGTTCCCGCTTCAGCAGCTGGAAAAAGCTTTCCGCTACTGCGTTGTCATGGCAATTGCCGCGCCGACTCATGCTGCCAAGCAAGTTGTTGGCTTTCAGGAAGCTCTGCCAGTCACCACTGCTGAACTGGCTCCCCTGATCTGAGTGAATCATCACTTCCTGCTTTGGCTTACGCCGCCAAACTGCCATCAGCAACGCATCAATAGCCAGGTCGCTGGTCATCTGCGGTTTCATTGACCAACCGATTACCTGCCGCGAGAACAGATCGAGCACCACCGCCAAATACAACCAGCCCTCATAGGTGCGGATGTAGGTGATGTCCGTGACCCAGACCTTGTTGGGTTCGGTGACATTGAATCGGCGCTCCAGATGATTCGGTGAAGCCGCTGGAGGCTTACCACCATAGCGGCCCGGTCGGCGACGATACCCTGTCTGTGAGCGCAGCCCTTCCAAGCGCATCAGTCGAGCAACACGATGCTTGCCGCATGCTTCTCCAAGCTCACGCAGGTCGTCGTGGATTTTGCGGTAGCCGTACACAC
>SWCC01011008.1_pt2 | contig 14841 bp, 10 predicted proteins | sample 4692971 | NCBI WGS metagenome assembly SWCC01 (sample SAMN10267277, study PRJNA491770) | bioreactor metagenome | isolation source: DHS bioreactor inoculated with subseafloor sediment | place: Japan: off Shimokita Peninsula | collected 2006-08 | reverse complement strand
ACAATTCGCCGATTCCAGTATGAAGGGGATCTTGGTTACCCAGCTTGAAGTCATCAACGACACGCTTTATGTGCTGGATGAATACAACGGTATTCTTCGCTATGACGTCTCCGCGGACGGCCTCGGAAGTTTCATCGACTATCTTTACGTACCATTGAGAGCAGCTTCGTTTCTGAGGTTTGACTCGATTTTTTCTATTGCCCTCAAGACCAATGGTGTCCTGTTCGGTCGGTTTGATGCCGACGACGGTGAAATTATTGACTCACTTTTCGAGGTGCCTAATCTCCGAAGGATTTTTGAGACCGACACCCTGCTCGTGATGGCCGGCTCGCGGTCTCTCAGCCTGGTGAATAAAAACAACTGGCACGAGGTGTTGTTTGTGGAAACCTACGGCGAAGGTACCGACGGCGATATCGTGTGGCTGGACGACGGCTACCGGCTGGCGCTGCCGGATCCGGAGGGCGGCTTTACATTGTATGATCTCGATACCAATGAACTTCCCGTGTCCGGTCTGAGTCGACCGGGTCCTATTGAGGATGTTTTGCTGTACGACAATATCCTCTTCACCGGCGGTCGGGCGAATCCGGTTGACCTGTATGACTTCGATGTGGATGGCCGCCCGGAATTCCTGAGCACCATCTATGACGGTCTGCGCGATGTGGCCGGCGTGGAACGCCTCGGTGACAGTCTGTTCGTGCTCTATCCGCAACTCAACCGAATTGTTCTCTACTCCGGCATTTCTGACCCGGACCACGCCTATCTTGAAAGCTCAGTTATCGCCGATTCCCTGGCTATCCCGGAGCTTTATCTGGTGGACCACCAGTTCGCCGACACGGCCCGCTTCCTGCTGGCGGTCAAGACGGATGGCATCGATGCTTATGTCATTCCCGATTCGGGCGATGTGTACCTGGCGCAGACATGGCGTTTCGGCAGCCGGGGCCGACTGGAATCGTTTGCCATTGACGGCTCTCTGCTGTTTATGGCGACCAACAAGAACTTGCTGCTCGTTTATCGCATCAACGAAGATTTCACTATCGAAGAGCTGTTGGAAACATCGACCAATCCGGTGAGAACGATGCTGACGCACAACGGTCGACTTGTTGTTTTCGAGGGCTACCAGATCACGATATATGATTACGGCAATCCCACCGAATTGGTCATTGACTCGGTTGTTGATTTGCCGCTTCCGGTGCTCGATGCCGTTATCCGTGGTCAGAAGCTCTACACAGTGGGGGAGGAGGGGTTGACGATTTTTGACCTGACCTCGGGCTATCCGGTGTTTGAGGAGTCCGGTGGAAAGAGCGGCCGTTTTCTGGATGTCGATGACCGACTGATCGCCGCCTCGAACGGCTCCAGAATCGATATTTATTTGCTTGATTCGAGCACGGACGTTGATGATGACGAGGGCGGTCTGCCGTTGGCGTTCCACCTGCGTCAGAATTATCCCAACCCGTTCAATTCCTCTACCGTTATCAGCTACGCTATCGATCACCCGGCGCGGGTGGTGTTGATAGTGTACAATCTTCTCGGTCAGGCGGTGTCGACTCTGGTCGATGATCGACAGGCCTACGGCGATCACGCGCGCATTTGGGATGGCACCGATGAGTCAGGCCGGGCGGTGGCCAGCGGCATATATTTCTACCGGCTGACAGTCGATGACCAGATCGCCACGCGCAAGATGGTGCTTCTCAAGTAAGTCGCACACCTCACACTCAATTCATTCTATTGGGTTTACTTTGGCGGAATCAGTCGCGGGCTTTTGCTTTGATTTCGTTATCGCGAAGGTCAACATCGAAATACTGCCCGGCCGAGGTGGAATCGCCGGGACGATCAATAATCACTGGCACGGCGCTGGGGTTCAGTGCTGCCTCCCGCAACAAAGTACGGACCGAGTAATAACTGGTCGGATAGTAAGCGGCTATCAAGACGTGATCGTAGGCCTCGGCGACAGCCGGGGCCGGTTGCATCGCCATACCCTCCATCCGGAAAGTATGAACGCCGGCGTCACGGTAGAATACACGGATGACGGAAATGGGGAAGTAGTTGGTGCCGGTGTTGACATATCCGCTAAGCCCGGCTTGCGTGAAGTGTGGATAATGAGACACGCCAGCTTGTTCATCGTCAATCTGTATCCGGGCGCTGTTGGCGCCAGTGGTGCCGCTGAGCATGAGGTAACATTTGCCGCGCAGGACAATATATCCCGGCGCGGGAATTCCGATTGTCACCGTAACCAGGTCGGTCATGATGCCGGTGGACAGTGGGATGAGGTCGATGTCGTAGTTGGTTGTAATTCCCGGTTCATCCAGGATTTCGTCGGAGTTTATAGACGAGTCCGGCAGGATAACGGCGCTGTCACCGACCACGCCCCCCTGCAATGAAATGCTGGTGTCGAGTGAAGTTGGGCCGAATAGGACCAGCTTGTGCGCATCGTTGAGCAGCTTTACCGCCAGGCTGTCATCGGCGTCTCTGGCTGTCAGATTCCCGGCCGTGTAGGCATAAGGAACCGGCACCAACCGAGTGCGCGGCGCGATGACTTCCTCGGCGATTTTGGCCTCCAGGTACAGAACCATATTATCACTGAGTAAGGCGGGCACGATAGGATTTACGGAGCCAAGCATGTGCACAAACAGACCGCGCTCGGTGGTGATCTCGGCCGTCTCCGACCATTCAGGTGTTACCGCCAGAGAATCCGCATACAGGGAGAACTCAACCGTGTAAGCCGCATCTGCTACGGGAAGCCCGTTGGGTTGGGTCAGGCGTCCCTGATAGGCCACCAGTACCGGCGTAGCCGATACGGCTGAGGAAACCAAGCATGCGGTCATAGCGACAGCAAGTGTTAGCTGAAGAAAACGGTTATACAAATGATACATTGTTTGCTCTCTGCTCTGGCGGTCGTTCCTTTAAGCAATGATCCGTGGTCCATTGGGTGTAACATGCGCGAGGGCCGCAGGTTCCTTACTACAATATCGGTATAAACCGAGGGTATGGCAATACAGCAATTGCGCCGTTGACAAAACTGTCGTAGGGCCGTTCTTTTTGACCAATGAACAAAAAAGGACTGACGAAAAAGGGAATGGATATGAAAATAGGATTTATCGGACTTGGCAAGCTCGGCTATGCTATCGCGAAACATCTGATCGACGAAGGGCAGCAACTGGTTGTCTGGAATCGCACCAAGAGCAAAACAGTCGGCCTCAAGGCAGATATCGCCGCAAGTCCGGCGGAACTGCTGGGGCAGACCGAGGTGGTCATTCTTAATCTTTTTGACAGCGATGCCGTGCATTCGGTAATGAGCGCCGAGGGCGGTCTTTTGTCCGGTGATTGCAAGGGAAAGATCATCATCGACACCACCACTAACCATTTCGACGCGGTAGAGGCGTTTTACGAAATGTTCCAGGAGGCAGGGGCACACTATCTCGAAGCTCCGGTGTTGGGCAGCGTGGTGCCGGCCTCACAGGGGAAACTGACCGTGGTGGTCAGCGGCGAGAAGTCGGCCTTTGAGAAGGTCGAATCACTAATGAACAAAATCGGCGCCCACGTTTTCTTTCTCGGTGAGCCGACTTTCGCGACTAAAATGAAGCTCGTGAACAATATGGTCCTGGGGACATTCATGGCGACCTTGGCCGAGGCGGTGGTGATGGCCGAACAGGTGGGGATTGACAAGAAAGAAGTGCTCGATATACTGGCGGTCGGCGGTGGCAATTCCGGCGTACTCAACGCCAAGCGAGAGAAATTGCTAACCGAAGATTTCGACACTCACTTCTCATCGGCGTTGATTTACAAAGATCTGCACTTCCTTCAGGACCTTGCCCGGGAGTTGAAGAGACCGTTGTACACCGGCAGCGCCGTGAAAGAGATGTTCGCCCTGACGCTTCAGAAGGGAATAGCTGATCAGGATTTCTCTGCTATTTACAAAGTATTGAAAGATAGCTGAAGCCGATCCGCCGCGTGTCAATCCCGGTGTCCGCGGTGAACAATAATCAGTTCTTTGGCCAGTTGGCCGATCTCTCTCGCGACATCTTCCGAAAGATGCACTGTTGCCAACGTTTCGGCCGATATGCTGTCGCTTGACTGATAGGTAGCTTCAACTATGGCCAGGTCGGCATCACGCACAAGGTCTTCAAGTGACGGGCATCTCCCACTGTCGCCGCTGACAGCGACCGACTCGCCTTTGGCGACAACCCGATAGCCCATAGCCGGAATCTGATCGAGAACGTCTGAGCCGGCGATACTCCCGCAATGAATCATCGGATAAGCAGTGACAGTCATATCATCGACTTCGACAGTAGCCATCGGCTGAAGTTCGTGATAGCTGGCCTCGAACGGAATACTGCCCCGGTAGCAGTCTATGAAGCTGTCGAGCATTGATTTGACTTCGGTGCACCCAGCCGGGGCGTAGATTGGCAGCGGCTCGATTCGGCCGACCATCCGCAAAAAGCCCAGCAGAGAATGCAGGCCGCCCATGTGGTCGAAATGTCCGTGGGTGTAGAAGATTGCCCTGATTTGCGCCAGGTCGAGTTTGGCGGCCAGAATGTCGCGAAGCAGACCGTCGCCGGTGTCAATCAGAATCGCGCCCTTCTCGGAGTTGATCCAGATATGCTGAGCCACACCGGCCCGCGAAAAGAGGATATTCGCCCGCAGGTTTTTGCCTTGCCAGCTTTTGTTCACAACCGTTATGTCATCCATGAAATGTCGTTCCTTATCAGTTGCAAGCCGCCGGTTGGACCGGCCCGATCGTTATTTTGTGCCCGGTGGCTCAAGGGCCGCCTTGGTCTTATCGTCCAGCCCGGCGGCAAGGTCAACCACGCGGGGTGTCAGCACGATAAAGCTCTCAATCTGGTCGTGGTTGGTCACCTCCCGCGAAAAAAGAAACGGCAGCACGTGCCCCAGCAACGGAAAGCGCTTGCGATATTTCTCCTCAACGGTGCGTGACAATCCACCCATCCCTCCTCCAAAAATGTGGATTGATGCATGCATTATAGCACGCCCGGCCGGTCGTGGCAAGGCCCTTTTTAGAGTTCCCCTCCACAGTACTTGCAGTGACTGGCGTCGCGGTCGTGACCTTACTTTGCCGCAATGACCACAGGCGCGGGTGTGATATTACGCTGTTCGGCGCGGGTCTGCCGCGGCCAGTTTTAAACTGACGCTGCTCCAGCCGGAGATTCGTGTCAAGCAAAGAAAAGCCGGGAGCTTCCTACTCCCGACTTTTGACATAAACCCGTTATTGTTGGCCTAATTGTGCAGCACCATACGGTAGCGTGCCCGGTTGGTCCTCACCTTGTCGATTGCGCCGTTGCAGTCAGCCATCGCCACATGCTCCGTTTTGGGCCTGATGCCGTGCTGGGCACAGAATTCAAGCATTTCCCGGATGCGGTCGCGGCTGCCGATAGCGCTACCGCAGACGCTTCGCTGGCCCATAATCAACAGCATCACCGGAACGGGAATCGGTTGCGGCGCCGCTCCCACAAAGCAGATCTTCCCGTTGGGTTTGAGGATATTCAGGTAGGTTGACCAGTCCAGGTCGGCGTGCACGGTGGAAATCAGAAAATCCAGCGACAGGGCCGCGTCTTTCAGCTCACGGGTGTCGTCGGAAGGGATAAACCGATGGGCGCCGAATTCTCTGGCCTCGGCCTCTTTATCGGGGCTGGTTGAAAACGCGGTCACTTCGCAACCGAAAGCATTGGCAAACTGCAAGGCCAAATGCCCCAGGCCGCCGATACCGATAACGCCAACTTTCATGTGTGCCTGGATGCCGTAAAGTCGAAAAGGGGAGTAGGTGGTGATGCCGCCACACAGGAGCGGCCCGGCCTTTTCCGACTCCAGTTCGTCGGGGATCGTGAAGGCAAACCGGCTGTCGGCCCTGATGTTATCGGAGAAACCGCCGTAATGCCCGGCGCAGGTCGCCTCGGAATTGGGGCAGATGTTATCGTGGCCGCTGAGGCAGGTTTCACAGACCAGACAGGCTGAGCGCTGCCAGCCGATTCCCACCCGCTGGCCGATCTCAAAATCGGTTACGCTGGAGCCTTTTTCGGTTATAGTACCGATTATTTCGTGTCCCGGTACCATCGGATACTGGCTCATGTGCCAGTCATTATCTATCAGGTGAATATCGCTGTAGCAGATCCCACAGTGGCTTATGGCCACTTCAATATCCCATGTGCCAAGATCACGCGGATCGTAGGTGAAGGGCTCCAGGGGGCTGGCGGCAGCTTTGGCCGCGAAGGCGTTGAAGGACATAGTTCACATCCTTTCTGGAGTTATTGTAATGGATCTCTTCGATATAGCCTGCTACACAATATACCAACTGAAGCGTCAATATCAAGACAAACAGTAGGGTCGTTCCCGGCGCCGAACCGAGGTCAATGGTCTGATTGGGGATAGTCTGCGGCGCGCCGGAGGCCGCGAAAAAGCACGGATTTTTGTCGCCAAACGCATGACAAATTGTTATACTTACGGCTTGAGCAATACGACAAAATGATATTGCACAAATACAAATCACAGGTACGGTAGGAGCAATGCGAAAAGAAATCTTTACAGTATCAGGCCTCACACTGTTGGTTATTTGTCTTCTGGTGCCAACCGGATACGGGAGACACGCCCTGGATATGAACAATCCAAAAGACTACAACTCCGGTTTCGGCACCGCTTTTCCCGTCTACCAGGCGGCTGACCACTATGTTGGCAAATTGCAGTTGACAGTTACTAATATCGGGACGTTCTGCGACGGCTATATGAAAGTCCCCAGTCCTTTCACTGGTCGGGTCGTTAAGGGATGTGAATATCCCAAGGGTTCAGGGATACGCTATGGCTTTGCCGGTGCCTTCTGGGTCGGTGCAATTGTGGGACGTGACACGCTGGTTTCGACCGGCGCCGACGGCTGGACGCCGGCCGCCCGGGAACTGAATCCCGATGAAAACGGTGCCCTGATTTATCGATCACAAATTGATCCCACCAGCCCGGCCTTTGAGGGGGCGATATCCGAAGAGGATATCATCGCGGTGTACATGGATACCCTGACAGCCGGGGTGGACAACGATGGTAGAGACAATCGTCCCCATCGTCCCCTCAAAATCAGAATCACCGAAAGTTCCTATGCTTGGTCCTATGGTTATGCGGAAGATTTCATCCTGTTTGACTACAAAATTACCAATACCGGTTTCAGTGCACTCCAAGAGGTGTTCATGGGCATCTATGTGGATGCCGATGTGGGCTTTGACGCCACGTGCGATCCCAAAATGTGCTATACGGACGATATCTGTGGCTTCGTGCTTTCGGTACCGGATACGCTGACAACCAGGCTTGGAAATGACTGCATCTACGAGGACACCGTCAATATTGCCTTTATCGCCGACGACAACGGCGATCCGACCAATAGCGGTACTTTCAACGAGGAGTCCTGCACGTCGGTTACCGCGACGCGTATTATCCGAACGCCGTCACAGGAACTGGATGTATCCTTCAACTGGTGGATCAGCAACGGCGCCGCCCTTATGGATTTCGGCCCTCGCGAACGAGAGTTCCGGGGTCGGTGGAAAGAACCTTTCCGCAACTGGGGTTACCTGGGGACGCCTTCGGGCGACCGCAACAAGTATTACGTAATGCGCAACATGGAATTCGATTACGACCAGGTATATACCAGCACCATCCGGCCTGATGACACCTTGTGGCTGCCACCTCTGGCGTCGGAGGCGCAGAACTTCTCCGATGGTTTTGACACGCGTTATCTGCTGTCGTTCGGTCCCTTTGACATCGACCCGGGCGAGACCCTGCCATTATCGTTCGCCTACGTCGGTGGCGAGAATTTCCACGTTGATCCGGATAATGGCGAAAATCTCTACCCGAATTACGATCCTGACCTGTATTACGCCAACCTCGATTTCAGGGATCTGACGCTGAACGCTCGGTGGGCCTCCTGGATTTACGACAATCCCGGAGTTGACACCGATGGCGACGGCGACCGAGGGAAATACATTGTTTGCATAGACTCGGCCCTCTCCGACACTGGCTGGGTCTTTTATGCCGACACCAACTATGTTTCAGGCGACGGTATTCCGGATTTTGAAGGCGCGAAACCGCCGCCGGCTCCGGATATCCGTGTGCTCAGCGAAACCGGTAAGCTCATTATCCGCTTTAACGGTGTACGCTCGGAAACCACCGCCGATGAGTTTTTGGCAAGATCCACCCACAACCAGGTCCGATTCGATTTCGAGGGCTACCGGGTGTATCTGGCTCGCGATGAGCGCTCCTCAAGTTACAGCCTGGTATCATCCTACGACCGCGAGGACTATAATAGGTACATCTTCATGATTGACGAGGCCCATCCGGAGGGGTTCTGGAACCTGCTGGAAATTCCGTACACCGCCGATTCGTTGCAAGTCCTCTACAACGATGCCGTTCCTGAAGAGGTTTTTGACCCGATACGTTATGATCGCTTTAACCCGCTGCAGTTCGGGGATTCACTGTTCTACTTCTCACCGCAGGATTTCAATGCTTACCGACCGGGTATCGACACCGATATAAGAAAGCGGTTCCCCGACCAGCCGACGCCGTCGTCACTTGATGTCACCCAAGTCGACCCGTCGGAGTTGACCGAAGACGGTTATCTCAAATACTACGAGTACGAACTGATTATCGATAATCTGCTCAGCACCGTTCAGTACTGGGTGAATATCACGGCCTTCGACTTCGGCTCACCGCAGTCCGGTCTGACCTCGCTGGAGTCGTCCCGAACGATCGGCGCCATTCAGGTCTACCCGCAGCCGTCGCCCGATTATGTCGCCGCTAATCATCCCAAGGTATACGTGTACCCCAACCCTTACCTGAACCGGGACCGGATGGACGGAGACTACCGTAAAACGGGCTACGAGGGGCGTGGCCCGGGCGAACGCGACGATAGCGACGACCGGGTGAGACAGATTCATTTCGTCAATGTTCCGCCACAATGTACCATCAGGATTTACTCTCTTGACGGCGACCTGGTTCGTGAACTTGACCACAATGTTGACTCGTCAATCCCGACTGCCACCCACGCCACCTGGAGCCTGATAACCAGGAATACTCAGCAGGCGGTCAGCGGCGTGTACTACTGGACGGTCGAGGATGGCCAGACAGGAGAGATCCAAATGGGTAAGCTGGTACTGATTATGTAGTATGACCGCTTGACCATACGTTCTTCTGACAATTTACCGGACCGGCCGGGCAAAACCTCGCCGGTCCGTTTTGTATCCGGGTCCAGCCTACCGGTCTTTTGGCAGGTTCGTGCAACTTTGCCGCCGTATAACCGTCTGATATTATAAAGCAGTATTTTTGATCGGTATGTCTATAGGTGTGAAATATGATCCCTGTCGGTTCTTGGCGGGTTCTATACTTTCGTGACATGAATTATCAGGACGAAAAATGAAAATCAAATCAAAGAAGTTTATGCTCATCAGCCTGCTGGCGGTTGTTGTCATTGTAGTGGTTGTTATTAACCTCACCAGCTCCGGCAACGGCCAGACCACGGTTCAGGCCGATCTCGCTTTCATCGACGATATCTCCGAAATAGTCACCGCCTCGGGTCGCATCCAACCTCAAACGAAAGTAGACATCACCGCGGAGGTCTCGGCACAAATTATCCAGGTTTTTGTCGCCGAGGGAGATATGGTGAATCGCGGCGAACGACTGCTGCAGTTGGACACGGTGCAGCTAAAGGCGGATGTTGCCCAGGCGAGATATTCGCTGGATGAAATTACGGCTCGAACTAAAGCTGCACGCACTGAATTTGACCGGCAAGAGCTTGAATTCAAGCGTCAGACTGCTCTTTTTGAGCAGAAATTAACATCGGAAACCGAGTTCACCAACGCCCGCTTCACTTTTGACAATGCCCAGGCAAACTACGATGCTATGCTTGCCCAGATGAAAACCGGGCAGGCACGTCTGGACAAGGTGGTTGACAATCTCAGTAAAACCAGCATAACGGCGCCCATGGCCGGGGTGGTTACCTATCTCAGTGCCGAAGCGGGGGAGATTGCCCAGGCTCAGACTGCTTATACCCAGGGCCAGACTTTGATGACGATCGCCGACCTTTCGGTTTTTGAGGTGGAAGTCGACGTTGACGAAACCGAAATCGCCAAACTGGCCATCGACCAGACGGCGGGCATCAGGGTCGATGCTCTGCGCGACACGGTGTTTGAGGGAACGGTCGTGGAAATCGGCAACTCGGCGACCGTGATCGGGCAGGGGAGCGACGAGTTCTCCACCACCTTTCGGGTGAAAGTGCGATTTGCCGATGTTGACCCGGCTATCCGGCCGGGGATGTCGGCCACGGTGGACATAACCACCGCTACCGATAAAGACGCCCTGCTGATTCCGTATGCCTCCGTGGTCACGCGCGAATTCGACCCGGATTCGCTGAAAGCCAAAGCCGACCAGGACACCTCCAGCGGCCTGGTTGCCGCCGTGCAGGCAGCCGAGGTGGATACATTGCAACAACCGACGGCCGATACGATCGTGTCTGAAGACAATGGCAAAAAGTCCGGCCGCCTTCACCGCAAGCGGGACAAGATCAAGATATCCGGGGTGTTTATCGTCAAGGACGGCAAGGCGGTCTTTGTGGAGGTTCTCGGCGGGATTGCCGATGAGCGCAATCTGGCTGCGCTTACCGGCGTCAACCCGGGGGACACGGTGATCTCCGGATCATTCCAGACACTCCGAAAGCTCAAAGACGGTGATGCCGTGAAGATCGAAAGTCGATCTCTGGACAAGATGAAGGAATACGAGCAGTAATCCTGGTGCTTACTTCCCACATGGTTGCTGATGACAAGGTTGTAAGATGATTCTAACCGCGCTCCTCAAAGAATCCGCCTCCGCTCTCTGGGCCAATCGTCTGCGGTCTTTCCTGACCGTCCTCGGCATGGTAATGGGCGTGACTTCTGTCATAGTAATCGTGGCTGCTGTCGAGGGAATGCAGTACGGCATAGAATCCGCCTTTCACTCTATGGGATCAAATGTATTCATTGCCACCCGTTTCGGAATGGTGATGTCATATTCAGATTATGCCGATCGGATGAAACGCAAGAAGCTCACCCGTGGTTTGATTCCCATAGTCGAGCAGGGCTGCCCCGACTGCGACCAGGTCGGAGCCGAAGGATACGCCCGCGACAATTTGAAGTACGAAACCCACCGCATGCGCCGCGTCGAAATCCGCGGCGAAACGCCCAATATGATGGAGATACGGAATTTTGATATCGTCACCGGCCGGTATATGTCGTGGGAGGATGACGAACGACGAAAACAAGTGGCGTTCATCGGCTACGAGGTATATGAAAAGTTCTTCGAGGGTATAGACCCGCTGGGTAAGAAAATACGGATCGGCGGGCGGGAGTTCACTGTAATCGGCGTGGCCGAGAAGATTGACCAGGCCTTGATTGACGGTATGGATAATTTCGTGGTGATCCCCCTGGCCACCCTGCAAAAGATATACAAGCAGCCGGGCAGTCCCGTTAATCTGATAATAAGCTCCAAGTCGCTGGAGCAGCGCGAGGCAGCCATGGACCAGGTGCGGGTGGTGCTGCGCTCGCTGAGACGAGTTCCGTACGGCGACGTCGATGATTTCGAACTGCTCACCCCTGACGCCATCCTCAGCTTCATCAACGATATCACCAGGGCTTTTCGCGTCCTGCTCATTTCGATGCCGGTGGTGTCGATTGTCATCGGCGGCATCGTCATTATGAATATTATGATGGTCTCCGTTACCGAGCGCACCCGTGAGATTGGCATCCGCAAATCAATCGGTGCCCGGAAGCGGAATATCCTTCTACAGTTCATGTATGAGTCGCTGCTGTTGTCCGGGGTGGGAGGAGTGATAGGCATTGTCCTGGGCGTGTATCTTGGCCGGATGGTGCTTGAAGGTCTGCTGGACGTTCACACCACGCCCACGGCGCTGGGGATAATCCTCGGATTCACCATTTCATCGGGAGTCGGCCTTTTCTTCGGCATATATCCGGCCATGAAAGCGGCCCGACTCGATCCCATAAAGGCCCTGAGTTATGAGTAAGTGGCTAAGATCACTGGCGGAGACCAAAGAGGGGATCAGACTGGCCCTGGAGTCGGTCCGATCGAATAAGTTCCGCAGTTTCATGACTATTATCGGGGTCATGATCGGGGTCGGGGCGGTGATTCTGGTCAACACCATCATGGATGGGTTCAATGAGTACGTGGAGTCATCCATTGACAAGATCGGCTCCAATGTTCTGTATATCTCCAAATGGGAAGATGGTGTCGATTTCGATAACCTGACCGAGGAACAACGCCGCCGTAAAAATATTACCATGGACGAAGCTATTGCCATCCGGGACATGTGCCCGCTGGTCAAGGCCGTCTCGCCGGAAAAGCGGTCCTTTAACAACGTCATCAAATACAACGAACGCCAGATACGTACGCCCGATGATTTCCGCGGATGCTGGCCGGAACAGATTGTCGTGGCCAATCGCGAGGTAGAACACGGACGGTTTATCGATGACAATGACATGAGGCGCAGCGCCATGGTGTGTGTGATCGGACCCGATGTTTGTGATGCTCTTTTCGATGACCGGGCCGAAGCGCTTGACAAGAAAATTCGCATCAACGGCTACCAGTTTCGCGTGATCGGCGTTCAGGAGAGAGTTGAGGATCTACTGGGTATCAGCGAAAATGACTTTGTCTTTATCCCCATGTCGACCTTTGACCGCCTCTATCCGAAGACCGAGCGGGTTTACCTTCTGGTCAGCGCCGTTTCCCGCGAACTTATCGGTGAGGCCGCCGACCAGGTTACCAACGCTCTTAGGCGCGTTCGGGGTGTACGCCCGGAGGAGCCGAACAATTTCGGTATTAACACCCAGCAAATGCTCAAGGATGAGATCAGCAGTATTACGGTCAAGGTCCAGTTGGGCGTAACGGCCGTGGCCTGCGTGGGACTGCTGGTCGGTGTTATCGGGGTGATGAATATCATGCTGGTGGCTGTCACCCAGCGCACCCGTGAGATCGGTATCCGCAAGGCGGTCGGCGCCCGCCGCGCCAATATCCTCTTTCAGTTTTTGGTCGAGGCCGCTACCCTGGCCGGTTTGGGGGGCGTAGTGGGGATTGTTGTGGGGGCCTTGGTCGGACTGGCCATTACCTCGATCCTTGACTGGACCTACTCGCTGTCGTTTTTCTGGATAGCTGTCAGTTTTCTGATGTCCGGTGGCACCGGGATTGTGGCCGGGATGTATCCCGCCTGGCGAGCTGCACGCGTCGACCCCATCGTCGCCCTGCACTACGAATAAAAAAGGCGCACCGGGTGGTGCGCCTTTGTATCGGTGAGTCTATTAATCAGTAGCTGCAGTTTGGATCGGCCCCGCCGTCGAACATGTAATCTACCAGGTAAGTCAGGTCTGAGATTGTGATCCCCGATGAGCCGTCCATATTGGCCATCGGCGGTTCTGGCGGCGGCGGTCCACCGTCGAAGAAGTAAGACACGAAGTACACGATATCGTTGATGTCGGGGCAAATCATGTCGCCGTTGACATCACCGCAGTTGATATCGCAGGCATCGCCGATTCCATCACCATCAGTGTCGACCTGGTTCGGGTTATAGTTGTTTTCGCAGTTGTCGCAGACGTCACCGAGGCCATCCGCATCAGCGTCCATCTGGTCGGAGTTGGCATCGTCGGGGCAGTTGTCGCAGGAGTCGGCATGACCGTCGGTGTCGACATCAGCAAAATCGTCATACCCGGGGCAGGCGTCACAACCGTCAGCCACGCCGTCACCGTCAACGTCGGCGAAATCATCGTATCCGGGGCAGGCATCGCACGGATCACCCACGCCGTCACCGTCGCTGTCGGTCTGGTCGGGGTTGTTGTCGACCGGACAGTTGTCAACATCGGCACAGTAGCCGTCTTCATCGCCGTCGTTTGCGGCATCGTTCGGGCAGGCGTCACAAACGTCGCCGATCATGTCGCCATCGGTGTCGAGCTGATCCGGGTTGTAAGTATCGGGGCAGTTGTCGAAGATATCGCAGGCGCCGTCGCCATCGCTGTCGGCCAGACCGGATTGCTCACAGCTCTGGGTGCCCTTAAAGGCTACGGTCGGATCACCAAACAGCATCAGCTGATAAGTGCACCATCTCATGCAGGACTCGTTGATGCGGTAGAGGTTGTCCTCTTTGGAGTCCTGGTTGGCTTTTGCCAGTTCGACTTTTTCCTCGCTATAGATGGCATCGAAGAACTCTCGGTCGAACCGCTGCGAAGGTCCGTCGGTATTGCTGGTGCCCCAACCGTAGCGGGCGTTCATGATCACGGCGAAAGCGCCGGAGGCGGTCTTGATGGTGGCATATTCCGCCCAGCAATCCGGGCCATCAAAACAGCCGGCATAGCAACCCTGGGAATAGATGAAGCAAAGCTTGTCGTTGATGAATGAAGAGGCAGCGGTACCGCTATTCATTTTCAGCGCCCAACTCGTGTTACAGTGGCCGTAATGGTTGATGATGTGGACGCCGTCATTGACGCGGTCGATCAGTTCCGAGGCCGACCAGGTGTGGATCATGTCGTACAGCTTATCGATCTCATACATGTCGGTCGGAAGACCGGCGGTGGTATAACCCCACGTAGTAGCGATGTCAATTATCTCGTCTTTGGAGTAACCGCCATACTCGCCGGTGCCGCCGAATCCCAGGTGTTCCCCGAGCCAAACAGCTTTTTTGAGATAAGGATCATCGGCCGTCAGGTAAGCAATGGTCTTGCCGACGAACAGATCGGCCTCGCCGGTGCCCCCAACCGAGGCCCGGCCGACGTATACTTCGGCCACCAGGTCAACATCCGTGCCCTTGAAGCCGTCACCCGGCTCACC
>SWCC01010638.1_pt2 | contig 14894 bp, 13 predicted proteins | sample 4692971 | NCBI WGS metagenome assembly SWCC01 (sample SAMN10267277, study PRJNA491770) | bioreactor metagenome | isolation source: DHS bioreactor inoculated with subseafloor sediment | place: Japan: off Shimokita Peninsula | collected 2006-08 | reverse complement strand
CGCCCAAAGGCGCTATCCGTTTTTATCATTTGTGAAGCATCAATCCATTTGGCCCCTTCAATAAATTGAGCGATGATGTATGATGACAAACGTTCGCCGAAACCACCAATTTTGTCCATGGTTTTTGGGGTCAGTTCTCCAATCATTGAAACACCGCGGATAATCCGGGCCAATTCGTCGAGTAATAAGCTCACTTCCTCCCAAACTTCCAATTTTTGTTCGCCTTCAAACAAATGATCAACCACATCTTCGTGGCGCGTTCTTATTTCTGTGATCTCCGTGTTGAAATATTCCGTTCCCAAAACAGCCATTTTCGCTGCGTTTAATATCTTGTCAGTTATTCCGCCCAAAGCAGAAACCACGATGACCACATCGTCCTGCTGACTTTTCACAATCTCTCTTACCTTTCGGATGTTTTCAGCACTTCCGACAGAAGTGCCTCCAAATTTCAACACTTTCATACGTTTATTTTTTCAATTTACGGAACTACAATTGCGTATTGCAGGTCGTCACTTTAGACACTGCCCAGCGGTATGGAGCTCGCTGAAATAATCATCGGCGAACGTATAAGCCTTAGTTTCCATGGCTCGTTTCATACCTGATACTTTGGTGTATGATTTATAAAAAAAAATCCGGATGAAGCAGTTTGCGGCCTCATCCAGACTTAACTGCAAAACAATGTTTTTTATTCGACGGGCATAGCAGTGGTTGCAACTGCTTCAATAATTTTCGTTTCCAGTTCGTGTGCCAGCTCGTGGTTGTCACGCAGGATATTTTTTACTGCCTCACGACCTTGGCCCAACTTGGTTTCTCCATAGCTGAACCACGAACCACTTTTCTTGATGATGTTATAATTCACACCAAGGTCAATAATTTCGCCTGTTTTAGAGATTCCCTCTCCATACATGATATCAAACTCCGCCTTGCGAAACGGTGGCGCCACTTTGTTTTTTACCACTTTCACCCGGGTATGGTTACCCATGATTTCTTCGCCATCCTTAATTTGTCCAATCCGACGAATATCCAGACGAACCGAGGCGTAAAACTTCAAGGCATTTCCACCGGTTGTAGTTTCGGGGTTACCGAACATCACACCGATTTTTTCGCGCAACTGGTTAATGAAAATACAGCAGGTTTTGGTGCGGTTGATGTTGGCCGTCAGCTTCCGTAGGGCCTGCGACATCAAACGGGCTTGCAATCCCATTTTCGAATCACCCATTTCACCTTCGATTTCTGCTTTCGGAGTTAAGGCAGCTACCGAGTCGATAACCACAATATCAATCGCTCCGGAGCGAATCAGGTTGTCGGCAATCTCCAGGGCTTGTTCTCCATTGTCTGGTTGCGAAATTAACAGTTCATCGATGTCAACTCCCAGCTTTTTGGCGTAATATGGGTCAAATGCATGCTCCGCGTCAATAATGGCCGCGATACCGCCAGCCTTTTGAGCTTCGGCGATGGCGTGAATGGCTAGGGTGGTTTTACCTGATGACTCCGGCCCATAGATCTCAATCACACGCCCTTTCGGAAATCCACCAATTCCCAAAGCAATATCCAAGCCAATGGAGCCCGATGAGATCGCAGGTACGTCTTCAACCGGGCGGTCGCCCATTTTCATAATGGCACCTTTGCCATAACTCTTTTCAATTTTATCCATCGTAAGCTGAAGGGCTTTCAGCTTTTCTTTATTCACATTTGAATCTTCTTTTGCCATAGTTATCCTAAGTCTAAAGATTTGATTATTTGGTTTGTATGATCTTTTGTCTGAACTTTTTCGAAAACTTCATCAATCACGCCGGCCTCATTGATGACATAGGTTGTGCGAATGACTCCCATATATGTTTTTCCATACATGTTTTTCTCACCCCACACGCCATAGCCTTGTAAAATCTCCTTTTCGGTATCGGCGATCAGGTTAAATTTCAACCCATATTTTTCGGCGAATTTTTTGTGTGACGCCACGCTGTCAGGACTAACGCCGACGACTTCATAGCCTTTTTCAATCCAGGCATCATAGTTGTCACTCAAGTTGCAGGATTCAGCCGTGCATCCAGGGGTGTCATCTTTTGGATAGAAGTACAAAATTAACTTCTTGCCTTTAAAATCAGCTAAAGCAATGGGTTCGTTATTTTGATTAAATCCTTTAAAGTCAGGTGCAGTATCACCTTTTTTTAGCAGTGCCATGATTTTTTTTGTTTAATTAGACAAATATACTTGAATTAATGATAAATATCAGATTAATTGCGGGTGAAAAACTAACAAAAACTAAACAGTTAAAGAAAAATTAGCTTTCAACATTTTTTGTAATTTTATATCGAAAACGATTTAGCTATTATGTGCGGAAACAAGACAACTTTTCTGAAAACAACTTCCTTTCTCTTATTGTTTGTGTTGAATCCGGTTTTCTTCGGGAAAACGGTTCAGGCACAAAGCGATCCGGAACAGCTTGCGAAAGACCTTGCAGAAAAAGGACAGTATGCCGAAGCCATTCCGTATTTCGAAGACTTGGTGCATCTATATCCGGCCGACAAGGAATTAAACTACTACCTGGGCATGTGCTTGGTTGAAAACGAACAATTCACACAGCAGGCTAGAACAGCCCTGCAAACATCGCTCGGGAAGGAGACGCCAGACAAGAGTCTTTATTACCTTGCGCAGTGTTTTCATTCCGAAAATAACTTTTCAGAAGCCCTCAACTATTATCGGCAGTATGATGACGAGGCCCGGGCGCGCGAAAAGCGACGCACAAAACTGGACGAACTGGTCGGCTTATGCGAACGGCAAATCAACCCGTTTCCAGAACCTGTGGTTGAAATCGCAGAAGAAAAAACGAAAGAAGAGCCGGAAGCAGTTCCTGAAATTCAGTCCGAAGATGTGGAAATACCGGCGGGACTCGAAGACAGCCTGATTCAGTTTCAGGTTAACTCAAGAATCAAATACTTGAAGATTGATCAGTTTAAGCATGCCTCGGCATTGCAAGCTTTTATACGTGCGTGGAAGGCTGAACAAGAACTTCAGGGAATGGTCAATGAGACCAGCAGGTTGCGCGAGGAATACAACGATGCCTTTGCGACCGAAAAAGAAGATATTGCCAACGCCATTCTTGTTCTTGAGCGCGAAACTTATGCCAAAAGTCAGGAGGTCAGCCGGAACTACACAGAAGCGCGCCGGAGCGAAATGGATTTCTGGGATCAGGCAGATCCGGCGTCAATCCGGGCTTTCGTCGAAGAAATCCGTACAATGGAAGACAGCATCAGTCAAGCCAGGGAGCTCGAAAGACGAAAGGTACTTGAGGCCAGCAGGCCAATTGTATTACCCGACAGTTTGGTGGAAAACTTAATTCCCGAAGAACCAGTTGCTGCCAGCACGGGCATCACCTATAGGATTCAGATTGGCGCCTATAGCAGAACGCCGCCCGATTGGGTACAACGGCTCTTTAAAAAGCTATCGGTCATTCGCCGTATCGATCAGTATACCGACGACAACGGGGTGACGGTTTACACGGTTGGTGAACTGAAATCGTACCAAGATGCCTTGCAGATGCAGTCGCAAGTGCGAACCGAAGGAGTTAGTGATGCGTTTATTGCCGCCTACAAGGATGGCGAACGGATTCCGTTAAAACAAGCCAGGCAAATAACGGGAGAATAAAGCAGAACAACATACGGACAACAATACCGATGCGTATTGCCATTATAAAATAAAGCATGAGACGATATGAAACCAGGAGAGCAAACCAAAAAGCAACCGGAAAAGGATGAGCAAGTGAAACCAAAGAACGAACGATTCCTCATTCTTCACAACGATGACCACCACAGTTTCGACTATGTAATTGAGGCTTTGATCAATGTATGTGAGCATGAACCGGAACAAGCTACGCAATGCACTTTAATTACACATTATAAAGGGAAATGTGATGTCAAAAAGGGAAGTTTTACTTATCTTAGTCCGATGAAGAAAGCCTTGGCAGCACGTGAATTGACAGCTACCATCGATTAACCTAAAGATAAATGACCATACTAATCATTCTATTCCTGATCTTCCTGGGAATTTTGCTCCTGCTTTTGGAATTTGTCGTTATTCCCGGAATAACCATCGCTGGAATTGGTGGGGTGATTTTGCTTGGAGGCAGTGTTTATTTAGCATTCGACACCTACGGAGTGTTGGCCGGAATCATCACGCTGGCTTTCGTTATTATAGCTGTCCCGATCGTTGTCTACCGCCTCTTTGAAAGCCGTGGGGGCAAAAAGATGCTCTTAAACTCAGAAATCGACGGACATGTTGATAAAATTGACGATCAGCTCATCCGGGTTGGTGATGAAGGAATTACCTTGGGGCGTCTGGCACCTACCGGTCGGGTGAAAATCAATAATTTAAGTATGGAAGCCAAATCAGCAACCGGCTTTGTTGATCAGAATGTCAAAATCAAGGTTATTGAAGTTTATAGAACACAAGTACTTGTTGAACCAATAAATCAAGAATAATGGAATATTTTGGAACTTTAGGTTTAGTTGTCGGGATTTTTGTCCTGCTCATTATCATCCTCTATTTTATCCCGATCGGATTATGGTTTTCAGCCTTGGTATCGGGTGTCCGTATCTCTCTCATGCAATTGTTCCTGATGCGTTTCAGGAAAGTGCCCCCTTCGGTAATCGTTCGGGCACTGATTGAGGGAACCAAAGCAGGAATCAAGCTGGACCGAGACAAACTGGAAGCCCACTACCTTGCGGGCGGAAAGGTGGACATGGTGGTGCATGCCTTGGTGTCGGCAGAAAAAGCAAACATCGACCTGACCTTCAACATGGCTACGGCAATTGATCTGGCTGGGCGTGATGTATTCGAAGCCGTTCAAATGTCGGTTAACCCCAAAGTAATTGACACTCCACCTGTTGCTGCAGTTGCCAAAGACGGGATCCAGCTCATTGCTAAAGCCCGTGTAACGGTTCGTGCCAACATCAAACAATTAGTGGGTGGAGCCGGCGAAGATACGATCCTGGCCCGTGTAGGTGAAGGGATTGTTTCGTCAATCGGTTCGTCGCATACGCATAAGGCCGTATTGGAAAACCCCGATTCCATTTCGAAAGTAGTGTTAAACAAAGGTCTCGATGCCGGAACCGCCTTTGAAATCCTGTCAATCGATATTGCTGATATTGACATCGGTAAAAACATTGGTGCCGGACTACAAATTGACCAGGCTGATGCCGACAAAAATATTGCCCAGGCAAAAGCAGAAGAACGACGGGCTATGGCTGTCGCCCTCGAACAGGAAATGATCGCCAAAGCCCAGGAAATGCGTGCTAAGGTCATTGAAGCCGAAGCTCAAGTGCCACTGGCCATTTCAGAAGCCTTCCGCTCCGGAAACCTCGGAATCATGGACTACATGAAATACAAAAACATCATGGCAGATACATCCATGCGTGACTCCATTGCCGAAGACGAGAAAAGCAAAGGCAGAAAGAAATAGACCAAAGCAGTAAACAAACCAATAAAAAGGCTGGCTCAACAGAGACCAGCTTTTTTATTGCTATACAAATATTCCAATTGTTAAAAAATGTTCTACAGCACTTTTTTTAATATTCGCTTAACACAGAATTGTGTTTTTCAGCATATCTTTGTCGTAGATTTTATTTCATAAGTTTAGGTTTGATTAGTTTTATTGGTTTAGTTAGGTTAGAAAAGGGTAGATAGAGATCTACTCTTTTTTTTTATTCTCACGCCAACGACACGTTTTTAGAAAAACATGTTTTCTAACACAATTTTAAGATTCACTTAACACCTGGATGTGTTTTTCAGCATATCTTTGTCGTAGATTTTATTTCATAAGTTTAGGTTTGATTAGTTTTATTGGTTTAGTTAGGTTAGAAAAGGGTAGATAGAGATCTACTCTTTTTTTTTGTTTTAAACTCTTCAGATTCCAAAGCCGCCGATTAATTCAAATTCTTGCGGAGAATTCGCGGGATCTTATTCAACAGATGATTTGGCTTCTTGGTCCCATCTCAATTAATCTCCATTCGGCTGCAAGACGGCAAAAGAAGCCGTTCAATCAAAATAGATGGCTTTTCCTTTTCTTGCTGATTGTCTGGCGGCATCAAGAATCTCAACCACCCGTACATTGTTTTCCAACGAATAGACGCTGAATGGTTCAACTTTAATGGTGCCGTGAATCACACCGGCAAAGTAATCGAACGGGTCCGTGTAAACCTCAACATCTTCGGCCAGGACCTTCAGCTTTTTTTCATTTTGGATGTCCTTTCCCCGGATACGCATATTCTGGCTATTGTCGGCTTTAATATAGCCCGACACGCCATAAATCTCCATATCTTTTCGGGTAAATGGCCAGTTCCACGATGCCTGAATGATGCACTGCGACTCGGGGTAAGAAACGACAATGGTTGCATCGTCATCTACTTCGGGGTAAAGCTCCGGTTTAAACTGTCGGGTGACGGCGGTTACAGAAAGCGGTTTTTCACCTTTCGTTAACGCCGTCATTAAATTAGCTCCATAGCAACCAAAATCGATTAACGCCCCACCGCCATTTAAAACAGGGTCAGTCAGCCATTCCAAAAAATAAGCATCGCATCCAATTTCCTTTGGTCCCTGATGCCCGTCGTGAACAACAACCTTGCGTATGGGGCCAACAAAATCCTCCTGATGAACCATGTTGAATGAATAAGCGGTGGTGGGGTACCACGAGGTTTCGTAATTGGTTAGCAAATGAATCTGGTGTTTTTTAGCCAGGTCTGCCATTCGCCAGGCATGTTCTTTGGTGACTGCCAACGGTTTCTCAACCATCACATGTATTCCACGCGGAGCACAGGCTTCAACAACAGCCATGTGGTCGTAGATTGAACCAAAAGCAACGACTGCGTGGGGTTTTGCTTCATCCAACATTTTTTCCAGGTCGGTATAAATCAGATCATTTGAAAAATCATATTGCGTGGCTAGTTTCTCAGCCAATTCGCGGTTCGAATCACAAACACCAACGAGCTTAAAATCTCCTTTGTCGGGTCGACCCAAAATAAATGAAATATGACCGTGTGTTACGCCGGCAACCGCCAATTTAAGAGGTTCTTGCGCACGGATGCTCAGCGAGAAGAGCACTGTAACTATGACAAGCAAAGTCTTGTTCCATCGTTGATTCATTCGATTCAAGCTTTTAGTTCATTCATTATTCTTCCATTCAATACCCGTAAAGATACAAAAGCTTGTGAACTGACCGACCAATTATTATGCAGCCCGATTCGAAGGCAGGGGGGGCAAACTTCAGATTAAAACTGGTACTCAAACTTCAATTCCAAAAACCGGCCAGTGGCCGAGTCGTCGCCCTCAACAAATAAACCGGCCCGTTGGGCAACTCCCCACTGCGGCAGAAATTTTCCATCAACCGTGAAGTCATCGGCAGACCCAAATGGCACCCAAACCGTTTGATCTTCGGACCAGAAGAACCGGTAGTAACGGCCATTCTGAACTTCCACCTTTAAATAGAAAGGCTTATTCTCAGCCGTGGCGATGGTGGCCAGTTCTGTTCTTTTGCCTGATGCGACCTGAAATATGACAAGTCCAGTTGAATGACAACCGAAAGCCAGGTAGTTTTGGTGATTGCCATAGATGCAAATACCCTTTGCTGCATCTGACCTGTTCGAAACTTCGGTGGTCATTGCGTAGTTTCCAACGCGGGGACGCATGCCCAGGAAGCCAAGCCCCTTTGCAGTTCCTGAAAGTACTAGCTCGCCCTTGGCAATTTTGAAAGCAGGCTTGGGCAGGTTCAAATCCCATTGCCAAAGTTTGACGCTTATATCCGAAGAAAAGTTATCAATAATCGTTGTCTCGCGCTTTTGGCTGGTGCCCGCAAACGGAACCGGCGCCTTGACGGATGCGGTTGTTCCCTGCCTAAGCTTAGGCCAGTCGGTTTGCTCGTCCCAAACCAATTCATCCAACAAACCCTGCCGACCAATATATTCAAAGTCGGTGGCGTGGTAAGAATGATACAAATAGAAATAGCGGTTATCCGGAGTTGACACCAAAGTGCCATGGCCCGTACATTTCCAGTTTTCTCCTCCCTGTAGAATGGGTTCGGGGTATTGCTCCCAGTCTCCGCGCAGTTCGGTAGATCGGGCAACCATGACCTGGTAATCGCAACGGTTGTCGCAACAGCCACCAACAGAATATAAATGATAATAGTAGTCACCGTGCTTCACCAGGCACTGTCCTTCGTCGCCTGCGCCCTGCCAACCTTTTGAGTGGTCGGTCAAGGTAAAATGTTCGCCAACCAGCTCCAAGCCGTCCTGACTTAACTCGGAGCACAGCAGCTCAATTGGCCGTCCTTCGGTCAAGCCATACGCCTTCCACGAAATATAAAGCTTGTCATCATCATCGCGAAAAACAAAGGCGTCGATGGCCTCTTTGCCCCATTCAATGATAATTCCATGATCGGTGAAGCCCTTACGAATATCGGTGGTTGTGGCCACTCCAATGCACGAAACGTGGTCGCCTTTACGCTTGGCGGTATAGTACACATAGAATGTTCCGTTCATGTAATACAGTTCGGGAGCCCAGAAATTCTTAGAAGTCCAATCCGGAGGTTCGTTGAAAATATGACCAATGTGTTTCCAATTGATCAAATCGGTCGATTCATATAGCGGGTAGTTGGGAGCAAAGTCGGAGCTGGTGCCCGCGGCATAATAGGTGTCTCCAACACGAATCACCGTCGGATCGGGAAAATCGCCCGCAATTACCGGATTCTGATAATATTCAACCGCAGTTTGCTGTTGTGCATTGGAAAACTGAAAGAACAGTAAAAGGACAATGGTAGAAAGAGGAAGATTCTTCATCGAAACGGGTTTAGATTTGATTTCATATGACTAATCTTAATACACTTTTCAGCCCGTTTTTACTCATCTCCAAAAAACAATGCTTCGAATCCATTCGATGTACATTCGGCCTCCTTTTTTGCAGCAATCAAAACAGCAGAAAAGCTGAATTGGCTTCTGAAACGAAGCGAAAGTCCGGTTGATAACGCGCTTAACTTGTTGAATCAGATTGACGATTTTGAGAAAGAATATCAAAAAGGTGCTTCACAGTGCTAAACCCAATAAGACTTTTTTGTTGGTAATTCTTTATCTTTAGAAGCCTTTTAGAACGACTGTATTTTTTTGAGGTCGTGACCATATCGGATCTACTGATAACAAATAATTTTTATCGAATGGGAACAAGTCAGACTTTTGGCCAAATGAGAACAACTGCGAGGATGGCCGGATTTTTATACCTGCTCATTATTGTTGGCGGACTATTCAGCGAACTGTTTGTCCGCTCCGGCATCATCGTACCTGGCGACGCTACAACAACTGTCGAAAATATTTCAGACAATTTTTTTTTATTTCGAATTGGTTTAATCAGCGATTTGATCATGGTCATGAGCGACGTGGGTGTTGCTCTTTTGCTCTATCTGGTATTAAAACCGGTAAACAAAGGGATGTCGATGCTTGCAGCATCCTTCAGGTTGGCACAGGCCACCGTGCTGGGCATCAATCTCTTGAATTATTTTATGCCGGTTTTGCTGTTGGACCAATCAGGATATTTGAGTAGCTTCTCCGCCGAACAAATCAACGCCATGGTTTTACTCTTCTTAAATGCTCATGCGTATGGCTACCTGCTCAGTGGGGTGTTTTTTGGAATCAGCTGTGTTCTTCTTGGATGGCTGATTATCCGATCGTGGTATTTGCCGCAATGGCTGGGCGTGCTGGTTGTTGCTGCAGGATTTAGCTATCTCATCGATTGTGTTGTCAACTTCCTGTTGCCGGAGTTGGCCGCAACCAGTGAAATTTTGGTGATGACCGTTGCTGTGGTTTCAGAATTGTCGTTGTGTCTTTTCCTGCTCTTCATAGGAATTGGGAGACAATTCGACAAACAGTAGTGACACGCTACTTTGCTGATGATTTATTTGTAATTCCGAAAAATGATACGCCCGTGGTCAACTTCGAGTGCCTGAAAAACCAACAAAAAAACTCCGGCTGAATCAATTTTCTGATGTTTTGATGAAAAATAAGGGTAAATTTTGCTGAAAATTGGACCTTTTTCACCCCCTTTTTTTAGGCAGAAATGTTCGTTCGTCTGAGTTTCGAGCTGTTTTAGGCCCCAAAAGTGCTCATTCATGAAATGAATCAACTTTTTCTTCATTCAAAGAAGTGATTTCTATAAATTGAAAAGAAAAAAATCAACGTTCTTTGAATTAACCTTAAGTTCTGCCTTTCAATTATTCGCGGTATCCAACAGAATGGGAATAATCAGACACCAAATCGTGCCTATTTGAATCGGACATTTTGAACACAACAGCCATTTTCTTTTCGAACGAATTCAATTCTTCAGTGTCACTCCACGATTATTTTCCGACAGCATCATATTATTTGGCCTCACAGGCCGATTATTGAGTGTCGGCAGACTATTCGAAGATGCATGAAGATGATCGTAAATGAATTGTAAGTCAAATGATTAAGATAAGTTAATAAAATAGATCAATAGACAGGGCTGCCAAAAGACATAAAAACAAGCCAGCTTCGCCGATCAACGGGCTTTATTCAGTTGCACCAATCGTAGACCAAACCCGTCGAAACCTGGATGCGCTAACTTCTTTCGGCCCATAAGTACAAACCAATAAAAATTAAAAAATGACTAAAAAGCTTTGGAACAAATTGAGAATGATTAAAGCGGTTCTCGCTTTGTTGATGTCGAACCTGAACGTGTGGAAAATGATTCCTGATGTTGTGAATGACGTGAACGAGTTAAAACTGACGGTCGACGAAATTGAAGCCACGCAACTTTTGATCAGTACTGAGATTATGGGCCAATCGGATGAAAAAGAAACGATGCAGGAAACACTAATTCGGATGATCCTCTCGATATCCTCGGCTTTGATGGCCAGGGCGGACCGAATCAGCAACGAGGTACTGGCGGCTCAGGTTAATTTTTCTGAATCGACACTGAGGGGCCAGCGAGACCAGCAACAAGTGGCTACCGGGCGTCAAGTAGCCAACCTGGCTAAAGGGAACCTGGAGGGATTGATTTCCAGTGGAATTACGATTGATCTGATAACCGCACTACAGGAGCAAGCCGACCAGTTTGAAGCACTCCTGCCTATAAACCGGGTTTCGGTCGCAGAGCGCAAAGCGGCCAACGCACGCCTTAAAGTCCTGTTTAAACGAGCAGACAAGCTGCTGAAGAACCGCCTGGACCTGATGACGGGCCGATACGAAACCGAGGACCCCGCTTTTTATGCCGCCTACGAAAGTGCCCGGATGATCCTGGATTACGGCACTCATTACGAAGATGGCAGCGGGCAAAAGACGGCGAGTATTCCCGACTGGCAGGCAACCTGCAACTTCCTTTTCGCGCCTTTCCCTCCCTGATTTTCAGGGAGGGCCGGGGGGCTGCTGGATGCTGGCGTCTTGCAGCGTGCACTTCTCCACGCAAAGACGCCTTTATTGATTGGTCAGCGAGCGTACCTCCGCCGTTTTTGGAATTTGAATCATGGAGTTTGGGATTTCCTTCTTCTTATTTTGAATGAAACTAAATTAGTGCTGGCTAAATAATTTATTCTGTATGATTAATTAACTTGTGGATTGGAAAAAAACCAGGATCTGTGGAATCACAAAAAACGATCAACCCCTTTCAAGCAGTACCTCTGTATTTTTGTACTGCCATGCTTATCGCGTCAAGAGGCTCCCCCAAAACAGGTTAGCCGCTCGATTTACAGTCCCTTATCAACCCCACGCGATTGAGTAAGTATCCAACATATTGGGCTACGGGATGGTCAGGATACAAGTCATCTAAAATGACTAAATGAAACCCCTCAGTATGCTGAGTTCTGGAGATAGAGTTATTTATTTTAATCAAAGTAAATTGGCTCAAATTTTAATTCCGACCGGATAGCTATTTCTTAAAGCAAACTACTAATCAAACCCATTTAGATAAAAAACCATGAAAAAAAGACTGGAGTATGTCGATCAAATTAGAGGATTAGCAATATTGTCCGTTGTTATCGGGCATATCATACAATTCAATAATATCCAAGGAGGACTGGACAATCGTGTTCTTAACATTATTTATTCTTTTAATATGCCTCTATTTTTCTTCATTAGTGGCTACATCGGGTATAAAACAATTAAAGTTTCCGATATAAATTCGTTTTTGCAGCATTTACAAAAAAAATTTATAGGCTTATGTATTCCGCTGTTAACTTGGAGTCTGATAGCAAATGAGATCTTTTTCAAGCATCAAGGAATTTCAATTACAATTGAAGATATCACGAATACCATCTTACGTCCTAATCTTTGGTTTTTTAAAACACTTTTTGAAATCTTTGCTTTTTACGGAATTTTTGCTTGGGTATCTTCAATTAAAAAGAACAATTTTTGGATCGATCTTCTTCTATTTGCTGTAATTGTAATCTTAACAAGTGGGTACAGTATCCTTTTGGGAAACAAAGTTTTATCGTCATTATTACTTTATTCCCTATTTTTTTATATGGCTGTTTTTGTTTCTAAATATCCTTTTTTGGAAGCAACGATTATGAATCCTCTGGTTTTTGCCTTCAGCTTTATTCTGTTTGTTACATTGTGTGGCTTTTGGGATATCCGTGGGACAATATATGATGACATCTTAAAAGTACTAATATCAAGCTTTTCATTTATTGTGTTTTTAAATGTAACAATTCGAACACAATGGAATCCTTTCATTTCAAAACAAATCATGACCTTCGGGAAATACTCTTTAGGGATCTATGTAATTCAGTTCTACCTTACAAAGTTGACAGTGGATTCTCCAATGTTATTGTTTAACGACTTAAATCCCATTCTCCTGTTCGTCGTATGCACAGCTATCGCTATACCGATATGTTACATCGCCATTGGCATTTCAAAACTTATTGAGTTAAATGAGACCTTAGATTTCCTATTTTTGGGTAAAAGAAAAAAGACCATAGCTAAAAAGCGCAATCAAATTGAAACGATGAGATTGCAAAATTACGCGTAACTATTTAACGTCCAGAAAAATGTGGCGCTTCAATTTATTTTGTCTGACATTAAGGAGAACCAGTAATTGAAGGACTTGTTTTGTCAGGCTGGATGTGGTGGATTGTTTCGGTTGAATCATTCATGGATGATGGAATCGGATAAAAAGCAGGTCACCTGTGCCGATCGTCTGACGCACTTCCCGGGCTCACATCAAGAAGGAAAACGTTGACAACAAGGAGGCTACACTGAATGAATCCACGCATCCGTAGCGGGCTTGTCAATTGCATCCACGGGAAGCTATCCAAGCGGACAGGGATTGTCCTACTTATTCCTTGTTATCTCGTGGTCCTGTTATTTAACCGACCTTGATCGCAAAAGCCGCATATAACAAGTAAAGGGCACCAGCCAAAATAACCAGCACCGAGCCCACTTGCGAACCAATCAGGTCGGATGTGATTCCCATAAAAAACGGAAGCACCGCCCCTCCAAATACGCCGGTGATCATCAGCCCCGAAATTTCATTGGCCTTATCGGGGCGTTTCTGAATCGCCATGCCGAAAATGATGGGAAACACATTGGCAATGGTAAAGCCAATGACACCATACAAGCCGAAGATCAGGAACTTGTCTCCGGCAAAAATCAAGACACCCAAAGCGGCAACGGCAATGACAATATTGACTTGGTAGAACCTGGACGACGAAAATTTGGCCAGCAGAAAAGCACCTAAAAAAGCTCCTAAGGTGCGCAAGGCAAAATAAACGCTCGGCCCGTAGCCTGCCTGAATGGAATCCAGCCCGGCTCGTTCCATCAATATTTTGGTAGCGGCAGTATTCACACCAACATCAACGCCAACGACGAACAAAATGCCCAGGAAAAGCAGCAGGATGGTTCGATCTTTCAGAATGGCAAACACGCTGCCAAACGAGGTCGCGCTAATGGCCACCGGCTCTTCCTCAATTGTCGTGGCCATCAGCCAGATGGTTGACAGCAGTGTGATGACAGCATAAATGGGGAAAATGTATTGCCAGTTTCCGAACTGCATGGCGGCAAAAGCGGCAATAAACGGGGCGCTGAACGAAGAAATGGCTTTGACAAACTGCCCGGCCGTGAGACTGCTGGTCAGGCGGTCGCCCTTCACAACATTGGTCAGTAGAGGGTTAAGCGACACCTGTAAAATGGTGTTGGCAACACCCAACAAGGCAAAAGCCACCAACGACATAAAAAAGGTATATTCAATCAACGGAATAAACATGGCCACGATGGTGATAACATTACTCAGAATCACCGTTTTCTTCCGGCCAATCCGGTTCATTAATATTCCCGTAGGAATTGAAAACAGCAAAAACATGGAGAAAAGGGCCACCGGAATCATGTTCGAGAGCGTGTCGCGAAACTCCGGGCTGTATGCCCCCAGTAAATCTTCTTTAACGTGTGCTGAAGTGATTCCGACCACATCGCAAAATCCCATCACAAAAAATCCAAACAACACTGGCAGGACTTTCGATACTTGCATTTTATCGTTCATGAGTATTTGGTTTAGTTGGTTTGTTCATCCATTCTCACAACCTTTGGTTGTCTAACGAGGCGAAAGATAACGACTTGTTGTCAAAAATAAGTGATCAAGTGAGTTTTCTTTTTTTGATTCAAATGGATCAAACAGCGAATGATTTCGTGGTTTGAAATGGGCTAAGTTTCTCTTTCATAAGCAGAAAATTCAAGCCAATCCTGAATCCAAATTTGACGATCCATCGTAGGCATTGACAATACAAACAAAAAGAACGCTAAGAATGAAACCAACACTACTCTTTTTAATTGCAGTTCACATTTGCTTCTCCATGCTGTCGTGTAGACAAAAAGATACGAAAAATGAACTCGATGTGGAAAGTTATGCCA
>SWCC01000028.1_pt1 | contig 14931 bp, 10 predicted proteins | sample 4692971 | NCBI WGS metagenome assembly SWCC01 (sample SAMN10267277, study PRJNA491770) | bioreactor metagenome | isolation source: DHS bioreactor inoculated with subseafloor sediment | place: Japan: off Shimokita Peninsula | collected 2006-08 | reverse complement strand
CCCCCCCCCTTATGGCTGACTTATTTGTATATCATCAACGAAATATTTCGCACCGGGTTCCGTTGAGAATCCCTCAACTTTGAGAAACAACACTCCGCTCCCCGACGGTGTACCGCTCACGGTGAGCTTCTCCCATGTTTCCGCTCCGCCCGTCATCTGATCGCTTGAATTCACTCCCTTATTCGAAAGCGTAATCTTCGGCTTCGCCGCTCCGTAATCAGAGTTATATTGCGCATAGACGGTTATAGTGACAGCCGTTCCGCCTGAGGCCGGCACCTTCCACGTCCAGCTCTCCCCACCGCCAAAACCAAAAGCGTTGGCGCCGGTTCGCGTTACTGTTTTCTCCTGCCACGGCGGCACTGTATAAGTTATTGATATGTCTTCAATGCGAGGAGTTGTCGTTGACGATGTCGTCGTAAATGTTGACATCCACTGAATATATCTTCCGACCAATGCTGGATTACTCCCGTTTGAAACTACCGTCCACGATGGCGTTACGTCGCCCGCGGCAAAAGACGTGTTTGAAGCCCGCGCATAAACATTAACCAAAGTTCCCGCTGCCTGTCCAGACGGATTCCACGAAACCTGATGAATCTTCGCCCCCTCCGTCCCGCTGTTCAAAACATCTGCCTTGTAATTCCCCGCCGAATAATATTTTCCCTGCTCATTCTCCACCGCCCCTATTGCCGGCTCCGTCGCCGCATATTTCCGGCGCCCGTAATGACATTGTATTTCGGCAAGACTTAAAGTACGGCTTGAAATACGTATTTCATCAATTACACCGTTAAAAAAGTTTCCAATTTGTAAAGCATTAGTGTTAGACTTTATAACTTCTATTAAATTCATTTGGCTTTTCAACTCGCCATTCACATATAATTTCAAATTGTTTGAACCCAGCGTTCTGTCATAAGTCATCGCTATATGTTTACATCCGGTCGAAATGGAAGTAGCAATAAAAGTATCGTTTATTTTTCCCATCAATGTTGCGCTATCAAATATTAAACCGTATGCTTCTGCTTTTTGGATTCCTGCTGAAAAGACATTATTAGCTGTTACCCATAACTCAACATGAGGCACACCAACACTGGTCACATCCGTAGCGGAAGGAATGCCTTCACCCCACACAGCTAATGAACCAATTGCGTAATACCAATTTGCATGGTTTACAGAACCGTCTATATACGACGAATTAGCATTTGATACGACAATAGTGCCATTTCCCAATTCTAAGCCACCCCAATAATTACTAACAGCATTGATATCTATCGCGGTGTAACCTCCTACAGCTATATCATTAGTGGGATTGGTAGTTTGTGACCATATATTTATTGCAGCATAGCCTGGCCAATCTATACGAAAAGTAAACTTTCCATTCCTCTTAAAATCTTCAAGCTTATTCAAAATCGAGTAAAGATTTGCCAAGGGATTTTCAGTGTTTTTACTTTCCGCATCGTTAAGCGATGCGAAATAACCACCAGCTATATTATGATTAAAAACTTTGGTCCACCCACCACCATCGGTAGTCATATCGCAATACGCTTCAAATTTATTTGACGGGTCGCCTCCGTCGGGATCTATCCAGTAAACCCCATCACCTTGCGAACCTCCATTATCTAAAATATGCTTTGCGGAAAGTCCGGGATTACCGCTTGTACCAAGAGCCGAAGAATTTGGAGTTGTTTTAACCCAGGCCTCTATTGTAAGTTTGCCAGTTAAATCCAAACTATTGTCATCCGCTACTTCAAAATAACAGGTTGTCGGAAAACTCAAAGAATTACCTGAAGCAAATTGCTTGTCCAGATCTCCCCACTGACCGCCATCAGTTCCGACCCATGCCGCCCCATGATTAGTTCCGTTATTTCCTTTCTCCGACGAATCATTGAAATTTCCGTCAAGATGCCATAGCCCCACCAAGTCGGCTTCACCATAATCTTTTGTGAAAGTATTGTCATAATTCTGCCCTGTTGTTGCGACGGAATTACCGTAATACATAAAAATTGCGGTTCCGGCGGTAGGCACCGTTGTCATTTTTAACCAGAACCCCGCCGCATTATTTATATCGGGTTCAATCCAATAAGGTATTGTTATTGTCGCTGTTGTAGGCGTAAATCTAAAATCATCCATATCACTCTGCGCTTTTGATTTTATGCCGTTCCATTCCGAGGAAGTGAACGACGTCGTCGGAATCCACACCTGATAGTCCGAAAGGCCGCTTGCTCCACCATTGCTGATATTTATTTTTCTGCGGTATTTCCAGTTGTTATCCATCCACGGTGACCAATCCGGTTTATCCAGTTCCAACTGTGTCGTCGGATACCAGGTTGTGTTTGAGGTGAGACCGTCTGACCAGTCACTCTTTTGTGTTTCAGTCCAGATGCTTGAGGCATGCGCCCTATTAGAGACGATTCCTATTAGCAAACAGCACATTGCAATTCCGGAAAACCCCTTCACCCACCGAGAAATATCCCGTGTTCCATCAAGCCCCTTTAATTTCCTCCGCCATGGTGCACAGGCTTTTTTAAAGGGGATAGCTTTCTTCTCAAACCTGCCAGCCGCGTATACTGGAAGAAAAAAATCTTTTTTGAAAAGAAAAAATCCGCCAAGGGCGGATAAGGCAATTTGGAATAATCGGGTTAGTTTTGAGAACCCCGCTATAAATTTATTTTCAAACGGCGGGAGTTTTTGTCTTAGGTTTCTATATGTAAGATAGATAGATAAGGAACGCCAAGAATTCTAACTTTTCGGAACGCTAACGGCGAATTGTCCCGTAAATCTATTTGGGCGGGGGCAAGCACGCCTCGGCGCACTTTCAGCCCCTCCCCTACGCGTTTTTCTGTTTTCATAATTTCCGAATCTCCTATTTCATCCATCTCTCTATTTTTTATTTTACTCATTTTTCGCCTCCAAACGCAACAGACTTCAAAAGGACAGTCCCTGCCACCGGCCTCTTTCTGATATTATTGTAAAATAAAGTTGCGACATTTCTGCGACTTTTTTGCGACAAAATTGCGACAAAATAAATTTTCTTAAAATCGGAAAATTTGGTAAAATCCCCATTGAAATGGCAATAAAAATTAAAACAGATTTTTCAGGGCTTCTATCCGCTATGACTTCGGCGGAGCGAAGGATAATAAAAGGCATTTCCGCTTTGGCCGCAAAACGGGGCGAACGCGCTTACATTGTCGGGGGATTCGCGCGCGATATGCTTCTGGGTTTTCCTAATTTTGACATAGACTGCGTCGTGGAAGGCGACGCCTGCGAACTCGCGGAAGAACTCGCGAAAAGTCTCGGCGGCTGCCATGCGACCATAAACAGAAAATTTCACACGGCCAAAATAAAAAAAGGCAATTTGACAATTGACATAGCCTCCGCGAGAGAGGAAAAATACGCCGCCGCGGGTGAGCTGCCCAGCGTCAGACGCTCCACAATAAAAAACGATGTCTCAAGAAGAGACTTCACCATAAACGCTATTTACATCTCTATAAACCGCGATGATTTCGGAAAGCTCTCTTGCGAAAAGACTTATCTCTCCGATTTAAAAAAGGGGCTTATCCGCGTTTTCCACAAAAACAGTTTTGAGGACGATCCCACGCGCATATTCAGAGCCGTGAGATTTGCCGCCAGATTCGGCTTCCGCATAGAGTCTTTCACAAAACGTTTTATGCAAAAAGCTCTGAAAGACGGCATGCTCAAAAAAATATCTTCTTTCCGCGCCAAAAGAGAACTGGCTATTCTTCTTAACGAAATAAACGCTCCGGAAGCGCTGGAGATAGCTTTTTCCACGGGTCTTGCGAAAGCGGCGCTGCCGGGAATAAAAAAAACGGCGGTAAAGAATTTGAAGACAGCGCGCCTCATATGGTTAGATTTTTTTATTTATCTGCAAGAACAATTTGATTTTTTTCTTTATATGCTCCTTGTGCTGCAAAAAGATCTTTCATGCGCAAGGCGTAGAGAGTTCGTAAAAACGCTCACTCTCAAAAAAAAAGATAGGGTGGCGCTTCTTTTTCCAAAAAGCAGCATGAATAAAATACTGCGACGGGTTCTCAGAAACGATCCCGCATGGCGTGTCGATGCGGACGAACTGCGCGATGAGCAGCTGCTCTTTCTCGTCCTGCTTGCCATGTCAAAAAATCCCGAGCGCGGCGCAAAAACGGAGAAACGCGTTATGGATTACATCCTCCGGCTGAAAAGAAAAAAACCTTTTCACAGCAGCGGAGAACTTATAAGAATGGGTTTCCCCCGCGAAAAATTAGGCGCGCTCGCGAAAGAAATTACCAGCGGAAGACGCGGTGGAAAAATTCTTTCAAAATCGCAGGAATACGGTTTCCTTGTAAGAAAGCTGAAAAAGTGGTAAAATTTTCGCGTATAACTGTTTCGCTCACGGCGAAAAAACCGGTCTTTGACGCCGGAAATATGGAGGATAGAAAATGAAAAAAATACTTTTAGCCCTTATTCTTTGCTCTTCTGTTTACGCGCAGGAGGCTTTTGTTCTAAAAACAGCCGGCAAAGCATACCTTAACAGCGACGGCACCTGGCAGGCTGTTAAAAAAGACATGCTTGTCACATCAGGCGATTCAATAACAACCGAAGCCGGGGGTTCTGTCACCCTTAAATTATTAGACGGACACACCGTGAAAATTATGGGAGACTCCATATTTTCACTCAGGGAAAACAGCGAAAACCTGAAAGAAATGGACATCTGGCTTGGAAGACTTTTCGCGAAAGTGGAAAAACTTTCACCATCAAAAAAATTCACCGTCAGAACGCCCGTTGCCGTGTGCGCTGTCAGGGGCACGGAATTCACGGTGGATGTGGATGAAAACAAAAAAACCGATGTTTATGTCAGCAAAGGCATAGTCGGCGTTATGGATTCGGCAGGGTCAGGTGAGGAGGTTTTCGTTGAAAAAGGCATGATGTCCTCGGTGAAACAGGGGAAAGCGGCGTCAAAACCCGTTAAGAGAAAAGTTCCGCCGCGGAAAACCGAAAAAAAAGTGAAGAAAGAAAAGAAAAGAACGCGTCAGGCCGCAAAGCCGGCGGCTGAAATAGAAAGCTTCCGGGCGGAAACTCCCTCCTCGGAGCCCGCCCCCAAAGCCGCGAAAAGATCCGCCTCCGCGCCGGGAAATCTGGCCATGAACGGCTCCATAGGCGCCGTCACTCTCACGCGCGACGGAGTGACGAAAGTCTATTACGAATTCAGCATGTATCCCGAAATCACTCTCGGCAAACTCGGCATAGGCCTGGAACTCGTCGTGCATTTTGACGAAAATAATCAGATCCTAAAAGACGAGTGGAAAAAGGAAAAATATCCCGAAAAAATAGATTACATACGCTGGGGCCGCAAACATCAGGACCCGTTTTATTTTCTCATAGGCAGATTCAGAAGGCCTGTTTCCATAGGCCACGGTTTTATAGTGAACAATTATTCCAACATGGCCCGCTACCCCAACGTCAAAAAAATAGGCCTTGAATTCGACCTTGATATGAATAAATGGGGAATTGAAGCCATGACCGACGATGTGACAAGAGCAGACGTTATAGGCGGCAGACTCTACGCGCGGCCTCTTCTGGAAACAGGTGTTCCGCTCATCAGAAATCTAAAAATAGCCGCATCAGCCGGAACGGACAAAGATCCCGATTCCAACAGCGACACCAAAGACGACGCCGTCACCGTGATAGGCGCCGATGTGGAACTTCCGCTGCTTAGTTTCAAATATTTCAAGGCCTCCGCTTACGGCGATATAGCCAAAATGCAGATGGGGGAAGCGTATGATTCTTTTAACACAACTTCAACAACAAATCTTGTTGACGGCGGAATAGGCAAAAGCGCGGGTTTAAGCGGTAAAATCTTTTTCCTCAATTTTCGCGGCGAATACAGGGTTATAGAAGATAACTTCATCCCCGGCTATTTTGACGGCCATTATGACCTTAGCCGATGGCAGAGATTCTCCACCACAAATTCGTCAACGACAAAAGCCGTACAGCAGCTCTGGGGCAAAACAAAAGATCCTGTAAAAGTCGGACCTTACATAGAAGCGTGGTTTTCATTTTTCAGGATAATAGATTTCCGGGCGTCTTACGAAAATTACAACACCGCCGGAAGTGATGACCCCTTTTATCCTCATCTCATAGCTTCGGCATCAATGGCGAAACTGCCCATGCTTGACAACTACACCTTAGAAGCGGACTACGATAAAAAAGGCGCGAGAACATGGAACGATATAAAAAATCTTAATCAAAACGCCATATTGTCCGTTAAAGTGGGTTACAGCGTCGCGCCCAATGTCACCATGTACATCGTCACACGGCGCAACTACGACAGCGAGGGAAATCCAACAAAAACGATGACGGCTGAAACGCGGATACGTTTCTAATATTGTAAAAACGGAGGTAAATCATGCAGTCAATAATTCTTGCCGGCGGATTCGGCACCAGGCTCAGGCCGCTGACCATTTCGACACCCAAGCCCATGATAGATGTGGCCAACATACCTATAATGGAGCACGTTATTAATCTGCTGAAAAAAAACGGCTGCAAAGACATCACCTCTTTGCTCTATTATCAGCCGGACGTAATAAAAAAACATTTTGCCGACGGCAGCAAATTCGCCATAAAAATGAGCTATGTCAAAACGGATGCCGATCTGGGAACGGCGGGTGCGGCAGGCACTTGCCGCGGAAAAATGAAAGGCACTTTCATGGTAATAAGCGGCGATGTCATCTGCGATTTTGACCTTAAAAAAGCCGTGGCTCTTCATAAAAAAAGAAAAGCCCTTGCCACAATCATACTCACGCGCGTGGAAGATCCCCTTCAGTACGGAATCGTAATCACAAAAAAAGACGGCAGAATATCAAGCTTTCTTGAAAAGCCGACGTGGGGAGAGGTTTTCTCCGACACCATAAACACGGGCACATATATTTTCGAGCCCGAGATATTCAAATATCTCCCCGAGGGCCGTGAAATGGATTTTTCCAAAAACCTGTTTCCCATGCTTCTTGAAAACAAAGAGCGCCTTTTCGGACACATTTGTCCCGGCTACTGGAAAGACGTCGGCAATCTCGGCGAATACCTCAACAGCCATTATGACGCAATGGCGGGAAAAATAAAACTCAGCATCAAGTCGCGCAAAATAATCAGAAACGGGTTCCCTGTCTGGGCGGGAAAAAACACCGTTATCCCTGAAAAAATTAAATTTGACGGCCCCGCCATATTCGGCGACGATGTCGTAATAGAAGATTACGCCACAATAGGTGATTCATGTTTCGGCAACGGCTGCCGCATTGGCAAATACTCCAAAATATCAAGAAGCGTAATACAGGAAGGTTCTGTCTGCGGCCATCACTGCGACATAAAAGAAACCATAGTAGGTTTCAAAACGAATATGTCGGATAATGTGAAAACCGCCCCCGGGGCCGTGATAGGAAACGACTGCGAGATAGGTTCCGGCGCCACGCTGAAGGCCCATATAAAAGTGTGGCCTCAAAAAACGGTGGAATCTGGAGCTTTTGTAAACAGTTCCGTAATCTGGTCAGACCGCTTTTCAAAAAACCTTTTCGGAAACCACGGCATAAACGGCCTGGCGAACATAGAGATAACCCCTGAATTCGCCACGCGCCTCGGCGCCGCTCTGGGGGATAAAATAGGCAAAGGCAAATATGTCCTGACATCCCGTGACGCAAATCAGAATTCAAGAATGATAAAAAGGTCTATCATCGCCGGGCTGATATCCACCGGCGTGAAAGTCGGGGATCTACGGACAATGCCCATTCCCGTCGTGAGATACGAAAGCGGAAAGGAGGGCGAATCCGGCGGCATTCATGTGCGCATGTCCCCTTTTGATTCGCGCATAATAGACATACTGTTTTTCGACGAAAGCGGCTGTGAAATATCGCCGGCAAAACAAAAAGCCATAGAACAGACTTTTTTCAAAGACGATATAAGCCGCGCCGGTCTTGACGAGGTGGGAGAAATAATACTGCCTCCGCGGGCGTCCGAATATTACAGAGAAGGTTTTTTGAGCAGTCTCGACACCGACATCATAAGGAAAAAAAGCCCTAAAATAGTCTGCGATTACGCGTTCTCACCGGCATCACTCATTTTTCCGTCAATTCTCGGCAGACTGAATATAGAAACAATTTCCTTAAACGGCGTTCTTCATCCGCAGCGCACGAGCAAAACGCACGAAGAATTCGTGCAGTCTCTTGAAACCGTATCCAATATTGTGAAATCAGTGAAAGCCGATCTGGGCGTGATGTTTGACGTGGGAGGCGAAAAAATATTTCTTATAGACGGAAACGGCAACCGGATTCATTCCCAGAAAGCGCTCCTTATTGTTTTATCTCTCATGGGAATGTCAAAGAGGAAAGGCAAAATATGCCTGCCCGTCAACTGCACAATACAGGCACAAAAACTGGCGGAAAAATACGGCCTCAAAGCCGCGTCCTCCGGCGCGACGCCCCAGAGGCTGATGAGCACATGCAAGCAAAAAGATATAATTTTCGGCGCGGACGGCAAAGGCGGTTTTATTTTCCCCGAATTTCAGCCGAGTTTTGACGGAATGTTCAGCGTATGCAAAATTATTGAATTATGCGCGACGCTTGGAATATCCCTCGCGGAGATCGCATCAAAAATAAAGGATCCTGACATTATGGGACGATCTATTTACTGTCCGTGGGAAAAAAAGGGCTTTTTAATGAGGAAACTGGCGGAAGCTTTCCCCGCGGCAAAAACGGAACTTGTGGATGGAATCAAGCTGATAGAAAAAAACTCATGGATTCTTTTTATGCCCAGTTCGGAAAAAGCTAGTTTCAGCCTCTCCTGCGAAGCCCCGTCAAAAAAACAGGCGTTGAAAATTATAAACAAACACGCGGCCGTAATTAAAAAGTGGCTTAAATAAATTTTGGCAGCAATTCTTTTTCTGCTCATACCGCTTGCCTTAAACCCTTTCGGACGGGATCCATACCTTATAAAAACAATTTTAGCGGGGGCTCTTATAAGCGCTGCGGCGGTGAAAATATTATTCCAAAAGAAAAAACTGCACACGGGGAAACTCTCGCCGCTTCTTGCCCTTTTTGTTCTCATCACCTTTCTTTCTCTCGCGGCCAGCTCAAACGTCTATGTGTCGCTTCTGAAATTATCCGCGACGACGCCTCTTTTTCTGCTCTATTTTTTTCTTGACGCTGACACGAGACACAAGGCGCTGAATTTCACCGCAATCGCGGTTATCGCCGTGTGTGTAGTTGGCATAATTCAAAAAACCGCTTTTATGTTCTCCTCTTCGGCGGGACCTTTTTCCGGAAGAATTTATTCAACGCTGGGGAATCCGAATTTTCTCGCCAGCTTTCTTCTTATAAGCTTTCCGCTTTTCGGGGCATGGGCGGATAAAAAAAATATCAGCCCTTTAACTCTTCTGCCCTACACATGCATACTCCTCACTCAAACAGCGGGAAGCATTCTGTCGCTTTTCTTTATTCTCGGGCTCTTCTTCGCCCGGGGCGGCACAAAAACAAAGCTCTCATTTCCCGGCATTCTTTTTCCTGTTCATCTGCTAATTATAATCTGCGCGATATTTGTGTTCGGCCCTTCTTCCAAGAAAATGTCCGTTAAAGAACGGCTCTTTAAATGGCAGGCGGGTCTGGAAATTGTGAAAGACCGTCCGCTTCTCGGAGCAGGATGGGGAGGCGTAAAAACCAATTTCGCTCTTTATCAGCAACGCGTCAAAAGGGATTTCGCTCTCAAGTCAACATCCGAAAGCAAGATACACAACGACTACATACAGATAATGGCGGAAAGCGGTATAACAGGTTTTCTCGCATACGGGGCGATTTTGTTCTCGGCTATTGTAATTCTAAGGAAAAATAATTTTTACGCTTTCGCGGGGCTTGCCGCCTTTATGCTGGATTCGGTCACGAATTTTCCCGTTGAACTCCCTGCTTCGCTTATGCTTCTTGCTCTGATTCTCTCTTTTGACGGTGAAAAAAATAACGCGAAACCCCCGTCCGCCGCATTAGGCGCGACGCTTGCCCTTATCTGTTTATTTTCATTGTTTATCAGCGTTAAAGATTTTGCGGCCGATATTTCACGAAAAAACGGCTACGACAGCTATGCGGCAGGAGATTTCAAAAAAGCCGAAAACTCATGGCTTCGATCTCACCGGCTCTCTCCCACGTCAGGGAAAACCGCCTACGCTCTCGGAATGCTTTATATAAATGCCAAACGCTATCCCGCGGCAATAAACATGTTCAAAGAATCAATAAAAATACGCAATTACGGCGAAGTTTACAACAATCTCGGCAACGCTCTATATCTCAGCGGCAACAATGCCGAAGCTTTAACCGCGTGGGAAAAGGCCGTTACTCTCGGATGCCCCGGAAAAGAAAACATTCTCAAAAACATAAAATTGCTCAAAAAGAAAAACAGTAATTGATTCCCTTCTTGTTTTATGGTTTGCCTTATTGTAAAATTCGGCTATGATATTTTTCGCAAAAAGGCCCGCTCTTGCCCTGATAATGAGTTTTGGCGCCGCGATAGCTGTCGGGACTTTTCTGCTTTTGCTCCCCGCCTCTACGCCCGAAGGCTGCGGCATATCTTTTATTGACGCTCTCTTTACGGCCACATCCGCCACCTGCGTGACGGGGCTGATAGTCAGAAGCACGGTATCGGGCTTCACCCTTTTCGGCAAAACCGTTATTCTCCTGCTGATACAGCTTGGGGGTCTCGGTCTTATGACATTTTCCGTATCGCTTTTTCTCGCGTTCGGTAAAAAAATATCCAAAACGCAGGAGGTGCTGCTGCGGGATGCCCTCAATGAAGACAGCATTCGCAGCGCCAGGGAAATACTCAATTTTCTGCTTCTCTTCACTTTCGGGGCAGAAATAATCGGCGCCGGATTCCTGTTTTTCAGCTTCAGGCAGTTTTACGCCGCTGGAGAAGCTCTTAAAATGGCGGTGTTTCATTCGGTGTCGGCTTTCTGCAACGCAGGCTTCTCGCTTATTGATTCAAGCATAAGCCTCTTTGCCGGAAGCCCGGGAGCAATCATAGTTTTCTCACTGCTGATTATACTGGGAGGCATGGGCTTTGTTGTGTTGCTTGATTCGGTCAACCGCTTCGCCGGAAAGAAAAAAAGATTCAAGATACACACGCGGCTTGCCGTGGGCGTCACGGCGGCGCTTCTTTTGTGCGGAACACTGCTTTTTTATGCCGGCGAAAGAAACAACACCTTGAAAAATATGAGCGCCGGGAATAAATGGCTGAATTCTTTCTTTCTTTCCGTCACATCAAGAACGGCCGGATTTAATTCCGTTGACACTTCTTCTCTCAAACCCTTCAGCAAATTTACGGCAGCCGCCCTTATGTTCGTAGGCGCCTCACCAGGGGGCACCGGCGGGGGTGTTAAAACCGTCACCTTCGCAATTATTCTGCTCGTGGCCATCAGTCACATCCGGCACCGGGGTGAAATAACCGTCGGGGGACGCACCATACCAAACTTTTTCGAGCGGCGCGCGGCCGCCATAATTGTTTATGCCTTTTTCATAATTATATCCGCCTGCGGGGTTCTGCTTTATGCGGAAAGTCTCCCTTTTGAAGATATTGTTTTTGAGGTGATATCCGCTTTCGGCACAGTGGGGCTCTCATCCGGCATAACCGCCAAACTTTCGGAAGCTTCAAAATACACGATCATCGCCGTCATGTTTATGGGCAGGCTCGGCCCTCTCACCATCGCTCTCGCGGCCGTCGGACATAAACGCCGTCTTGATATTTCTTACGCTAACGAGCGGGTGCTGCTGGGATAATGAAAAAACAAGTTTTGCGTATTTGCAATTTTCGTTTTGATTTATAGAATATAGCTTTAGAGGGAGGAAATAAAAATGAGGCAGATAGCAATTATAGGGCTGGGGAGTTTCGGTAACGCTCTCGCCAAAGCGCTGGCATCAAGCGGCGTTGAGGTCATAGCCATTGACCGCAACAAAGACCGCATAGAAGAGCTGAAAGAATATGTAACGCTCGCCGTCGCCTGCGACGCCACCGATGAAAAAACGCTGAAAAATATAGGGCTTGCCGATGTTGATCTCGCCTGCGTGGCCATAGGCGAAGATGTTGAAGCCAGCCTTCTGACGGCCATTCTGCTGAAAAAACTCGGCGTTCCTTCAATTTTCAGCAGGGCCGTCACGCCCATGCAGAAAGAAATACTGAAAGCCATAGGCGTCACCCGTATTATTGAAATTGAAAATGAGATGGGTAAAGAAATCGCAAACGCCATAATTGCTCCGCGCATCCTCAAAAGAGTGGCGCTCGGGGAAAACCATTCCATGGCCGAGATAAAAGTTCCCGCGAAATTCGTCGGAAAAAGAATTTCTGAACTCGATCTGCGGCAGAAAAACAAAATTAACATAGTCGCCATAAAAAGAAGTGTGCCGGATATTGACAAGGCAACCGGCGCCAGAACGGAAAAAGAGGAAATCGACACCGTACCCGATCCCGACACCTACTTTGATGAGAATGACATAATTATCGTCGCCGGAGCGGACAAAGATATTAAAAATCTGACGCGAAAATGAAAAATCTCTACCGCAACACCCTGCTCGTTCTTATAGCCATCTGCTTTTTATCCCTGCCCGGAGACATCTTTTTTTCAAGCGGAACAGCCGGACGTATTTTTGTGACACTGGCAGACGGGCTGATCGCGGCAGGTCTGCTTTTTCTGTTTTTCTCATTTTCAAAAAAACTTTCCAGAATAAACAAGCAGCTTCAAATCGCGTCATCGGGTTCCTTCACCACGGACTTTCCCGAAAAAATAAATGACGAGCTGGATATGCTGACACTCAAACTCAGCAAACTGTTCAAGGACATGAATAACTACGACAGGCTGCGGGCAAAAAATGTGACGAAATCCGCAAAAGCCTACACGGCTCTCAGCATGAAAATATCGGAACCCGTTATAATGGCAGACTTTGAGGAAAACACAGCCGTGCTAAATCCTCCGGCTCAAAAGATATGGAACCTTGAAACCCGCGTCTTTCCGCTTGACGTCATAATAAAGCACGCTCAGAATATTGATTTCAGAAAATTTCTTGAAAGGGTCGTATCTTCAAACGAAGAAAACACCAAAGTTTCAGTATATTTTCCGTCAGCTTCGCGCAAAGAAGTGACTGTTAAAGCCGTGCCCATAAAAACAATTGATGAAAAAATAACGCTCATTCTGCTTTTTGTCAAAAACGGCAACGGCAAAAAGGAAAACGGCAAAACGTGATTACAACACGGCGCCCGGCTATCGACTAACCATGCCTGATACATTCGCGATAACCATAATTTTTATAGTTGTCTCAACAGCTGTGGCCGCTTTTATCCGCGGCAGAAGTAAAGACAAATGCCTGCGCAATTTTTCAGGGGATATGATAACTCTTGTTTTATCCGGCGGGCGTACGGCCTCAGGGGCACTCTCCGTCGAAAGCTCCGGCATAGAACTCATTTATAAAAACCGCGGCGAAAACGAAACAAATAAAGAATTCAGTTACATTATTTACAAAAGCGAATACGGCTCCGTTCTTTCGGTGATCCGCTATCACGACAAACTTAACGAAAAAAACAGGGAATTAAGGGACAAAGAGCTTAAAAGAATTTATCATCCGGGGATATTCCGGAAAAGCGCCCGCAAAATCCGCAATTTATTTTCAACCATCAAGGATTCCGTTATGGAAGTTTTAAACATGATTATGGGGAAAGCGGGAAAGTTCGGGGCAGTGGGCGGAATAATGTCATCGCAGGGAAAATACGTTTCGCAGATAAGACAGAACGTCGTCGGAAATTTATCAACATCGTTTGAGCCTCTGTTTGAAAAACACATAGGGCAAAAGGTGACAGCAGAAACTAACGAGGACGGGAAAAGCGTGAACTACACAGGAATACTTAAAGATTACACGCCGCTTTTTATAGAATTGATGGATGTCTCAATCAAAAAAAATGAAAACGGCGCGGAACGACGGGCTGATATTCTGATTCCCCGCAGCTTCGGACGCATACGTCACCTCGCCGAATAATTCCGAAAACACACACAATCCGGCAGTCCGCTGATGAATACCACAAAATCGTATAACATTTAGCGGCTTTTTCTGTAATTTGTTATAACCCATGTTATACGAATCGGATAGAAAAAACGCACTTATATAGCTAACGCGGTATTAAAAAGTTATAAGCTGATTGAAAAACTGATTTAATTCTGAAAAGGAAAATTTGAATAAAAAAAAGCCCATAGGAATCATGCCTATGGACTTATTGAACCGAGGGATTTCGTCTAAACAGTTCTTTAAAATGAATCAGAGGATGTGTGGTTTTAATTTTGGCGCCGCCCTACTTTCCCGTGCGTAGACACAGTATCATCGGCACTGAAGGTCTTAACGGCCGTGTTCGGAATGGGAACGGGTGTTGCCCCTTCGCTATGGGCGCCAAAAAAAAATGATTGAAGTTCGTTAGAGATAAAACACCAGAGGTGAATTACCTTTAACCGTATGAACAAGACTGAATAATACGGTCAAGTCGTTCGGTCTATTAGTATGGCTCGGCTCATTACCTTCTCATCCAAACCGAAATCTAAACTCGTTGGTAACGGCTTCAACACGCGGACGTATCTCAGCCGGCGATTACTCGCCTTACACCTGCCACCTATCAAACTAGTAGTCTTCCAGTGACCTTATTGCCTTGATCCTTAACCCGAAGGCTAAAGACTTAGACAGGGAAATCTTATCTTGGAGTTGGCTTCCCACTTAGATGCTTTCAGCGGTTATCCTTTCCAAACGTAGCTACCCAGCGATGCTCCTGGCGGAACAACTGGTACACCAGAGGTTTGTCCATCTCGGTCCTCTCGTACTAGAGACAGCTCTCCTCAAATTTCCTACGCCCGTACCAGATAGGGACCGTCAATTTTGTTGCTTTCTAATT
>SWCC01010092.1_pt1 | contig 15013 bp, 14 predicted proteins | sample 4692971 | NCBI WGS metagenome assembly SWCC01 (sample SAMN10267277, study PRJNA491770) | bioreactor metagenome | isolation source: DHS bioreactor inoculated with subseafloor sediment | place: Japan: off Shimokita Peninsula | collected 2006-08 | reverse complement strand
ATGGCCAGCCCTGCCTCGTCCGCCGCTGCAATTACCTCGTCATCGCGCATCGAACCACCGGGCTGGATCAGTGCTGTCGCACCGGCCTCGGCTGCGGTGATCAGACCGTCCGCAAAAGGGAAGAATGCGTCCGACGCTACAACCGACCCTTGGGTCAATGGCGCGGGCAGGCCCATGACTTCGGCCATGTCTTGCGCCTTGCGTGCCGCGATGCGCGTGCTGTCAACGCGGCTCATCTGGCCGGCACCAACGCCAACGGTCGCACCGTCTTTGACATAGATGATTGCGTTGGATTTGACGTGTTTGGCAACGGTCCATGCAAACATCATATCGGCCAGCTCCTGATCCGACGGCTGGCGCTTGGTCACGATCTTCAGATCGTCCATGGTGATCCGGCCAACGTCCTTGTCCTGCACCAGATAGCCGCCCGAAACCTGACGGAACGCCAGCGCAGCCACTGTCGGGTCCGCCAGACCGTTGGTGGTCAGCAAACGCAGGTTCTTTTTCTTGGCAAAGATCGCCTTGGCGTCGTCGGTCGCACCGGGGGCAATCACAACTTCGGTAAAGATTTCGCTGATCGCTTCGGCGGTTTCGCCGTCCAGCGTCTGGTTCAGCGCGATAATCCCACCAAAGGCCGACGTGCGGTCGCAATCGAATGCACGGGAATAGGCATCCACCATCGACGTACCACGCGCCACACCGCAAGGGTTCGCGTGCTTGATGATCGCGCAGGCAGGCCCTTGGGCCGGATCAAATTCGCTGACCAGTTCGTAAGCTGCATCCGTGTCGTTGATGTTGTTATAGGACAGTTCTTTGCCCTGATGCTGGGTTGCCGTCGCAACGCCGGGGCGGTTCGAGCCGTCTGTGTAGAACGCCGCCGACTGGTGCGGGTTTTCGCCATAGCGCAAGGTCTGCGCCAATGTGCCACCAACAGTGCGACGCCGCGGCGTGCCGCCAACCTGTGCTGCCATCCATGTGCTAACGGCTGTGTCATAGGCCGCTGTGCGGGCATATGCTGTCTGCGCCAACCGCTGACGCAGGGCGTAAGATGTCTGGCCGTTGTTCTCGCCCAACTCCTTGATCACGAACGCGTAATCTTCGACATCGACGATCACGTTAACAAAGCCGTGGTTCTTCGCGGCAGAACGGATCATCGCAGGGCCACCGATGTCGATGTTCTCGATCACTTCATCGTATTCAGCACCTTTGGCGACTGTTTCTTCGAACGGGTACAGATTGACGACCACCAGATCGATTGCGCCGATCCCGTGCTTGTCCATCGCCGCGACATGCTCGTCATTGTCGCGCAAAGCCAGCAAACCGCCATGCACCACTGGGTGCAGGGTCTTGACCCGACCGTCCATCATTTCGGGAAATCCTGTAACCTCGGATACGTCCTTTACGGCCAGACCGGCGTCGCGCAATGCTTTGGCGGTGCCGCCGGTGCTTAGCAATTCAACCCCGTGGGATGCCAACGCCTGACCTAGTTCGACCAATCCGGTCTTGTCAGAAACAGAAAGAAGCGCGCGGGATACGGGGTACAAATCGGGCATAAGGGGTTCCTTGGGTCAGTCTTGGTCATCATACGGATCGTCTAGTGACAGATCTCGCACGCCAATCGCAGTTTCCTGCGCTTTGGACAAGGACCACCTGACCCGCGTTGCATATGTTGTGGCGCGCCCGGCAAGCACAATTTGCAAAGATGCGCGCGGTCTTAGGCGGTTGCGTTCAAGGTAAACGCTTGGTTCCAAAGACAGTTTATGGGTGCCATCGTGACGGAACACCCAAATCTCTCCGCTTTTCTGCGCCATCGAAATTGCGGCACCCCCCAGATCAAGCGTCGCATCAACGTCGGGATGCAGATGGAAACGAATCTCGAACGGGATACCCTTCAGCTTTACCGCGTCCATTTCACGGTCAAACTGGCGCTTTTCGGAATCTTTGAGGGCCAGCAGCATATCTTCGCCCGCGACGGCGCGGCCATCATAGGTCAGTTCGATCGTTCGGGCGTGGGTCAGCCCAAAGCCCGCGACATACCCATTATGTGCGCCCTGAAACTTTGTGCCATCGCCGACAGCCTCGATTTCAACGGGGACATATGTCGGGCCTTCGATCAAAGCCTCTTGGCCGGTGTGGCGATCCGGACCGGCCAGTCGCGCGCTGGAATATCCCCCCAGCGACAGCGCAGAATGGGATGGTGTCGCGCGCCCGGCCCTGCGCCACTCAGCGCCAAACGACGCGCCAGAACCGCAGTTTACGATCAACGGCCTGCGCCCCGATGTCAGCTCGAACGCGAGGGCAGAGGCATGGGCATTAACCGATTCTTCCCCAGTGGGCGGCGTGCTTGCGTCAATGATCACACTGGTGCGCCCCGCAGACAGCCGCGCATAGCCCATCGACAGCCCGTCAGGCTGCCGCGTTTTGATCTTGGCCGTTGATAGCGCATGATCCAGCCAGCCCTCTGCCCCGCGCCCACCACCGTGAAACCGTGCCAGACTGCCATCCGAATGGCGCAAGGTCCGCAAGGTCGGCGCGATACGCTCGATCGCGGCCATATGCGCCTTGGGGGTGCCGCGCCCTGCGTCGCTCAGCGCGGCTGCGGCCCAGCTTAGCAAGGTAAATACCTGTAACAACTCTTCGGGGTTGCGCGTTGGCAGCCCGCCTTGTTCGTCGATCCGGGCATCGCATTCACGTGCCAACGCCTTGATCGCCGGATCGGCCAGATTTTCCAGCCCTTCCAATGACAGCGCCGCATAAATCAACCCGGTTAACGCTTCGAACCGGGGTAAACCGGGGGCCGCAGCCTGCCAGCGGCGCGACAGAAAATAGGTCTGGCTGGCCAAAGACCGATAGAAGGCGTCACTTTCATCCTGCTCGGTGCCGCGCAACACAAACAGGGCATGGTTGATCCAGCGGATCAAACGCCGCCCGGTCAGATCAGACGTCCAGCCGATACCGCGCCCTTTGCCGAACTGGTCGATCCAGCCCCAAAGCCATTTCTGGGCCGTTTCGCGGGCTTTGTGATCACCGACAGCGGCCAGATCATCCAGCCATGCAAATCCGTGCAGTTCCTCGGCAAAGTCGTGGTCCGGGATGGCAACGTCCCAAAGTGACACCCCATCAGGTGCCTGGATCAGCGTGCCTGAAAACAGCAGGTTTCCTGCAATAAGCTGCCTGCCACGGGCAAAGGACCCAATCGTACGCGGTTCGGGCGATGACACGAAACCTTTGGCTTGCACGCGCATTTTAGACGCTGAGCGCGCGTGCCAACGATTTAGAAAGCGTGTTTTTCGTGCCTGAAAACTGGTACTCATCATACTGCTGTCCCTGTACGCTCTGGTGGCGTTTGGGAAACCATACGCGCAGATTTCCCCCAAGTCACCGCATTTTGACCAACAGTTTTTGCAGCCCTGCCATTTCAGGCAAAACCGTCAGCCCGCTTTGCGCAAACACGCAATATAAAAGCCGTCCATGCCGCCGCGGTCAGCCCAATAATCAGGCCGCAACCTTAGCCCCCCTTCGGAGCTGATCCACGCAGGATCAACGCCGTCGATATCCAGTGCTGTGCGATCAACCGACATATCAGGATGCCGCTCTAGCGCCTCGTCGACTTGTACCTCGCCCTCGTCCGGCAACAGCGAACAGGTGCAAAATACCAAGCGTCCACCCGGGTTCAGCAAGGACCACGCGTGATCGATCATCTCGGATTGCAGCTCGATCAGCTCTGCGAATTCGGAACCGTCTTTGGCGTGCGGCAGGTCGGGGTGGCGGCGGATCGTTCCGGTCGCGGAACAAGGCGCATCCAGCAAGATCACATCAAACTGCCCCTCGAACCGGCGCGCATCAACGACGACGACCTTGGCCGGCAGATGCACACGGGCAAGGTTTTCACGCACGCGCTGCATCCGTGGCTTTGAACTATCAACGGCAGTGACCTGCGCCCCTGCGGCGGCCAGTTGCATCGTTTTACCGCCGGGTGCGGCGCACAGATCCAGCACGGCCTCGCCTTTTTGCGGGGCGAGTATTTTGACGGGCAAGGCAGCGGCGGCGTCTTGAACCCACCAGTCACCTTCGGCAAATCCGGGCATTGCAGTCACTTGCCCCGCATCCGTCACGCGCACCGACCCTGTGGGCAACACCACACCCCCAACAGCCTCGGCCAAGGCTGCGGGATCTTTTTTGGCCGTCAGATCAAGCGGCGCACCCGCGAAATGGGCGGCTTCGATCCCTGTCATGGCCTCGGCTCCCCAGGCTTCGACCAGGGGGCCGCGCAACCACTTGGGCAAACGGGGGGAGCGCAATGCCTCCCACGCCTCGGGCCCTTCTGTCGCGATCTTGCGCAACACGGCGTTGGTCAGCCCCTTGAGGTGGCCCAGCTTTTTGTGGCTGGCGACCAGTTCGACCATCGCATTCACAACACCATGCGCCGCACCGCCTTGGCATAGTTCAACCGTTCCGACCCGCAACGCATTGCGCACGGTCAGCGGCGGGTATTTCGACAGATGTTTTTGCAACAACCGATCCGCGCGTTCCATCCCGCGCAAGGTATCCAGCGCCAGCCGCTGTGCGCGGGCGCGATCATCGGGGGGCAGCTTGTCCAAGGCCCCTGCGGCCAGCAGCTCGGACATCAGGCTTTCTTCTCCTAAAATCATATCCAGAAGATAAACCGCACTTCTGCGGGCCTGAACGCCGGTATCTGACATGCGAAACGCCTTTTTGCTTGGACCGCCCGGGTTGTCTGAGCGCATGTACGGCGTATATCAAGGGGGCCGTAGCCTCAAGAGGATGAGATGATGACCACAGCTGGCCAAAAACCGATGCCGCGCCCGCCCCATGATCCCCAGCCGATGCCGGAACCCGGCCCGGATTTACCGCCAACGCCAACACCGGGGCCGCTGCCCATGATCACACAAGACCTGCCCCCGGCGGCGCAACGCGCGTTGGCCGAGGCAGCAGAGCGCCGCAAAAAAGCGCAAGAGATGGAACTGCCCCCCGAGCTGGGCGGCAGAGACGGACCAGAGCCCGTACGCTATGGCGATTGGGAGAAAAAGGGAATCGCTGTCGATTTTTGACCAACAGCGATTCTAGCAAAGCAAAGGTGCAAAGCGTTTAGGGTTGCTTTGAACCCAAGAGATATTTCAATCGTTCAGGCCCAAGACATCCAGCATATCATATTGGCCGGGTGATTTGCCCTGCCCCCAAAGCGCCGCCTTTATCGCGCCGCGCGCGAAAACCGCGCGATCAGATGCGATGTGCCGCAATATGATCCGCTCGCCTGCCGCAGCGAATAACACGTCGTGTTCGCCGACGATGTCACCGCCGCGAATCGCGGTAAATCCGATATCACCCCGTTTGCGCGCGCCCGTGATGCCATCGCGACCCCGATCAGAGACATCGGCCAATGCAACGCCGCGCCCTTCGGCAGCGGCTTCGCCCAACATCAGGGCCGTGCCGGAGGGGGCATCAACTTTCTGGTTGTGATGTGCCTCGATGATTTCGATATCGAAATCTTCATCCAACGCGGCTGCGACACGTTTTGTGAGCTGAGTCAGCAAATTAACGCCAAGGCTCATATTGCCCGCACGAACGATCACTGCCTGATGCGATGCGGGTTCAAGCTGGGCGATCTGCGCATCGGTCATGCCCGTCGTGCCGATCACATGAACCGTGCCCGCCTGTGCAGCAATCGCCGCAAATGCCAGCGTCGCCTCGGGCGCGGTAAAGTCGATGACAGCCTGCGCAGGGGCAATCGCCGCCTGCGGATCATCCGTCACGATCACACCCAAGGCCGCACCGCCCATGGCCACGCCAACGTCCTGACCGACCCAAGGGTGCCCCGCACGTTCAAGCGCGCCCACCAAACGCACACGGTCATTGGCAGAAACCTGCCCAATCAACATCTGGCCCATCCGGCCCGAAGCGCCTGTAATCGTGATGCCGGGTGTATTGCTCATGCTGTGCTCCTCTTTCATGCTTGGTTTAGCGCGTGGCGACCTGCTTGGCAAAACCTCAGCGACCCCTTAGATGAAGCATATGGCAAAGAACAAGACTCATGAGGGCTCGGGCCCCACTCAACGGCAACTCCGCGTCGGCGAAACGATTCGCCGCGCCTTGTCTGATGTATTGGCGCGCGGCGATGTCCACGACCCAGAACTCAACCGGCTGTCGATCACAGTAGGCGAGGTCCGCGCGTCCTCGGACCTCAAGATCGCCACCGCCTTTGTCTTGCCTTTGGGCGGCGAAGGCCGCGAGGACGTTCTAAAGCTGCTGGCCCGCAACAAGGGTGAACTGCGGCGACTGCTCTCGAAGAAACTGGTCCTGAAATTCGCGCCCGATCTGCGTTTTCAACTGGACGAGACCTTTGACCGGATGGACGACACCCGGCGCATGTTGGCGCAAGACGTGGTCCGCCGCGATGCAGATGCCCCTGATTCGGATCCAGACGATACGAACCCAGACGCGTCATGACACGCCTGCTGGCCATTGCTGTGCTGCTAGGGTGGACGGCATGCCAAGCTGGCGCGGAAACTTGCCGCAACGAGATCTATGAAGGCAACAAGTATAGTGTCTGCGAGGTCGACCTGAACAGCGATAGGCTGGGGCTGTTTTTATATGCTGCCGATGGCAGTCCCTACGGGTATTTCAGCACATTGGACAAAGCCCTGAAAGAACAGGGCAAACGGCTTGGCTTCGCGATGAATGCCGGCATGTATCACGACAATCGCGCGCCGGTTGGCTATTACCTAGAGAACGGCGAGCAAGTGCAGCGGGTGATCAGCAGCGCAGGGCCGGGCAATTTCGGCTTGGTTCCCAATGGCGTTCTATGCCTGCGTACGGGCCGCGCTGATGTGTTTGAGACCAAACGATTCATGCGCCAAGCCCCCAAGTGCACAAGCGCCACCCAATCCGGCCCGATGCTGGTGATCGACGGCAAATTGCATCCAAAGTTTCTGAAAGACGGAACCTCGCGCTATGTGCGCAATGGTGTCGGGACCAGCGCCGATGGGAAGAAAGCGTATTTCGCGATCTCGAACGGGGTGGTGAACTTTTATGATTTCGGTGTGTTCTTCCGCGATCGGCTAAAGCTGCCCAACGCGCTGTATTTTGACGGCAACATCTCGCGGATGCGCGCGCCCGAACTGGGGCGCAACGACATTGGGTTTAGCCCGCTGGGGCCGATTATTGGCGTGATAACCGGTCAGTAGGGTCGCGAAACAAGAACTTTTATGCCTTCGGCGAGGATTTTTTTCCATTTGGAATGAAGTCGGTCTGGGCAAATATGGCAGCACTTTGATAGGACGCAGCCAAATCAGATAGGGTTAAAACATGGCGCGCAGACGCAAGGGACGGGATATTTCAGGTTGGTTGGTGGTGGACAAACCTGCCGGACCGACATCGACCACTGTGGTGAACAAGGTGCGGTGGGCGCTGAACGCCAACAAAGCCGGGCATGCCGGCACGCTAGACCCTGATGCGACAGGTGTTTTGGCGATAGCAGTCGGCGAAGCGACGAAAACCGTTCCTTTCATCACGGACGCGTTGAAAGCATACGAATTTACTGTGCGCCTAGGTGTGTCGACCAATACCGATGATGCGGAAGGCGAAGTGCTGGAAACCAGCGACCTGCGCCCGGATGACGAGACAATCAAGGCGGCATTGGCGGGTTTCATCGGTGATATCGAACAGGTGCCACCCCAGTTTTCAGCCGTAAAAGTGGACGGGCAACGCGCCTATAAGCTTGCCCGCGAGGGTGAGGCCATGGACCTTGCGGCACGCCCCCTTTGGGTGGAAAGCCTTTTGTTGATCGACCGGCCTGACGCCGATCATGTGACGTTGGAAATGGTCTGCGGCAAAGGCGGTTATGTCCGGTCTATCGCACGTGATTTGGGGCAAGCCTTGGGATGTCTGGGTCATGTCCGTGAACTGCGCCGCATATGGTCTGGACCCTTCGATGCAAGTGACGGGCTGACGATGGAACAGATCGAAGAGATGGCCCGCACGGATGCATTGGATGCGCATCTTTTACCGTTGGAGAAAGGGCTGCAAGATTTGCCCGAGGTGAAAGCAACTGCGGAAGGGGCCGTGCGCCTGCGCAACGGCAACCCCGGCATGGTGATCGCCCATAACGTGGAATATGGCGACGAGGTTTGGGCGTCCTTCGAGGGGCGCGCGGTGGCTGTTGGCCGTTTCAAAGCGGGCGAAATGCACCCCTCTCGTGTGTTCAACAATCCCCAGGACACGTGATTACCCGCCGCCATATCAAAGGCGACGCGCCATCAGTCGCGGTTTATTCCGACTGTGAAAGATACCGTTACAGCCTCAGCCGGGTTTGGGATCCGGCGGGGTCCAAAGTTTTGTTCGTGATGCTGAACCCGTCAAAGGCGACCGAGGCGGCAAATGACCCCACCGTCGAAAGATGTGAACGCCGAGCGCGTGCTTTGGGGTTTGGTGCATTTCAGGTGACGAATATTTTTGCGTGGCGTGAAACCAGCCCGCATTTGATGCGCAAGGCACAAGCGCCGGTGGGCGCGGATAATGACACCATAACGCTGCAAGCTGCGGCGTGGGCAGATACCGTGATTGCAGCCTGGGGCACACATGGCGCGCATCTGGGTCGTGGCCCTGCCGTTAAGGATTTGCTCAGAAATCAGGACATACCCATGTTCCATCTGGGGCTGTCCAAAGACGGCCATCCAAAACACCCCTTATATATTTCCTATGCGCAGCAACCGGTTGCGTGGCTGGATTAGGACGGCCTTAACCATAAAGTAGTTTTGATTTTGACCTGAGGACGGGAATATGGGCATTTCTTCTTGGGGTGATGCGTCTTGCGCGGGTCAATGAAATTGGAATTCTGCAATGTTGTTCTTGGCCGGTTTGATGGGTTTGGTGGCAGTGGGGGCGGCGGCCTTTGTCGATATCAGCCCCGATAGTGATCAGGACGAGGAATCCTTTTCCGAAGATACGAATGATACAAACGGGATGGTACTCTCGGGAGGGAGCGGGGCCGACCTGTTGAGCGGCGATGTTGGTGATGACCAAATCGGTGGGAACGCGGGTGATGATCTGATCGCGGGTCAAAGCGGCGACGATTATGCACGTGGCGACGCGGGAAATGATACCGTCACTGGCGACGCGGGGAATGACGATCTGCATGGCAATGATGGTGATGACCTGATCGAGGGCGGCAGCGACGATGACAGCCTGTTTGGCCATAACGGCAATGATGTTTTGTACGGTGGTACGGGAAATGATTCACTCGTGGGATCCGCAGGCGAGGACGTGCTGTTTGGCGATGACGATGACGACACGCTGCTTGGTGGTTTGGACGATGATACCCTCATCGGTGGGCAAGGTGCGGATGCGCTGTTTGGCGGCTGGGGTAATGATCTGATCATCGGGGTCGAGGATGATCCGGATGTTGATGGCATTACCGACGACGATGCGGGCGATTTTCTGAATGGTGGCGGCGGCGACGATACCATTGTTGCGGGCCAAAATGATATCGTCACAGCCGGGGACGGCGCTGATAAAATTATCATTGGCGATTGGATCACCGACGGAAATGCCCCCACGATCGAGGATTTCGAGCGCGAGGATGACAGCCTGTTGCTGGTTTGGGACGACCGCAGCGCAGACTATGACGAGCCCGAGGTTTCAGTCGATCCTGACCCAGACTATCTGGATCAAACGCTGGTGCGCATGAACGGGATAATTGTAGCGTCCGTGAAAAGCGCGGACATTTTGACCGCCGCAGATGTTTCGATTGTCCCGCTGACCTCCGCCATTGCAGCCGGGCTCGCCTTGAGCTGATCTGACGCGCTTGGCTGGCGTAAATCTGATTTCAGCCATCGTCGAAAGCGGCATCGCAATAAAGTCTTTGCCAAGCATCAAAAACTTTCCTATACGCGCCCATCGCCCGCTGATTCAAAACGGTGGGGATACTCCATGGGCCAGTGCTGGACGACATCCCGGCCTGCGCCATTACCTTAACCTTTTTGAAAAGGAGACCCCGATGTCGATTACGCTAGAAGAAAAAGCACGCGTCATGAAAGAATTTGGCACCAAAGAAGGCGACACAGGTTCGCCCGAAGTACAGGTTGCCATTCTGTCCTCGCGCATTGCAACGCTGACCGAGCACTTCAAAACCCACAAGAAAGACAACCACGGTCGCCGTGGTCTGTTGAAAATGGTTGCGACGCGCCGGAAGCTTTTGGATTACGTCAAAGGTAAAGATGACGCCCGTTATCAAGACCTGATCAAACGTCTGGGCCTGCGCCGCTAATTTAGCACTGCATTCCTATTACGAATTGAACCGCACCTTGGAGACAAGGGGCGGTTTTTTTTGTTAAAGTGGGTCTGCTGAACAATCAGCCTTCAATCACCAGCATGTGCATTAGGCTAAAATGACCCCGAACATCGTCAAGATCAGGCCATTGGAACCAACAGACGGCCCCCAAGCCGTGCAGGTATTTTTCGATGCCATTCACCGCGGAACGGCAGATGTGTATTCAGCGGAACAACGCCAAGCCTGGGCGGGTACCAGCCCCGACACAGACGGGTGGCGGAACAGGTTTGTCGGTGTGCAGGGGTTTGCGGCCGAAACCGCCGGTCAATTGGTGGGGTTCATGACAATTGATGAAACGGGTTACATTGATCTGGCTTTTGTCAGCCCTGATGCAATGCGTCAGGGCATCGGCCGTAAACTATATGATGCAGTGGAACAGCGCGCACGCGCGTTTGGCGTAAAGCACGCGACCACCCAGGCCAGCAAAAAGGCGAGACCGTTTTTTGAACGCATGGGCTGGTCGGTTGATTGCGCGCAAACTGTTGAAAAGGGCGATGTGACGCTGACAAATTACAAAATGTCCAAGGCGCTGTCGTAAACGCCTTTCCGTTCGCACCCTGCAAAACAATTACGCCCGCTTGCCCATAGAATTCAGGGGCGCGGCGCAAACGCTGCCTTTCAGCGCAGATAATCGCCAGATCAACGCTTCTCTTCCCATCGCATGCAAACTCCTGTATGGCCGCACAATCTGAAAGCCGGCGCCCGGACTCCAGCGCCCGACAAAGAAGATACCGGAGTCAGGGGGAATATGCCCCCTACGCAAATGGCCCAACGCGGGCCGAAACAGGAAACGTAGATGTTTAATGTAACGACAAAATCCATGCAGTGGGGCGAAGAAACGCTGACACTGGAAACAGGCAAAGTGGCCCGTCAGGCAGACGGTTCGGTTATCGCGACACTGGGCGAAACCAGCGTCATGGCCAACGTCACTTTTGCACGTCAGCAAAAGCCCGGTCAGGACTTCTTCCCGCTGACCGTTCACTACCAAGAGAAATACTATGCCGCCGGTAAAGTACCGGGTGGCTTTTTCAAACGTGAGGCCCGCCCCACCGAGAAAGAAACACTGACAGCCCGTTTGATCGACCGTCCGATCCGCCCGCTGTTCGTTCCCGGCTTCAAAAACGAAGTTCTGGTGATGTGTACCGTTCTATCGCACGATCTGGTTAACGACCCCGATATGGTCGCCATGATCGCCGCATCCGCAGCGCTGACCATTTCCGGCGCGCCGTTCCGCGGCCCGATTGCCGCGTGTCGCGTTGGTTTTGAAGATGGCGATTACATCCTGAACCCGACCGTTGACGACATGCAGGACCTGCGCCTGAAGCCTGAACAGCGTCTTGATCTGGTGGTTGCCGGTACCAAAGAAGCCGTGATGATGGTTGAATCCGAAGCCTACGAGCTGTCGGAAGAAGAGATGCTGGGTGCGGTTAAATTCGCCCACGAGCAGATCCAGCCTGTTATCGACCTGATCATTGATCTGGCCGAAGACACCGCGAAAGAGCCGTTTGATTTCCAGCCTGTTGACTATTCGGACCTGTCCGCTGCCGTCAAAGCCGCTGGCGAAGACGCAATGCGCGCAGCCTTTGCAATTGCCGACAAACAAGAGCGCACCGCCGCTGTTGCAGCCGCACGCGAAACCATCAAAGCAGCCCTGACCGACGAGCAAAAAGACGATGCGAACCTTGGTTCCGCTTTGAAAAAGCTTGAAGCGTCTATCCTGCGCGGTGACGTTGTTAAGACAGGCACACGCATCGACGGTCGCAAGACTGACGAAATCCGTGAAATCGTATCCGAGACAGGCATCCTGTCACGCACCCACGGTTCCGCCTTGTTCACACGTGGCGAAACTCAAGGTCTGGTTGTGACCACATTGGGCACCGGCGACGACGAACAGTTCATCGATGCGCTGCACGGCAACTTCAAATCCAACTTCCTGCTGCACTATAACTTCCCTCCCTACTCGGTTGGTGAAGTTGGTCGCGTGTCCGGCCCTGGCCGTCGCGAAATCGGTCACGGCAAGCTGGCTTGGCGTGCGTTGCAGGCGGTTCTGCCGGCTTCCACCGACTTCCCTTACACCATCCGCGTTGTGTCCGAGATCACTGAATCGAACGGCTCTTCCTCGATGGCGTCGGTTTGTGGTGGCTCTTTGTCCATGATGGACGCGGGCGTACCGTTGAAAGCGCCAGTCGCTGGTGTTGCCATGGGTCTGATCCTCGAAGAAGACGGTTCCTATGCGATCCTGTCCGACATCTTGGGTGACGAAGACCACCTTGGCGACATGGACTTTAAAGTGGCCGGTACAGAAGCAGGTATCACGTCGCTGCAAATGGACATCAAGATCGCAGGCATCACGCCAGAGATCATGGAAAAAGCCTTGGCCCAAGCCAAAGCTGGCCGCGTTCACATCCTTGGTGAGATGAACAAAGCACTGTCCGGCGCGGGTGAATTCTCGGTCCACGCACCACGCATTGAAACGATGCAGATCCCAACCGACAAGATCCGTGAAGTTATCGGTTCCGGTGGTAAAGTGATCCGCGAAATCGTTGAAGTGTCCGGTGCCAAGGTCGACATCAACGACGAAGGCATCATCAAGATCGCATCGCCAAACGGCGACTCGATCAAGAAAGCCTATGACATGATCTGGTCCATCGTGGCCGAGCCTGAAGAAGGTGCGGTTTACACCGGTACCGTCGTCAAGATCGTTGATTTCGGTGCATTCGTGAACTTCTTTGGCAAGCGCGACGGTCTGGTCCACGTGTCCCAGATCGAAAACCGCCGCCTGAACCACCCTTCGGATGTTCTGAAGGAAGGTCAGGAAGTGAAAGTCAAACTTCTGGGCTTTGACGATCGCGGCAAGGTGCGCCTGTCGATGAAAGTCGTCGATCAGGAAACTGGCGAAGAAATCAAAAAAGAAGAAGGTGCCGAGGAGTAATCCTTAGCCGCTTTCGGAAACGACAAAGCCCCGGTGGAAACGCCGGGGCTTTTTGCTTTTGCGCCCTGAGCTTTGACATTCCGAGCCGCCATATCAAAGCTTTGAAAACCCCATAAAACGGGTTATTCCACGCCAATGAACACACTTATCATCCACATGCCCGGCAGCACTGAACGGCGTCCCAATGCCGAAAAACTGCTACGTGATTTCCCCGATGCACAGCTTGTTAACGCCGTCGATGGCCGTGATCCGGCCCAAGTGGCTGACTTGCGGGTATTCGCCGGAAACCTGCACAAGCCGGCCTATCCCTTTGCGATGAAGGGCGGCGAGATGGGGTGTTTTGCCAGCCACCGCAAATGCTGGCAGATGATCGTGGATAACGGTTGGGACTATGCAATCGTGGCCGAGGATGACGTTGCAGTTTCATTGCCGGACTTCGCCCGCAGCCTGTCGATGATCGCGGCACATATGACCCCCGAGATGTTCATCCGCCTGCCCTTTAAGAACCGCGAGAAGACAGGCACCGTCATTTCCGTTGACGGCGATACACGGCTGCTGCTGCCGCGAAAAATCGGTTTGCAAACAGGCTGTCAGGTCGTGGGCCGCGAGGCAGCAAAACGCCTGTTGGCGAAATCGGAACAGATTGACCGCCCCATTGATACATGGCTGCAAATGCACTGGGTCACCGGACAGCCGGTCCACACGCTGCTGCCCAACGGGCTGACCGAGATTGCAGGGCAAATCGGCGGATCCACCATCCAACAAAAAACCCGCACCAGCGGTAAGCTAATGCGGGAAATCAAGCGCGCGTGGTATCGCGCGCAGGTACGACTGCGGCCACAACGGCCCTAAGCGCCCTTATTTGGGTGCTTTGGTTGTGCGAAGATACGGCAACACAGTTGTGAATTCACCAAACTTGGTCTTGGCATCGCTATCCGAGACAGATGTCGGGATGATCACGTCATCGCCCACATTCCAGTTCGCAGGCGTTGCCACACCTTTACCGGACGACATTTGCAAACCGTCGAGCGCGCGCAGGACTTCGGCAAAGTTACGGCCAACGGACATCGGATAGGTCATCGACAGTTTCAGCTTTTTGTCAGGCCCCACGATGAACACGGCGCGCACAGTCGCGCTGTCGTTTGGTGTGCGACCATCGGGCATGTAAGCTTCGGCTGGCAACATGTCGAACGCCTTGGCGACCTTCAAATCTTCGTCAGCGATAATCGGGAAACCCGCTTTGGCTTTGGCGAAACCTTCGATGTCGTTCTTCCATTTCTTGTGCTCTTCGGCACTGTCCACGGAAATACCCATCACTTTCGTGCCCCGCTTGGCCCATTCATCTGCCAGCTGCGCCACGGCACCGAATTCGGTCGTGCAAACCGGCGTAAAGTCCTTGGGATGCGAGAAAAGGATCGCCCAGCTGTCCCCAACCCATTCGTGCAGATTGATCATGCCCTGATCGGTTTCGACGGTCATGTCCGGGATTATATCGTTGATACGCAAAGCCATTTTAAAGTCTCCTGTCGTTGTTAAACTTCATATTCTATAATCTATATATGTCTTTCTCAGACCTGTGAAAGGCCTCACTTGCAGGTGCGACACTGTGGTGACATGGTGTGCGCAAATGGCAAGGGCAACCCCCGTGCTGCGATATCATAAAAGGAGCTTTCCAATGCTAGAGAAACGCGAGTTCTATATTAACGCCGAATGGGTTTCGCCCGCAAACCCAA
>SWCC01010090.1_pt1 | contig 15040 bp, 16 predicted proteins | sample 4692971 | NCBI WGS metagenome assembly SWCC01 (sample SAMN10267277, study PRJNA491770) | bioreactor metagenome | isolation source: DHS bioreactor inoculated with subseafloor sediment | place: Japan: off Shimokita Peninsula | collected 2006-08 | reverse complement strand
GCGGCAGCAGAGCTGCCCGCGCACAATACGGTTACGTCACCGATTTGCTTGGCTGCGGTTACGGCCTTTGCGGTCGCGTCCATCGCCAATTCGCCATCGGTTACTTCTGCAAGGAGTAGAACAGCCATTACACAGCCCCCGCTTCTTTAAGTTTCGCCACAAGTGCGTCAACGCTATCAACTTTGATACCGGCGGCACGTTCTGCTGGTTCAACCGTTTTCACGATTTCCAAACGGTTCCCGACCTCGACGCCGTAATCGGCAGGGGTCTTTTCATCCATCGGCTTTTTCTTGGCCTTCATGATGTTTGGCAGCGACGCATAGCGCGGTTCGTTCAGGCGCAGGTCAACGGTGACGACTGTTGGCATTGAAACCTTGATCGTTTGCAAACCGCCATCAACTTCGCGGGTCACAACGGCGCTATCGCCATCAACTTCGACCTTGGAAGCAAAGGTAGCCTGAGACCAACCCAAAAGGGCAGATAGCATTTGGCCTGTCGCGTTCATGTCGTTGTCGATCGCTTGCTTGCCACAAAGAACCAGCCCGGGCTGTTCTTCGTCAACGATCGCCTTGAGGATCTTGGCAACGGCCAGCGGTTCGATGTCATTGTGAACGTCGTCTGCTGCAACAACCAAAATGGCCCGGTCCGCCCCCATAGCCAAAGCTGTGCGCAAGGTTTCCTGCGATTGCTTTACGCCGATGGAAACAACCACGACTTCATCGACCTGACCGGCCTCTTTCAGACGGATTGCCTGTTCGACAGAAATCTCGTCGAACGGGTTCATGGACATTTTTACATTAGCAAGATCAACACCCGTGCCGTCCGCTTTGACGCGTACTTTCACGTTATAGTCGATCACGCGCTTTACAGGTACCAATACCTTCATGGGCGTTATCTCTCCTCAGTTTACGACTCAGATATTTGACCAAGTCATTTGAACTCTTCGTCGGTGTAACGAAGCATCTCGTATCAAAACAGATCAAAAACGGCGTTTTACGGTATTTGGACGCGGCGTTTTCAATTATTTTTTGTTATCTATTTGCCCCCGGCGCCCACAAAACGTCATTTTCGCCGCTGTTGTTCGCCATGCGGGCGGCCACAAAGAACCAGTCGCTTAGACGGTTCAGATAGCGGACGGTTGCCTCGTTCACGTCTTCTTGCTGGGCCAGAAGGACCGTCAGGCGTTCTGCGCGTCGGGCAACGGTGCGGCAGACATGCAGATGTGCGGCCAGTTCACTGCCGCCGGGCAGGATGAAACTGCGCAGTGGGGCCAGATCTTTGTTCATCACGTCGATCTCGCGCTCTAGCCGGTCGACTTGTTCAGGGGCGATGCGCAGGGGCGGGTATTCTGCTTTTGCATCGGCGCTCATGTCTGGGCGGCACAGGTCGGCACCGACATCAAACAGGTCATTTTGAATACGTGACAAGGCGATATCCGTTTCGCCGGTCGCAACCAAACGGGCAACCCCGACAAAGCAGTTCAATTCGTCCGAGGTGCCATATGCCTCGACCCGGGGGTCGTGTTTTGGCACCCGGGTTCCATTGCCAAGTGCTGTATCGCCTTTGTCGCCGGTGCGGGTGTAGATCTTGTTCAGAACGACCATCAGCCAGCGCCCTTGCGGAGATAGACATATATTACGATCAAAACCACGGCGATAAACTGCGAAATAAGCCGGAGCCGCATCAGTTTATTCGAATTGCGCTTGTTGAATTCGCCGCCGCTGGCAAAACCGCCCAATCCCATGATCAGAATGATGATAACAACCAGCACTGCGATGCAGACAAGTACGAAAAGAGGGTCTGAGAACATAGGCTTTCCTTTGTGCTACGCTCAGATGTAGCGGGGCAAGCGCGTAGCGCAACCGGAATTTACCGTGCCAGCACCCAGTCAAGCGCCCGCGTCGGCAGTATTCGGCGTAAAAAGCCGGATATATAGGTGGGGGTCGTGACATAATAGCGCGGGCGCGGCTTGGGTGCCTCTAGCGCGTGAACCAGCTTTTTGACCACGGCCTCGGGGGGCAGCTCGAATGTGTCGGGGCCACTGCTTTCATATAGCCGTTTGCGAAGTTTGCGTTCGTATTGATCCCTGCGCGGAGATGCTTGCCAATCGATCCAGCGTTCAAAATAGGGGATCGAATTGGCGCGGATTTTTGAGGTCACGGGGCCGGGTTCGATCAGAATGATGTGGATCGGCGTGTCACGCATTTCGATCCTTAGGGTATCGGTCAGCCCCTCGAGCGCGAATTTTGTCGCGTTATAGGCCCCGCGCCACGGCATCGTAACCAAGCCTAAAACAGAGGAACATTGCACGATCCGCCCGTGCCCTTGGGCGCGCATGAGGGGCAAAACGGCACGGGTCAGCTCGTGCCATCCGAAAAAGTTGCTTTCAAAGATATCGCGCAGCGCATCGGTGGGCAGGTCTTCGACGGCACCGGGCGTGGCATGTGCACCGTTGTTATAAAGCGCATCCAGCGTTCCACCCGTGGCCTCCAGCACCTGCGCAAGCGCGGCGTGAATGCTGGCACTGTCAGTGTAATCAAGCAGCGGGCTGTCGAACCCTTCTGCGGTCAGCCGGTCACAGTCTGCTTGCTGGCGGCAGGTTGCGAAAACACGCCATCCCCGCGCGCGCAGCCCATGCGCTGCGGCATATCCAATGCCAGACGAACAGCCGGTTATCAAAATGCTTTTGTCGGTCACAAAGGGCCCCCTATTTGAGACCTTTCATCGCGTGTTCGCCCTGTGATGGCAACGCAGCTTAGCTGTCAGAGAGCAGATAATCCGCCATCCAGCCCACGGGTCCCCCGTTGATCGGACGGATCTGCACCCAGCCAGTGCCGCTATCGCCGATGATCTTAACGCTATCGCCGCGGGACAGTTGGGTCACGACCTCGTATTGGGTGCCGGGGCCACCGCGCACGTTCACGCTGTTGCCCAAAACCGACCGGAGGTCGCTAAATCTGCCGGTATCAAGGGCAACTGCGCCGGTATCGTCGGGGGTGATGAGGCTGGGAATAATTGCTGGCGTGTCTTGGCTGGACGTCGTGCTGCCAATGTTCTGGGGCACCAAAGTCACTTGGTTCACTAAGGGAGCTTCGGCTGCTTTGACGGCCTCATTAACGGCAGACAACAACAGGTCAATGTCTTGGGCTGTCTCTTCGCCGCTGGTATCGTCAAAGCCGGGCGGGGTGGTATCGACCGGCTTGATCTTGGCGCGCATTTGTTCGGCTTGGGGGGCGATTTGCGGCTCAACGCTTTGAGGTTTGATCTGGGGTTTAGCTGTCGCAACCTTTTCTTTGATGGGCGACACTTCGCTGACCGGTGGGCGCGGGGGCTCGAAATCAGCACCGCCGCTTAGCTCGTAAAAAGCGAGGCCCAAAAAGCCAAAGGTCAGCAGAATAAACCGTTTCATCGTATGTCCTCAATGCAGTAAGGGCCGAGAAGCCATGCGGTTGGCAGCCCCGAGACACGCACTTAGCCTATTTATCACAAATTACCCGTTGACGGCGGGAGAATCTTTGGAACGTTGCAGGACAGTGACAGTCGGGTGTTGTCCAGCGCCTTTTTAGCCAAACAGCCGCTTGCCGCTTCACGCCTGCTTGGCTAAACACCTCCCATGTCAGATATTACCGCCCCCCCCAGAGTTCGACCCTCGGAATGTGTCCGAACCGCTGCGCATCGCGTTGGGCGACCGCTATCTGACCTATGCATTGTCGACGATTATGCACCGCGCGCTGCCCGATGCCCGCGACGGGCTAAAGCCTGTGCACCGTCGCATTTTGTACGCAATGCGTGAACTGCGGCTAAGTTCGACCGGCGGTTTCCGCAAGTCGGCCAAGATTTCCGGCGACGTGATGGGGAACTATCACCCGCATGGTGATGCTGCGATCTATGATGCGATGGCGCGTTTGGCCCAAGATTTCAACGTGCGCTATCCGCTCGTTGACGGGCAGGGCAACTTTGGCAACATCGACGGCGATAACCCCGCCGCAAGCCGCTATACCGAAGCGCGCATGACAGCCGTCGCCGAGGCGATGCTGGAAGGGTTGAACGAGAACGCCGTTGATTTCCGCGAGAACTATGACGGCACGCTGACCGAACCTGTGGTGCTGCCCGCGCAGTTCCCGAACCTTTTGGCGAATGGGTCATCAGGCATTGCGGTTGGCATGGCGACGAACATTCCGCCGCATAATATTTCTGAGCTGGTGGATGCCTGTGTTCACCTGATCAAATTCCCGAACGCGGGCGATGACAAGTTGCTTGATTTCGTGCCCGGCCCCGATTTTCCCACCGGTGGGATTATCGTTGAACCCGCTGAAAACATCGCCAATGCTTATCGCACCGGCAAAGGTGGTTTCCGCCTGCGGTGCCGGTACGAAGTCGAAGATTTGGGGCGTGGGGCGTGGCAGATCGTTGTCACCGAAATTCCCTATCAGGTCCAGAAATCCAAGCTGATCGAGAAAATCGCCGAACTGATCCAGCTTAAGAAGATTCCGATCCTTGCGGATGTACGCGACGAATCTGCCGAAGATATCCGTCTGATCCTCGAACCACGCTCGAAAAACGTCGATCCCGAAGTGTTGATGGGCATGCTGTACCGCAGCTCCGACCTCGAGGTGCGGTTTTCGCTGAACATGAACGTGTTGATCGACGGGCTGACGCCCAAGGTCTGCTCGATGAAGGAAGTGTTGCGCGCTTTCTTGGATCACCGCCGCGAAGTTCTGCAGCGCCGTTCTGCCCACCGGATGGAAAAGATCGATCACCGTCTTGAGGTGTTGGAAGGCTTTATCGTCGCCTTCCTGAACCTCGACCGCGTGATCGACATTATCCGCTATGATGATGACCCGAAATCGGCCCTCATGGCCGAGGATTGGGGCAAAGACCACGTTCGCGCGACGAATGAATCCGATTACGTGCCACCTGCGCCGACATCTGAAAATTCCCTGTCCGAAGTTCAGGCAGATGCGATCTTGAACATGCGCCTGCGGTCGCTGCGCCGTCTCGAAGAGATGGAGCTGCTGCGCGAGCAAGCCGCATTGATGGAAGAACGCGCAGGCCTTGAAGACCTGTTGGAAAACGAAGAACTGCAATGGACCAGCATCATTGATCAGTTGCGGGCCACCAAAAAGCAGTTCGGCAAAGACTGGACCTTGGACGGCAAGAATATCGGCAAGCGCCGTACAACGTTTGCCGAAGCGGGCGAGATCGAGGACGTGCCGCTTGAGGCGATGATCGACCGCGAACCGATCACCGTTGTCTGCTCTGAGATGGGGTGGATCCGGGCGATGACCGGCCACATCGATCTTAACCGCGAGCTGAAATTCAAGGACGGCGACGGCCCCCGTTTTATCTTCCATGCTGAAACGACCGACCGTCTGCTGGTATTTGGGTCAAACGGGCGTTTCTACACCGTTTCCGCCGCGACGTTGCCGGGCGGGCGTGGCATGGGCGAGCCGTTGCGCTTGATGGTCGACCTGCCAAACGACGTGCAAATCATTGATATCTTTATTCATAAAGCGGGTCGTAAGCTGCTTGTGGCGTCTTCCGCTGGCGATGGTTTTGTGGTGCCCGAGGACGAAGTTCTGGCGCAGACCCGTACGGGCAAGCAGGTTCTAAACGTGCGCGGCGACGTCAAAGCGATGATCTGTGCCCCTATCGCAGGCGATTCTGTTGCAGTGGTCGGCGAAAACCGCAAAGTGCTGGTTTTCGGTCTGGATGAACTGCCCGAAATGGGACGCGGCAAGGGCGTTCGCCTGCAAAAATACAAAGACGGCGGCATGTCGGATGCGACAACTTTTGTGCGCGCCGAAGGGCTAAGCTGGCTTGACCCGGCAGGGCGCACACGTACCGAGACTGACCTGACCGAATGGACGGGAAAACGTGCCGGTTCGGGACGCATGGCCCCCCGTGGTTTCCCGCGTGACAACCGTTTTGGCTAATCGGTCCACCCGATGACGGATGTCGCTTTGACATCGTCCACGACTGATCCCGCCGGCCTTCCTGTGTATTTTGTCGGCACCCGTGGTGCCCTGTTTCGGTTGGCGCTAAAGACCGGATTTCTAACGGTCATCACGCTGGGTTTTTACCGGTTCTGGATGAAAACAAGAATGCGGCGCTGGTTCTGGTCGGCGACCCGGCCCGGTGGGCACCCGATGGAATATGTGGGCGATCCGTGGGAAAAGCTGCTGGGCTTCTTTATCGCGGTGGTCATTCTGACGTTTTACATTGGCATCATCAATCTGGTGGTCATGTTTGTCAGTTTCTCGGTCTTTTCCAGCGCATCCTTGGGGTATCTGGCCAGTGTCGTAGGGGTGATTCCGCTGTGGTTTTACGCCCAGTATCGGGCGCGGCGCTATGTTCTGGCCCGGACCCGCTGGCGCGGCGTGCGCTTTGGCCTTGAAAAAGGGGCGTGGGGCTATGCGTGGCGGGCGTTGGTGCATTGGGCGATCACGTTGTTGACGCTTGGGGTGCTGTGGCCACACATGACATTTGCGCTTGAAAAATACATGACGGACCGAACCTATTTCGGCTCGGCCCGGCTGCATCAGGGCGGCCATTGGACCATGCTGTACCGTGCTGCGATCCCGTTCATTCTATCGGTTTTGATTATGGTGGCGGGCGCAATCTGGGTGTTCTGGCTGGACCCGATCGTGGTGTCCGCTGACGTAACAACCGATGACATCATCCGCTCGTTCGAGGAAATGATGGACGGCGGTGCCGCGGCACCATTCCCTGTTGTCGGGGCGGAGCGGCTGGCAGTGTTTCTGTTCGCGATGATCGGATTGATTTACGGGGCAATTCATTATCGCTTTGTCTCGAAACGTCAGATGGCCAACTATAAAACGACCGAAGGGGTGACGCTGCATTCACGTCTTAGCGGACCACGGGTGGCGAGCATTTACGTTCTGGGCAGTATTATCGCCTATCTTGTCTTGGTGCTTGGGATCATCGGGCTGGTGGTTTTCGCCATTTTGACGCTGGGGCCGTCGGCGATGCTGGGCGGGGCAATGGGCGATTTCGGGGCGGCTGTCGATCTTCCAAAGAGCATCGCAGTGCCCTTGATCGCGGCCTTTTACCTGTCGATTTTCCTCATGTGGAATGTGCTTTACAGTACTTTTGTCACCTTTCCGTTGATGCGCCACATGGCCAAAACGCTGTCGCTGCCACGGCGGCATGGTTTGCAGGTCATCAGCCAGCGTGACCGCGATGAATTTACCGAGGCCGAAGGGTTTGCCGAGGCATTGGATCTGGGGGCCGCGATATGAGCACGGGCTTCAATGGTTTTGGCGCTGCCTATTTCGATGGTGACCGCCCGATTGGCAAAGAGGTCAGTCTGCACATCGCCAATCACAACCTTCAGATCGGGCTTGATAATGGCACGACCCTTTTTTGGCCCGTCGAAGATATTCGAGTTCTTGAGGATAACGCCAACGCGCACAGCTTTACCCTGCGGCTGATCACGGACCCCTTGGCGCGGCTGTTGGTCGCAGATCAAATGCTGCTTTGGTATCTACCAAATGCAAAGCGCCGCAGCCCGCCAAAAGGGCGCGGTAAACTGGCGCTTTGGGCGGCGGGCGCAGTTGCCGCTGTCGCGCTTCAGGTTACGGTTTTGGTCCCTTTGCTGGCTGACCGCCTTGCCGTGTTTATCCCGCCGGCTGGCGAACGCGCCTTGGGCGAGGCCACGTTTGAACAGATACGCGGCGCGTTGGGTGAAACCGGGCTTGCGCCGTTGGCCATGTGCGAAAACCCTGCCGGGGCTAATGCACTTGCGCAAATGACTGCTGCTCTGAACGGGGGTGAAGCCGCGCCCGAGGGTTTAAGCGTGACAGTGCTGGACCATGACATGATCAATGCCTTTGCGTTGCCGGGCGGGTTTGTCGTGATCTTTAAAGGGTTGATCGACCACGCGGAAACCCCTGACGAAGTCGCCGCCGTTCTTGCCCATGAGATCGGGCATGTGGTCAGCCGCGACCCAACGCGCCACGCGCTGCGTTCGGCGGGGTCCATTGGTATTTTGGGCCTGTTGTTCGGTGATTTTGCCGGGGGCGCGGCGGTCTTGTTTTTGACAGAACGCCTGATCAGCGCGACCTACAGCCAGCAGGCCGAAACGGACGCTGATGCATTCGGCTATGGGCGGCTTGAGGCGGCAAATGTATCGCCAGCGGCCCTTGGCACGATGTTTGAGCGCTTGCGCGAGGAACATGGCGACGGCAACGAATTGCTGACCCATTTTCTAAGCCATCCCAGCCTTTCGGATCGCATTGAAAATGCCCGGGCCGCCGCTGACGAAACACAGGAGTATGCGCCGATACTGGATGATGCTGGCTGGAAGGCCCTGCAATCTATCTGCGATTAAACGGGTTCCGCCGTTAGCCAAACCCCGCCTTCGGGGCGCAACGTGAGGATCATCACGGGTTCAGGATCCTTGCCTGTTACGGCAGTGAATTTGAACCGCGATAGCAAGGTGGCAAGGATGATCACGGCCTCTTGCAGGGCAAAGCTGGCACCGATGCAAATACGCGGGCCGTCGCCAAAGGGCAGATAGGCGTAACGGTCGATTGATTTGCGATCCGCAAACCGTTCAGGCCTGAACGCGTCGGGCTCATCCCACAGCTGTTCGTGACGGCCCAAAGCATAGATCGGGATCATCACAGTATCACCCGGTCTGATGTCGCGCCCGCCCAAAGTGTCGTGTTTTTGCGCCGTCCGCGAAAGGATACCCGCGGGCGGATAAAGGCGCAGCGCCTCGTCGATGATCTGGCGTATAAAGGGCAGGTTTTCGACATCGTCGCCCGTTGCCGCGCGACCCTTCAAAACCGATTGTGCCTCGGCGCGGGCTTTGTCTTGGGCGGCTGGATCAAATCCCATCAGATACAGCGACCATGACAATGTCAGGGCCGTTGTTTCATGCCCCGCAACGATGAATGTTAGCAAATTATCGCGCAGCTCTGCGGTGTTCATCTGACGTTTTGTTTTGGGGTCCACGCCTTCTAGCAGCAGGTCAAGCAGATCGGGGGTGCCATCGCTGCCCCGTTTGGCGCGGGCCTCGATTGCGATATCGGCCAGACGCTTCATTTGCCGTACGGCCTTGCCGGATACGATCCGGTCGGGGCGGGGCACCCAATCGGGGAAACCCAGTATATCGAATAGGCTGACCTTGCCCGCTTGTGCGATATAATCTTCGATCGCCACGTGCACGGCCTCGCGATCGATGGTGTCGTCGCCTGAAAATGTGACATCGGAAATCACGTCAAAGGTTGTCGTGACCATCTCGTCCAGCATGTTGATGGCGCGCGGGCTTGCTGCACTGATACGGGCGCAGGAACGTTCGGCAGCGGCCGTCATGATCGGTGATAGGTTCAGCATATTGCGCACGGAAAAAACCGGGGCAGCCGTGCGGCGTTGCCAGCGCCAATGCGCGCCTTCTGCAATGAACAGCGAATCCCCGATGGCGGGTTTCAACAGGTTTTTGACAACAAGAGACTTGGGATAATCGTCGAGCCGATCAAGCAGAACCTCGCGGATGGCCGTCGGATCCATGACCATGTGCCAGCGTTTGCCGGTTTTGCCCGATACCATGGGTTGCTTGGTGGCGATGGCGGGGATGATGCTTAGGATATTGCGCCGCGCCATTTGCAGGCTTTTCAGAATGCCCCAAGGTTGGGTCACTAGCGGCACACGGACGGGAAGGGGCGGTTGGCTCATGAAAAGGTGCCTTTCTGCGACATATTATAGATAGGGTTTTGGCCCCCGGCTGCAAATGGCCCAAAAGATTGCACCCTTGTTGGGCATGGGGTATCGCCATGGACACAGTTTGCGCCGATGGAGGCTTTAGATGTTTCGTGTTCTTGCCATTTTGATGTCCGTTACCTTTGTTGCCGCGTGCAACGGTGCGTCCGACCTGAACAAGGCACCTGTGCCGCTTGGCGACTTTAACCTGTATCACAACATCGTGGTCGCGCCCAAAGTTCAAAAGCTGCCGATCAGCCGTGAGGTAAGCGAAGAGGTGCTGACCACAGCCGTCAAAGATGCGATTGCAGAACGCTTTGATCGCTATGATGGCGCGCGTAATTATCACTTTGGCGTCAGCGTCGAAGGGTATGTATTGGCCCCTCCGGGTATTCCGCTGGTACTGGCACCCAAATCGGTGATGATCCTTAAACTGACCGTCTGGGATGACGCCGCAGGCAAGAAGCTGACCGACAAACCATATCAAATCACTGTGTTCGAATCGTTTGATCAGGGGCCGATCGTAGGGTCGGGTTATACCAAGACCGCGGAAGAGCAGCTCAAGAACCTGAGCCAGAATGCTGCAAAGTCGATTGAGAACTATTTGGTTAAGCAAAATGACGCCGAAGGGTGGTTCAACCGCCCCGCTGATGCTGTGATTGTGCGGTCTGGTACCGCGGCTGCACCCACTGCCGACACCGAATAAGCTGAAATTACTTTGCCGATGCTGGTTTCAGGGGCGAACAGACGCTTGATTTTATGCGCCAGACCCAATACATCGCCCGCCAGATAGGTTTGGGTCCGACGTAGGGCCCTCATTAATATAAAGGGCTGCACCATGGCTAAGGCAAAGTTTGAACGTAATAAACCCCACGTTAACATCGGCACGATCGGTCACGTTGACCACGGCAAGACGACGTTGACAGCTGCGATCACCAAGTATTTTGGCGATTTCAAAGCGTATGACCAAATTGACGGCGCGCCCGAAGAAAAAGCACGCGGCATCACCATTTCGACCGCTCACGTTGAGTACGAAACCGAAGCACGCCACTATGCACACGTCGACTGCCCCGGCCACGCTGACTATGTGAAAAACATGATCACTGGTGCGGCACAGATGGACGGCGCGATCCTGGTTGTGAACGCGGCCGATGGCCCGATGCCACAAACCCGCGAGCACATCCTGCTGGGCCGCCAGGTTGGTATTCCGACCATGGTTGTTTACATGAACAAAGTTGACCAGGTTGACGACGAAGAACTGCTGGAATTGGTGGAAATGGAAATCCGCGAATTGCTGTCTTCCTACGACTACCCTGGCGACGACATGCCGGTTGTTCCTGGTTCCGCTCTGGCAGCCATGGAAGGCCGCGATCCTGAGATCGGTGAAAACTCGATCCGCGCGCTGATGAAAGCCGTTGACGAATACATCCCGACACCAGCACGCGCTGTTGACCAGCCGTTCCTGATGCCAGTGGAAGACGTGTTCTCGATCTCTGGTCGTGGTACAGTTGTTACAGGCCGTGTCGAGCGTGGCGTGATCAACGTTGGCGACGAAATCGAAATCGTTGGTATCCGCGACACCAAGAAAACCACCTGTACCGGCGTTGAAATGTTCCGCAAACTGCTGGATCGCGGTGAAGCTGGCGACAACATCGGTGCCCTGCTGCGCGGCGTTGACCGTGAAGGCGTTGAGCGTGGTCAGGTTCTGTGTAAGCCAGGTTCGGTTAAGCCACACACCAAGTTCACAGCCGAAGCGTACATCCTGACCAAAGAAGAGGGTGGCCGTCACACGCCATTCTTCGCGAACTACCGTCCACAGTTCTACTTCCGGACCACAGACGTTACCGGTACTGTTCAGCTGCCAGAAGGCACTGAAATGGTTATGCCCGGCGACAACCTGCAGTTCGACGTTGAACTGATCGCACCAATCGCGATGGAAGACGGTCTGCGCTTTGCGATCCGCGAAGGCGGCCGCACCGTTGGCGCGGGCGTTGTGTCCAAAATCAACGAATAAGCCGCAAAGCGGGCCCGCCCCGCACTGCAGCTGATCGTATCGAAGGCCGCTCTGGAAACAGGGCGGCCTTTTCTTTTGCCGCGGTGGGGTGGATAGATTATGCACTTTGCGAAAGGTTGCCAGTATGAACATTACCCATGATTTCTTTCCCGGCGCGATTGGCCAGATCATTCAATTGCACGGCACGCATTACGCCAAGAATTGGGGCTTCACGAGTTACTTTGAAGCTAAAGTCGCCCAGCAGATCGCAGGGTTCGCCCATGGCAAACAAAAGACCGATCTGGTGTTGATCGCACAGGATGACCAAGGGGTTGCTGCGTCCTTGATCCTTGACCTTCACGATCCGGAATCGGGCCCGCGCGGTGCCCACCTGAGATGGTTTATCTGTGCGGACAGATGTCGGGGCACCGGGATGGGGCGCAAACTGATGGCCCAAGCAGTCGCCCATGCCGAAACCCACACCAACGGAAAAATGTGGCTGCGGACCTTTGCAGGGTTGGAGCCTGCCTTGCATCTTTACCGCAGCTTTGGCTTTGTGTTGCAGGCTGAAAAGGAAGGCGATGTGTGGGGAACCGTCGTGAAAGAGCAAGAGTACCACCGAGCCGGCGACATCTAGAAGGATTTTCCCACCCATTGGTGCATATGCTCTTGATCCTTTGGTGATTCCAGACTACCCCACCACTCGGCATAGGGGTTTAGCTCAGTTGGTAGAGCATCGGTCTCCAAAACCGAGGGTCGTGGGTTCGAGTCCCTCAGCCCCTGCCAATTTTCCAGACAATGTTATGACGACATGCATGCCCTTTGGGGCGACCTGTCGCATACCGCATCTGCGGTGATACGATTGAAGTCTTGAATTCGGTCGCATTGGCCGCTACATCGCAGAAACCTTTGAAAAACAGGAAACGCGTCATGGCCACAGTCAACCCACTCCAGTTCATTCAGCAAGTGCGCTCGGAAGTGTCCAAGGTGGTATGGCCCACCCGTCGGGAAGTGATGCTGACAACTGTAATGGTTTTCATCCTTGCGGCACTGACGGCGGTGTTTTTCGCAATCGTTGATATTTTGATCCGTGGCGGTTTGCAGTACGTGCTTGCTTACTTTGGCTGATCTAACCGGGGATGTGCAAAACCTTGCTCACCCCCTTGAAACATTTGGGTATGCGGGCTATCCCGCAACCCTAACCTGACAAGGGGCGTGCGGCGATTCGAGTTGCGCGCCGATTTTTTGTTCAGGAAAGGCAGGCAGGTGTCTGCCGCTTTATTGAGAATTTGATGCGGCATAGATGCGCATCGCAAGACAGGGACCAGAGTTCAGATGGCGAAAAGATGGTATTCGGTCAGTGTTTTGTCGAATTTCGAGAAAAAGATCGCCGAACAGATCCGCACCACGGTCGCCGAGCAAGAGCTTGAGGACCAGATTGACGAAGTGCTGGTCCCCACCGAAGAGGTGATCGAAGTTCGGCGCGGCAAGAAAGTCACGACAGAGCGGCGCTTTATGCCCGGCTATGTTTTGGTGCACATGGAGATGTCCGACCGCGGTTATCACCTGATCAACTCGATCAACCGCGTCACAGGTTTCTTGGGCCCACAAGGGCGCCCGATGCCGATGCGCGATGCCGAAGTCACCGCGATCTTGGGCCGCGTCCAAGAGGGCGAAGAAGCACCACGCACGTTGATCCACTTTGAAGTGGGCGAGCGCGTCAAGGTTGCTGACGGTCCGTTCGAAGACTTCGACGGTATGATCGAAGAAGTCGACGACGAGAACCAGCGCCTCAAGGTGTCTGTGTCGATCTTTGGCCGCGAAACGCCGGTCGAATTGGAATTCACTCAGGTCAACAAACAGATCTGAGCGGGTCGGCGGGGCAACCCGCCATGCGGTGGCAACACCGTTCGTTTGTGGGAGGCAAGGCTGCGCGCAGTCAAACCGGACCACGCTAGTAAACGATCACAACGCGTTGTGATTGCGTAGGGTGGGTGCAAACCCACCGACATCAAAAGGAGAAGGCCAATGGCCAAGAAACTCGTCGGTACGATGAAGTTGCAAGTTAAAGCGGGTCAAGCGAACCCATCCCCACCTGTTGGTCCTGCATTGGGTCAGCGCGGGATTAACATCATGGAATTCTGTAAGGCGTTCAACGCCAAGACAGCGGACCTGGAGCCAGGTGCCCCTTGCCCGACCGTGATCAGCTATTATCAGGACAAGTCCTTTACCATGGACATCAAGACGCCACCTGCGTCCTACTACCTGAAGAAAGCTGCCAAGATTAACTCGGGCGCGAAAACACCAAGCCGTGAAACTGTTGGTACAGTGACCACCAAGCAACTGCGCGAAATCGCAGAAGCAAAAATGGCCGATCTGAGCGCTGTGGATGTTGAAGCCGCGATGAAGATCATTCTGGGCTCCGCCCGTTCCATGGGCATTGAGGTGAAGTAAGATGGCAAAATTCGGAAAACGCACCCGCGCCGCACGCGAAGCATTTGCTGGCAAAGCAGATCTGTCCGTTGAAGAAGCGGTTACACTGATCAAAGCAAACGCAAACGCGAAATTTGATGAAACCATCGAAATCGCCCTGAACCTTGGTGTTGACCCACGTCACGCTGACCAAATGGTTCGCGGTGTTGTTGGCCTGCCAAACGCCACAGGCAAATCTGTACGTGTTGCAGTATTCGCCCGTGGCCCAAAAGCAGACGAAGCCACAGCAGCTGGTGCCGATATCGTTGGCGCAGAAGACCTGATGGAAGCTGTCCAAGGCGGCAAGATCGACTTTGATCGTTGCATCGCGACACCTGACATGATGCCAATCGTTGGTCGTCTGGGTAAGGTTCTTGGCCCACGCAACCTGATGCCAAACCCAAAAGTTGGCACAGTGACCATGGACATCAAAGAAGCTGTTGAAGCTGCCAAAGGCGGTCAGGTTCAGTTCAAAGCTGAAAAAGGCGGCGTTGTGCATGCTGGCATCGGCAAACTGTCCTTCGACGAAGCCAAGCTGGTTGAGAACGTGCGTGCCTTTGTTGGTGCCGTGTCCAAAGCCAAGCCTACAGGTTCCAAAGGTACATACATGAAAAAGATCGCACTGAGCTCCACTATGGGCCCAGGTGTGACTGTAGAAGTAGACAACGCTGTAACCGAGTAACGCGTTTCTAAGATCAGCAAAATCTTGACGAAGCCCTCCGCGCTCTGGTGCGGGGGGCTTTTTCGTGCCGCACCTGTGTCGGCAGTGGCGGCGATGTTTCGAATGGGTTGTCGGCGGTGCGGACAAATCGCAGACTGGGCAGAACCCCGACAACGCATTACCCTGCA